>Ga0209160_1004550_pt1 | contig 11069 bp, 8 predicted proteins | sample GraSoiAngelo_153_FD_186167 | JGI IMG/M metagenome (GOLD analysis project Ga0209160, IMG submission 186167) | Grasslands soil microbial communities from the Angelo Coastal Reserve, California, USA - 14_1009_12_40cm (SPAdes) (version 2) | ecosystem: Environmental > Terrestrial > Soil > Grasslands ...
GCGCGGAGGAGGACGTCGGGAAGCCCTCCGTTGTCGGCGCGACAAGGGCCTTGACGCGGGCGGCGCCCTCGCCCGCCAGCAGGACGGCGATCACGGCCCCACACGCCACCGCCGGGTTCACGTAGCGGGTCGGGAGCCTCCGGAAGACCAGGATGCCGCCGGCGAGCGTGAGGGCCAGCAGGGCGATCCACTCGACTAGAACCGCCGAGGGGGTCACGGACCCGAAGAGGTTCAGGTCGAAGATCCTTCCGGCCGACGCGGGGTCGTCGAGGCTGCTCAGGAAGTACGCCGCACCCCAACTCAAGACGCCGATGTCGAGCACCGCGGCCGCGAGGTCAAGGGCAGGGAAGCCGGGCGGGGAGGCGCGCGCCCGCGCGCTTCGCCAAGTGCCGATCAGTGCGGCGATCCACCATCCGACGGCGGCGAGCAGCACGGCCAGGAATGCGTAGTGCCGCCGCCCCAGCGCCTCCTGACGGCTGTAGGAGTGCAGCAGGCCGAGGACGAAGAGGCAACCCCCCAACAGCCTCCCGATCCGCAGTCGGAGGAACAGGGTCGCCGCCTAGAAGATCGTGTAGATGAAGGGCGCGAGTACCGAGCCCTGCGCGAACACGAGCAGCGCCCCGACCAGGAGCAAGAGCACCAAAATCGGCATGAGCCACCATTTCTTGCGCACCCGGAGGAACAACCAGAACTCCCGCAACAAGCTGGCCTGATTCATCGGTGGTACCTCCTCAGAAGAGACGCTCCATGTCACGGCGGCGGCGGGTGCCCGCCTCCCGCGGGATCCAGAAGCTGGGCTGCGACCGCGGGCGCACGAGCGAGTTCCGCGCGGCCAGCCGCCGCAGCAGCCCGACCGGCGCGATCACACCGAAGTACGCGATCCCGAGGAAGATCGGCGTCGTGATTTTGGAGAGCGCCGTCGCGAGCCCCATCCAGCCGCGGTATAGTGGGCCGAGTCGGGCCGGCGCGACGAGCCCGGCGAGCACGAGCAGGCCTCCCAGGGCGACGCACACGGGTGCCGCGGCGCCGCGCCCGCGCCACCAGAGCGCACCGCCCAGCGCGAGGAACGCCGCGCCCACCGTGAGGCCGAAGCGGCGTCCCTCGGCGGGACTCAGTCGAGCTGGAACTCGCGTCTCCAATCTTCCGTCTCCTTCCACTCAGGCTGTTGGGCCTTGTCGAGCAGGTACGGCCCTAAGACGAGGTAGTCGATGTGGGTCCGCATGAAACAGCGGTAGGCGTCCGCCGGGGTGCACACGATCGGCTCGCCGCGCACGTTGAAGGACGTATTCACCACCACGGGGCAGCCCGTGTGGCGCTCGAACTCCCTGAGGAGATCGTAGTAATTGGGGTTCGTGTCGCGCGTGACCGTCTGGACGCGCGCCGAGTAGTCGATGTGCGTCACCGCCGGGATGTCCGAGCGCACCACGTTGAGTTGCTCGATGCCCCAGAGGCGCCGCTGCTCGTCGGTCATGGGGATCTGGCGCTCCCGCTTCACCGGAGCGACGAGCAGCATGTACGGCGAGTCGCAGTCGAGCTCGAAGTATGCGTTCGCGCGCTCGCGGAGCACGCTCGGTGCGAACGGCCGGAACCCCTCGCGGAACTTGATCTTCAGATTCATCTGGGCTTGCATGCGGGGGCTGCGCGGGTCGCCGAGGATGCTGCGGGCGCCGAGCGCGCGGGGTCCGAACTCCATCCGCCCGTCGAACCAGCCGACGATCTTTTCCTGCGCCAGAAGGTGGGCCACCCGCTCGAGGAGACAGCGGCGCTCGAGCCGCTCCGACGCCGCTCCGATGGATGCGAGATAGGTGGCGATCTCCTCGGGCGCGAACTCGGGCCCGAGGTACGCCCCGCGCATGCCATCGCTCTCGGGCGTCAGCCGGCGCGCGTTCTTGCAGTAGCGATGCCAGATGAGCTGGGCCACGCCCAGGGCCCCCCCCGCGTCGCCCGCGGCGGGTTGGATCCACAGCCGCTTGAAGGGGCCCTCGCGGAGGATGCGGCCGTTGGCGACGCAGTTGAGGGCCACGCCCCCGGCAAGGCAGAGGTTCTCCATCCCCGTCTCCCGGTGGACGGTCCGGGCCATGCGCAGCATGATCTCCTCGCACACGACCTGGATCGAGTGGGCGAGATCCATCTCGCGCTGCGTGAGCTTGGACTCGGGCACGCGCGGCGGTCCCCCGAACAGCCTGTCGAAGGCGCCGTTCGTCATCGTGAGGCCGGTGAGGTAGTTGAAGTACTCCTGGTTGAGCGTGAACGAGCCGTCCTCGCGAAGATCGATCAGCTCCCGATAGATCACGTCCACGTACTTGGGCTCGCCGTACGGCGCGAGGCCCATGACTTTGTACTCGCCGGAGTTCACCTTGAACCCCGTGTAATAGGTGAACGCCGAATAGAGCAGGCCGAGCGAGTCCGGCCAATGCAGCTCGTGGAGCAGCTCGAAATCATCGCCCCGGCCGACGCCGGACGACGCCGTGGCCCACTCGCCGACGCCGTCGACCGTGAGGATCGCGGCTTCCTCGAAGGGAGACGGGAAGAAGGCGCTCGCGGCGTGCGACTCGTGGTGCTCGGCGTACAACACCTCACCCCGGTAGTCGTCCAGCGCGCGACGGATCTCGCGATCCATGAAGAGCTTTTCCTTGACCCACAGGGGCCCCGCCATCCGGAACGAAGCGAAGCCTTTCGGCGACACACTCAGGTAGGTCTCGAGGATCCGCTCGAACTTGAGGAGCGGCTTGTCGTAGAACCCGACGTAGGCGAGCTGCGAAGCGCTGATACCGCCGGCCTCGAGGCAATAGCGGACCGCGTGAAGGGGAAAGGATGCGTCCCCCTTCTTGCGGGTGAAGCGCTCTTCCTGTGCCGCCGCGACGATCTCGCCGTCGCGCAGCAAGCAGGCCGCGCTGTCGTGATAGAACGCCGAGAGCCCGAGAACGTAGCGAGGAGCCATGGCCACTCGGGCCTACCGCAGGGCGGGTGCCAGTTCGCTCGGCAGGCGCCTGCGCTTGTCTCCCGCTCTCGCATGTGGCGTCCGCGCGACACATGCGGCCGCTGCTTCCAGCACGCCCTTGCCTGCAGCCGCTCCACCATGCGAAGCGTCAGGCACGGCCGTTGCGTCGCACCACGGATGTGACCGCAGATCCCTTCACCGTCGCCCCGGACTTGATCGCCACGCCGGGGGCCCGAGCGAGACCGCGCGGCCCCGGGCTGCGCGACGCCCTGGTGAAGGTCGGGCTGGTGTGCGGCTCGCTCGGTCTCGCCGTGGGCGTCGGCGAGGTTGTGGTGCGGCTGGCGGCACCACAGCAGCTCATCGTGAAGCGCCCCGACATCTGGCAGCCGGTGGACACGTTGGGTTGGACGCATCGTCCCGATGTGAACACCACGATCAACACCGGCGAGCGCACCGTCCGGGTGATCACCGATGGGGACGGGTTCCGCGTCGGTCGCGCGGGACGGGTCGAGAGCAAGCGGCGGATTCTCCTCCTCGGTGACTCATTCATGGAGGCGCTCCAAGTGGAGTACGAGCAGAGCCTCGCCGGCCTGCTGGAAGCCCGTTTGACCTCGCGCATGGGCGAGTCAGTCGCCGTCCGCAACACCGCGGTGGGCGGCTGGGACCCTCCCCAATACCTCATGGAGGCCCGCCGAGAGCTCGGTCGCGAACGGGTCGACCTGGTGCTGGTCTCGGTCTTTCTCGGCAACGACGTCGTGGCGCGCCGCATCGAGCGGTACCCGCCGGGCCCGCCCGCCGACGCCCCGGACCACCGGTTGCGGTTGCCGCATCGCCTGAGCTACAGGGAGTTTGTCGACGCCGTTCTCTACCCCCTCAATGACTTCCTGAAGGCTCGCTCCCAGCTGTTCGTTCTCCTCAAGCAGCGAGCCGCGACGCTGCGGATGCGGCTCGGGCTTACGGCGGACTACTTTCCGGAGGGGCTGCTGCGCCGCGAGGCGAGCTCGCCCCGCTGGTCGGTGACGGCGCAGATTTGCCGCGACATCAGGGACGTCGCACAGGCTCACGCGGCTCCAACCCTCTTCGTGTTGATCCCCGCGGCGTTCCAGGTGGACACCGCCGCCTTCTACCCGGCCTTGAAGGGCTTCAAGATCGACCCGGCGGCGGTAGATCTCGACCAGCCGGACCGCCTGCTGACGAGCGCCATGCGCGCCCACGCGCTCGACGTGGTCGATGTGCTCTCGGACTTCCGGCAGGCCGTGCGGAGCGGCACCCGGCTCTACGGATCGGTCGACCCGCATCTCAGTCCCGAGGGTCACGAGCTGCTCGAGCGCCTGATCGAGCCGACGGTGAGCGCGCGCCTGTCAACGCCGGCGCGACGAGCACCTCCAGGAGCGGCCTTCTGATGTGCGGCATCGTCGGAATCGTGAAGCTAAATCCGTGGGAGACCGTGGACGAGGCACGCCTCACACGGATGCGAGACGTGCTGCGCCATCGGGGGCCCGACGGCGAGGGGCTGTGGATCGAGGGCCCGGTGGGCCTCGGGATGCGCCGGCTCGCGATCGTGGACGTGGCCGGAGGTCGCCAGCCGATGGCGAACGAGGATGGGACGGTGTGGATCGTCTACAACGGCGAGATCTACAACCACGCCGAGCTGCGGCCCGGGCTCGAGCAGCGGGGCCATTCCTATCGCACCCGCAGCGACACCGAGACGATCCTCCACCTATACGAGGAGGAAGGGGAGCGCTGCGTCGAGCGGCTTCAGGGGATGTTCGCGTTCGCGCTGTGGGACCGGACGCGCAGGCGACTCCTGCTGGCGCGGGACCGGCTCGGAATCAAGCCGCTGTACTACGCCTGGACCGATCATGAGCTGCTGTTCGCGTCGGAGATCAAGGCGATTCTGGCCGCAGGCTCCGTTCGCCCGGCGCTGAACGAGTCGATCGTTCCCGAATTCCTGGCGACGGGGTTCGTGGCCGGGCCGGAGACCTTCTTCCGCGGGGTGCACAAGCTCCAGCCGGGGCGGACGCTCTCGTGGGCGCCCCCCGACGAAGTCCGGGAACGCCGCTACTGGCGGTTGCCTATCGCGACCGACGGCGCGCCGGTGACGCTCGAGGAGCGCGCGCGGGAGGTGCGGGCCCGGCTCACGGACGCCGTCCGGAGCCACCTCATGAGCGACGTGCCGCTCGGGCTGTTCCTGTCCGGCGGGATCGATTCGAGCGGCCTGGCGGCTCTCATGGCGCCGCTGGTCAAGGAGCCGATTCGCACCTTCGCCGTAGGCTTCTCCGACCCTGAGGCGAATGAGCTCGCCTACGCCCGGCTCGTCGCCCGCGCGGTCGGGGCGGAGCACCGTGAGGTCGTCGTCGCCCCATCGGAGTTCTTTGATGCCTTGCCCCGGCTCATCTGGCATGAAGACGAGCCGATCCCGTTTCCCTCGAGCGTCCCGCTGTACTTCGTCTCGCGCCTGGCGCGGGAGCACGTCAAGGTGGTGCTCACCGGCGAAGGGGCCGATGAGCTGTTCCTTGGCTACGATCGCTACCGCGTGACGGCCTGGAACGAGCGGCTGGGACGATCCTACTGGGCCCTGACTCCTCGGGCGCTGCGTGGACAGGTGAAGGGGCTCACCCGGCGACTCCCGAAGGCGGTCCGTCGCTATGCCACGCGGACGTTCCTGGGGCTCGAGCCGGGGCCCCGCGACCTGTTCTACGAGAACTTCGCGGTCTTTCCGGTGGCCCTTCAGGCCCAGCTCTTGTCCAGCCCGGAGCTCCTGGCGGCCCGGGATCCCTACGCCGAGGGGCTGCGCGCCTACGAGGAAGCGCCGGGCGGCACGCTCGAGCGGATGAGCCACGCGGATCTCCAGACGTATCTGGTCGAGCTCCTCATGAAGCAGGATCAGATGAGCATGGCGGCCTCGGTCGAAAGCCGGGTGCCGTACCTGGACCACCAGTTCGTCGAGCACGTCGTGGCGCTTCCCGGCCGCGTCAAGCTCTGTGGCTGGCAGACAAAGGCCGTGCTCAGGGCCGCGCTACGGGACCTCGTACCGCCCGAAATCCTGACACGACGCAAGATGGGCTTCCCCGTCCCCGTGGGTCGGTGGTTTCGGGGGGCGTTCTGGCCGGTCGTACGGGAATTCGTTCTGGGGGAGCGGGCACTCGAGCGAGCACTCTTCCAACCGGCGTTCCTCAGGCGCCTCGCTGAGGAGCACCGAGCGGGGACTGGGGACCATGGCGCTCGACTCTGGCTCCTGGTGAACCTCGAGATGTGGCAGCGGATCTTCGTGGACGCCGAGGACCTGGCCGGGGTCATGCAGCCGACGGAAGGCACATGCGTATCCTGTGGGTGAAGGTCGGCGGGCTCTGGCCGCTCGACACTGGGGGGCGACTACGGAGCTTTCACACGCTCGCGGAGCTGACGCGTCGGCATCGCGTGACCTTGGTGACGACTCACGGGCCACGCGACGAGCCAGCTGGGCTGAAGGCCCGGCTGGCGGGCTGTGAGCGGATCATCTCGTTGCCGTACGCGGTCCCGAAACAGGGGACTGCCCGCTTCGCCCGGGCATTGCTCCGCTCCTGGCTGTCGCCGCTCCCCGTCGATCTCTGGAAGTGGCGCATCCCCGCTCTGCGGGAAGAGGTGTCGCGGCTCATGACGGCGGCGCAGTTCGATCTCTGCGTGGCCGACTTCTTGCTCGCCACACCCAGCGTGCCGCTAAACGGGCCCGTGCCCACGGTCCTGTTCGCTCACAACGTGGAGCACATGATCTGGAAGCGGTTGAGCCACGCCGAGCCCCGGCTGTGGCGGCGCGCCCTCCTGGAGGTGGAGTGGCGGAAAATGCGCCGCTACGAGACCGAGGCGTGCACTCGGGCTCGGCTGACGGTCGCCGTCTCTGAGGCGGATCGTGCCTTGCTGGCCGCCCACGCTCCCCGGGCGAGGGTGTGCGCGATCCCCACCGGCGTGGACACCGCGTACTTCACGCCCAACGGATCCCAGGAGACGCCCGGCGCACTCGTCTTCACAGGCTCGCTGGATTGGTTTCCCAACGAGGACTGCATCGTGCACTTCGGCGAGGTGGTCTTCCCCCGCATCCGCGAGGCCGTGCCTGACGTTTCGTTGACGGTGGTGGGCAGGAATCCTGGTCCCCGGGTGCAGCGGCTGGCGGCGATCCCGGGCGTGCGGGTCACCGGGACGGTCCAGGACGTGCGGCCGTACGTCGCTGCCGCGACCCTGTGCGTCGTGCCGCTCCGAGTCGGCGGGGGCACCCGACTCAAGATCTTCGAGGCGCTCGCGATGGGGAAGGCCGTGGTGTCGACGACCGTGGGGGCGGAAGGCCTGCCGCTCGTTCCGGGGAGGCACTTCGTGCAGGCGGACGAGCCGGCAGAGTTCGCGAACGCCGTCGTCGCGCTGCTCCGCGATCCCGCCCGGCGCAAGGCGCTGGGGAGCGCCGGACGTCGCCTGGTGGAGGAACGGTACTCGTGGTCCCAAGTAGTGCGCGAGTTCGAAGCCAGATGTGAGGAGGTGGTAGCTCATGCGCGTTAACGTGTTTGGGCTCGGCTACGTGGGGTCCGTGACTGCTGCCTGTCTCGCGAAAGCGGGGCACGAGGTGATCGGCGTCGACATCGACGAAGAAAAGGTCGCGATGGTCAACGCCGGTGCGTCGCCGGTCGTGGAGCCCGGGCTGGGAGCGCTGGTCGCTGAAGTCGTCGCCGCGCGACGGCTGCGAGCAACCATCTCGACCCGTGAGGCCGTGAGCAACGCGGCGATCGGGCTGATCTGCGTCGGCACCCCCGGCCGTGCCAGCGGGCAGCTTCAGGTGGATGCCGTCGAACGCGTCTGCCAGGAGGTCGGTCGGGGGCTGGCCGAGCGCGCTGAGCCCTATACGGTGGTCGTGCGCAGCACGGTGCTCCCCGGGACGACGGAGCGGTTGCTCGCCCCTGCACTCCGCACCGGTGCCGGACGCGAGCTCGGACCCAGCTTGCGAATCGCCGTGAACCCGGAGTTCATGCGTGAGGGCTCCGCGCTCCGCGACTTTGCGCGTCCCCCGTTCACCCTCGTCGGGTGCGTGGATCCCGGGACGGCCGCGGTGGTGCGATCGCTGTACGCCGAGGTTGAAGCCCCGTTCGTCCACACCGCAGTGAGGACGGCGGAAGTGGTCAAGTACGTGTCCAACGCGTTCCACGCTCTCAAGGTGTGCTTCGCCAATGAGATCGGGAACGTGTGTGCGGCGCTCGGCGCCGACGCGCAGGAAGCGGTGCGGATCTTCCTGATGGACCGGAAACTCAACGTCTCCGAGGCGTATCTCCGCCCTGGCTTCGCGTTCGGCGGGTCCTGCCTGCCGAAGGACCTCCGCGCTCTGGTGTACGCCGCTCGAGCCGCCGACCTCTCGCTGCCGCTGCTCTCTGCGATCCTCCCCTCGAACGAAGGGCAGATTCGCCAGACGGTGGAGACGGTGCTCGCGACGCGAAGACGGCGCATAGGAGTCGTCGGTCTGGCCTTCAAGCCCGGCACCGACGACCTCCGGGAGAGCCCCATGGTGTCGCTGGTTGAAACGCTCATCGGGAAGGGATGCGACGTGCGCATCTTCGATCCCAACGTCGCCGTGGCCCGCTTGCGCGGGGCGAATCGCCGCTACATCGAGGAGGAGATCCCGCACATTGCATCGCTGCTGAGCGATAGCGTCGAGGCGCTGGTCGCGCACGCCGAGGTGCTCGTGCTCGGCAATGACTCCGAGGAGGCAGCGCGTGCGCTGGCCGCGGCCGGCTCCCACCAAATCGTGGTCGACCTCACGCGCGGCGCGGCCGGCCGCCGCTCGACGGCACAGCCCCATCTCACCCCGCGGGTCCCAGACCGAGAGGCCGAGCCCGCCGGGTACGGAGACAAAGATTGATGTGGCGCCCGTGCGGCAGGGCGCGACTAGGCTGCGGGCACAGGCCTTGCGAACGTCATCCGACGTGAGCTCACATCAACTCAGTGTGGCGGGGCCCAAGGAAGCTCTGGGACGGCGGCGCGCCGTCGATCTGCGCGTCCTCGAGCAGGTGACGATCAAGGCCTGGGACCGGCTGCTGTTCGTCGAGTGCGGCGACGGCTGGCTGGTGGAGGAAGCTTGGCGCCGCTTGGGGAAGGGTTGTGTGTGCGGGCTCAGTACGTCCCGACCGCTGGTCGACCTCGCCGTCCGGCTGCGGGGCGTCCCCGGCGGCGTCGAGTTCAAATGGTGGGACGGTGAGCGGTTCCCTTTTCCCAACGGGTCTTTCGATCGCGTGATGTCGTGTGTCCCCTCCGCCTGCTATGTGGAGCCTGTGGTCGTGCTGCGCGAGATGGCGAGGGTGTTGCGGCCCGATGGAGATGCGTATCTGCTCGAATCCGATGGTGCCACTCCGGAGGCCTCCGAGGCCCTCGACACCACGGACGTCGAGCGGCGCCTCGTCGAGGCGGGCTTCGGTGAAGTGCAGCGGAATCGCCCCACGCCCGTGGTTATTCACGCTCGCCGGTGCTCGCCCGTTACCTGAGCGAGGCGCGACCGCTAATCGGGAGCCCTCGACCTGCACCGCGACCGCGCCGGGACGCCGCCCCCGCGTGTGATCGGGCTCACCGGCGCGGTGTTCGAGCGCCCAGCCCACCGAGCTCACGGTGATGCTGCGAGTGACCGAACCGCTACCGACCGCGAATCGCACGTCCCTGCGCCTTGGCAACCCATCACCAAACCTCCCTTTGTGTTACGTGCTGTCAGGGAATTCCCGCTTGCAGCGCTATTGGGCTGTTGCTACTGTGCAGCACCTGCCCGGGCGGCCCCTTACCTGCAGAGGTCGTGCAGCGCTTCGGTCAGCTGCGGAGCGCCTCCGCTTGAGAACAATGTAGTCGCTGCTCAGAGCAAACCCGCCGAAAGGCGGTGACGCAGAGCCACGGGACTAACGCGACCTTGGTCGCCAGGTCCGCCGGGCCGCCAGCGAATCGACCCTGAGTCGAAGCTGGCGGCCTTTTTTTACCCAGGAGTAGGACCGATGCCGTTCACGTTCAAGCTGTCGAAGCGCCTGGCCCTGATGAAGGCGTCGCTCGTCCCTGTGGCGGCCGCGGTCCTTGCCGCGTGCCAGCTGCAGGACAGACGAGGGATTACTGGTCCTACCCTGCCGAGCAATTCCGTGGTGCAGGTCGTCACCCTTCCCGACACCGTCACGCTCGAACCCTCGCAGGCTCTACAGTTCCGGGCCTATGGCCGGACCGCGACCGGCGACAGCACTGCGATCACCATGACCTGGAGCACCACCGACGGCGCCGTCTCGTCGGGCGGCCTGTACACCGCCGCCCCATTTCAAGGCGACTTTGAGGTGACGGCCACCGTGCTTCAGGCCTCGGGGACGGCCAGCAGCAGCGGGACGGCCCAGGGCCTCGCCCGCGGTCATTCCATCGTGCATGTCCGCGCGAACCCCCAATTGGCGCAAGTCGTCGTCGCACCCCGCAGCGTGAGCCTGGGGACCGGGGGCACGCAGCAGTTCGTCGCCTATGGGCGGCTGAACAACGGGGACTCGGTCGCGGTGAATGTGACGTGGAGCGCCCAGGGCGGCACGATCTCGTCCTCCGGTCTGTACGCGGCCGGCTCAGTTCCGGGTGGCTACGTCGTGACCGCGACGGCGAGTGGCATCACGGGCACGGCGATCCTTTCGCTCAGCGACGTGTCAGTAGCCTCCGTCGCGGTGAGCCCGGCAGCGGCGACCGTGTCAGTCGGAGCGACGCAGCAGCTCGGCGCCGTGCTCAAGGATGCGAGCGGGAACGTGCTGACCGGCCGGACGGTGACCTGGGCGTCGAGCAACAGCGCGCTCGCGACGGTCTCGGGCACCGGGCTCGTGACGGGCGTGGCGGCGGGGCCGGTGACCATCACCGCGACGAGTGAAGCCAAGAGCGGATCGGCAACCGTCTCCGTGGCGAGCGTCCCGGTGGCGTCGGTCACGGTGAGCCCGAGCGCGCCCAACATGTACGTCGGCGGCGCAGTGCAGCTCACGGCGACCCCCAAGGACGCGGCGGGGAACGTGCTCACGGGGCGTGTGATCAGTTGGACGAGCTCGAACGCGGCGCTCGCGACCGTGTCGGCGAGCGGCCTGGTGACGGGGGTGGCGGTGGGGTCGGTCACGATCACGGCGACGAGTGA
>Ga0209160_1004551_pt1 | contig 11067 bp, 12 predicted proteins | sample GraSoiAngelo_153_FD_186167 | JGI IMG/M metagenome (GOLD analysis project Ga0209160, IMG submission 186167) | Grasslands soil microbial communities from the Angelo Coastal Reserve, California, USA - 14_1009_12_40cm (SPAdes) (version 2) | ecosystem: Environmental > Terrestrial > Soil > Grasslands ...
GTCCATGCTGTTGTCCTTCACCTGGAGCCAGTTGCACGGCAGCACGAACTTCGCGGCCGGCATCAGCCGATGCTCGGGCACGTCGTAGCTATCGTAGATCGGGAACGCGGGGCGCCGGTCGGGCGGACCGAGATACGCGAACACGAGGCCCGCAAACTCGTGGGTCGGATACGCGCCCTGCCGGATGCGCTCCTTGAGCCGGCTGCCCGCGGGCTCTCCCGGTGTTTCCAGGCAGCGGCCGTCGACGTCGTAGACCCAGCCGTGATAGCAGCAGCGGATGCCGCGCTCGAGCGGGATGCCGAACTCGAGCGAGGTTCCGCGATGCGCACAGTGCAGGTGCAGCACGCCGACGCGCCCGCCGCGATCGCGGAAGACGACCAGGTCCTCGCCCAGGATCCGTGTCCTCAGCGGCGTCGCCGTGAGATCGCGCGCGAACGCCACTGGCTGCCAGAACCGGCGCAGGTACTCGCCGCACGGCGTTCCAGGTCCGACTTCGGTCAGCTCGGGATCTGGGGGCGGGACCTCGCGGCGATGGTAGCCGTCGAACGGACCGGGTTTGGGCTTGGCGCGGCGCGATCGAGCTTGCTTCACGGCTCTCTCCTTAGCGCCGACGAGCTAACCGAGTCAAGTCGCGTGGCACATCCGAACGCACGCGCAGCCTCCCGGGACAAACTGGGAGGCTGCGCGTGACGAAGCGCGTGGACAATAGCTATGAGCGACTACCAGCGACCGCGATCGCGATGATGATGTCCGCCTCCCCAACCCACGGGGAACGGCACCAGGAGACATCCCGCGGTGCTGATCGAAACGACGCACGCGAGCAGGAATATCACGCCCAGGCGACGAAGCATATACGCCTCCTTGCAGTCTGTATTGTCCTTGCCGTCAGCATTGACTGATGTCGCACGACCTACCCCGCTGCCGGTGGCGGCGGCGGTGGCGAGCCGACCGGCGCCACGTCCGGAGCGGCCGGCACTGCGGGCGGGGGAGGCGCGGCGATGTACGCCTGGGCCGGTACCCAAGCCCAGTAGTAGGGAACGGTAATCCCATCGCCCCGGAGCTCGTAGCGCCCGCTCGGGTAGTTGACGACGGTGGCTGTGGGCGCCGCGAGCATCACCACGCGACCCCCGGTCCACCACCACACGTAGTACGGGGACCAGAAGCCGGGGCGATGCTCGAATCGCCAGCCCCGCTCCCGGTCGAAGTGCCAATCTTCGCGACGCACGACCGCGCGATGGTCGATGTGGGCACGCTCGTCACGCCACACCGGCCCGTGTCGATCGTCTCGCCACTGGGCCTGGGCGCCGGTCGTGAGGGTTAACCCTGACAGCAAGCCCAGCACCGATACCCGAAAGAGCTTACTTTTGCCGAGCCTCATTGACGTACCCTCCTGGCCCGTTAGACGCAGCGGCCGCCGGCCGCATTTCGTAACGCTTGCAAAGTAAGAGCCGCATAAGGATAGTGATTTCCATCATGTCCACCGGGAACCTCTCCCGTCTCGATCCCGAAGAGGTCGCCAAAGCGGTGACGGACTTCATCAACACCACGATCATGGCGCGGAGTCGTCCGGTGCGGCCCGACGACGATCTCGAGCTGGCGGGCCTCGACTCGATGGCGCTGCTGAAGGTCCTCCTCTTCATCGAGGCTCGCTACGGGTTCTGGATGCCCGACGAGGATCTCGTCGCGGAGAACATCAGAACCGCGCGCGCCTTCGCGGCTTACATCTGTCGACGGAGCGCGTGAGCACGACACCGGTCCGGCGACTCCCGCTTCGCGGCGCCGATCTCGTCCTGGTGGCGATGCAGGCGCTCTGGAAGCGCGAGGGCGTCAGCAACAACACGCTCATGATCGTCCAGTGCGATGGGCCGCTCGATCCCGCGCGCATCGCACGGGCTCTCGAACGATTCCTCGGCGTCTGCCCGTGGCCCGCGGCGCGCCTGCGCCGACCGTTCCCGTGGGGGCCGCTTCACTGGGCCGCGCGGGCCCGCGGGCCGCTCGCCGCGCCGCTCGTGCGTCACCGGCATCTTTCCGCGCCGGAGGCGCTTCACGTCGAGCTCGAGGCCGAGCTCAACACGGCGATCGATCCCCGCCGCGAGCCGCCGCTACACTTCTCGATCCTCGACAGCGTGTCGGAGGCGACGGGGCCGCAAAGCGCCCTCGTCGTCACGTGGTTTCACCCCCTCATGGATCCCCGCGGCGGACAGAACTTGCTCGCGCATCTGGCTCACCTGGACGAGACCGACGGGCGCGCGCCATGGGGCGGTGCGCCGCCGGCGTTCGCGACCGATCCGGATCCGCGTCCGCTGAAGACACGTGGACGGCTCGGACGCCAGAGCCAGCGCTACATGCGCGCCCTCGTGCCGGTGTCGCCGGTCTCGCCGGGAACCGGTTTGATGAACCCGGGACGGGTCCGCTTCATGCAGGCGAGCTTCGTCGGCGACGATCACGGAATCGGGGGCGTTCGCACCACGCGCGAGGTCTGCTGGCGCCTGGCCCTGGTCGGGCGGACCATGGCCGACCTCTGGCGCCGGCGCGGGCTTCCCGACCTGCCCTTTCTCGTGCCGGTGTCGGTCGATCTGCGACCCAAGGGCGAGCTCGGAGCGACGTTCGGCAACGTGCTCGCCTTCCACTTCGCTCGGTTCAAGCCCTCGGAGACGACCGACATGGCGACGCTGACACGGATCTTGCGTGATCAGATGACGGACGCGCTTCGCGACGGGCAGATCGACGCCAGCGCCGTGGCGATGGAGTTTCTGAAGTATCGTCCGCTCTCGCTGATGCTGCGCGATCTACCCGGCACCGCGACGCGGGAGACGTTCTCGTTCAACTTTGCCGATCTCGGGGACGTTCCGCCGGCGCTGGACAAGCTTTTCGGACGGCGGGTCGTCAACGCGTACCACGCGCCATCCGTGCTGCCCCGGCCCGGGGTCGGCGTATTCTTCAACCGTTGCGGGATCAAGAACAACCTGGTCGTATCCTGGGTCGAAGGCGCGATGAACGAAGAGGAGGTCACGCGCATCGTGGAGGGGGTCCGCGAGGGCATGAGATGGCGGCCGGCTCGCTGAGCTACGACGTGGTCGTGGTCGGAGGCGGCGCGGCCGGATTGGCCGCCGCCGTGGCGGCCGCGCGCTCGGGCGCTCGCACCGCGCTCATCGAGCGCTACGGTTTCCTCGGGGGCATGGCCACCGCGGGCATGGTGAGCACGGTCTGCGGCCTCTATCTGACCTCGTCAGCCGGGCCGCCGGAGCCGCTCAACGAGGGCTTCGCCGACGACGTCGCACGCAAGCTCGCGGCCATGCCCGGCTGCGGCGAGCCGGTCCGCCGAGGCCGGACGTACGTCCTGCCCTACACGCCGTTCGCCTTCGCCTGTCTGGCCGACGAGCTCACCGCGTCGGCGTCGCCGCTCGACGTCTATCTCCACACGTTCGTCACCGGGCTCGAGACTGGCCAGGGTCGCGTCGAAGCGGTGCGTATCGCCACCTGGGAGCGCGCCCTCGAGCTGGCCACGCGCGTCGTCGTCGACGCGAGCGGCGATGCCGTCGTCTCACATCTTGCCGGCGTGGCCACCGTGACCGTGCCTCTGTCCGAGCGCCAGCTGCCGTCCCTGGTCTTCGTCCTCCAGCACGTCGACACCGAGGCGCTGGGATCGGGGCCGCGCGTGGCGCTCTTGCGATCCCTGGTCACCGCCGAACAGGAGGGACGCCTGCCCAAAGGGGCCGCGAACCTGGCGCTGGGCTCGTCACCTCAGCCCGGCGAAATCGTCTGCAAGCTCACCTTGAGTGGAATCGCCGAGGAGCTTCCGGCCAGCCGCGATTTTCTGACGGTCGCCGAGCAGGAAGGCCGAAAACGCGCGCTCGCCGTCACGGAATTCTTGAAGACGCTGCCGGCGTTCTCCCGCGCGTTCGTCTCGCACGCGGCGCCGCAGGTCGGCGTCCGCGAGAGCCGGCGCGTGATCGGGCGCTACCAGCTCACTCGCGACGACGTGCTGAGCGCGCGCAAGTTCGCCGACGGCGTCGCCCGGGCGAGCTGGCCGATCGAGCTCTGGGAAGAAGGACGGCTCGGGGCCACGTACGAGTGGCTCGACGATCGGGCTCACTACGACATCCCGCTTCGCAGCCTGCAGGCGCGCGACGTCGACAACCTGTTCGTCGCCGGCCGCTGCATGAGCGCCACGCACGAGGCGCTCGGCTCGGCCCGCGTGATCGGTACCTGCCTGGCGGCGGGCGAGGCCGTCGGCCGGGCGGCGGCGCGCCGCGCGGAGGCGCGATGAATCTCGCCGACCTTCTCTTCGCGACCGCCGAGCGGCACTCGCCGCGCCGCGCCGTCACCGACGTGCGTTCGGGCCGATCCGTGAGCTACGGCCAGCTCGCCCGGGAGGCCGAGCGGGTGGCTGCGTTCCTCAAGGCCGAGGGCGTCGAGCCCGGCCAGCGGATCGGGCTCCTGGCCCCGAACGACCTCTCCTACATGCCGGCTGCGTTCGGCCTGCTCGCCGCGGGCGCCTGCTTCGTTCCCCTCGCCAGCAACCTCACGCCGACGGAGATCGCGGAGATCGTGCGCGAGGTGCAGCTGAACGGGTGCGTTGCCTGGCCGAAGGCCGCGCCGCTTCCGAGCGCGCCGGGCCACGCCGACGAGTCCGCGCGCCGTGCGGTCGTCAAGGGCGGCGATTGCGACGGCTACACGTTCCAGTGGATCGATCGGGGCGCCGAGCCCCCGGCCGAGTTCCACGAGCTGAACGCCGCGTTCATCCGGTTCACGTCCGGGACCACCGCGCGGAGCAAGGGCGTGGTGCTGTCTCACGAAGCCACGCTTGCGCGCGTCGAGGCCTCCGATCGCGTGCTCAAGTTCAGCGAAGAAGACCGGATCCTCTGGGTCCTGCCGCTCGCCTATCATTTCGCCGTCACGATTACCGCGTACGTCCGCGCCGGCTCCCACATCCTGCTCTGCTCCGATACCTTGCCCAGGGCGATCGTCGACGGCGCGCGGCGGCTCCGGGCGAGCGTGCTCTACGCGGCGCCACTGCACTTCGAGCGCATGGCCAACCTCGGACCGAGCGAGCCGCTCTCGAGCATTCGCGTGACGCTTTCCACCGCGGCGCCGATCTCGCCGACGGTGATGGAACGCTTCGAGTCGGTCTATCGCGTCCCTGTCGGACAGGCCTACGGCATCATCGAGGCCGGTCTGCCGTGCATCAACCTGGGTAACGAGGGGCTTCCGGCGGCCTCGGTGGGCCGGCCCGTTCCCGGCTATGGGGTCGCGGTGCTCTCCGACGAAGGCACGCGGCTACCCGCCGAGGCGCTGGGCGAGATCGCGGTGCGGGGTGACGGACTCTTCTCCGCCTACTACTCGCCGTGGCGACTTCGCGGGCAGATCGCCGTGGACGACTGGTTCCTCACCGGCGACCTCGGCTTTCTGGATCGGACGGGCGCGCTCCACCTCAAGGGCAGGAAGAAAGCCCTCATCATGGTCGCCGGGCTGAAGTTCTTTCCCGAGGAAGTCGAGGACTGCATCAACCAGTTCCCGGGCATCAAGGAATCTCGCGTCTTCAGCCGGTCTCACGCGCACATGGGCGAGGTGCCCTGCGCCGAGGTCGCCGCGCAGCCCGGGTGCGATCTCGATGCCCTGAGAGCGCATTGCGCTCGGGTCCTCTCCTCATATAAGGTGCCGATCGAGTTCACGGTCGTGGACGCCGTCCCCAGGACTCCGAGCGGTAAAATCCGTCGATGAGAGTCGCGATCGTCGGTGCCGGTCCCTCGGGCTCCGCGCTGGCGATCCTGCTGGCGCGCCAGGGCGCTCGCGTCACGCTCTTCGACGATGGGCGGCGTCCCGAGCTGCTGGTCGGCGAATCCCTCGTCCCCGCCGTCATCCCGATCCTCCAGCGGCTCGGCCTCGAGGAAGAAACCGCGAGCTTCAGCCGTGTGAAGCCGGGCGTGTCGTTCATCTGGTCGCCGACCGACCGCTTCAGCTTCTCGTTCGCGCGCTTCGCGCCGGGCGTGTTCCCCTACGCCTACAACATCCCGCGCCCCCGATTCGACGACGCGGTGCTCGCGCGCGCCGTGGCCTGCGGAGTCGAGCGCGTGGTGGCTCACGCGCGCCTGGAGCCGGTGAGCGAAGGCGGTCGCGAGCTCGGCCTCTCGCCCGAGACCCTGGCCGCGGCGCCGACGCTCGAAGGCCGTCAGCCCGATCTCGTCGTCGACGCGACCGGGCGCGCCCGGCTCGGCGCGCGCGCCCTGAACATCGGCGCCGCTCTCGGCCCGCGCAAGGACGTGGCGCACTTCGCCCACTTCGAGAACTTCGCCTGGGACGACGCGCCCGGCCAGGTGCTCATCCGCCGCCTCGACGCCGGCTGGAGCTGGTGCATTCCGCTGCAGGAGCGGCTCTCGATCGGCATCGTGCTGGGCCGCGACGACGCCGCGCGCCTCGGCGCGAGCCCGGCCGAGCGGCTCGAGCGGGCCATCGCGACCGACGCGTGGCTGTCGACGATCGCCGCCGGGAGCAAGCGCGTCACGTCCGTGGCGACGTACGCGAACTACCAGCTGATCTCGCAACGCGGCCTCGGTCCGGGCTGGGTGATGCTCGGCGACGCGTTCGGATTCGTCGATCCGATGCTCTCCCCCGGCGTCTACCTGGCTCTTCGCTCGGCCGAGCTCGTGGCCGACGCGCTGGCGCCGTTCTCGAAGGCGGGCCAGGCGCCGTCGCCGGCGGACCTCGAAGCGGCGCTCCGGCCGTACGCGGCCCGGCAGACCGCGATGCTCACCGCGTGGCTCGATCTGGTGGCGACGTTCTACGACGGACGGATGGCGGCGCTGTTCAGGGCCGGACGCGACTGGATGGCGGTCGGAACCAACGCCTTGAAGAACGCGGCCCAGAACCACATCGAGCGGCACATCGCGCTGCAGGCCTCCGGGATGGGCACGTTGCGGCGTTACAGCCGGGGCCTCCTGCGCTTCATGGGCCGCTACGGGCTGCGCGGGGTCGAGCCCACCGAGATGGCGATCCGGTAGCGCGAGCCGCGGCTACGCCGGCCGCGACTATGCGGGCTTCAGGGCGATGTACTCGCTGAGGAGCCCGCCGCGTACGCGGTGCTCGATCCGGGCGAAGCCGCTCGACTTCAACACACTCAGGATCTTTTCCGGCGCCACGCAATTGGCGATCGTGTCCCAGTAGTACTTCATCAGGAGCTCAGCCTTGGCGCTGCCCGTGCTGATGCGGGTGACGCGGGGCAGGATGCTCTCGAAGTAGACGCGGAAGAAGCGCTGGCCGAGCGGCGAGCGCGGCAAGGTGATCTCGAGGACCAGGACGCGCCCGCCCGGCTTCAGGACCCGCAGGCATTCACGAAACGCCACGCCGAGGTCGGCCACGTGGCGTAGCGCGTAGCCCATGCAGAGGAAGTCGAAGTGGCCGCTCGCGAAGGGCAACTCCTCGACGGTGCCCTGGACGAGGGGGACCGTGAGCGTCCGCTTCGCCTGCTGCAACATCCCGCCGCTCGGATCGAGCCCGACCACGGACCCGGGCTCGCGCAGGATGCGCGTGGCGCCCTGGGCGATCATGCCGGTGCCCGTGGCGACGTCGAGGAACTTCATGCCGACGCGCAGCCCCGACTGCAGCAGCACCCAGCGCCGGTAGTAACGGCCCGAGCCGAGCGAGCCGAGACCGCAGACGAAGTCGTAGTGCTCCGCGGCGTTGTCGAAGAGGGCGCTGACGAAGGGCCGGCGATCGTTCTCGCTCTCGTAATACTTCTTGAGAACGGGATGCGGCACTGCGCGGCCGTCTGCCGTGTCGTACGGGTCTCGCGCCTCGCCGCTCATGTCGCTCTGCGCGCGCCTCCGCGTCGAAACAGTACGCGACCCCGGCGGCCAAGGCAAATGACGATCGCCGGCTTCGAAGCCATCTTGCGAAGCGGCGCACACTCGCGCAGACTATCCGCGAAACTCTCAGCCAAAAGGAAGGGCGCCATGCGTGTAACTGCGGCGGTTCTGTACGACGTGAAGAAGCCGGTCGTGGTGGAGGACGTCGAGCTGCTCGAGCCCGGTCCCCACGAAGTGCAGGTGCGGTGGGCGGCCAACGGCGTCTGCCACAGCGATTTGCACGTGATCACGGGCGACTCGCCCCATCCCCTGCCCGTCGTGCTCGGTCACGAGGCCGCGGGCGTGGTCGAGAAGGTCGGGCCGGGGGTCGAGACCGTGGCGCCCGGCGACCACGTCTGCTCGAGCTACATCCCGTCGTGCGGCAAGTGCTGGTACTGCATCGGCGGCCAGCCGACCATGTGCGCGCTACGGGACAAGCCGCGGTGGTTCATGTTCGACGGCACCCCACGCTTCAAGAAGGACGGGCGCGGCCTTCATCATTATCTCCAGGTTGCAGGCTATGCGACCCACTCGGTGCTCCCGGAGGAGAGCGTTATCCCCATCCGGAAGGACGCGCCGCTCGACGTCGTGTGCCTGGTGAGCTGCGGCGTGCTGGCCGGCGCGGGCCCAGTCTTCAACCGCGCCAAGGTGCCGCCGGGCGCGAGCGTCGCCGTCTTCGGCTGCGGCGGGGTCGGCCTCAATACGATCCAGGCCGCTCGCCTCGTGGGCGCCGGCAAGATCATCGCCGTGGACGTGATGAAGCAGAAGCTCGCGTGGGCCGAGGAGTTCGGCGCCACCCACGTCGTGGACGCTTCGCAGGAGGATCCGGTCGCCCGCGTTCACGCGCTCGCCGGGCGCGGCGGCGTCGATTTCGCGTTCGAGATGGTCGGCACCCAGCGGACCATGGAGCAGGCGCTCCTCTCGACCCACCGCGGCGGCACCTGCGTGGTCGTCGGCGTATCGCCGGCAGGCACGCGGCTCTCTATCGACCCCTCACTGCTCCTGCAGCAGCGCATCCTCACCGGAAGCTCGTTCGGCGGCGGCCATCAGCGCACCGACGTGCCGATGCTGATCGATCTCTACATGAGCGGAAAGTACAAGCTCGACGAGCTGATCAGCCGGCGCCTGCCGCTCGGCGAGCTGAACCGCGCGTTCGACCTGATGCTGCAGGGCGAGGTCAAGCGGAGCGTCATCGTCTACAGTTGAGCGACGACCAACCCGACGGACGTTCAGCTTCACCGGCTGCCGAAGGCCCGCTCGCTCCTCATCTGAGGTAGCTGTCCCAGAACCCAGGCGCCGGGTCGATCTGCTGGATGACGTCGAGCCACGTGCCCGATGGATCGCACAGAGCGAAGCGCCGCTGGCCCCAGGGCTCATCATGCAGTGGATACGGTTCCCCGGCGGCAGCGAGGTAGACAAACCACGACGCTTCGAACACGACCTGGAAGGCGAACCACTTGACGTAGAAGTTCCGACATTCGGCTCGGTTGTCCGTCACGATCACCGAGTAAAGATCCTTGATGTGCACGCTAGGTCTTTCCTCTCTTGCCTGTCGGCTCAGCAGCCCGGTGATGCCTGCGGCGCCTACGCATACGCGCGTGACCAACGTTGCTGAACCTGCCGACCGAGGGCCGGATAAACGATGAGACGGCGAAATGGATCGATCAGGCCCATGTAGAGCGTAGTGAGACGACTCACCGGCTTCACATAGATTGCCAGGTAGAGCGTATAGCCCCCAGGGCTTGGCGTGAGCGCGAGCGCCAGGAAGGCATGCACAGTCGCATTGCGAAGCTCGCTGAGGGCTTCCTCACCCGACACGTAGAGCACTCGAAACCGGCCTTCGCGAGTCCCCGGAGCAACCTGAGACTGCGAGCGATCCGCTTCAGTAAGGCGATTGACGTACGATCCGCTGGACGGATTATGACGCTCGTCATCCCATCCGAACGCTCGGCCCAAGGCAAAGCGCAGAGCGAATAGTCCGCGAACCGCGAGATTAGATGGACGCCGGCCGCCGAAGAAGATCGCACGCGCGTCCTGGATGCTGCGACCGGGGCCGCCGCCATGCAGTGGTATCGCCCAGACATCGTGGAGAGGGACATCGCTGAGAAGCGCGTGGCAGCGCAGGTTGAGTCTTTGGAAGTCGGCCGGCTTCACACGCATGCCCACGATCACTCGCCCTGTCAGCGACCCTCAGGACCGCTTCCAGCCCAGCCTCTGGTACAGGCCTTCAGCGCCGTTCGTGTAGAGACCAAGATCCCGATGCGTCTCCATGTCATGTTCGGTAAGCGCGGCGGTCCCGATTGGGTCTCCTCTTGGGTCGAGGGCGACGACAGTCATCGCGATGTGGTGGGCGTTCATTCGCGTGCGGAGGTGGTCCAGCCAACCGTCGACAGTCCCCCCAGGATAGAGATGTCCCCACTCGCTGAAGTGCCATTGCGCAACGATAGGGAGGAGGTGAGGACAATCGGCGAGAGAGCTGATCTCCATGCTCGTCACCCTGTCCACCGAACTTCTAATTCCGCAGACCTGCATCGCACCGCCTCTGCAGCATATCTCACAGCTTAGCCGCTCGGGAGGGATGGCTCGATCGCGCGGGGCGCATCCGGACTACGGGCCCCTCGCGGGCCTCTCGTCGTGCTCACCGGCACGGATGATGGCGGCCACCAGGGCGGTCTCGTAGAGCTCCTCGCCGAGGAACACGGCCCCGAGGACGATGAGGCCGGTCTGGGCCAGCAGGACACCGCCGGCGAAGGCGACCGCCGCCAGGGCGATGACCAGGCCGCGGATGCCGTGAATGACGTCGAGCGGTCGCGCGTGGCGAAGGCCACGCATGAGCCGCCTCGTGCCGTGCGCGACTGAGAGCACGCTGACGAGGAGCAGAAGCCCGGCAACGATCTCGTTCAAGGGTGAGCAATCGAGACTCGTCATCACAGATCCTCCGGCCGTCGCGGTCCTGCTCGCTGAGGTTGCGCGCGAGAGCGCGCACGCGCAATTACCGGGGAGGTAATGGGAGCCCGGCCTGATAGCATCGAGCCGGATGACGAGGCTCGCCCGCTTCTTCACGGTCAGTCTGCTGCTCGCCGCGGCCGCGGCAAATGCCCAGGATCACCCGTGCGAGAACGACACTGTGCGCACGAGGGGTGGTCACAAAGCCTACCGGAAGGAGTGCTGCCAGCAGCGTCCGTACACCCCGCACGACCTCGCGTGCGGGCATGATCGCGAC
>Ga0209160_1004552_pt1 | contig 11066 bp, 9 predicted proteins | sample GraSoiAngelo_153_FD_186167 | JGI IMG/M metagenome (GOLD analysis project Ga0209160, IMG submission 186167) | Grasslands soil microbial communities from the Angelo Coastal Reserve, California, USA - 14_1009_12_40cm (SPAdes) (version 2) | ecosystem: Environmental > Terrestrial > Soil > Grasslands ...
CCTCGATCACGATCTCGGCGTGCGCCGGGACCTCGAGGTCGTTCGTCTCACACTTCACGACCTCGAGCGGCTCGCCGCGCAGGGCGCCGGCGACCCCCAGCTCGTCGCCGCGGATCCGCGCGACCGAGGTGAGCGGCACCGGCGGATCGCAGCCGATCACGACGGCGCACGGCGTCGGGTTGCCCTTACGCTCGTTCTTCATGATGTGCGCGTACATGTCGCGCCAGGTGGTGCTCAGGAAGAGGCCGAACTTGCGGGGCCCCTTCAGCATCAGGCGGTAGGTGCCCATGTTGCGCTCGCCGGTCTCCGGGTCGTGGGAGATCACGCACGGTCCAGTGACGTACGGGGCCGGGTCCTGGTCGCGCGTCCATAGGCAGAGCGGAAGCGCCGTCGCGTCGATCCGGTCACCGGTCTGGATCACGTCCTTGACCGGGCCCGTCTTCACGCGGACCGGAGGAATCGGATGGCTCTGAGCCCGGGACCACTTGTCGGCGATCTGGTCGACAGTGGTCTCCAGGGCGAGAGCGTAGACCTCCGGCGAAGCGCCGAGGACTCCGGCAACCAGCGGCATCCGATGGCCCTTGACGTGCTCGAACATGACCGCGGGCCGCCGCGCCGGGGGAATTCTCTGGAAAACCCGGCGGATGACGGCCGCGACCTCCCAGTTCGGATCAACTTCCTTCTTCACGTGGTGGAGCTTGCCGCGAACTTCAAGGGCGGCGAGATACTCGCGGAGATCCTTGTAGGCCATGTCTCATGCCCTCATGAAGTCTTTCCGGGCCGGTAAGGGTGCCGGTCGATCCAGTGCCGCGCGATGTCGATCCGGCGGCAGATCCACACGTGCTCGTGGCGCTCGACGTAGTCGAGTAAGCGCGTGAGCGCCGCGGCGCGCCCGGGCCGGCCCATGAGCCGCATGTGCAGGCCGAGCGACATCATCTTCGGTCGGTCGGCGCCCTCCGCATAGAGGACGTCGAAGGCGTCCCGAACGTGGGCAAGCCACTCGTCGCCGGTGGCGAAGCCGCCGGGCAGCCCGAACTTCATGTCGTTGTTGTCGAGGGTGTAGGGAACGACGAGATGCGGCTTGCCCGACACGAGGGTCCAGTATGGCAGATCGTCGTTGTAGGCGTCGGCGTCGTAGAGAAATCCGCCTTCCTCGACGACCAGGCGGCGCGTGTTGGGACTGAGCCGGCCGGTGTACCAGCCGAGCGGTCGGCTCCCTGTCACGCGCGTGAGGCTCTCGACGGCGCGTCGGATGTGCTCGCGCTCGACCTTCTCGCTCACGAACTGGTAGTCGATCCAGCGCCAGCCGTGGCTCACGACCTCGTGCCCCGCTTCCACAATGGCGGCGGCGGCCTCGGGATGGCGCTCGAGCGCCATCGCCACGGCGAAGACGCTGATCTTGATCCCGTAGCGGGCGAACGTCCGCATGAGGCGCCAGAACCCGACGCGGCTGCCGTACTCGTACATCGACTCGACCTGAAGATTTCGCACGCCCTGGAGCGACGGCAGACCGACGACCTCTTGCAGATACGACTCGGCCTCGGCGTCCCCGTGCAGGGTGGAGCGCTCGCCGCCCTCCTCGTAGTTCATGACGATCTGCAGCGCCAGGCGAGCGCCGCCGGGCCACTTGGGATCGGGCGGCATCTTGCCGTACCCGACGAGGTCGCGCGGGTACTCTCCTCGGAGGGGGCCTCGACGGCCCCCTCCGATGCCTCCCCCAGATCGACTTGCGCCGGCGGAGCCGGCGCTCGAACGCGGTCTCTTTCGCCGGTGAGGGCTCATACGCGGCCGATGCCCGTGGCGCCGAGGTTGTCGGTGGTGTCGGGAGAGCCGGGGGCGCCGGCGGCGGTGTAGTGGGCCAGGGCGGCGTCGAGGCCGGCGCCGGCGGCGGCGCGGTGGCCTTCGCGGCGGAGCACGTCCTCGAGCGCGGCCAGGCACAGGAGCACGAGCTGGCGCTGGGCCGAGTAGCCCATGGTGCCGATGCGCCAGATCTTTCCCTGTAGCTGGCCGAAGGCGGCGCCGATCTCGACGCCGAAGTCCTCCACGAGCCGGCGCCGCACGCGCAGCTCGTCGACGCCCTCCGGCACGACGACGGGCGTCAAGAAAGGGAGCCGATGCTCGCGCGGTTCCTTGCCGAAGAGCGACAGCCCCGAGGCGTCGAGCCCGGCGCGCAGCGCGTCGCCGTGCAGGCGGTGTCGCGCGAAGCGCGCCTCGAGGCCCTCGTCGTGCACGGCGCGGAGTGCTTCGCGTAAGCCGTACACCATTGCCGTGGGTGCCGTGTGATGGTTGAAACGCGCCGGGCTCCAGTAGTCGGCGAGCTGACCGAGGTCGAGGTAGTTGCTCTGCACCCTGGTCCGCCGGCCCCTGATGACGGCCTCGGCCCGTGCGTTGTAGGTGATCGGCGCCAGCCCCGACGGGCAGCTCAGACACTTCTGGGCCCCGGCGATCGCAACATCGATGTCCCACCGATCGACGGCGACCTCGCACCCGCCGAGCGTCACGACGCAGTCGGCGACCAGGAGCGCTCCGTGATCGTGAGCCAGACGCGCGATCTCGGCGAGCGGCTGGAGGGTGCCGGTCGAGGTCTCGCCGTGGACGATCGCGACCAGCTTGGTCCGCCCGGCCCTGAGCGCGCCCTCGACGGCGGCGGGGTCGATCAGCCGCCCCCATTCGCCGCGCACCGCGACCACTTCGGCGCCGCAGCGCTCCGCGATCTCGATCAGCAACAGGCCGAAGCGACCGAACTCGGCGACGACCACCCGGTCGCCGGGCTCGATCAGCGAGGCGAGCGCCGCCTCGAGGCCGGCTCGGCCGGTACCGGGCACGGGAAACGCGCGCGCGTTGGTGGTCTGGAACGCGAACCGCGTGAGCTCCATGACCTCGTTCATGATCTGCGTGAACTCCGGGTCGAACTGACCCAGGAGCGGTGTCGACATCGCGCGCAGGACGCGCGGGTCCGCCATGGCCGGCCCGGGGCCCAGGAGGACGCGCGGACTGGGAAGGAGATCGCCGAAGGACATGCCGCCGGGAATTATAATTGAGCCCCGCGGCGGACCACGTGCCCGACAAATTCACCGGCCGGCCCATGAGGCGCCTCGAGGATCCGCGGCTGCTGCGCGGCCAGGCCCTCTATGTCGATGACCTGCGCTTGCCGGGGACCCTCCACGTGGCGTTCGCGCGCAGCATCTACCCGCACGCGGGCTTCCAGGTCGACGCGAGCGCCGCGCGCGCGGTCGCAGACGTCGTGGGCGTGTTCACGGCGGCCGACCTGTCGGCGGAGCGCGGCTTCCGCGAGATCCCCGGCGTCATCGACCATCCGGCGCTCCGACCGTGCCGGCAGCTTCCGCTGGCGCGCGAGAAGGTGCGCTACGTCGGCGAGCCGACCGTCGCGGTGGTGGCCACGAGCCGTTATGCGGCCCAGGATGGCGTCGAGGCCCTGCAGATCGCCTACGAGCCGCTCGACGTCGTGCCCGACGCGCACGCCGCCGTCGCTCCGGGCTCGGCACTCTTGCACGACGGGGTTCCGGGCAACGTCGCCGCCGATTTCGTCGTGAAGGCCGGCGACGCGGACCGTGCGTTTCGCTCGGCCGAGATCGTGACGCGCGGACGCTACTACGTCCATCGCTACACCGGGATGCCGCTGGAGACGCGCGGGGTCCTGGCCGACTACGAGCGCGGCACGGGCTGTCTCACCGTGCGGTCGTCCACCCAGTGGCCCCACACCGTGCGCGACGCGCTCCGCGACGTGCTCGGGCTGGCCGAGCACCAGGTTCGCGTGATCGCGCCCGACGTGGGCGGCGGATTCGGCGTGAAGCAGGAGATCTACCCGGAGGAGATCCTGCTCGCGCTCCTGGCGATGCGCCTCTCCTCTCCGGTGAAGTGGATCGAGACGCGTCACGAGCACCTGACCAACGCCGCGCACGCGCGCGAGCAATGGCACGACATCGAGCTCGCGGCGCGCCGCGACGGGACGATCGTCGGGATGCGCGCCGAGCTGCTGGCGGATGCCGGCGCCTACACGCGAAGCCTCGGAGTGCTCTGCCCGTCGATCACCGCCGCCAGCTTGCCCGGGCCTTACCGGATCCGCGACTACACGTGCCGGGTTCGCGCGGCGCTCACGTGCAAGGCGCCGGCGGCGGCCTACCGCGGCGCCGGCCAGCCCGAGGCCGTGTTCGCCATCGAGCGAGCCCTCGACCGGCTCGCGCACGAGCTCGAGATGGATCCGGCCGAGGTCCGCAGAAAGAATTTCATCCGTCGCGACGAGTTCCCGTGGGAGCTCGGGATCTCGTCGGCCCAGGTCCCGGTGGTCTACGACAGCGGCGACTACGAGGCGGCCCTCGACGCCGCGCTGACCCTGGCCCGCTATGCCGACCGCCGCGCCGAGCAAGCCTCCGAGCGCGCGAAGGGCGAGCGGGGCCGCCTGCTGGGCATCGGCGTCGCCGCCTACGTGCTCCTCACCGGACTCGGGCCTCACGAGGGCGCGGTACTGCGTGTGGATCCGACCGGACACGCGCTGCTCGTCACGGGCGCCTCGCCTCACGGCCAGGGAACGGCGACGGCGCTGGCGCAGGTGGTGGCGGACGAGCTCGGGATCGAGCCCCGCGAGGTGACCGTGCGGCACGGCGACACCGCGATGATCCCGTTCGGCGTCGGGACCTACGCCAGCCGTAACGCCGTCGTGGCCGGCAGCGCCGCGCTCGTCGCGGCTCGGGCCGTCGCGGAGAAGGCGCGCCGCCTGGCCTCGCATCGGCTCGAGGTCGCCGAGGGTGATCTCGAGCTCGCCGACGGAGTCGTCCGCGTCGTCGGAGCTCCGCACCGCCGGCTCTCGCTCGGCGAGCTCGCGCTCGCGTGCGCGCCCGGCTCGCCGCTGCCGGAAGGCATGAGCCCCGGCCTCGAGGCCACGCACTATTTCCTGGCGCCGCGGCCGACCTTCGCGAGCGGGGTGCACGTGGCCGTCGTCGACGTCGAGCGCGAGACCGGGCGGGTCGAGATCGTCGACTACATCGCCGCCAGCGACGCGGGGCGGCTGATCAACCCGCTCATCGTCGAGGGCCAGATCCACGGCGGCGTGGCCCAGGGCGTCGGTGGCGCGCTCTACGAGGAGCTCGCCTACGACGAGCATGGGCAGCCGCGAGCCCAATCCCTGATGGAGTACACGATGCCGAGCGCCGGCCAGATTCCCGCGATCAAGATCGTCAACCTCGTCACGCCGAGCCCGCTCAATCCCCTCGGCGTGAAGGGAGTCGGCGAGGGCGGGACGCTGGCGCCGCCGGCGGCGATCACCGCCGCCGTCGAGGACGCGCTGCGACCCTTCGGTGCCCGCATCGTGGGCACACCGATCCGGGCCGAGGACGTGCTCAGACTGATTCGCCGGTCTTGACGCCGGCTGGCAGTCGGTCTTAGGTTGCTGAACGATGATCTCGCGGACCACCGCGGCTCAAGGGGGGCTCATGAAGACCAGGACCGTGTGGCTCGTCGCCCTGCTGCTGCTCGCGCTGCCGCCGTGGCTCTCGAGCGCCGAGGCCCAAACGAAGGTCCGGTTCGCGCTCGACTGGCAGATCCAGGGCCCGCAGGCTCCGTTCATCACCGCCAAGGCGCTCGGCGCGTTCGCCACCCACGGTCTCGACGTCACGATCGATCGTGGCACCGGCTCGCAGAAGACGATCGAGCAGGTGGCGACGGGGACCTACGACCTCGGCTACGGCGACATCAATTCGATGATCGAGTACAACGTCAAAAATCCACAGACGCCGCTCATCGCCGTCGGCATGGTGCTGAACTCGCCACCCTTCGCGTTGCTCTCGCTCAAGCGGTACGGGATCCGCGAGCCGAAGGACCTCAAGGGCGCCAGCATCGGCGCGCCGGCCGGCGACGCGCCGCGGCGGCTCTGGCCGATCTTCGCCAAGAACGTCGGGCTGCCCGCCGACAGCGTGACCTGGACCAACATGGCGCCGCCGCTCCGGGAGCCGGCGCTGGTGAAGGGCGACGTCAAGGCCATCTCCGGCTTCTACTTCACCGGGTTTCTCAACCTGACCGAAAACCTGAAAGTGCCCGAGGCCGACGTGGTCGCGTTCAAGTACAGCGAGCACGGCATCGACCTCTACGGCAACGCCGTGGTGGCGCGGGTCGACTGGCTCAAGGGCAACGAGGAGACCGTGCGCCGCTTCCTCGCCGCGCTCAACACCGGCTTCAAGGCGGCCCTCAAGGATCCCAAGGCCGCGATCGCGCACATCCGCGCGGCCGAGCCGCTGACGAACGAGAGCACCGAGCTCAAGCGCCTGCAGCTCGCGATCAGCGCGAACATGATCAACGACGAGGTGCGGAAGAACGGTCTCCTGGCCATCGACCCGGCCCGGATGAGCCGCGCGATCGAGCAGGTCGTCGCAGCGTTCGAGCTCGGGGCGAAGCCCACCGTCGCGCAGGTGTTCACGGGCGCCTACCTGCCCCCCGCGTCGGAACGGAAGCTGGACTAGCACGCAACCGGAGCAGGAGGCCAGCTTCGTGAGCCCGGGCGCCCAAAGGGTGGAAGCTGCCTTCAACCCGTGCGGAAGCGGTGGGGGGGCTTGGGGGAGGAGCGGCGCAACGCTCCCCCCCATGTACTTCTGAACCCCCAGGCGGTCGCGATTCGCGGCGTCTCCTACGACTACGTGACCGGCGGCCGCGTCACTCGCGCGCTCGCCGATGTGACGCTCGACGTGCCGCGCGGGTCGACGGTCGCGTTCGTGGGGCCGAGCGGCTGCGGCAAGTCGACCTTGCTCAAGCTGATCGCGGGCCTGCTGAAATCGACGGACGGCGTCATCGCAGTCGACGGCCGCTCGGTCGTGGGGCCGCTGAAGAACGTCGGCATGGCGTTTCAGAACCCCGTGCTCCTGCCCTGGCGCAGCGTCCTCGACAATCTCTTGCTGCCGCTCGAGATCCTCCGCGAGAACGGGGACCCGCGCGCGCCCGACCGCGTGCTCTGGCGCGACAAGGCGATCGCGCTGCTGGGCACCGTCGGGCTCGCGGGCGCCGAGCATCGCCAGCCGCGCGAGCTGTCCGGCGGCATGCGCCAGCGGGTGAGTCTCTGCCGGGCGCTCATCCACGAGCCGGCGCTCTTGCTGCTCGACGAGCCGTTCGCGGCGCTGGATGCCTTCACGCGCGAAGAGATGTGGGAGCTCCACCAAAAGCTCCGGCTCGAGCGCGAGTTCACCGGGGTGCTGGTGACCCACGACCTGCGGGAGGCGATGTTCCTCGCCCAGACCATCTTCGTGATGTCGGCGAACCCCGGGCGCATCGCCCACGTCCATCAGGTGAGGCTCGGCGTCCCGAGAACCCTGGAGCAGCTCTACAGCCCCGAGGCGACGGCGCTCATGCGGACGATGCGGGAGCAGATCCGGCCGAGCCGACAGGCCGTGGCGTGACGGCGCGCCTGCGACGGCTCGTCCTGCCGCTCGGGGTCTTCGCGGGGCTGGTCCTCGTCTGGGAGCTCGCGGTGCCCGCATTCCGGATCCAGCAGATCGTGCTGCCGGCGCCGAGCGGGATCGTGCGAACGATGGTGCAGATGGCCGGGCCGATCGCCTTTCACGCCCGGCACACGCTCGTGACGACGTTGATCGGCTTCGGCGCGGCGGTCGGCCTCGGCCTGCTGCTCGGCTTCCTCATCGGGGCTTCGGTCACCGCGCGCGACGCGCTCTATCCCTTGCTGGTCGGCTTCAACAGCGTTCCGAAGGCGGCGGTGGTGCCGATGCTCGTGATGTGGTTCGGCATCGGCGCGGTGCCGGCAGTGCTCACGGCGTTCCTGCTCGCGTTCTTCCCGGTCGCGGTCAACGTCGCCCTCGGGCTCGCGACGCTCGAGGCCGAGCTGCGCGACGTGCTGCGGGTCCTCGGCGCCTCTCGCTGGCAGATCTTTCGTAAGGTCGGCGTGCCGCGAACCATGCCGCTGTTCTTCGCGTCGCTGAAGGTCGCGGTCTCCTCGGCGTTCGTGGGCTCGGTCATCTCCGAGACCGTCGCGTCGAACGCCGGGATCGGCTATCTGATGGCGGTGGCGGCGTCCGACTTCAATACGCGGCTCGCCTTCGGGGGCCTGTTCGTCCTGGCCGCGATGGGCGTGGCCCTCTACGGGGTCTTCGCGGCCATCGAGCGCCGGGTGACGGGCTGGGCCTATGCGGAGTAGGGTAGTGTGCGCTGCAGGCCGTCGCGGGGCTGGGGCCCCGCCGGCCGAGGCGCACTCGTAAATTCTAGGGGTCCGGGGAGACCGACCATCGACCTCCTGATCCTCGACTGGCTGAACATCGGCCTTCGCTGGGTGCACCTGATCGCCGGGATCGGGTGGATCGGCACCTCGCTCTATTTCATGTGGCTCGACGCCGCCTTGATCCGCGCCGACCCGCCTCGAGGCGACGTCGAGGGCCACACGTGGCTCCTCCACAGCGGCGGCTTCTATCTGGTCGAGCGGCGCAAGCTTCCGCCGGGCCAGCTTCCGTCGCCGATCCACTGGTTCAAGTGGGAAGCCGCGATGACGTGGCTGACGGGCTTTCCGCTCCTCGTGCTCGTCTACTACCTGACCCGCGGCGTCTACCTCGTCGATCCCGCGGTGTCGGCGATCACGCCGGGCCAGGCGGTCGCCGTCGGGATCGGCGTCCTGATCGTCGGTTGGGCGGTCTACGATCTCCTGTGGAGCTCGCCGCTCGCTCGCGGCTCCGGGCGCGCGGCCGTCATCGTGTCCTGGGTGCTCCTGCTGGCGGTCGTCTACGCGCTGACGCACGTGCTGAGCGGACGAGCCGCCTACATCCACACCGGCGCGATGCTCGGAACGATCATGGTGGCGAACGTGTGGATGCGGATCGTGCCGGCGCAGCGCGAGCTCATCGCGGCGGCGACGGCCGGGCGGATTCCCGACGCGACGCTCTCTCGACGGGCCAAGCAGCGCTCCACGCACAACAGCTACGTCACGTTCCCCGTGATCTTCATGATGCTGAGCAATCACTACCCGGCCACCTACGGGCATCCGCTGAACTGGCTGATCCTCTGGCTACTCATCGCGGTCGGCGTGGGAGTCCGTCACGTGATGATCGCCCGCGAGCGCGGGCGTCCGGCGGACTGGTGGCTCGTCCCCGTATCCGCGGCGCTCGCCGGCGTCGTCTATCTGACGTCACCGGCCTGGCTCGGCGGCGCCCGACACGGCGGTGCGCGCGTCGGCTTCGTCGCGGCGAAAGAGGTGATCGACCGCCGCTGCGTCTCCTGCCATTCCGACAAGCCGAGCGACGACGTCTTTCGGATCGCGCCGAACGGCGTCACCTTCGAGACGGCCGAAAGCATCCGCGCCCGCGCCGAGACGATCCGCGCGCGCGTGGTCGTGCTGCGCAACATGCCGCTCGCCAACAAGACCGGCATGACGGAAGCCGAGCGCGATCTGATCGCGCGCTGGCTCGATCAGGGCGCGCCGATCGACGGCGGGGCCGGAAGCCGCTGAGGCATGCCGGCCGGAGTCCTGACGGTGAACCTCCTGAACCGAGCGAGCCGCGACGAGTTCGAAGGCGCGCTCGGCGGCATCTTCGAGCGCTCGCCGTGGGTCGCCGCTCGTGCGATCGAGGCGCGCCCGTTCGCCGGCGTCGCGGCGCTCCACGCGGCGATGGTCGCCGTGGTGCGCGGGGCTTCGCACGAGGAGCAGCTGGCGCTGCTACGCGCTCATCCCGATCTGGCCGGCCGAGCAGCCCGTGCGGGAGCGCTGACGAACGAGTCGTCGGCCGAGCAGTCGAGCGTGGGCCTGGATCGGCTCGACGACGAGGAATACGAGCGCTTCGGCCGGCTCAACGCTTCGTATCGCGAGAAGTTCGGCTTTCCGTTCATCATCGCCGTCCGCCGGCACGACAAGACGTCGATCCTCGCCGCGTTCGAGACACGCCTCGGGAACACCGCGGCCGAGGAATTGGAGACCGCGCTCGCGCAGGTGTTCGAGATCGCGCGGATTCGGCTGATCGGCTTGATCCCGGAGCGATGAGCCCGGAGCGCTCGGCCGGGCTCACGACCCACGTCCTCGACACCTCGCGCGGCCGTCCGGCGGCCGGGCTACGGATCGATTTCTCGCGCGTCGACGCCGACGGACAGCCGCGCTTGATCAGGACCGTGACGACCAACGCCGACGGCCGAGTCGACGCGCCGCTCCTCGGCCCGGGCGAGATGGAAGCCGGGCGGTACGAGCTCCTGTTCCACGTCGGCGCCTACTTCCGCTCGACCGGCTCGGCGCTCAGCGATCCGCCGTTCCTCGACCAGGTGCCCGTGCGATTCGCGATCGCGGAGCCTACCGCTCACTACCACGTGCCGCTGCTCGTCTCGCCCTACGGCTACGTGACGTATCGCGGTAGCTGACGACTCAGCCCTCGAGAACCTCGACCGGATCGCCGACGGCGACGCGCCCCGGCTCGATCACCCGGCAGTCGAGCGCCAGACGGCCGCCGCGCTCACGAACGATGCGCCGCAAGATCGAGACGTCCTGGACCTGAGTATCGGGATCGTACGTCGTCATCACGCATCGCTGGCGCAGCGACGCGACACCGATCAGCGCGCCGCCAATGCGCAAGCGCTTGCCCGGCCACGACCGCTCGGCGTCGGCGGTGGCGCCGCTGACCAGGATGTTGGGGCGGAATCGCCGCCGGTCCAGGCCGAGCGCCGCGATGGCGCCGTCGGTAGCGACCAGCAGCGGGAGCACGTCGAATCGCTCGGGCCCGTCGAAGCGGACCAGCCGGACGTCTGGCCCGACGGCCCCACGAAGCCGCTCCGCGAGCACCTCCGAGCCCCAGGGCTGGCCGTCGACGAGCGGCTCGCCGTCCGGACCGAGGCTCGCGCGAAACCCCAGCAGGGCCGGATGACTGCGCGCCGTGAGGACGTCGCCGGCGTCCCGCACGTGGACCACGCGATCGCCCGGGACTCCGTCGGCCGTCAACATCGCGACGTCGAGCTGCTCGCCGCCCATCGATTTCACCGGATAGCGCCAGATCTCGCCCACGACCATCGATGTCTCGTCCCTTCCATCAGTCGACCGCGTGACGTTCGGTCCAAGGTTTAGACCGTGGTTGGAGGCCCAGGGA
>Ga0209160_1004553_pt1 | contig 11065 bp, 5 predicted proteins | sample GraSoiAngelo_153_FD_186167 | JGI IMG/M metagenome (GOLD analysis project Ga0209160, IMG submission 186167) | Grasslands soil microbial communities from the Angelo Coastal Reserve, California, USA - 14_1009_12_40cm (SPAdes) (version 2) | ecosystem: Environmental > Terrestrial > Soil > Grasslands ...
TTCCACTTCCCACCCTGCAGAGGGCCGACGTATGCGACTCGTCCGTCACCTCGTTCCCGCGCTGGTCGCTGGTTTGTTCTGGGCGGTGCCATTGAGCGCGCAGCAAACGACAGGCGGCGTCACGGGGAAAGTCGTGGACGCCTCGACCCAGCAGCCGCTCGCCAACGTCGAAGTGGCGATCGCGGGGACCCCATACCGCGAGCTCACCCGCGCCGACGGCAGCTTTACGCTGAACGGCGTGCCCGCGGGGGCCCAGCGCCTGCGCGCGACGCGAATCGGGTACGGCTCGCAGATCCAGGAAATCGCCGTCACGCCGGGCGGAACCACGACGGCGCAGATCAGCCTCGCGCCGGCGGCCGCCATCCTCGAGCCGGTCGTGGTGACGGGCTACGGCACGCAGCGCCGCGAGGCGATCACCGGGTCGGTCTCGACGGTCAGCGCCGCGGCGGCGAACGTCGGGGTAGTCACGAACGTCGATCAGATGATTCAGGCGCGGGCCGCGGGGGTCGAGGTGACCCGGAACAATGGCGAGCCGGGCGCCGGCGTGCAGGTGCTGATTCGCGGCGGCAGCTCGATCAGCAACAGCAACGAACCGTTGTACGTGGTCGACGGAGTCCCGATCTATAACGAGCCCACCGAACCGCCGGGCTATGCGGCCGCCGGCACGCCTCCGCTGCCGCGCAACCCGCTGAATCTGCTCAATCCCTCGGACATCGCGTCCATCACGATCCTGAAGGATGCGTCGGCGACCGCGATTTACGGCAGCCGCGCCGCCAACGGGGTGATCCTGGTGGAGACGAAGAAGGGCACGGCGACGGGCGGGCCGAGCATCGAGTACGACACCTACGTGGCGGCGGCGTCTCCGGCCAAGTACCTGAACTTGGCCACCGCAGGTCAGTTCCGAACGTACATCACGGGCCAGGTCGGCGTTTGGCGGGCAGATTCAGCTTCCTCATGTGCGGCAAAACCGGCGTTTTGTACGGACACCACCACCTTCAAGGACTCCTTGGCGGGCAAACTTGCCGGTCTGGGTCCCTCGTCCCTCGGTGCCATGGGCAACGCCAGCACGGACTGGTACCGCGCGGTAACCCGCACCGCCGTCACGCACAACCACGACTTGTCGTTCTCGGGCGGGAGCGAAGACACGCGCTATCGCGCGTCCCTGAATTACATGAACCAGCAGGGCGTGTCGCTCGCGAACGGCCTCGAGCGGATTCAGGGGCGGCTGACCGCCTCGCACAAGGCGCTGGATAACCGGATGCGCCTGGGCGTGAACGTTACGACGTCGCGCGTGAACAACCAGTATATCCTGTTCGAGAACAGGGCCGGCTTTGAGGGGGGCGTGTTCCAGAACGCCGCCAACCTCGATCCGACGCACCCGGTCAATGTGAACGATTCGACCTATTACGAGCCGGGGGGCAACTCGTTGCGCAACCCGGTGGCGCTGGCGAACCAGATCACCGACGTGGGCAGGACCACCCGCACCCTGGCCAACGGGACGGCCGAACTCGACCTCGTGCCGGGTTTGACGGGTCAGGTGACCGTCGGGTTGGACTACTCCGCCGGTGGGCGTGACATCTACTTCCCCATCGCGAATCCGCTCGGCAGGACGTTGGGGAACGGGCTCGCCCGCGTGTACAGTCAGGACAATCAGACGAAGACGGTGCAGACCCTGCTGACGTACCGGCGCCAGTTGGGCGAGTCCCACAGCCTCGATGTGGTGGGCGGATACGAGTACAGCAAGTTCACGAAAAACCTGGCCATGGGCCAAGGCATCGGGTTCGTCACCGACGCGCTCAAGTACAACGCTCTGGACGCCGCCGGAACCTTGCGGGATTCCACGGACGCGAGCGAGAGTCGGCTCGTGTCCTTCCTGTCCAGGGCCAACTACGGATACAGGGATCGGTTCTTCGTCACCGGCGTGCTGCGCTACGACGGATCGTCCAAGTTCGCCGAGGGGCACAAGTGGGCGTTGTTCCCGGGGCTGTCGGCGTCGTGGCACCTGACCCAGGGGGGGGTTGTGCGGGGGCCGTTCTCCGACCTGCGCGTGCGCGTCGGCTGGGGGCGTCAAGGCAATCCGGGCATCCAACCCTATAACTCGTTGGCAACCCTGGTGGGCGGCACCGGCGCGACGTATCCGTGGAGCGACGTGCCGCAGTCGGGTGTCATCCCGCAAAACGTCGGCAACCCAAACCTCAAGTGGGAGCAAACAACGCAGTACAACGGAGCCGTGGACTTCGGCTTGATGAACAACCGCCTCGCGGGGAGCATCGAGTACTACGTCAAGAACACGTCCGACCTGCTGCTCGAGGTTCCAGTGCCGCAGCCGGCGGCCTCGTCCACGCGGATCGAGAACGTCGGGAAGCTGCGGAACCGCGGCCTGGAGGTCACGCTTGACGCGCTGCTCGCTTCGCGGCCGGGTCTGACCTGGCGCACCGGGGTCGTGTTCGCGCTCGAGCGTAGCGCCGTGCTCGATCTCGGTCCGCACAAGTTCCTTCGGTCGGGGATCGTCAGCGGTCAGGGTCAGTCCGACCAGTGGGCCCAGCGGATCCTCGCCCCCGACTCAACGGGGAAGACGTATCCACTCGGCACGTTCTACGGACCCGTGTTCCTCGGCGTCGACCCGACTACGGGTAACCAGGTGTTCGCCTGTTCGGCCGCCCCGGGCCACACGGCGAACTGCGTCAACGGGCGGACGACGACCCGGGGCGGGCCGGCCGCCGCCGATTACCAGGTGATCGGCAATGCCAACCCCGACTTCACCATCGGGCTGCACAACCAGGTGAACTGGGGCAAGTTCGACATCAGCTTCCTGCTCCGGGCGTCGGTGGGTCAGGACGTGTTCAACAACACCGCGCTCGTATGGTCCACCAAGAGCAACGCGCTCCAGGGCAAGAACTTCCTGGCGCCCACCCTGACCGACGGCACCGCCCTGCACGAGCCGGCCATCTACTCATCCCGCTGGGTCGAGAGTGCGTCGTTCCTGCGGCTCCAGAACATTACGGTGGAATACGCCCTCGACCTGCCATTCCTCACCAACTCTGCCCGGAGCGCTCGGCTGTACGTCTCGGCCGACAACCTGTTCGTGATCACGGGCTATTCGGGGCTCGACCCCGAGGTGTCGAGCTTGAACGAGTCCGATCCGACCGACGTAGGGCTCGTGGCGCGCGGCATCGATTATCTCTCCTATCCCCGGCCCCGCACGTTCACGGGGGGCCTCCGTGTCGCGTTCTAAGGAGCTCTGATCCATGAAGCGACTCTTCGTGACGACGTCGATCGGCGGCCTCGGGCTCTGCGCGCTCCTTCTCGTGCCGCTGCAGGGATGCACGGATCTGAACGAGACGCCCATCAGCTCCATCACCCCGAGCAATTTCTTCCACACCCCGGGGGAGGTGCTCGCCGCGCTCGCCGGCGTGTACGCCGGGCTGCGGAACACCGCGAGCGAGGGCGAATACTGGGGTGTCAGCGAGGTGAGCACCGACGAGATGGTCGTGCCCACGCGCGGCTCGGACTGGTACGACAACGGCACGTGGCTCGAGACTCATCGCCAGACGTGGTTGGCGAACAGCCCGGCCACGCTCAGCTTCGTGAACAACGTCTGGAACACGGCCTACGCGGGTATCGCGCGGTCCAACGTGCTGCTCGAGGCGCTCCAAGCCGACGCGAAGCTTGATTCGACACATACGATCGAGGGGGAGGCGAGGTTCCTCCGCGCCTTCTACTACTATCTGCTGATGGACGTGTTCGGCGGCGTGCCCATCGCCACGACGACGGAGCTCAAGGCGCGCGGGCGCGCCACGCGCGACTCGACGTTCCGGTTCATCGAGTCAGAGCTCTTGGCGATCCGCCCGAACCTCCCGAAGCAGTGGGGAGACACGACGTTGCTGGGAACGAAAGTCGGCCGCGTCACGAAGGGCGCGGTGAACGCGCTCCTGGCCAACATGTACATCAACGCGCGGGTGTTCAAAAACGAGGGCGCCGGCTCGGGCATAAGCGCGACGAGCTACAACACCTGTCGGGGCGTCCTCGTCAGCGGCGGCAAGGATGCGTGTCAGGCGGCGATCGACGTCGCCGACAGCATCATCACCTCAGGGGTGTACCAGCTGGCCCCTGCGTTCACGGATAATTTCAGCCCTGACAATGCCACTTCGCCTGAGAACATCTTCGTGATCAAGTTCGCCGACGCGGATGGCCTGGGCTTCAACATGGTGATGCGGACACTGCACTACAATCAGTTCAGTCCCTCGCCGTGGAACGGCTTCGCCACCATGGCGCAGACGTACAACGCGTTCGATTCCCTCGATCAGCGTCGGAAGATGTTCCTCGTGGGGCCGCAAGTGAACGTCGAGAACGGCAAGCCCACGACGGACCGGAAGGGCAACCCGCTGAGCTTCTCGGTGGGCATCGCTGACGTGACGGCCGCGGGCGAAGGCGAGGGCGCGCGCATCTACAAGTGGCCCGCCGACCCGAAGCACGTGCAGCAGAACAACGGCAACGACTTCGCCTGGTTCCGTTTGGCCGAGATGTATCTCATCAAGGCGGAAGCGGAGCTCGCCGGGGGGACGGGCAGCTCGACTCCCCTGGCGCTGTTGCGGCTCGTGCGCGCTCGCGCGTTCCCCGGGGGGGATACGCTCAGCGCCGTCACCACCACCGACGTGATCCTGCGGGAGCGCCTGTTCGAGCTCAACAGTGAGGGGAAGCGGCGCCAGGATCTGATCCGGCACGGCGCGTTCACCGCCTGCTGGCAGTACAAGGACGTGACGACGGGGACTTGTCCGAGGCCCGCGACGCTCGTCCTGATGCCGATTCCGCAGACGCAGATCGACGCCAATGCGCTGATCACGCAGAACCCCGGGTATTGATTGGCGGGGGCGGTCTCCGCACGTGGTAGGTGGGTAGGGGCGCAGGTAGGGGCGCAGCATGCTGCGCCCCTACATCGTTTGGTCCCCATGCTGTGCCTGCTCACCGGCTGCTCCGCGGCCGGCGACCGCGCGTTGCCGCCCGTGGACGGTCACCTGTTCACACGCCTGCCCTCGACCTACACCGGCGTCCGGTTCGAGAATCGCCTCACCGACACCCGCGACCTGAACGTCTTCACCTATCGCAACTACTACAACGGCGGCGGGGTCGCCCTCGGCGACCTCACGGGCGATGGCCTGCCGGAGATCGTGCTGACGTCGAATCAGGGCGGCACCCGGCTGTACCTGAACGAGGGGAAGTTCCGGTTTCGCGATGTCACCGAAGCAGCCGGCTTGAAGAGCAAGGGATGGACCACCGGGGTCACCCTCGCCGATGTGAACGGCGATGGACGGCTCGACATCTACGTCTGCCACGCAGGGAACGGCGACGCTCGATCGCGCGCCAACGAGCTGTACATCAACCAGGGCCTCAACGCGAACGGTGTCCCGACCTTCGTCGAGCAGGCCGCAGCCTACGGCGTGGCCGACACGGGCTACTCGACCCAGGCGGTGTTCTTCGACTACGACCGCGACGGCGATCTCGACCTGTTCGTAATCAACAACTCGCCCCGGCCGGTGGTGAGCTTCGAGCCGAAGAACACGCGCACCGTTCGGGACCCACTCGGCGGGGCCAAGCTGTATCGCAATGACGGCGGGCATTTCGTGGACGTGAGCGCCGCGGCCGGTGTCTACGGAAGCGAGATCGGCCTGGGGTTGGGGGTGGTCGTGAGCGACGTGAACCGCGACGGCTGGCCCGACATCTACGTCGCGAACGACTTCTTCGAGCGTGACTATCTGTACATCAACAAGGGCGACGGCACGTTCGCCGAGCGGCTCGAGCAGGAAATGCCGTACATCAGCCTGTCGTCCATGGGCCTCGATATCGCGGACATCAACAACGACGGCTGGCCGGACATCTACGTGGCGGACATGCTGCCGGACGACGAGCATCGCCTCAAGACGACCACCTCGTTTGAGACCTGGGATCGTCTGCAGGCCGAGCTACGCAACGACTTTTATTATCAGTTCACCCGCAACATGCTCCATCTCAACAACGGCAACGGCACCTTCTCGGACATCGGCCAGATGGCCGGCGTGGCCCGGACCGACTGGAGCTGGAGCCCGCTCCTCGCCGATCTCGATCTGGACGGCTACAAGGACATCTACGTCACCAACGGCCTGGCGAAGGACGTCACGTCCCAGGACTACATCGCGTTTCTGGCGAACCGGGAGACCATGGTCCAGGCCGCGAGCGGTAGCCGCGTGGACTTCCGGCGGCTGGTTGACGCGATGAGCTCGACCAAGCTGCCGAATTACGCGTTCCGTAACCGGGGCGACCTGACCTTCTCGAACGAGAGCGCCGCTTGGGCTCTGGACACGCCGGGCTTCTCGAGCGGCGCCGCCTACGGGGACCTGGATGGCGACGGTGCGCTCGATCTGGTCGTGAACAACGTCAACGACGCAGCGTTCGTCTACCGCAACAACGCCAGGACGCTCACCCAGAACCGCTTCCTGCAGGTCCGGCTCGACGGATCGGGCGCGAATCGTTTCGCCGTCGGCGCCACAGTGACCCTGTGGAGCGGTGGGCGGGAGTTTTACCAGGAAGAGGAGCCGACGCGTGGCTTTCAGTCGAGCGTCGACTACGTCCTCACGTTCGGGGTCGGACCACGCGACACGCTCGATTCCGTCAAGGTGGAGTGGCCAGGCCGGGAGGGACGGGTCAGCCTCCTCACGCACGTGACGGCGAACCAGCGGATCACGATCCGCGAGTCGGAGGCCGTGGCGCGCCCGGCCCCGAAGCCCCAGCCCGTGACCCCTTTGCTCACCGACGTCACGGACCAGGTCGCCCTCCCGTACGTGCACCGCGAGAACGAGTTCGCGGATTTCGACCGCGAGCCGCTCATCCCGAAGCTGCTTTCGACCGAAGGGCCGATGGTGGCGGTGGCCGACGTGAACGGCGACGGGCTGGACGACATGTTCATCGGAGGCGCGAAGGGTCAGGCGGGGAAGCTGCTGATCCAGCAGCCCGACGGCCGGTTCGTGAGCACCAACGAGCGGCTATTCGATGCCGACGCGGGATCGGAAGACATTGGCGCCGTGTTCTTCGACGCCGACGGCGACGGGCACCCCGATCTGTACGTCGTGAGCGGCGGCAGCGAGTTCTCGGCCATGGCGCCCGCGCTCCAGGATCGACTGTACCTGAACGACGGGCGGGGCACCTTCCGCAAGGCGGTCGGGAGCCTGCCGGACGAAGACGTGAGCGGCTCGCGCGTGGCCGCGGCCGACTACGACGGCGATGGAGACGTCGATCTCTTCGTGGGCGGGCGGGTCGTCCCGTGGCACTACGGTGCCGATCCCCGGAGTATGTTGCTCCAGAACGACGGGCGCGGTCACTTCACCGACGTGACCAAACGGCTCGCGCCCGAGCTCGAACACGTGGGCATGGTGACCGACGCGATCTGGCGTGACGTGGATGGCGACGGTCGGCCGGACCTGATCGTGGTCGGTGAGTGGATGCCGATCACCGTCTTCCACAACGCGGGCGGCGGCAAGCTCGTCCGGGTGAAGACGCCGGGCTTGGAGCACAGCGAAGGGTGGTGGAATCGGATTGTGGCGGGTGATTTCACCGGTCACGGCCGGGTCGACTTCATCGTCGGCAACCTGGGGCTGAATACCCGGTTTCAGGCCTCAGAGGCGGAGCCGGTGACGATGTATGTGAAGGACTTCGACAGGAGCGGCGTGTCCAAGCAGATCCTGTCGGTTTACAATCACGGGACAAGCTATCCGATCGCGATGCGGGACGAGCTGATCCGGGCGCTCCCCTATCTCAAGCCGCGCTATCCCCGCTACCAGGATTACGCCGGGCAGACCGTCACCGATATCTTCTCAGCGGCGGAGCTCGCCGGCGCGACCGTCAAGCAGGCGCGCACGTTCGCGACGGCGCTGGTGCGCAACAACGGGGATGGGTCGTTTACGCTCAGTCCGCTGCCGCTGGAGGCGCAGCTGGCGCCCGTCTACGGCATCCTGGCACAGGACGTGGACGGCGACGGCAAGCCCGACTTACTGCTCGCGGGAAACTTCGATGGGGTACAGCCCGAGATCGGGTGCATGAGCGCGAGCTACGGGCTGGTGCTGCGCGGAGACGGCCGCGGGCGGTTTACGCCGGTGCCGGCGGCGCAGAGCGGGTTTATGGTCCCCGGGCAGGCTCGCGACATCCAGCGGGTCAGAACCCGCCGCGGCGACCTGTACGTCGTGGTTCGGAACAATGACCACGCGCTGGTCTTCCGTGCCGCCCCGAGTCACTGACCGGGCCGCTTGGTCCTGATGACGATCACTCCGTTGGCGCCGCGTACCCCGTACATCGCCGTGCCGGCGGGGTCCTGCACCACCTCGATCGATGCGATATCGCGCGGATTGATGGACCTGAGACTGGCGCCGTGTGCGATGTCGACCGGCACGTCGTCGACCATACACAGAGGCTGGTTGTTCGACATGAAGGAGCTGACCCCGTGGATGCGAACGGAGAGGCCGCCGTCGGCCATTTCCGTTACCGTCACGCCGGGAAAGCGGTCGCTCAAGAGCTGCGCGAGCGAGCGGCCGGGCGCGCGCTCGATCTCTTCCGACGTCATGACGGAGTGGGGAACCGCGCTCGCTGGCGCGACCCCGTCGGCCCGGCCCTCACCCGTGGCGTTTTTCTGGTGGGAGCAGCCGACGGCGAAGCCGAGCAGCAACCCGAGCAGCCGGTGGGCGTGAGCTGAGCACATGGGTGACCTCCTGCGAATCATGGGTTCACTGACCCGGGCGCTTGGTCTTGATGATGATGACGCCGTTGGCGCCGCGCAGGCCATACAGCGCCGTCTCGGCGGGCTCCTTCAGCACTTCGATCGATTCGATGTCGTTGGGGTTGACCCCCGTCAGGTAGCCCTTGGGACCCGGATCGATGACCACACCGTCCAGCACGTACAGCGGCGTGTTGTCGCTCCGGATGGACGAGCCGCCACGGATGCGGACCGCAAAGCCACCGTCGGCCGTCCGGCTCACCTCCACGCCGGGAAAGCGACCCATCAACAGCTGCTCGATCGACTGCCCGGGTGCCTTGGCGATGTCCTCCGACGTCACGGTCGAGCTGGGAGCGGAGGTGGTGGGGGACGGAGACGCGGCGTCTGGCTTGTTCCGATGAGCGCAACCGGAACCCAATGCGATGAGGAAGCTGACCGGCAGCAAGGCGCGCATCGAGAACGAGATCATTGGACTCCTCCCATGACACGCTACGTTTCAATATACGCCATGGTGGGGCTCGCGGCTAACCCTTAACCGGTGAATCGAAATGCCCACGTGGATACGGTGTTCCGCTCGTCTTCTGACGCTGACCGTCACCTGCGCGCTCGGAGCGCGCGCCGCCGCGGCCCAAAACCGGGCCCAGGTCACATCTCCCGACGGTCGGAACCGGGTCACGGTCGAGGTCCGCGACGGCGCCCTTACGTACAGCGTCGACCGGGATGGTCGGGCGGTATTCCTGCCCTCGCGACTCGGCTTCGCCTTCCAGGGGGCGCCCCCGCTGCGCGACAGCCTGCGGGTGGTCGATACCTCCCACGCCACGGTCGACGAGACCTGGACGCAACCCTGGGGTGAGGTTGCCCGGGTGCGCGATCACCACAACGAGCTCAGGATCACCGTCGCCGAGGTCGCCTCCCCCGGCCGGCGGTTCGTGGTGGCGTTCCGGGCCTTCAATGACGGGATCGGCTTCCGCTACGAGCTGCCGGCGCAGCCCGGGCTCGGCGAGTTCGCCATCACCGACGAGCTGACCGAGTTCACGCTGGCGGACGACGCCCGCGCCTGGTGGATTCCATCGAACCGTCCCCGCCTCGACCGCTCGGAGATGCTGTTCTCGTCCTCCCCGGTGAGCGTGCTCGACAGCGTACAGACCCCGCTCACGATGGAAACACGGGACGGCCGCACGTTCATCGTCATTCACGAGGCGAATCTGGTCGATTACGCCCGCATGTTCCTGAGCGGGCCCCGCATGCAGAGTCGCACGCTGCGAGCGGCGCTGGCACCCTACGCCGACGGGATCAAAGTGCGTGGGCGAACCCCGTTCGTGACGCCGTGGCGCACCATCCAGCTGGCCGACCGCGCGACCGACCTGGCACCGTCCGTGCTCGGCCTGAACCTCAACCCGCCGAGCGTCATCGAGAACACGAGCTGGATCAAGCCGATGAAATACGTGGGCATCTGGTGGGGCATGCACATCGGCACGATGACGTGGAGCTCCGGGCCCAAGCACGGCGCCACCACGGCGAACACGAAACGCTACATCGACTTCGCGGCCGCCAACGGACTGGGTGGCGTACTGGTTGAAGGCTGGAACGTCGGCTGGGACGGCGACTGGATACAGAACCGCAATGCATTCTCGTTCACCAAGCCGTATCCCGACTACGACCTCGCGGAGGTGGCACGCTACGCCCACGAAAAGGGCGTCAAGCTGATCGTCCACAATGAAACGTCGGGCGGCATCGAGAACTACGAGCGGCAGATGGACAGCGCCTTCGCGCTGTACCATTCGCTCGGGCTAGACGCGATCAAGTCGGGGTACGTGACGGACTTCGTCGGCGAGGGGCACTCGCATTACGGCCAGTACATGGTGCGGCATCACCGCCACGTGATCGAGAGAGCGGCCCAGTACGGCATCATGCTCGACGTCCACGAGCCGATCCACGACGCGGGGGAGCGTCGCACCTACCCGAACATGATGAGCCGCGAGGGCGCGCGCGGGCAGGAATACAACGCCTGGAGCGCCGAGGGGGGCAATCCCCCCGAGCACGAGACGATCCTTTTCTTCACGCGCATGCTCGATGGTCCGATGGATTTCACGCCGGGCATCTTCGACATCCTGATCGAGCGGGGTACGGGCCGGCCGCGCCGGCCGGACGAGCCCCGCGTCCGGACGACCCTGGCGAAGCAGCTGGCGCTGTACGTCGTCCTCTACTCGCCGCTCCAGATGGCGGCGGACCTGCCCGAGAACTACGAGCACCAGCCGGCGTTCCAGTTCATCCGCGACGTGGCGGTCGACTGGGACACGACCCGCGTGATCGCGGGCAAGATCGGTG
>Ga0209160_1004561_pt1 | contig 11057 bp, 6 predicted proteins | sample GraSoiAngelo_153_FD_186167 | JGI IMG/M metagenome (GOLD analysis project Ga0209160, IMG submission 186167) | Grasslands soil microbial communities from the Angelo Coastal Reserve, California, USA - 14_1009_12_40cm (SPAdes) (version 2) | ecosystem: Environmental > Terrestrial > Soil > Grasslands ...
AACTACCGGGAGGTTTCTGCGAAATATGTTGAACTGATTAAATCACAGGGTGGAACGGTGCAAACCGGCACGCGCGTTAACCGGTTGCGCGAGGTGAATGGGATTCAAGTCATCGAAACACCTCACGGAGAGTTTGAGGCCGGATTCATCATTAATTGCGCCGGCCTGTTTAGCGATCGCGTGGCCCGCTTCAGTGGCCTCGATCCGGGCGCGAAAATCGTCCCGTTCCGTGGCGAGTACTACGAGTTGGTGCCCGAAAAGCGGTATCTCGTAAGGACGTTAGTTTACCCAGTGCCCAATCCCGATTTTCCATTCCTAGGCATTCATTTTACGCGCATGATTGATGACTCCGTCCATGCGGGGCCCAACGCCGTGCTCGCCTTCAAACGGGAGGGCTATTGCAGGACGGACATCAGTTGTGCGGATTTGTTCGAGACCCTCACGTTCCCGGGTTTCTGGAAGCTGGCGCGGAAGTATTACCGAGATGGGATGATGGAGATGGTGCGCTCTGTGAGCAAACGGGCGTTCGTGAAGAATCTTCAACAGTTCGTCCCTGAAGTAAATGAAGATGACTTGGTTCCGACGCATTCCGGAGTCCGGGCGCAAGCGTTGATGCGCGATGGGAAACTGGTGGACGATTTCCTGATAGTGAACGGAAAAAATTCCATTCACGTGTGCAACGCGCCGTCGCCGGCAGCGACGGCCTCACTTGAAATCGGACGCTTTATTGCCAATCAAGTTCCCAAGGTCGCGCTGGCTCGGAGGTGAGCTTCTCACAGCTCCAGTGATGACAAATCCCGGAGGAAGGGTCGGGCATGAAAGCACGTGTGGATTTTCATTTGGCTTTTTCACCGAACGCGGGGATCCAACTAATGAACAAGAAGACGAAGCTAGTTCCGGGGGTGGTCGGCGGTTATGCCCACTCGTCGGTGAACTATCGGGAACTTGGCGATTGGCGCGGTGCACAGCGGAAACTCGAAATGCGATGGCTGACAACCAAGTTGCGCCAAAAAAGGTTTGGAAAGTGCAGGAACGGAAACTCTATCTCCGATCTCATCGCATTTATCTTGCCTACCAACAATTTTATAGAGTAAACAACGTCGCATGACGCCAAACAGGAAACAGACGTGCAACGATCGACAATTACCGGGCACTGATAAAGTTTACCGCAGACGTGAGTTGAGCGGGTCTTTTTGTCTGTTCGCTTTCCTGGTTTTTGCTGCCCTCATGTTCGGCGGGTGCCAGAGCCCGTTACCGCCTCTGCCGAATCCGCCAGGTCCAAAGACAGCGGTAAGACTTTCTCCCGGAGATGTGATCAAGGTTGCCTATGCCGATGAGAGCGTCCCGGATCAAACCCAGAAAATTCGCAGGGACGGCAAGGTGAGTCTGCCGTTCATCGGCGAGGTGACGGCTGCCGGCAAGAGGGTTATCGATTTTCAACATGAGCTTGTCAGCCGCTACGAATCGCAACTTGAAAACAGCGAAGTGCTGATCACATTGGAGAACGGTTGGGCAGGCGTGATCGTGTCGGGATTTGCCAATAAACCGGGCAAAATTCTTTTTGATCGCCCGACGACTGTGTTCCAGGCGATTATGGAAGCGGGCGGAGTCAGTGACTATGGAAGCCTCAGCAACATTCATCTCACTCGCATAATCAACGGAGTGCAGCGCACGGAGAGGATTAATCTTCGGCCGAGCATTCGAGGCAAGCCTATCCAACCAAAGTATGTCCAAGACGGGGACGTGATCTACATCGCGCGCAGCTTGTTTTGACCTGATGTGCCGACAGGGCGCGACCACATGATTTTGCCATGTCGAATTCACCAGCCCCGTAGCCACCTTCGTTCGTTTCCTCTCGCGCTTCTGTTCGCTGCTTTTTCTCTCGTTTTGCAACCCGGACGCGCTTAGAGCCAAAACGCGGTGGGTTCGACGTTCGAACAAGCCGGTTTGGGCTGGCTGCCAGCCATTCCAATTCAGATCAATGCGGGCTTAGACGGGGGCTACGACGACAACGTTACCCTGAGCCCCAGTGGCCAAGGTTCAGTCTTCACGAGAGAAAACGTCGTCCTCACTTACACTCGCCCTGGGGGACAGACGCAATTTTTTGTGGTGGGCGTCGGACGCTTTAGCCAGTATTTCGATGTGTCGGGCCAGGACGAAACGAGCGGAAACGTCACTATGTCCCTCACGCATAACTTCTCGAGTCGGCTTTCTTTCTACGCCAGCGTTTACGGCACTTACCAGAACGAACCGAATCTCACATCCAATGTCGGCCCGCAGAACGTGCGCAGCCCGTTCTTCGATACGGTCGATATTTTTTCGCTTACTTATCATTGGCTTTTGCGATTTACCACGGTAACCAGCTACACGTTCGAGCGCGTTTATTACACTTCCTCGTCGAACGGAAATTCTCAGAACGGTGTTCAAAACACGCTTGCTCAGAACCGTATTCAGAACACGTTTAGCGAGGAGTTTCAATTTAGCCTCACGAGTCGCACGGTTCTTGTGGGCGAATATCGTTTTGAAGCGATTGATTACGATACGGCCCCTACCAATTCCACGACTAACTTCCTCCTCGCCGGCATCAATCATAATTTTACCGAGCATTTAATGGTTCACGTGCGCGGGGGTGAATCGTTTCGTTCTCTCGAAAACGAGGGGACTATGGCCAGTCCTTACTTTGAAGGGACGCTTGGTTACGTGAGGAGCAATCACTCGCTGAACTGGACGGCCAGCTATGGATACGAATCGCCCACGGCGACAGGTGCGACGACCACTAAGACGTGGCGCACCGGTCTGAACCTGACGTACGATCTAACTTCGCGGCTCAGTTCAACCACTGGCGTTTATTATCATCATGACGAAAATCAAGGCGGCACCGGCTCGACAGGGACGCAGGATTCTTTCGATCTTTCTGTCGGGCTCCGCTATACAATTAACAAGCGTTTTGCCTTGCACGTTAACTACGAATATGACTCGACCAGTTCGCTAGGATCGACGCCGGGTTACTCACGGAATCGCTATTACGCCGGATTGAGCTATACCTACTGAGAATCTACAGACGAGATCGCCCGGTCGCAGGAAGCTCAACGACAAACATCGGCAATTGCTCTCTGGTGCCGGCCGTAGAAACACCTTGGAAATGCTGCATCCACCAAACAGAGCTGTTGCTAGCAAAACAATTGTTCGCGTGCGGCTAGGGAACCTCTCGGCATCTACCACACCGGGCCGTGCAAGGATCTGGCGGTTTTGGAGAGGCGCTTGTTTCGTGATTTTGCTGCTGGCCGCATTTGGCCAGTCACTCCTGGCCCTGGCAAATTACGCAGCGCACAGTGCGCTACACTCACACATCTTATTGATCCCGTTTGTTTCTGCCTATCTGCTTTACATTCGGCGCGATCAATTGCCGAGGAAATACGTCGCCGATCTTCCACTCGGGATGGTGTTCCTTGCAGGCGGCCTCGGCTTTTTCCTGTTTACCTACTGGCTGAATTTCGCGGGACGAGCGCTGGCGGATAATTACTACCTCGTCCTGCTCACCCTCTCGTTCCTGTGCTGTCTTGCTGCGGCAGGTTTTTTCTTTTTCGGACGCGGCTGGATGCGAGCAGCCGCTTTTCCGCTCGGCTTCCTCATTTTCATGGTGCCAATGCCGGACGCGATGGCAGACGCGCTCGAAACAGCTTCGAAATATGCCTCGGCCGAAGTAGCCAATTTTCTCTTTCACCTCAGCGGCACGCCGTTTCTGCGCGTGGGCCTTATTTTTCAACTCCCGAACATCACGATCGAAGTTGCACAGGAATGCAGCGGGATTCGATCGAGCTGGGTGCTTTTCATGACCAGCATCCTGGCCGCCAACTTATTCTTAAAGACGCCATGGCGGCGTTTTGCGCTTGTCATCTTCGTCATTCCGCTCGCCATTTTGCGGAACGGATTTCGTATCCTCGTGATCGGACTTCTCTGTGTGCACATGGGTCCGCAGATGATTCACAGTCTAATCCACCGCCGCGGCGGCCCCGTCTTCTTTGTGCTTGCGCTGATTCCGTTTTTTCTGGTGTTGTGGTTGCTGCGCAAGGGCGACGTGCACACTCGACAGCCGAAATAGCGCTGAGCCTCAGAAACCTGTGACTTGTCCACGGTGAGCCTCCTTTGCTTCGATGCTCTCTTTCTGCTTTTCGCCTCTTTTTTGGGAACTTTGCCCGTCTTTTCCCGTAGAAAAGCTTTAGAGGACCAGCCCTCCACTGTGTTGACAGGCAAGCCTTAGCTTGGGTATCGCTACGGCTCACACTTGGAGAGCGTCTTTCTTGCTAAACGAATGAGATTTCGACTTCCGTATCGGCTGCAGCCTCGTGCCGTCGCTGGGTCTGCGACGCGATTCATCATGTCAGCTAGGAGCAAGTAGTGGGCCTTAATACGATTTTAGCTTTGGCCGCCAGCGTTTTCGGTCTTGCTCTGGCCGCGGCCGCCGCGTGCCGAAAGGAGCGCTCGGTTGCGAGTTGGTGTTTCTCTGTTGGCATGTTGACTTTCGCGCTGGAAAATTTGTTCGGCGCGATGTGGCGCGAGGCGCTGAGTCCCGAAAGAGCAGCATTTTGGGGAACGCTTACACTTATAACAAAATCATTCGTGCCCGGTGTCTGGGTTTGCTTCAGCCTTACGTATTCGCGGGGGAGCGCTCGCACGTTACCAGGGCGGGCCTGGTTTCTTGTCCTCGCGGCGCTTTTAATCCCGGTGGGCATGTCCCTGGTTTTCCGGGAGCAATTGGTGCCTGTCTCTCCCTACACCGAGCCAGGCGCAGACTGGTGGGTTCGTTCTCATGCAGCGGCCAAAACACTGAGTGCATTCCAGCTGGTTGCCGCGGTGCTGGTTCTGATGAACCTGGAAAAGACCTTCCGATCGGCTGTCGGCACAATGCAATGGAAAATCAAATTTCTCGTTATTGGCTTGGGCGTTGTGTTCGGAGCGAGAATTTATACTCTCAGTCAGGCGCTGCTCTTTTCCGCCGACGTCCTGGTCGTGACCGATGTGGACACTGTGGCGTTCCTGATTGGGTGCGCATTGATTGTCGTAGCTCTTGCTCGAAGTCGTTTTGGCGAAATCGATGTTTATCCCTCCCATGCTGTCTTGCGCACATCGCTGACGTTTGTTTTGGCTGGCGCGTATCTTTTCGTCGTAGGTGTCTTTGCTCAGGTGGTAGCGCGCACCGGCAAAGCAGGCGCGTTTCAGTTCCAGGCGTTCGTGGTGCTGTTGGCATTTGCATTGCTGGCCATGCTGTTGCTCTCGAATCGCATCCGCCAAAGCATCCGTTGCATTGTCAGCCGCCATTTTAAAAGGCCGCAGTATGATTTCAGGCAAATATGGACGCGCGCAACGCAATCCATGTCCAATGTATTCGATCAATCTGGGGTATGCGCGTCAGCGGCGAGATTGATCTCTGAGACCTTTAACGTTTTGTCGGTCTCTATCTGGTTGCTTGATGAACAAGACCGGCTGGTGTTTGCGGCATCCACCTCCAGATCAGAACGGGAGGCTAATGACGTGCTTCCTAAGCTCGAGCAAAATTTCGCGGCCATTCGCATGCTTTCCAAGCCTTTTGATTTGGAAAAGGCCGAGGGCGATCATGCCGAGAGCCTCAGACGAATTAGTTTGAGCCAGTTTCGCACTGGGGGGAATCGGGTTTGTGTACCGTTATGGGCTGGGAATTGCTGTATGGGGGTTGTAACCCTGGCAGATCGCGTCGGCGGTACGCCCTACACGGTTGAGGAGCTGGATCTGCTGAAATGTATGGGCGATCAGATTGCGGTTGGTCTGCTCAACCTTCGGCTCACAGAAGAAATTACGCGGGCAAAAGAACTGGAGGCGTTTCAAGCCATGTCCGCATTCTTCGTGCACGACTTGAAAAACGCCGCCTCAACGCTGAGCCTGACGCTCCAGAACCTGCCAGTGCATTTTGATGATCCGGCCTTTCGCAGCGATGCGCTGCGCGGCATTGGAGAAACCGCAAACCGAATTAATGAACTGATCAGCCGCCTCACCGCGTTGAGGCATCTCGAGGTCAGCCTCGCCGAAGTGGACCTCAATCTGGTCGTCGATGACGCGCTCAAGGCCTTAAACGGCACAGCGAACATTAAAGTCCTCAAAGACCTTCGCCTGGAGCCAAAGCTGAGGCTGGATCGCGACCAATTGGGCAGTGTAATCACTAATTTGCTTCTGAATGCTCGCGACGCTGTCGGGTCAGAAGGGGAGGTAAGAGTTAAGACCGCGCAAAACGGCAATTGGGCAATCGTTTCGATCGCTGACAATGGGTGCGGAATGAGCCCTGCATTTCTGAAGTCGTCACTTTTCCGTCCCTTTCAGACGACAAAGAAGAAGGGGCTGGGCATCGGCATGTTTCAGTCCAAAATGATTGTCGAAGCGCACCGGGGAAGAATCTTGGTAGAGAGCGAGCCTGCCGTCGGCACAACTTTCCGGGTCATGTTGCCCCTTAACAACAAGACAGCATGAAGCCCGGGCTGCTCATGGTAGATGACGACGAGGCGATCCGCACTCAGATGAAATGGGCGCTAAGCCAGGATTACGACATGTGCTTCGCCGAAGACCGCAGAGGAGCACTTGAAGCATTTGAGGCCAGCGCGCCCGCGGTGACGTTGCTTGATCTGGGTCTGCCGCCTCGCCCAAATGAGTGCGATGAAGGGCTGGCAGCGTTATCCGATATACTCGCGATCGATAGCACGGCCAAGGTCATCGTTATTTCCGGACAGAGCGAAAAACGGAATGCAATCCAGGCGGTTGGCGCAGGCGCTTACGATTTTTTGTGCAAGCCTGTGGACGTGGAGGAATTGAAGCTGCTGCTTCGGCGATGCATTTATGTGGTCGAACTCGAAAGAGAATATCGCGAGTTGCAACAGGGCCAGCGTTCCGATGTGTTTGAAGATATGCTCGGCACCAGCCCACAAATGCAGTCAGTCTTTGCTTTTATTCGCAAGGTCGCCGGGACCAATGTTCCAGTGCTCTTGCTGGGAGAGAGCGGCACTGGCAAGGAAATGGCAGCAGCGGCCATCCATCATCGCAGTGCGCGGAAGGACGGCCCTTTTGTCGCAATCAACTGCAACGCCATTCCCGAAAACCTTTTGGAGAGTGAGCTGTTCGGTCACGAAAAAGGCGCGTTTACCGGTGCTCACGTTCAGCGAAAGGGACTCTTGGAAACAGCCGGTGGTGGCACCCTGTTCTTGGATGAGATTGGCGAGCTTCCACCGGCGATTCAGGTGAAGCTCCTTCGGTTCCTTCAGGAACAGCGCTTACAGCGAGTTGGCGGGAGACAGGAGATTCAGGTCGATACCCGGCTTGTCGCCGCGACCAACGCCGATCTAAAAGAGCTGATCGACAGCGGAAAATTTCGCGAGGATTTATATTTTCGTCTTGCCGTTGTCACTATTCGCCTGTTGCCACTTCGCGAGCGAGGCGAAGACATCGTGTTCCTGGCGCGCGAATTTCTGCAAAGATATGCCGCCCAAAACGGTCGGAGAAAGCTGGTTTTCGCGCCGGACGCGCTGCGTGCAATTGCCCGTTATTCATGGCCTGGGAATGTGCGCGAACTTCAAAACCGCGTGAAACGAGGCGTCATTATGACCAACGGGTCGCGATTGACCGGAAAAGATCTCGAGCTGGGTCAGGAACAGGACGTGGCATCCTCTGCAACGAGTCTCAAACAAGCGCGCGAGCAGGTCGAACGCGAAATGATTCAGCAAGCACTCAAGAAAAACTCCGGTAGAATTACTTCCGCAGCTGCTGATCTCGGCATCAGCCGGCCGACTCTTTACGAACTAATGGAAAAACTTGGCATTGCAAAAGAGCGCGCAAATACAAACAACAACTAACATCAAAATCATCCTCCACATGCAAACATCGAAAACCTTATTTAGAGTCGTGACGCTTATTTTAGCAGCCACGCTCATCGCCGGCTGCTCCAAGGAAGCAAGGAAAGCGCGCTTGCTCGCCGAGGCGGACACTTATTTTAAAGCGGGCAACTACGACAAAGCAAAGGTGAGCTACCTCAACGTGGTGCGGCTGGATCCGCAAAACGCTCTTGCATTCGAGCGCATCGGAACAATGTGGCTGGATGATTGGGCGCCCCTTCGGGCCGCGGCATTTCTGGCCAAGGCGACCGAGCTGAAGCCGAATGACGCCAAAAGTCGAATACAGCTCGCGCGCTGTTATCTGGCTGGTGGACAGTTAGCCAGCGCAAAAGAACAAGCGCTCAAAGTGCTCGAGCAATTCCCGGATAATGGTGATGGTATTGTCATTTTGACTGACGCAGCGCGAAGCAAGGAAGACCTTGACGCCGCCGCTGAACAGCTTCAAAAATTCCCCAGAAAGAACGATGTTTCCTTCCATCTTGCTTCTGCGAATCTACTTCTCCGCCAAGGCGAGCTACCTGCGGCGGAAAGCGCGCTTCGACAGGCCCTCACTATCGATCCTAAATCAGCCGCAGCGCATATGGCCATGGGAGATTTGTACCTGCTCAAGAAAGATCAGAAACAAGCAGGCGAAGAATTCAAGAAAGCTGCCGAGCTTGCGCCTGTCCGTTCAATGGAGCGCTTGAAATACGCCGCGTTCATGTCTGCTACCGGTGATACCGGAGAAACAAGAAGAATTTCCACCGAGATGACCAGGCAGGCGCCAGACTATCTGCCAGGCTGGACCTTGCTGGCCGAGCTTGCCTTTAAGGACAAGAAATATGACGAGGCCCTCTCGCTCCTTGAAAATGTATTTAGCCGCGACCCGGAATACGTCGATGGGCGCAGACTCGAAAGCGACGTGCTGCTGGCAAAAGGGGACACGAAACAGGCCGTCGATGTCTTGGAGCGACTCGACCAAACCTATCCAGACATCCCGCTCATCAAATACCAATTGGCACGCGCATATCTCAAAAATAATAACCCGAATCAGGCAAAGGTGGCGTTGGATCAGGCCATCTCAATCAATCCGAATTTCGCCGATGCCATCGTGCTGCTCGCCGAGACTAATCTTCGCTCCGGTCATGGTGAGATGGTGATCGAGCCAATCACCAATTTGCTGAGAAAAAGGCCCGATCTGACGTCTGCTGCCTTCATCCTGGCCGCCGCGTATGGCTCGCTGGATCGGTTCGACGATGCCGAAGCGGTCATTCGCGACCAAGTGAGGCTCGCTCCGCAGGATCCACAACCCTACACAGCGCTCGGCCTGACCTTCCGTCAGGCCAAGAGGAATGACGAAGCGCGCCAGGCCTTTGAAAAAGCTGCCGAGCTTGCGCCGGATAACCTGTGGCTGGTGGATCAACTCGTCGAGCTGGACTTGCTGGACAAGCATTTTGACTCTGCCCGGGAGAGAATACATCGCCAGTTCCAAAAAACGCCCGATTTGCCGGCCGCTCATTTTTTGGAAGGCAAAATTCTGATTGCGGAACGAAAATGGGACTTAGCCGCGGCAGAGCTTCAAAAGACGCTCCAGATCGATCCTAATTTTTCCAGCGCCTACAATTTGCTGGTCCAGGCTTATTTCGCGACCAATAAACTTCCGCAGGCGGTGAGCCAATTGCAGGCGGAACTATCGCAGAACGCCAACAATGCGCCGGCGCTCATGACGCTGGCGCTCGCATATGAGCGAATGAAGGATTTCCCAAAGGCGCGTGATGCTTATGAGAAGCTTCTCTCAATCAACCCCGCCTTCGTCCCCGCGTTAAACAACCTCGCTTATCTGTACACCGAGCAGCTAAACGATCTCAATAAGGCCTACGACCTGGCTCGCAAGGCTCGCGATCTAAGAGCGAATGACCCGTCGATTGGCGACACCTTGGGCTGGGTTCTTTACAAGCGCGGCGAGTATCAGCAAGCGCTGCCGGTCCTGCAGGAGAGCGCTGAAAAAGCTGCCGACAGCCCGGAGATTCAATTTCACCTGGGCATGACGGCCTACATGATGGGCCAGACGGACTTGGCCAGGGTTGCTCTCCAAAAGGCCGCGAGTGCAACCAAGGATTTCTCCGGGAAGGACGAGAGCAAACGTCGTCTCGCTTTGCTCGAAAGCGGCACGGGTTCCTCCCAGGAATTGTCGGTCTCACAACTCGAGGCAATGACCAAAGAGCAGCCTAACGATGTCGTCTCCCAGATGCGTTTGGGAGAAGCTTACGAAAAACAAGGCGCATCGGACAAGGCGGCCGCGGCTTTTGAGCAAGCGCTGAAACTGAATCCGAAATTGGCCGCCGCCGTAACCAAGCTTGCGCAACTCTATGCTGGACCGCTTCGGAACAAGGAGAAAGCTCTCGCTTACGCAAACAAAGCGCGCGAGCTGGCGCCAGCCGATCCCCAAGTCGCCGGTATTCTCGGAAAGGTCGCCTACCAGAGTGGCAATTTCGCCTGGTCCTACAGTCTTCTTCAGGAAGCCGCCCGACGGCGCGAAAACGATGCCGCGATCCTGTACGATTTGGCGTGGGCGGCTTATAGCTTGGGAAAAGTAAATGAGGCTCGGGACGTGATGCAAAAAGCCCTGACGACCGGTCCCGACTCGCCCCAGGCTGCCGACGCCAGGAAATTTTTGGCCTTGACCGCCCTGGATGAAAATCCGAAGGAACTCATGGCCGCCGAGAACGAGATCCAAAAGGAATTACAAACTAATCCTGAGTACCTGCCCGCCCTCATGGCCCAAGCCGCCCTTGATGAACAGCGCGGTCAGATAAAGCCGGCAGCCGAGATCTACACGGGCATCTTGCGCCGGTTGCCGGATTTCGCGCTCGCGGAGAAACGGCTCGCTACGCTGTATGCTCAAGAACCATCCACGACCGCTGCGGCCTACGATCTCGCCGCGAAAGCGCGCAAGACGTTACCGGACGACCCCGAGCTATCCGAGCTTCTTGGACGACTGAGTTACGAAAAAAAGGAATACCCGCGTGCCATCCAGTTATTACAGGAAAGCGCTCGGAAAAGGCCGCTCAGCGCCGATTCTCTTTTTTGTCTGGGAATGTCTCAGCTCCAAGGCAGACAAAAGGCCGAAGCGCGCGAAGTGCTTGATCAAGCCTTGGTCGCCGGCCT
>Ga0209160_1004562_pt1 | contig 11057 bp, 10 predicted proteins | sample GraSoiAngelo_153_FD_186167 | JGI IMG/M metagenome (GOLD analysis project Ga0209160, IMG submission 186167) | Grasslands soil microbial communities from the Angelo Coastal Reserve, California, USA - 14_1009_12_40cm (SPAdes) (version 2) | ecosystem: Environmental > Terrestrial > Soil > Grasslands ...
CTCCAGCTCGACGCCGACCGCTGGCGACACCAGCACCGTGTTTACGTTCACCGCTCAGGTCTCGGACGACCATGATTCCTCGAGTTCGATTCAAGTCCGGTGGGACTGGAACGGGGACGGCACCTGGGATACTGGCTGGTCCACGACGAAGGCTGCGACACACACGTTCGCGACTGCGGGGGACTACTCCGTCGTCGCGCAGGCGATGGACTCCGGAGGCCTGACCGCGAATGCGAACCACACCGTCACCGTGACGACCCCTCCGCCGCCCCCGCCGCCGCCCGGTGACTTCAGCATCGGCGTCTCCCCCGGTTCCCTGACGATCGTGTGCGGGTCGTCCGGCTCGTCCACGATATCGTTGACGAGCCTCAACGGGCTCTCCGGAACCGCGAGCCTCAGCGCGTCGATCTCCTCTTCCGGCTTGGTCTTCATGTGGCCGACCGTCTCGGTGAGCCCGAGCAGCGTGGCGCTGGCCGCCGATGGAACCGCCTCGTCGACCCTGACTATCTCGACCTCTCTCCTGACCACTCCGGGAACGTACACCGTCACGGTGACGGCCACGATCGGCTCCGTCACCCACTCCGTGAACGTGACCGTGGTCGTGACCATACTCTAGGGCGGACGAGCGCGGCGGGAACAGTTACCGCGGCGAGGACTCCGGTCGGGTCGACCACCGGATCTCCCCTTTCAGGATCGCCGCCGCGTCTTCCGGGACGACCGGATTGATCTAGAACCCAGTGCCCCGCTCGAAGCCGGCAATCTCGGTGAGGTGCGGCGTGATCTCGAGATGCCAATGGTACGTCCCCTCCACTTCGCGGATTGGCGCCGTGTGGATGTAATAGTTGAATGAGGGATCTTCGAGCAATCGATTCATTCGGCCGAGGGTGTCCTTCAAAATCCGCGCGAAGGCCCCGCGGTCGGAATCGGAGAGCATCTCAAACGCACGGGCGTGGACCTTCGGGAGGATCCACGTCTCGAAGGGAAAGCGGGCGGCGAACGGCTCCAACGCCACGAACGCCCCGTTCTCTGCGACTACGCGTCGCTCGGAGGCCAGCTCGCGCCGGAGGATCTCGCAGTACAAGCACTCGCCCTCCCGATCCGCGGCGTGCGCGCGCAGGCCTTCCATTTCCTCGAGGATCCGGAGGGGCACGATCGGGATCGCGATGATTTGCGAATGCGGGTGGGAGAACGAGGCGCCGGCTCGTTCCCCGTGATTCTTGAAGATCTGGACGTGCTTTACCCGGCGGTCCGCCGCGAGATCGTGATAGCGTTCGCGATAGGCCCGCAAGACGCGCTCGACCTGTGGATCGTCCAACGTCGGGAGATGGCCGTCATGGTCCGGTGACTCGACGATGATCTCGTGCGCCCCGACCCCGTCGACGCTCACGAACGGCCCGTCTCGATGCTCCCGGACTTCCCCCATGCGCTCGAGGGCGGGGAATTTGTTCGGGACGCACCGGATCGACCAGCCCGGGCCGTCTGCCGCTCCACGCTCCCGGTACGCGAGGACCTCCGGAGGCGTCATCGACTCGTGCCCCTTGCAGAACGGGCAACTCTCCTTCGGCGTCGCATCCTTTGGATTCCGGAAGGCACCGGGCCGATGAGACCGGGCCGCAGAGAACACGACCCAGGTCGGCGTCGCGTAGTCCTTGCGGATTTCCGGCACGAGGCCCCTCGAGCGGTAGGCGCTCTTGGGCATATTGAGGATTGTGCGGCCGTCCGAACACTATTTACGAAATGAGCGCGATGACCGCCCTCCGTTAGGGGAGAGGAGACTTTGGCTACATCATCGAACGATCCGAGTGCGCCCGCTGGAGGAACCGACTACGCACCGCCCAAGAAGATGGGCATGCTCGTCGTGGTCGTCGTCGCGTTGCTCCTAGTGACCAACGTTGTGACGGCCCTGGCCGTGTATTATCTTGCACCGGCCGCTCCCGCAGCGACCGTCCAACCGCTTCGCGTCATCGGCCCGTGGTCGGGACCCGAGAAAGATAAGTTCCTGCCGGTGCTCAACCTATTCAAGAATACCACAGGGATTAACTATGAGTACATCACGACCCGTCAAGAGGACTTGCAGTCCCTCTTGCCGAACTGGTTTGCCGCGCGACGGGCGCCCGCGGACCTCATCTTCATGCCAAGCTCGTTCGTGAAGACCTATGGAACCCAGGGTCACGCGGCCGATCTCGCCGGCACGGTGTCCGAATCGAACTACGCCGCCGGTGCGTTGGATCCCTTGAAAGATGGGAGCAAGATCTACGGTGGCGCGTACACCGGGAAGGTCAAGCCGGGGTTCTGGTATCGCGAGTCGTTCTTCGCGGCCCATAACTACCAAGTCCCCACCACATGGACGGGCTTCGAGGCGCTCCTTCGACAAATCGAGACGGACGGATCCGTGAACAACACGCCGATCATCAGCGGGGACGGCGTGGGATGGCCCCTCTCCGATGTCGTGGAGCACTTCCTGGCGACGTATGGCGGACCGAACATGAACAAGCAGATCATGGCGAAGACCCTCCCCTGGACATCGACCTCGGTCCACGACGTGTTCGCCAACTACCTCGTGCGGACCTTGACGCCGGGCGTCGTCTGCGTCGCCTCGTGTTGGAGCGCCCCGCGGCAATGGGACACGGGCGTCGCAGAATGGTGGAAAGGCGACTACGCTCTGTACTTCATGGGGAGCTGGATCACCGGGATGGTCACCCCGAACTCGGACATCCGCGTCATGCCCTTGCCGGGCGGCTTGAACCCCTCGGGCGTCGTGTTCGCGGCGGACTATTTCTTCGTGCCGACCTACGCTTCGCGGATCGATGATGCAAAGCGCCTCGCGGCGTTCCTCGGGAGCTCGGCGGCGCAACAGCTGCAAGTTACCGTCGGCGGACACATCGCCACCGTGACCGGCGTGCCGCTCAGCGCCTATCCGGTCGTTGATCGGCGCATCGCGGAGAACCTGACGGGGAAAGTCATCCTGTCCGATCTGGACGACACGATCGGCGGCACGTTCCAGGGGACGTTCTGGACCCAGCTGCAGGCGTTGTGGGCCAACCCAGCGAATCTCGACGCCGTGTTGGCAAACATCCAAGCCGCAATGCCTCCATGAGTGCGACAAGGGAGCGCCGCAAGCGCTCCCTCTCTTCTTCTTTTCGACCGTACCTGCGCGTCATCTTCTTCGTCCCGGCGACGGTCCTGCTCATCTTCCTCGTCGTGTTCCCTGCGATTCAGACCCTCCTGCTGAGCTTCTACCATCCATCCGGGGCCTTCGCAGGCCTCGACAACTACGGGTCCGTTCTCGGCAACCGCCAGACGATCGACACGTCCGATTGGTCGATTCCCTATGGGACCCTCATCAACAACTTCCTGTGGATCGCCATCCACCTCCCGTTGAGTCTCTTTACAGGGCTCTACCTGGCAATCACGCTCCAAAGGGTTCGAGGCGCGTCCATCGTCAAGTCGTTCATTTTCCTCGGAATGGTCACGCCGATGATCGTGGGAGGAATCATCCTTCGATTTCTGTTCGACGAGAAGTCAGGCATCGTGCCACGCGCCTTCGGCCTCCTCGGCATCAGCGGGTTGGCAATTCAGTGGACGGCGTACCCGGAAACGCTCCTCTTCGGCCTGATCTTCGGGTCCGTCTGGCTCTGGGTCGGCTTCAGCTTGATCGTGTACTCGGCCGGACTGACGACGATCCCACGGGACTATTTCGAAGCCGCGCAGATCGACGGCGCCTCCGCGTGGCAGACCTTCCGGAAAGTCACGTGGCCCCTTCTCCGGCCCACGACCCTGACCGTCGTCACGATGACAATCCTGTGGGAGTTGAAACTCTTCGACATCGTGTTCGCCGCAACGAACCCGAACGGGGGCGTCGGAGGGGCCGCGGACGTCCTCGCGCTTCAGATGTTCCGTTATGCGTTCATTGCGAGTAACTTCAACGACGCGGCCGTGGTGGCGACGCTCCTCACCGGGCTCACGCTTCTCGTCTCCGCTTGGATGTTCAAGCGTATCATCATTGGAAAAAGCAAGAACGCGGGCCGTCTCCAAAGGGCCATAAGACGCCTTTGGGCTCGAGCGAAACCGCAGGGAAGGGTGCTCAAGGCATGATTGCCAACAGACGAGGTCGGCTCCGAATACCCAAGATCCCTGTACGGACCGTCGTAGTCCATGCGATAGCTTGGGGGATCGGCCTGCTCTGGCTCTTCCCATTCCTCGGAGTTTTCATGACTTCGATTCGGCCCGTCACTGAGATCTTGAACGGGTGGTGGGTCACGAATCCCTTCAATCCGACGTTGCAGAACTTCCAGACGGCCTTTACCGATCCGACGACCCCGATGTGGCGCGGATTGCGCAACTCCTTCATTGTCGCGATTCCGTCGACCTTCCTCCCGATTTTCATCGCATCGCTGGGAGCCTACGGGTTTGCCCGATTCCGATTTCCCATGCGGGATTATCTCTTTCTTGCGATCGTCTTGTTCATGGCGATCCCCCAGCAAATGGTCGCGATTCCCATTTTCGTCACGATGATCAATGCTGGACTCTGGGATACGTTCCTTGGCGTCATTCTCGTCCACACGGCATGGGCGCTCCCGTGGATCCTTCTATTCATGCGAAACTTCTTTCAGACCCTCCCCTTGGAAGTGGAAGAGGCGGCGCGGGTCGATGGGGCTTCGGACTTCCGAATCTTCTACAAGATTGTGCTCCCGATGTCTCTCCCGGCACTCGCTGCGGTCGCGGTCCTCCAGTTCATGTGGGTTTGGAACGACTTCTTCTTCGCGAAGGTCCTCCTGTTCTCGTCGCAGAACCTCGTGGCAACGCAGCTCGTCCCGCTCTTATCGGAAGCGGGTCCTTTCCACAAGGACCAAGGGATCTTGTCCGCTGCATCGATCGTCGTGATGATTGTCCCGATCATCGTGTTCGCGACGATGCAGCGTTACTACATTCGCGGCATGATCGGTTGGACGATTAAAGGCTAGCTTCATCCGCGGAGGCAATCATCTCGAGAAGCCCTGCACTCGCCCATGCCTGGACCGGATTCGATTGAGTCCGACCGCGGGGCGACACGGAGAGATCGACGATTGAATCATCCACGACCGAATACAACTCCGGGATCTTCCCCAGCGCGTCGCGGGCGTTGAGGAGCGCCTCGCGGATTCGTCCCGCTTCTCGACGGAATCCCGACGTCTGCAAGCCCTTGTAGATCATCCAGTTGTCGTGGGGCCAAACGGTCCCCGTGTGATACCCGTAGGGATTGAAGTCCGGTTCCGACGACGCATGGGTCCGGATGCCATAGGGCGTCCACATGTCAGTGCGGAACAAGCGATCGACAACGGACCGAGCGATTGGTCTCTCGAGCGCACCGGTGACTAGGAGATGACCCGGGTTTGATGTGACAGCGGCTCGCGGTCGTTTTTTGCCGTCGAGAGCGAGGTAAAAGGTCCCCGCCTCGGCCCACCAGAAAGCCCGAATGAGTGCCGACTGAAGACCGTCCGCCAGCTCGCGGGCACGATCCGCCTCGTCTTTCTCTCCGCTGCGCTCCGCCAGCTCTGCGAATCCGCGGTGGGCCATGACCGCGTACCCCTGCACCTCGACCATGGCAACCGGCGGCGAGATCCTCAAGTGGTCGTCGCTCCCGTCCTTCCAACCCTGATGGAACAGAGCGGCCGGGTTTCGGCTGCGGTACTCGATGAAACCATCCCCGTCCAAGTCACCGAACTCCATCATCCAGTCGTGGGCCCGTCCGATGGCCGGCCATAAGTTCGAGAGAAGTTCGCGGTCTCCCGTGCGCGAAATGTATGCGGATGCGACGATGAGGAAGAGCGGCGTGCTGTCAACGCTCCCGTAGTAGGGGAACTTCCAACCCGGTAGCTCGGCCTGGGTCGCGCGGTCGAAACGGTACTCGTGGAGAATCTTCCCCGGTTGCTCCTCGGAGACGTCGTCGTTGGATTCCCCCTGGTACTTCGCAAGAACGAGCAACGTGGCGCGCGCGATTGAGGGATCAATGCCGAGGGTTTGCCAGGCGCTGATCAACGAATCCCGGCCAAAGAGCGTGTTGTATCGGGGCCATCCCGCCCTCAGGTATCCCGCCGGATCTCGGAGCTTGTCGAGGTCCCCGAGGAGTTGGCGTCGAAGGCCTCGAATCGACAAAGCAGCGACCTCTGGCAGCGTCGGACCTAGCCGATCGCCTTCCCGGTCTTGCGGTCAAAGAGGAGGATCCGTTCCGGCCGGAACCGGACCGAGAGACCGGAGAGCCCTTCCGCGTCGAAGGCGATCCCGACGACCGCCTTTACGAGTCGATCGCCGATCGTCAGGTCGAGGATCGTGATATCTCCCTGAGGTTCGGTCGTGTACACCTGAGCGGCGATGCAATCCGGGCGGCCGGTCGAGTCCCGGAGAACCTCGACGTCTTGCGGCCGCACGCCAATGAGAAGCTCCTCCGAGACGGCATTCTCGATTCCCGATTGAAGGTGGTCCGGCACCGCGAGTTGAAAGTCACCCGCATCCAGGACCCCTCCCTTCGTCAGGGTGCACTCAATCGAGTTGATCGGAGGGCTTCCGACGAAACCTGCGACGAAGTGGTTCGAGGGGTGGACGTATACCCTTCGTGGCGTATCGTACTGCTGAAGCTCGCCGTGGTTGAGGATCGCGATCCGGTCGCCCATGGTCATCGCTTCCACTTGATCGTGTGTCACGTAGATCGTGGTGATGCCTAGGTCCTTCTGGAGTTTCTTGAGCTCCGCCCGCATGTGGACGCGAAGCTTCGCGTCAAGGTTGCTCAGCGGCTCGTCCATGAGAAACGCCTGCGGCTCGCGGACGATCGCTCTCCCGAGGGCCACCCGTTGCCGCTGGCCCCCGCTGAGCTGAATGGGCTTTCGCGCGAGGAGCGACTCGATCTGAAGCAGCCGGGCCGCGTGATTCACACGCCGGACGATATCCTTCTCGGCGACCTTGGCATTCTCGAGCGGGAACGCCATGTTCTGGTAGACCGTCATGTGCGGATAGAGGGCGTAACTCTGGAACACCATCGCGATGTTCCGCTGTTTCGGGTCGAGGTCGTTCACGAGTCGATCGCCGATGTAGATCTCCCCTTCCGACGGGGTCTCGAGGCCGGCGATGCAGCGCAGGGTCGTCGTCTTGCCGCACCCGCTCGGTCCGAGGAGGACGACGAACTCCCGGTCCCGGATCTCGAGGTCCAGTCCCTTGACGGCGACCGCGCCGTCGTACGACTTGGAGAGCCCTTGCAACTTGACACGGGCCAAGGAGACGTCGGACGGGGAAGAACGGATAAATAATCTTCGCTTACGGGTCCCTGTCGCGGTCTTGGAGTGTACCGATTTCCATGGAAGAAGTTCGCGTAGCGGAGAAACGTCTGTCCGATTACCGCGCGATCATCGGAGGACCCGCGTTCGCGGAGATCCTCGCCTTGGCGAGCAAGCTGAAAGGAAAGCGGGTCGCCCACGTCAATGCGACCGGTTACGGCGGGGGCGTGGCCGAACTGTTGCACAGCCTCGTCCCGTTGCAACGGGACGTCGGCCTCGATGTGCACTGGTTCGTCCTCGACGGTTCGAACGCGTTCTTCACGGCGACGAAGACGATGCACAACGCGCTACAGGGCTCCGACGTGGGCCTGACGCCCGACATGGAAGCTACATATCGCCATTTCAACGAACTCAACGCCGCCGGTTTCAAGGACGAGTACGACTACGTCATCATCCACGATCCCCAACCGGCTCCGTTCGCGAACCTGTGCGAGCGGAAAGGGAAGTGGATCTGGCGCTGCCACATCGATCTGACTTCTCCGAACCCATCCGTGCTGCGACTTCTCGCGCCTCATCTGGAAGCCTACGATGCCGCCGTCTTCAGCGCCCGCGAGTACGCCCCGCCGACGGTCCAATTCCCGCGGATCTACGTGAATCCTCCGGCGATCGATCCGACCAGCCCGAAGAACCGCCATGTGTACCGGGAGGAGTTGGAGACGATCTTGCCTCGCTTCGAGGTCGATTTCGACCGGCCCGTGATCACGCAGGTCGGCCGCTTCGATCCATGGAAAGATCCGCTCGGCGTCATCGACGCGTATCGGCTTGTGAAGAAGAAGATTCCGAAGGTGCAGCTCTTGCTCGTCGCCTCGATGGCTCGGGACGATCCGGAAGGCTGGATGTGGTTCGAGCGCTCCGCCCGGCACGCGGGCGATGATCCGGACATCCACTTCCTGACCGACCTCCGTGGAGTCGGTGCGCTCGAGGTGAACGTCCTTCAGAGACAGACCGACGTGTCGATCGCAAAGTCGCTCCGCGAAGGATTCGGTCTGATCGTGAGCGAATCTCTGTGGAAGAACGTCCCCGTCGTCGGCGGCGATGTCACCGGAATCCGCCTCCAGATCAAGGACGGCCGTCACGGTTACCTCGTGTCCAGCGTGAGGGAGTGCGCGGACCGGACGATCGAGCTTCTCCGCAGTCCCGCGAAGCGGAAGGCCATGGGAAAGGCGGGCCGGGAGCGGGTCCGCAAGCACTTCCTGATTACGCGGTACCTGCGCGAATACCTGCGGATCTTCTCCGACCTCGCGGCCGGGAGCTGAGCCCGCAAGGTGGCCACCTCAGACATCGGCGTGGGAAACCCCTTTACCTTGCGAGAGCCATGCGCGGCGCATGGCCGCGCGAACGCGTCGGGATCGCGTCACCGGGATTGGAGGCATCTTCTTCAAAGCGAAGGACCCGGAGGCGCTCGCCCGATGGTATCGCGATCACCTCGGCATTTCGATCGAGGCCATGGTCGCCCTGTTCACATGGCGAAGCGGCAAGGACGGTCGGCGCACCGGGCACACCGTGTGGTCGATTTTTCCCGACGACACCTCGTACTTCGGAAAGGACGGCGCCTCGTTCATGATCAACTATCGGGTGAAGGACTTGGACGCCGTCATCCGCGCGCTCCGGAAGGAAGGCGTCTCGGTCGATCCGAAAATCGAAGAGCTCGAATATGGCCGCTTCGGGTGGGTCGTCGACCCCGAGGGCAACCGAATCGAACTCTGGGAGCCTCCGAAGGTCTACCGCGCTCCCGAGAAATCGATTCCCATGGAATGAGGGCGCGCGGTCAGCGGGCATGCGACGTCGTCGCGGCCTCCGACATCCGGCACGTGCAGCTTCCTTAGACGAGCGTTTCGATCGCCAATCCGGCGAGCAGGAGAATGCCGGTGACGACCGTCGCGAGGATCATCCCCGCGTTGGACGGAATCAAGGCGTGCGGATCGGCTCCGGCCCGCCGTAGTCCCAGGATTGGCTTGATGGCGAGGGGAATCGCCAGGAGGGCGAGGAGGGCCCACGGGGTCAGGGAGAACAGGGCGACGCCGAGGACGAGGATCGCGTAGGCCGCGAGGACGATCGCGCCGAACGCCGTCGTCGCGCGTGCAACCCCGAGACGCACCACGAGCGTCCGTTTCCCCACCGCGGCATCCGCGGGGATGTCCGGGATCTCGTTGATCCAGAGGATGCCGGCGACGAGGAGACCGAGGGAGAGGGAGAGGATGACCGCGGGCGGATCGACCGCGCGCGTGAGGACGTAGTACACCCCGAGGACCGTAACCGGCCCGAAGGCGATCCCGACGGCAATCTCGCCGACCCCCCGATGGGCCAGTCGGAGCGGCGGCGCCACGTAGAAGAAGGCGACCACGACGCCGAGGAGACCGATCCACAGGAGAGGGAGGCCGACCACGGCCACGAGGTACAGGCCGATGACGGATCCGAGGAGGAGGAAGGTCACGGCCACCGCGAGATGCGTTCTTAAGTTCAGCACGCCCCGGAACAGGACGCGTCCTCCCCCCGCGAACGGATTGAGATGTCGAACCTGAAGATCGTTCCCGCTCCGGTAATCCCAGGCGTCGTTCGCCATGTTCGTCCCGAGATGGATGAACACGAGGCCGACCAGGGCGAGGCCCAGCAGCCCGAGGTCGATCCCGTATCCCGCCTCCCGTGCGGCGAGGGCCCCGACGAACCCCGGAATCAGGGAGGCCACCAGGAACGGCGCCCGGAGCGACTGGATCCAGAGTCGCGCCACGGGGACAGGGCCGGGCGGCGTCAAGGGACGGGTCATGCCCATGTAGCCGACGTGTTGCCCGTCCCGAAGGATCGGTCGCACGGTGAGCACGGCGCGGAAGGTCGAACCGTCCTTCCGCATGAGGACGACCTCCTCCTCGAATTTGCCTTTCTCGACGGCCTCCCGAAGGAGGCGCGGGACGAGCGTCGGGACGTTCTTCGGCACATGGAACATCGCGACGGACATCTTGCCGATGACCTCGTCCTGCGACCATCCGAACAGGTCGGCCGCGTCCGCGGCATACTCCTGCACGATGCCTTGCGTGTCGCAGGTGATGACCGAGGTCCTCGACTCGAAGGGCTGTCCGGCCATCGCGAATTGTGCCCCCGAACCGGTCTCACGGTCGGCGTGGCGGCTCCAAGGGATGCGTCATCCCCATGTAGCCGACTTGCTTCCCGCCTCGAAACACCGGACGAACGGTGAGCACGGCGCGGAAGACCTCGCCGTCCTTTCGGCGGAGGGTGACCTCTTCCTCGAACTTGCCGTTCTCGACGGCTTCCTTCAGGAGACGGGGAACGAGGGTGGGCACGTTCTCCGGGAGATGGAACGTCGCGACGCTCAGCTTGCCGATGACTTCGGCGGGCGACCACCCGAACAGCTCGCCGGCGTCCGCCGCGTACTCTTGGACGATCCCTTGCATGTCACACGTGATGACGGACGTCTGCGCCTTGAACGGCTTCTGGGCCATGGGACTCTCCACGAAATCGAGGGGCCACACGTATAAGTGAGTTCTGGTTTACCTGTCAACCAGTCCCGGATGAAGCGGCTCGAGCTCACGGTGCCCACGTCCCTCCTCGACGACCTCGAGATCCTGAGCGACCGCTTCTTCCGCCACAACCGGTCCGTCCAAGTCCTGCAGTCGTTTTCCGTGCGCCCGCAGACGAACGCCTTGATCGTCCGCGTGCATCGGAAGGGCCCATTCAAAGACGAGGCGACGGTTCGGCGGGAGGCCCGGGCGATCGCGCGTCGGTACCGGGTTGCTC
>Ga0209160_1004568_pt1 | contig 11050 bp, 10 predicted proteins | sample GraSoiAngelo_153_FD_186167 | JGI IMG/M metagenome (GOLD analysis project Ga0209160, IMG submission 186167) | Grasslands soil microbial communities from the Angelo Coastal Reserve, California, USA - 14_1009_12_40cm (SPAdes) (version 2) | ecosystem: Environmental > Terrestrial > Soil > Grasslands ...
CGACCGCTTCGTCGTCCAGACGGCCCAGCCGCTCGCGCCCGGCGGCAAGTATCTGGTGCGCGTGCGCGGCGCCACGAACTTGAGCGGCGTGGCCGCCGACGGGCAGGGCGTACTGGTCGTGCCGGTGCCCAAGCCCGTCACCCGCGACACCACCAAAGCCCGCCCCAAACCGCCATGACCGACCCGCGTCGCCGCCTCCCCGCCGTGGATGCGCTGCTCGCCGACCCCGACGTCGCGGCGCTCGCGGCGACCGGGCCGCGGAGTCTCGTGGTGCGCGCCGTGCGGGAAACCATCGACGCCGCCCGTGCCAACGGCGGCAGCGCGCCGCCCGAAGGCTGGAGCGCGGCGATCCGGTCGCGCGTGCGGCAGCTCGCCGCTCTGTCGCTCGGACCGGTGATCAACGCCACCGGCGTCGTGTTGCACACCAATCTCGGCCGCGCTCCGCTCGCGCAACCGGCGATTGCCGCGCTGGCCCGCGTCGGTGCCGGCTACGCCAATCTGGAATACGACCTCGCGCGGGGCGCGCGCGGCTCACGCCACGGGCTGTGTCGCGACCTCCTCGTGGAGCTGACGGGCGCCGCAGACGCGATCGTGTTGAACAACGCCGCCGGCGCGGTGCTGGTCGCGCTCTCGGCCCTGGCTCGGGGCGGCGAGGCGATTGTCTCACGCGGCGAGCTGGTGGAGATCGGGGGTGCGTTTCGCATCCCCGACATCATGGCCCGATCGGGCGCCACGCTGGTCGAGGTGGGAACCACGAATCGCACGCATCTCAAGGATTACGAAACCGCGCTCACGCCGGCGAGCAAGCTGCTGCTCAAGGTGCACCAGTCGAATTTCCAAGTCACCGGCTTCACCGCCCAGGTCCCGGCGCAGGAGATCGCGGCGCTGGGCCGCGCCCGCGGCGTCGCCAGCTTGTACGACCTCGGCAGCGGACTGCTCGTGGACTTGGCGCCGTGGGGGCTCACGGGCGAGCCGACCGTGCCGCAGGCGCTCGCAAGCGGCATGGACGCGGTCACGTTCTCGGGCGACAAGCTGCTCGGCGGTCCCCAAGCGGGCATTCTGCTCGGCACGCGGGCGGCGATCGAGGCGTGCCGCAACGATCCCCTCGCCCGAGCCGTACGGGCGGACAAACTGACGCTCGCGGCCTTGGAGGCCACGCTTGCGCTGTATCGAGATCCGGAGCGAGCCCTCGCTGAGATTCCGGTATTGCGGATGCTGACTGAAAGCGTCACGGAAATACGTCGGCGGGGGGAGGCGTTGCAGAGAGGCGTAGGCGCCGGTGCGGAGCTCGTCGAAGGTGAGTCCGAGGTCGGCGGCGGCTCGTTTCCGGGAGCGAAACTGAAGAGCTGGGTCGTTCGCCTGACCCCCGGCCCCCGACCCCTGACCCCGGACACCCTGGCGGCACGCCTCCGCGCCGGCGACCCTCCCATCGTCGCGCGCATCGGCGACGACCGCGTGCTGCTCGATCCCCGCACCATCTTCCCCGATCAGGTCGAGACGGTCGCCCGCGCGGTGCGGTCCGCGCTCGATGGCTGAGCCGCACTCCGGTCACCGCGCCGTATTTCTCGACCGGGACGGAACCATCGTGGAAGATCCGGGATTCCTGCACGAGCCGGGCGAGGTGCGTCTCTTGCCCGGCGCGGCGGCCGCCATCCGCCGTCTGAACGACGCGGGATGGCTCGTGGTGACCGTCTCGAATCAGTCGGGCATCGCGCGCGGCGTGTACGACGCGGCCGCGTACGCCGCGGTGCAACGCCGCCTGGTGGAGCTCCTGGCGGCGCACGGCGCCCGACTCGATGGCGCGTACTTCTGCCCGCATCACCCCGACATCACGGGACCGTGCGACTGCCGCAAGCCCGGCGTGCGACTGTTCCGCGATGCCGCCGCCGGGCTCGACCTGGACCTGGCGCGCTGCTTCTGGGTGGGCGACCGGGTGAGCGATGTCGAGCCGGCGCGCGGGCTGGGGGGGGGGCCGGGGGGGGGACACGGTCTGCTCGTGTCCACCGGGCGCGGCGGCGAGCATGTCGCCGCCGCGCGGGCCCTCGGCTTTCCGGTCGTCTCGGACCTCGCGGCTGCGGCGGCGGAGATTGTGCGCGGCGGCTAGCGCCCGCAGATTGCGGGCGCCATGGAGCCCTGGCGACGGATCGGGATACTGGTGGTCGTGCTCGCCGCGCAGGGACGACCGCGCGGCACGATCGCCGTGGGCGATACGGTGCGCGACTCCCTCACGCGACACGATCTGGTGCTCCCGGCCGAAAGCACCTACGCGCAGCAATGGCAGCTGCGCGGCCGCGCAGGAGAGACGGTGACGATCGACCTCGCGTCCAGCGCGTTCGACGCCTACCTCTTCCTGCTCGGGCCCGGGAGCACGAAGCCGCAGCAGGACGACGACTCGGGAGGCCGCTGCAACGCGCGCCTCACGATACGGTTCCCCGCCCCCGGGGATTATCTCATCGTGGCGACCAGCAGCGAGCGCCGCGCGACCGGCGCGTTCACCCTGACCGTGACCGCGGGCCCCAAGCCCGCCGCGCTTGCCCCCTGCACCCGGTGACGCCGGTTCCCGTGGCGGTGCTGGTGTCGGGCGGCGGGACGAATCTCCAGGCGCTGCTCGACGCCCTGGGGGGGGGCGCGGCGGCGCGCATCGCGCGCGTCGTGTCGAGCCGTGGCGACGCGGCGGCGCTGGAGCGGGCGCGCCGCGCCGGCGTGCCCGTGGAGGTGCTGACCGATCCGGCGGACCCGGCCGAGGTGGTCCGAGCCGTGGGCGACGCCGGCCTCGTCGTCCTCGCGGGATACCTGAAGCGCGTCCCGCCCGCGGCGGTGGCGCGATTTCGCTGGCGCGTGATTAATATCCATCCGGCGTTGCTCCCGGCATTCGGCGGCGATGGGATGTACGGACGCCGCGTCCACGAGGCGGTGCTCGCGAGCGGCGTGGCGCTGTCGGGCGCGACGGTGCACTACGTCGACGAGGAGTACGACCGGGGCCCGATCCTGGCGCAATGGCCGGTGCCGGTGCACGCCGACGACACGCCCGACTCTCTCGCCGCGCGCGTGCTCGAGGTGGAGCATCGCCTGTTGCCCGCCGCGGTGCTGGCGCTGGCGCGACTGGGGGTGCCGGAGCGGCCGGTGCGGCTCTCCGCGAAAGGTTCGGTCTTCGGCACGGGGGACGAGATTGAGATCACGCTCTCAGAAAACGGGTAGACGGTTAGACGGTTGGACGGCTCGAGGAGCGGCACATGCTGTGCTTCTTCTGACCGTCTATCCGTCTAACCGTCTCACCGCCCAATCCGTCGACCCGCTCGCGATTCGGCTCGGAAACATGACCGCCGTCACCGGGCTCGAACAGGCGATGACCGATTCGCTGCTCGGCCTGCTCCCCGGCAGCACCCGCGATCGCGCCGGCAACGTCACGCTCACCATTGGTCAGGGCGCTCCCAAGCGACTGGTGCAATGCCCGCTCGACGAGCTCGGCTACGTCGTCGGCAACATCACGGGCGACGGATACGTGCTGTTGCGCCGGGTGGGCGCGCCCACGACGTATCCATTGTTCGACCAGCAGCTCGAGGGTCACCGTGTGACCGTCTTCGGCACGAAGGGCGCGGTGCCGGGCGTGGTCGCCGTCAAGTCGACGCACTTGACGCGCGGCCGGGTCGGGAGCGGCGCGCCCGACCCGGTCTTCACGGTCGACAACGCCTACGTGGACGTGGGCGCCGCCACCGCCGCCGACGCGCGAGCGCTCGGCGTCGACGTGCTCGCGCCGGTCTCGCTCGCCAAGCGGCCACTCCCCTACGGCGACCGGCTCCTGGCTGCGCCCGGCGCCGGGCGGCGCGCCGCGTGCGCGGCGCTCGTCGCCGCGGTACAGACCAAGCCCAAAGTGAAAGGAACGGTCGTCGTAGCCTTGACGGTACGGAGCCTGTACACCGGCAACGCCGGCCTCGCGAGCGTCAAGGCGCTGCTCGGGCCGTTCGACGACATCAAGACCGCGAGCCTGACCACGCGCTACACGGATACGGCGGTGGAGACGGTGGCCCTGGGAGACGCGGACGCACTCGTCAAACAACTCGTGACCTGGATGGAGGGGAGATGAGGACGGTCAGGGCCGCGGGGGTGCTGCTGCTGATCGCCTATGCGTCGAACCGTCTCGCCGCCCAAGATCCGTCCGGTATTTCCGAAGCCCAATCGGTGTTGTCTCCGCTGATCGACTCCTACGGCGTCTCCGGCGCGGAGGGCCCGGTGCGGGAGTTGGTGAAGCGGCTGCTGCCGGCGTGGGCCAAGAGCGAGACCGACACCGCGGGCAACCTGTGGGTACGCCTCGGTCAGGGGAATCCGCTGATCGTGTTCGTGGCGCACATGGACGAGATCGGATTCCGGGTGACCGCCGTCCGCGACGACGGCTCGCTCGAGCTCGAGCCCCGCGGCGGCTTCATCGCGTCGCTGTTCGAGGCCCAGCCGGCGCTGGTGCATACCGACAAGGGCGACGTGGCCGGCGTGTTCATGCCGCGCGATTCCGGCTTCACCCACCACACGGCGCCCCCGTTGCGTGTGGACGTGGGTGCGACCTCGCGGGCAGGCGCCCTGGCCCGGGGCGTCAGCCCCGGGGCGACGGTAACCATGCCCAAGCAGTTCGTCCGCCTGGCAGGCACCCGAGCCACCGGCCGTTCGTTCGACGACCGCGTGGGCGACGCCGCCCAGATTCTCGCGCTGCGACACCTGGACCGCGCGGCCTTGAAGCATCAGGTGATCTTCATCTGGAGCGTGCGGGAGGAAATCGGGCTCGAGGGTGCGGGCGTGGCGGCCGCGGCGCTCGGCACCGCTCCCCGCCGCGTCCACGCGATCGACACGTTCGTCTCCGCCGACTCGCCGCTCGAGCTTCCCAACTTCGCGGTGGCGCCGATCGGCGCCGGGGCCGTGGCGCGGGCGCTGGACAACTCGTCGGTGACGCCTCCCGCGTACGTGGACTCCCTGGTCCACTTGGCGCGCGCGCGCGGCGTGGCGCTGCAGGTCGGCACCACCAACGGCGGCAACGACGGCTCCATGTTCACGCCCTACGGCGTGGTGGACGTGGCGCTCGGCTGGCCGCTGCGCTATTCCCACTCCCCCGTGGAGGTCGTGGACCTGAAGGACGTCGCGAGCCTCGCGGACCTGATCCGGGCCATCGCCGAGAGCTGGTGAGAGCGCTGCTGTCGGTTTCGGACAAGCGCGGCGTCGTCGAGTTCGCCCGCGAGCTGGCCGCGCTCGGCTGGGAGATCGTCTCGACCGGCGGCACAGCCGAGACGCTCCGCCAGGCTGGTCTCCCGGTGATCCCGATCGAGCGTGTCACCGGCTTCCCCGAGATGATGGACGGCCGCGTGAAGACGCTGCATCCCAAGGTGCACGGCGGCCTGCTCGCCCGGCGCGCGCACCCGGGCGACCGCGCCGCGCTGGCGGAGCACGGCATCACCCCGATCGATCTCGTCGCCGTCAACCTCTATCCGTTTCGCGAGACGGTCGCGAAGCCGGGCGTCAGCATCGAGCAAGCCATCGAGCAGATCGACATCGGCGGCCCCTCGATGCTCCGCTCGGCCGCGAAAAACCACCAGGACGTGATCGTCGTCGTCGATCCGGACGACTATCCGGTGGTGATCGCGGCGCTCAAGGCCGGCGAACTGACTCCCGGGCTGCGTCGAGGATTCGCCGCCAAAGTCTTCGCCCACACCGCCGCCTACGATGCCGCGATCCACGGGTACCTGACGCAGGACACGCCGGGATGGCCCGAGCGGATCACGCTGGCGCTGGAGCGCCGCCAAGAGCTGCGCTACGGCGAGAACCCGCATCAGGCGGCGGCGCTGTACGCGGCGGCTGAGCCCGGAATTCGCGACCTGCAGCAGCTCCATGGCAAGGAGCTGTCCTTCAACAACCTGCTGGACGTCGATGCCGCCGTCGCGGCGGTCGCGCCCTGGTCCGGATCGTCCGGATCGGACGCCGTGGCGTGCGCGATCATCAAGCACACCACCCCGTGCGGCATCGCGCTGGGGCGCTCGCCCCGCGAAGCATACGAGCGCGCACTCGCCACCGACCGTACCTCGGCATTCGGCTCGGTGATCGCGTTCAACGTCGCCGTCGATCGCGGCGCGGCGGAGGCGATGCGCGATCTGTTCGTGGAAGTGGTGGTGGCCCCCGCGTTCGCGGACGACGCGCTGAGCGTGTTTCGCGACAAGAAAAACCTGCGGGTCGTGCGCCTGCGCGCGGGCGATGCGGCGGGTTGGGACTACAAACGGATCCGGGGAGGGTTCCTGGTGCAGGAGCGGTCCCGCGCGGCGCAGGCGGCCGACGAAGCGGGGTGGAAGGTGGTCACACGGCGTGCTCCCACCGACGCCGAATGGCGCGACCTGCGCTTCGCGTGGGCGGCCGTGGGCGTGGTCAAGTCGAACGCCATCCTGCTCGCCCGCGACCAGACGGCGGTCGGGATCGGCGCGGGCCAGATGTCGCGCGTGGACGCCTCGTTCCTGGCGATTCACAAGGCGCGCCAGCAGGGCCACGACCCAGCCGGGGCGGTGTTAGCTTCCGACGCGTTCTTTCCGTTCGCGGACGGTGTAGAAGAGGCGGCTCGGGCGGGGGTGAGCGCGATCATCCAGCCGGGCGGGTCGGTCAAGGACGCCGAGGTGGTGGCGGCGGCCGATCAGGCGGGGGTGGCGATGGTGTTCACGGGCATCCGACAGTTCAGGCACTGACCTATGGCGACCATGACCGAGCCTCAGCGGCTCTCGCAGCCGTTCCCCGTCGACGCGACACCCGAGGGCCCGCCCTATGTCTGGGCTGGGTTCGTCGCGCTCGGCGCCCTGATCCTCTACGTCGCGACGCTCGCCCCGACCACCCAGTTCTGGGACACGTCGGAATACATCGCCGCCGCCTACGTGCTCGGCATCCCGCACCCGCCGGGCAATCCGCTGTTCACGCTGATCGCCCACACCTGGGGCCTGCTGCCGCTCGCGGCCGCGTATGCGGAGCGGATCAATTTGCTCGCCGCGGTGACGAGCGCAGTGGCGGCGGGGTGCTGGTTCCTGGTGGGCGAGCGGTGGATGCGGAGCTGGGTGCCGGCCCGGTTGCCGCGGCACTTGGCCGCCCTCGCTGGCGCGCTCAGCGCGGCGACCGCGTTCACGGTGTGGAACCAGTCGGTGGTGAACGAGAAGGTCTACACGCTGTCGCTCCTGTCGATCGCGCTGGTGCTGTGGCTCATCGTGCGCTGGGATGACCAGCCCCCCGGCGAAGGGCACGATCATCATCTCCTGATGATCGTATACCTGCTGGCGCTCACCTCCACGAACCACATGATGGGCGTGCTGGTGGGACCCGTGGTGATGGTGCTGTTGTATCCGCCGCTCAAGCGGGAGCGTGCGATGGGACTTGGGGGGCTCGCCGCGCGGCGCATCGAGTGGTCGCAGTGGCTGGTGTTCTGCAGCGCGTACGCGCTGATCGTGGCGAGCGGACTCGAGAGCTCCACGCCCTTGAAGCTCGCGGCCGTGCTGTTCGTCGCGGCGCTGATCTACGCGCTCGCCTACGCGCGCAACGGCGACTTCGCGGTCGCGGTGCTGCTGGTGGCGGTCGTGGGAGTGTCGGTGTATCTGTTCCTGCCGATTCGGTCGGCGCATTTCCCGGCGATCAACGAGGGCGAGCCCACCACGCCGGCGGCCTTGTGGGACGTGCTCACCCGCCAGCAGTACGGCAAGCCGCCCGTGTGGCAGCGGCAGGCCACGCCCCAGGCGCAGATCGGCATGTGGATCCAGTACTTCACGTGGCAGTGGGGCCGCGACTGGACCACCGGGTTGCGCGGGGCGCTCGCGGTCGTGTTCGCCTTCCTGGGCTCGCTGGGCGCGTACCGCCACTGGAAAGCCGACCGCCGCACCGCCGTCGCCATGACGACGCTGATGGCGACGCTGTTGATCTTCTACCTCAACTTCAAGTACGGCTACTCGCAGCGCCCCGATCTCCCCCAGGCGCTGCACGAGGTGCGCGAGCGCGACTATTTCTTCCTCGCCTCGTTCGCGCTGTGGGGCGTGTGGGTGGGAATGGGGCTCGCGACCCTGATGGAATGGCTGACGGAGTCGCTCGAGGCCCGGGAGCCCGACCCGGCCCGCCGCTGGCTGCTCGCGACACCGGTGCTGCTCCTCGCACTGGTGCCGCTGGTGGGCAACCGTCTCACCGCGTCGCGCCAGGGTGAGACGCTGGCGCGCGACTTCGCCTACGACATGCTGCAGTCGGTCGAGCCGTACGGCGTGCTCGTGACCGCGGGAGACAACGACACGTTCCCCCTGTGGTACGCGCAGGAAGTGGAGCACATCCGTCAGGACGTGACGGTGGTGAACCTGTCGCTCGCCAACACCGACTGGTACCTACGCCAGCTGCAGCGCCGGCCCCTCGCCACGTTCGATTCGACCGGGGCGCCGTCGATCTACCGCGGGCGCGCCTGGACCAAGCCGGCGGGCCGGCTGCTCGATTACACCGACGAGCAGCTCGCACACCTCGAGCCGGTGTACTGGCTCGACCAGAAGCGTCTGGTGAACCTGGGTGGGGTCAGCGTGTCGCTCGATCCGCAGCAGCTCGGCCGCCAGTATCTGGAGCGGGCCGACGTGATCGTGCTCGAGGCCATCAAGGATCAGATGGGCAAGCGGCCCATTTATTTTTCCCGCACCGTGGGCCCGTATGCCGACCTGTTCGGCCTGAGCGATTACCTGGAGGGTCAGGGGTTCGCGCGCAAGCTGCACCGCGAACCGCTGGTTGCGTCGGACAGCCTCGTGTCGCTCGGGCCCGGGCTCGGGGCCATCAACCTCCCCCGGACCACGGCCCTCGCGTTCGACGTCTATCATCGTCAGGCGGCCGGCCGTCACCGGCCACGCGGCTGGGTGGACCGGCCGTCGGAGTCGATCCTCGCCACCTACGGCATCGTGTATCAGGCGCTGGCGCAGGTGCTACGGCAGCGCAACCCCAGTCTGGCGACCCAGGCGCTGGTGGTCGCCGACTCGGTGTTCAAGAACACGAGCTACGGGTTCAACCCGCCGGTCGAGCGCTAGTCGCGGGTGAAGGCCTGCAGGAGGCGCTGGCCTTCCATCAGGAAGCTGTCGAACTGATCGGGAGGCGGCAGCGCGCCGTCCCGCCACCACATCAGCTCCTGGCCGGCGCCGGCGGCGTGTTGACCCCGGAACATCTCGAACACCTGGCGGCGCGCCGGAGTAAAGAGTGCCCGTACGGTGGCTTCATCACTCCCCCGCAGGCGGTAGGCGCTCGAGAACTCGGGCGACTCGACGAAATCGATATCCTGCCCTCCGAAATACGCCGCGAGCTTGGCCCAGAGGCCCTCGGGCGTGAGCAGGAACTGCGGCAGCGGGCGCTCCATGGTCCAGAGCAGGCCGCCGATGCGGTGCGCCTGCGAGTTTCTCCCGGAGCCCGTGGTCCATTTGTACTCGAACGCGGTGAAGGGCGTGCCGCCGCTCGTCCCAGCGATCGTGAATCCCCAAGTATGCCCGTGCCCTTCCGAGAACACTGGGCAGGTGGCCACATGGCGCGCCTCCTCTCCGGGACGCTCCGGTTCGAATCGGTAGCCGCGCTCGAAGCAGAAGCCCTCGTAGGCCTTGCGTCTGCGGTTGGTGATGATTCTGTTGGCCAACACGACGCCCGCGACAACGGTCAGGGCGATGCCGAGGAAGACGAGCGGGATCAGAGGATCCGAGGACGACCCGCGCAGCAGAATGAGTGTGTTCACGCCGCGACTCTAGCGTACGGCGGTCGTGAGGGCTAGACGCAGCTTCTGCATCGAACGTTCCAAAGGGTGTCACGGCCGGACGGCCCATGCCAGGCCATCCGGCCGCCACCTGCGCCGATGCGCCCGACCACCATGAGCGAGCGCACGTCGATCACCGCCACGCTGTCGTCGGGCGTACACGCCACATAAGCGCGCGCCCCGTCCGGTTGCATCACGATTCCCGCCGCCCCGCGCCCGACTGGTACGCGCCTGACCACTGCCCGGGCCGCCGCCCGCAGCACCGAGACATCCGGGCCACCCAGCGTCGACACGAACACGAGCGCGCCGTCGGGGGTGAACTTCAACCGGTTGGCGCCCCGCACGTCCGCCGCTAGCGTCTGCACCACGACTTTGCGGGTGAGATCGATGACCGAGATGGTGCCGTCCTGAGCGTTGGCCACCCACGCCTCGCGCCCGTCGGGCGACACATCGATCCCTTCCGCACCGCGGCCCACGGGGACCACCGTCTCCGTCCAGTCGACCCCGGACGCAGCGCCCGGAGGAGGGGGTCCGCCGCGCGGCTCGGCGATCGTAACGGTCGCCGAGCTGACGTTGGATGTGACGACTCGCTTCCCGTCCGCGGACACGACGAGCATGTGCGTACGGTCCTGCCCGGTGCCGAGCACCCAGTCGACGGCGTGCGGGGCAGGGTCGTAGCGACCGATCGCCTTCGCCCCCTCGGCAGTGAACCAGATCTTCCCGTCGGCGACTGCGAGCCCGTGGGGGCCGTGCAACGGACCGAGGTCGATGGCGGGCAGCGCCTGCTGCGCGATGAGATCTACGGGCGTGATGGTGTTGTACGCGCCGAACCCGTAGTTGGAGACGTACGCGACCCGCCCGTCGGCTGACGCGATGACCTCGTGGGGGTCTGGTCCCACCAGGACGCGCCACACCACAGCGAGCGTCGTGGGATCGACGATGCTCAGGGTGCGGTCGGTCTTGCTAAGGACGAGCAGCGCCCGCGCTGGCGTCGGGACCGCCAAGCGAGGCGCGGAGCTCTGGGCAATCGCTGGATGGGAAGTCGCGATGCCGATGAGGAGCGCGGCGCCGAGCGAGCCAGCGCGCGAGAGAGGGACCACGAGAATCCTCCTTTGTGAACTCAACTTCGTGATCGGGCAGGAGCCAGGGGCGTCGCTGGCAGTCTCGCCTACTTGTCGACCTGCCCCGTGAGCCATCCCTTCCGAATCTTCAATTGCTCCGGCGTCGCATCCGGCATCTCCTCGATCTGCCACTGGCCGCTCTCCGCGCGCAGCAGCTTCAATCCGGCCCAGCTGAGCG
>Ga0209160_1004571_pt1 | contig 11045 bp, 12 predicted proteins | sample GraSoiAngelo_153_FD_186167 | JGI IMG/M metagenome (GOLD analysis project Ga0209160, IMG submission 186167) | Grasslands soil microbial communities from the Angelo Coastal Reserve, California, USA - 14_1009_12_40cm (SPAdes) (version 2) | ecosystem: Environmental > Terrestrial > Soil > Grasslands ...
CACCAGTACGGTATCTACACTGACAAATACAAAGCGGCGCGGCGTGTGAACTTCCTGATCGGAAAAGACGGAAAGATCCTGGAAGAACAGGTGGATAAAGAGGCGATCGATCCCGCGAAAATCGTGTCGGAATGCGAACGGCACAAAGTCAATCGCTGAGGCCGTGGGGCATGGGAAAAAAGAACGCGGGTGAAGATCAGAGTGTGAGGATCTGAAGCTAGCCCGGGTTCGCTGCACGGGAGAAGTCTTGCGCCGCTGCACGGTCGCGAATGCAGGAGTGACTGCAAGCATTTTGGCAAGCGCAAGTTTGACGCGTCTGGGTACGGTTGTTATGATCAATGCGCGGGGTGGAGCAGTCTGGTAGCTCGTTGGGCTCATAACCCAAAGGTCGGTGGTTCAAATCCACCCCCCGCAACCAACGCAATCATAAGGTTACGAGGAATTAAGATTTTCGATTCTAGTCCAAAATAGTCCATTAAGCGGAACCGCACGAAGCGAAGGCCGTCCTCGAGACGGCCTTTTGCTATTTGGACTGATTCGGAGCGAGAACCCGCTGGACGACTGAGGTGTTCGCCTTGCGTTTCGCTTCCATGAACGCACCACCGTACACGTTCATGGTGGTCGAGATGTTCGCGTGACGCATCAGCTTTTGCTGCACTCCTAACGGAGCGCCCGAGTCGTCGAGCCAGGCCCGATAGCTGTGACGCAGCGTATGCCAGCCGATCGATCCCGGGATCTTTGCCCGCCGCGCCGCTGGTTTCAGCATCTTCTGGCGCAGAGAGCTTGAATCGTAGGGTTTCGTTGTCCGGGGACTGGGGAACACCCAATCTCCACTGGATTCCGGGCAAAGCCGTTTCCATTCGAGGAGAATGGTCGCAACGTCCGGGTCCAAAGGCAGTTCGTCCTCGGAATATTCGGACTTGAGTTTCGTGACCTGGCTCCGGGCGTAACCCTCCTTGACGACCATGACCAGGCGCTCGAAATCCACCGAATGCCAGCGCAAACCCAAGACCTCGCTGATCCGCAGCCCTGTGCAGCCGGCGAGAAGAACCATCGATCGATACGGTTGAAGGAGTTGGTTCAAGAGGGCGACGAACTCCTCTTCGGTTAGGATGCGTGGTGCGCGGAGACGCTTGCTGACTCCTTTGAGCTCGACCAGGCCCATCGGGTTCCGTTCGATGGGAGTCAGCTCCCAAAGCATAGCCTTCTCGAACAGTCGGTACATCAGCCCGCGCAGGTGACCTTTGGTCTTGGGAGCGACCGGCAATTTTCGAAGCCAGCCTTGTACCAGGTAGGGTTTGACATCCTTCAGTAAGCACTTTCCCCACTTCGGGGAAATGTGGCTGTTGATCCGGCTGCGGTCTACCTCCTTGGTTGTATGTGCGAGTTCGCCCAGTTCGATCTCTTCGCTGACGTAGCGATCGAGCAAGCCCTGGAAAGTGACGGCCTCCCGCAATGGCAGGCCACTGTTGATTTGCAGTCGCAGCCCCTCGGCCGCTCGTCTGGCATCGGCCTGGGAAGGGAAATCCCTCGTGGTCCCCAGCGTGATGGCAGGGCGAGTGACTGCAGGGTTTGCCCGGTCGCGGTAGCGAAAAATCCATACGTCGGGGCCTTTGGTTCGTTTCTGAAGTTCGAGATTTCCAAATTGATAACGGTTGCGTCTAGGCAACTTGTCCTCCTTTGCCTTGACGCCGCCGGGAGGACTCGGAGCATACCTGACACCGCAACCATTCGTCCAATTCGGAGATGTAGAAGAGCCATTTCTTGCGCTGTCCGTACCCGATGGGGTGGCCAGGAATGTGTCCGATCCCCGCCAAGCGCGTGATACTCCTCACGTGCATCTGCAGAAACTCCGCGGCAACTTTGGCCGCTACAGGTCGTTCGGAGGCCTGCGGCACCTTTCTCGGCGCGTCGATCGCGGTTGTGATATGGGTAGCCACTCTGAGTCACGCAAAGATGTGATCGGTCTGCTCCAGCTGCGACTGAGATGGTTCTATAGACCCGGACTGACCTTCCGTCAAACGGACCGAATGCAAGGTCTTGCACCGGATTCAGGGCGGACAAAACTTGCGGACAACTGACTGCAGTGACGGGTTTTGCCTCGTCTTGTTCCGACCCACGGAGCCCGTCACCGAGTTCACCACCCAGGCTGCGTACAGTCGCGAAACTCGGAAGGCGGTGGTCTTCGGCAGTCCCTACCGCTGGCAAAATGGGTCGATTTCCGCGGCAATATAATCCTGATATGGCCGATCGCATTGCGTGCTCTTGCGTCACTTGCCCCAAGTGTGGAGCGTGGGTTGTGGTGACACAGCCAAGCCGAGTTCGAACGGGCGAAGACAAGTTCGTCGCCCGGTTCCTGCGTCGGACTGCGGAAAGGAGTTTGTTTTCGACTTAGGCGAGACCCATGTCTTCGAACTGCCGCTGGTCCTTTTCGAGCGGCGGCACTTCTACCGTTCTGAACTGTGCTGATGGCTCAGAGATCCCCCGCGTACAGTGGTTTGTCTTGTGCCGCGCCGCCGGCTGAAAGACAAATTCTATTAATATGCCGGAAACAAGATCAGCGATTACTTCTTTCTGTGTGGGAGACACTTTCGACAGTTCATCGAGGCATCGAACAATCTGAAGAGAGACCGAATGAGTACTTCCTTTAAAATGAGGCCAGCAGCCATTTTTGCCGTCCCCTCAACCGTCAGTTCATTCATACTCTGCCCGGCATGCTGTCGTTGCGGGAATAAGGACCGACGACAGCTGAGAAGAAATTTCCGAGGGTGCTTTAATTCACTTTCTCTTGGTTGTATTCGGGCAGGTCCTCCGAAACCACAAGAATGCAGGATTGGCCGTCGAACTGGATCCTGTCTGCAGAATAAGCTGTGAGCTTGATCTCGCCAGCCTTGGTGCGAAGCCGCGTGATCACGTTCCGGATCGGGCCGCCCCGCTGGAGTTGCTCGATCATGAGTACCCGATCCGCCGGGTCTTCCCAAACTCTCAGTTCGTGGACTGTGTGGCCAAGCATTTCTTCTCGCGCATAGCCGTACCGCTGCTCAAACGCAGTATTTACGTCCAGGAATCGTCCTTCCTTCAGAGTCGTGATGGAGAACGGAATTGGGCTGGAACGAAAGACTTTCTGAAATTTCTCTTCGGAAAGTTTCCGACCCCCCTCCGCTTCCGCAAGGGCGGCCTCGGCGTGCTTCAGATCTAAAAGACGTTTTTCCAGTTCTTCACCGTAAATTCTCGCGGTCTGATACAGACGGGCATTCTGGATTGCGGCTGCCGCGGGAATTGCCAATAGCTCAGCGCGGCGGAGATGTTCTTGTGTATAGCGATTCGGATCGGTGTGGCCGGCGGAAAGAAATCCTAGGAATTCTTCGGATGCGATCAATGGCACGCACAACCAAGATCGAAGTTGCCGGTGTCCCTTGAAGCTCTGCCAGGCCTCTTCCCGATTTGTGTCTGCGATCAATATGGTCTTCTTTTCGCTCGCTATCCGCTGCAGGAAGGGAGACTTGTCGGCGATAAGAGTCAGCGGCGGTCTATACGGTTTGTCGGCCGACTCCGGACATGCTCTCTCTCCCAGCGTCAACCAGTGGGGTCCGCCTTCCGGAACCAGGACCCGCGCACACGTGTAAGGAACTATCTCGGCCAGCGACCTCAGAAGCGTGTCCATGACGAAGTCCATGCGCAAATCCTGTGTAAGTGCGAGGGTGGCTTTACGTAATGCGTCGGCTTCCGCCCATGCCGATTCGGCTTTAGCAAGGTTTCTGACAACCTGGTCTTCCGCCTCTTTCTGAGCGGTGATCTCCTGCGCAGTCCCTACGAGGCGGAGAATTGTCCCGGAGTGATCGCGAACAGGAAAGCCGTGCACCTTAACCCACCGCACCTCGCCGTGAGCACAGAGGATGCGAAAGCGTTCATCGAACTGGCCGGTGTGAGTCGCTTCTTCGAGTTTCGCCAGCACGTGCTCGCGGTCTTCGGGGTGGATGATGTCCTCATAGGATGTTGGATTTTCCATTAGTGATTGGCACGATCGGCCGGTGATCGTCTCGTAGGCTTCGTTGACGTAGATCGCGCACCGCGTGCGGGCATCGATCATCCAGAAGATTTCCCGGATGTTGCTTGCCATCTGCTGAAACTGATCTTGGCTCGCACGGTGCTCCTGTAGCGCACGAACCAAGAACGCCGTGCCAAGGAGAATTACGGTGCCGAAGGCTGCCGCCACAACGATCACCAGAAACCTAGAGATTTCCGCCCCTTGGAATTTGGCACGAAGCACCAGGGATAGAAGAACGACTGCGATTACCACGAGGATGATGGAACCAGTTCGCCAGCCTAGATTTGGCATCCGTCCGGAAGGGAGTTTATGACGGGGTGGGGCAACTGGCTCCATGACAGTACGAGAAAGCTGGATTGATTTTGCACCCGGCCTGATTTCAAAATGACCGGGAGAACATCTGTCAGTCTACTCGTTTTCCATTTTCGGCAGATAGTACGCGGAGGGCACCGGTGCGTCAACCGGATGAACCAACTGAGCCAGGTTGAATGCGGTGAGTTCGTTGAGTTCTCACTGTCGCGGTCCGGGGACTGCGGGCCTACACCGGCAATGCGAGCCTGACCGTGAGAATTGTGCTGATTTTAACACTAGTTCGGCGATTGATCGCTTATCATGACGCGACAACTTTCTGAGTTGTTTGGGCTGCGTGACTGACTGGCAACAGGAAACTCGCGGCCTATTTCTTTGGCCAGTAGAAGGACATGCCGGTGGGGCGCTACCGGCAACGGCGAGCACCGGGAAAGGAATCCTTCCAGACAGACCGCGACTTTCTTTCTGGGGTTGGCGTTCACGGGCGCATCTTGACGGCCAGGCCATTGTCAACAGTAATGACAACCACGGCAAATGGCGTTCCGGAGCCGTCGGACAATTGCGGGAACAGGCTACCGAACTCGTTGTTGCCGAGCATAGAGTTGTCGTAATACGGAGCGAAGATCATCATGTGCGGATGCCAGTGGCCAATACCAGTGCCGAGGTTTTGGTCCGCCGACCACATGTATCCGAAGGAGACCCCGTCCCTCCGCGGAAGTTGACCCATGGCCTAGGCCGCTTGCACACTCTCTCTGATCTGATCCGGCGTTTTTCTTTCCATTCCCAGTTTGCTTCTTAGCTCGTAATAAGGCAGCACTTCCTTGGCCGCTGGCGGGTTGAAACAGATTGGTGCGCGAACGGCAGCGTCATAGACCAGGTCACGGAACTGCGCGGGAGTATAGGGTGGGCGCAGCCCATCCGCGCATCACAAGACAGACGAAACCGTTGTCGCCCTGAGCGGCGACCTTGTATCTCTATATCTACGACGCGTATCCCGGCGGGATCGGAATCAGCCAGCCGCTGTATTGCGTGTGTCACGCGCTTTTGAATCGTACTCTGGAACTGATCAGCGCGTGCCCGTGCGAAAACGGATGCCCTTCCTGCGTCGGGCCGACTGCCGACCGTAGCGAGGGAACGAAAGAAGTCGCGCTTGAGATTCTTAGGCGGCTGTGTCAACGCCCCCAATTCGAGTCCGCGAGAACGGCGGAAACGGCATGAGCGTGCGATACGTTAGCCTTGAGCGCGTTCACGGGCTAAAGGCTCTGCGGCGCTCCGCCGCACCGGTAGCCTCGGCGCGCGGTCGGCAAGGTTCTTTGCTGAACGATGCCGGCGGGTTATCCCCCCGCACGAAGAGGATCCCTTATGATCCCGCCCGATTGTCCCAAGCTCTGGGAGCCATTCCGAAGACGAATCAGTACGGAGACTATCTTTCGGTGCGCGGCTGGTGTGCTCAGCCTCCGCAATACTCGCCTGATCTTCGCGCCTTGAGATTGCTCCTACCGGACGCACCGGATGAGATTGCGGATGCAGGGCAGTGGCTTTTTCTCGATACCGAGACCACGGGCCTTGCCGGCGGCAGCGGCACGTATGCATTTCTCGTTGGCATCGCGTGGTGGGAAGGCGGCGGGCTGGAGATCGAACAGTTCTTCTTGCGCGAGTACAGCGAGGAACGCGCGTTACTGTTCGCTTTACGAGAGCGGATCGCCGAACACCCAGTACTTGTTACCTTCAACGGCAAGTCATTCGATTGGCCACTGCTCGAAACCCGCTATCGCATGTGCCTGAAAATTTCTGCGCCGACTCCGCGAGCCCATCTCGACTTCCTTCACGGCGCGGAACCTTTGGCGGCTGCGACTTGGGTCCGTACGGCTGTCAGAACTCGAACGCCACGTGTTGGGCTGGGACCGGGGAGCAGACCTTCTCTCAGGTTTAATTCCACAAATCCACTTCGATTATTTGCGCGGAGGTCCACCGGAACAGCTGGTTCCGGTACTCAACCACAACCAAATGGACCTGCGTGGACTGGCAGTGCTGTCCCGCCGGACTCTTTCCCTGCTCAGCGACGCAGAAAACCTAGGGCAAGATGGCCTGGAACTGTTCGGTGTCTCCCGCATCTGCGAAAAACGAGGGGAGTGCACGCGAGCTCGCAAGCTTTACGAGAGGTCGATCGCGTCTTTTTTGCCGATGGAAACCGATCGAGCGGCGCGACGCTCCCTTGCAAAGCTCGCCAAGCGCGAGGGTGATTTCGATCTGGCCTGTGAGCTTTGGAAAGGTGCACTCGGAAATACACGGCATGGCTATGAGGCCTATGAGCAACTCGCGATCTATTACGAACACAAGGCGCGCAATCCGGAGCACGCTCGGCAGATCGTCCGTCAGGCGCTCGATGAACTTCGCCGCGCCATTCAGGTCGGTGAAATCGCACCTGGCGTGTATCGCGAGATAACGGCGAGATTTGATCGTCGAATGCAGCGACTGGAACGCAAAAGCCAAAGGCCGCTTTTGGATGTCCTGGCCATCGAAGCACAAACATAAAGAAAAAAGTGAGATGGAAGAAGGGCGAAAAGGCGTACTTGGAATCATGGCCAGCATTCTGGTCGCGCGTCATCTAAAGACGACAGAGGATCTGCATGACAGCCGGCCAAGTCCGCGAACGGAAGCGCTGGTCGCGTCGGCCGTGCAGTGGGCCGAACGAATCCTGAGAAGAATCGACGGGACGTTCGCAAATTCAGCGGATGATAAACGATGGCCGCGAGCTTAGAAGAAACTCTCATTTCGGTGTGGCGGCAGGCGATGGCAGAGAACACCCAGGCTGCCACGGTCGGAAACCGAAGCTACCGGGTTCGGAGGACAAGCCGATCCAAGCTACACGAGGTCGATTTCGAGTTTGAAGGGCAGCGGTTGCGAGGGCTGGAACAAAACCCGAAGACCAGCTCCCGCTGGGCGCAACTTTCGAGGGAAGGGAAGAATGTGATGCAGTTCCTCAGTGATGGCCGATAAATCGCCAATGTCGTGGATGGGAAGGTGCAGTTCTATGGGCGAGGCGGTGATCGGGGCTTGAGTCGGTCCGAATGAAAGTAGGGAAGTGGCAGGTTCGAGGTGGAGGTGATGTGATGAATGATTCCAAGGCGAGTAGCCCTTCTCAAGAAAGCAGACGTGTTAATGCGGTTGCCCTTCAAAACGCAGTCCTGTGCGCTGAGTGTGACGTCGTCAGTGACAGCCCACACGATCGATGTCTGTTCTGCGGAAGCAACTCGCTGTTCAACATAGCGCGCCTCTTCGGCGGAAACCTTCCCGAGAAGCGCGCGGGCGTCATTACCTCAGGGGTAGTGGAGATGGCACCGCGCGATATTGTGCTGAACTTCCCAGCGCCTCACAGAATCCGAAAGAAAGCGACGATATAGTTCTCGCCAAACACGGCTTTCGCCCTAGGGGATTGCATCTGCCGGCATGGTACTATGACCGCCGCAGCCGTCCATGAAAGATGAGTTTTAGGCATGCGCTCTGGTGAGCCTCCGCGGCCCATCTCGTGGACGGCGTGCTGCATATCCGTCCCAGACTTCAGAGCTACCTGCGACTATCGGAGTCGAGCGCGACAGAGCTGCCGACCATAGAACGCAAGGTTCAGAGCGCAGACGATCACCCCCGCCACCGTGAGCACGGTTGCAGACATATCCGGATAGACCAAGCTGTCGAGGTAATGGAACAGAAACCCGCCCTGGTATGGTTCGACTCCCGCCTTCGCTTCAAGCCAATTCTCCAGCATAGTCAAAGGACAGGGCCAAGGAAGCAGTTCCGTAAGAATGCCCCAGACTAGAGAGCCGATATGCAGCCAGCGCGAAATCGGACGCGAGCGTGTCAGGAGAACACCAAAGACTACCCACAGGATGAACATGGCATGCAGCAAGAGGACGGCAACGGCGAGCGTGGAATAGAACGTCGGCCCGGGAACCGCTACATGCATTACTAGAATCTACTGTAATGGCGATAAACCATCAGCCTGCTACACATTTCACCGTGTTTCGGAGGCGGATAGTATTGGTGCCGGGGAATCGTGCGGAAAATCATCCATGTCGACATGGACGCCTTTTACGCTTCGGTTGAGCAGCGCGACGATGCGCAACTGCGCGGCAAGCCCGTGATTGTTGCCTGGCGGGGCAATCGTTCTGTCGTCTGCGCCGCTTCCTACGAGGCCAGGAAGTTCGGCGTTCGCTCAGCCATGCCGGCCATGCGCGCCGAACGCATGTGTCCCGAGGCTATTTTCGTCGCTCCGGATTTCACACGGTACCGTGCCGTCTCGCGCAGTGTGCGGGAGATCTTCAAGCGTCATACCGATCTGATCGAGCCACTGTCGCTCGACGAAGCGTACCTCGATGTCACCGAGAACAAGGCGAACCTACCGACCGCGACTCTGGTGGCGCGTACGATCCGGGAACAAATCCGCCAGGAGGTGAATCTGACAGCTTCGGCGGGAGTCGCGCCGAACAAGTTCCTCGCTAAGCTGGCTTCGGACTGGCGCAAGCCTGACGGGCTTTTTGTCATCCGGCCAGAGGAGGTAGATGCGTTTCTTCGGGCCTTGCCCGTTGAACGCATCCCCGGGGTCGGCAAAGTCACCGGGGAGAAGCTTGGCAAGCTTGGAGTACAGACGGTCGCGGATCTACGAAAGCTGGATCTGCCAGCGCTCGAACACGAGTTCGGCCGGTATGGTTTGCGCCTGTGGGAACTCGCGCGCGGCATCGACGAGAGCCCGGTCGTTCCGGACCGGCCGACACAGTCGATATCGGCCGAGGATACATTCGAGCATGACGTTCCGCTGGCCGAAACGGAGCCAATGATCCGGCGGCTCGCAGAAAAGGTCTGGTCCGCGTCGCGCAAAGAATCGCGGGCTGCGCGGACAGTAGTTCTGAAGCTGAAGACGAGCGAGTTCAAGATTCTCACTCGGAGCCATACACCTGGCTCACCTCCTTCCTCCTGTGAAGAGTTGACGGATATTGCGCTCAGCCTTCGGGAACGAGTGGAACTCAGCCCACAGCAGCGCTATCGGCTGGTTGGGGTGGGTCTGAGCAATTTTGAAGATCAAGAAGGTGACGCTGCGCAGGCGTACCTTTTCCCGGATGCAGAGATAGAGAGTGATAGTGGCTCACGCATGAATTCAGGATGATGGAAGCGCCATCCGGCAAAAGGGGTAGCGCCTTCTGCACCGTGAAAAGCAGGCCTTTCACATTGATGTCGAAGGTCCAGTCGTAGAGCTCCTCGGTGATCGCGCCGAGCGCCGCAAACTTCGCGACCCCGGCATTGGCGAACACAATATCGAGTTTGCCCTTTTCTTGCTTGATTTGTGCAAACAGACGCTCAAGGTCGCCAAGATTCGACACGTCTCCTCGGATGGCTGTTACATTTCTGCCGATCTCCTTTACCGCCGCAGCCAACTCCGCCTCCCGTCGGCCCGTTATGAAGACGTACGCGCCTTCGTTGACAAACGCTTTTGCCGTAGCGAGACCAATCCCGCTAGTCCCACCGGTAATGAGTGCTGTTTTTCCTTCAAGCTTGTTCATGTACTTCCCTCCTTAGTTATGAGAGTCCCTATTTATTGCCCTGTGACCAGCACCATGCGGAAGCGCGCCTTGCCTTGCATCATGCGAGCGTACGCATCAGCAGCCTGTTCGAGCGGAAATGTCTCGATCATGGGTCGGATATTCTCCAGGACGCTGAAGGCAAGTGTGTCCTCGCTGTCAATCGGCGTACCCGTCAGTGTCCCGTAAATCGACCGCCCTCCAAAGACAAGCGGGAAGGCATTCAGCCGAATTTCGTCGTTTGGAACCCCGATTATGATCAGCTTGCCTCGTGCTGCAAGACCGGCCACAAGTGGCCCCATGGCATCACCACTGGTTCCTGCTGCCAGAATCGCTCTGGCCCCGCCCATACGCTGCAGCACCGCTGTGGCATCCTCGCTGGTGCTATCGATGTAGACGTGCGCGCCCAAATCTTTCGCAAGCTTCTCCTTCTCGCGTCCGCGTCCGATCGCAACAGTATGGAATCCCATCTGCCGCGCAAACTGGACACCCAGATGCCCAAGGCCGCCAATGCCCTGCACAGCAACCAGGTCGCCACCACGCAAGCCGGCGTTGCGAAGAGCGTTGTAAGTCGTGACACCCGCGCACAGGAGAGGAGCGGCTTCTGCTGATGTGAGCTCATCCGGAACAGAAGAGAGGGCGCGTGCTTCAGCGATCATCACTTCCGCATATCCTCCGTCGGCGGTCACTCCCGACACGACCGGGTTCTGACAATTCACAGGGTCACCACGTCTGCACGGCTCGCACACCCCATCCTCGCCGGCAATAAGGCCGACACCCACGCGTTGACCGATTTTCCATCTGGATACTCCGCTGCCCAGGGCTTCGATGTGGCCCACCACTTCATGCCCAGGAACGCGCGGCAGCTTCAAACCCGGATAAGTGCCAGTGACGGTGGCTGCGTCGGTGTGACAGATTCCGCATGCTTCCACCCGAATCCGAACCTGTCCCGCTCCAGGCTCGGAGACTTGTCGTTCCACTATTCGAAGCGTGCCCGGTGCGGAGACCTCCGCTGCTTTGTATGTGCTTGTCATTTGAATCCTCTATTCGTTTTGAACATTCTGTATTTCTGCGACAAAGATTTGTACTCGTTCCTGTTGCCGCCTCGATCCTGG
>Ga0209160_1004574_pt1 | contig 11040 bp, 18 predicted proteins | sample GraSoiAngelo_153_FD_186167 | JGI IMG/M metagenome (GOLD analysis project Ga0209160, IMG submission 186167) | Grasslands soil microbial communities from the Angelo Coastal Reserve, California, USA - 14_1009_12_40cm (SPAdes) (version 2) | ecosystem: Environmental > Terrestrial > Soil > Grasslands ...
AAGCCTTCCTACTCATGGGCGAATACGACTTAGATATAAACCTTCTGTGACCTTCCTCTCGTAGAACGTGACGCTATCCTTATCTTCGCGTACTACATGAGATCGAGGCTAGCCCATGAAAGACCGGTGGGTGGTTCTTGGCTTCGCCCTCGTCATTATCGGAGTCTTCCTAATCCTGGTAGCGTTGTCAAGCCCATGAGTTCAGCACCCGGAAACTCGCGTTGGAGCAGCGGCGACAAAAGCGGCCGCGTCCGGATGGAGAAATGCCCCCGATGCGGCGGTCAAGTTCCGGTCAGGGTCCACATAGAGCAGAAAGGACCCCACCTCGGAATCTACTGCTCAACCTACGGCCATTGGATCCGGTGGGCTCGGAAAGAAGACGAGGAACACGTACAATGAACCAGGCCGAAGCCTCACGCCGCATCGAAAGACTCGAAGAAGACCTCGCGCGAATCGAAGCCGAACAGAAAAAGATTGCGGAGATGCTTACACGATGGAAGAAGATTCTGAACCGGGTACTCGCAACACTCGCAACACAAGATTAGGCCAAGACCGGACCAGAATAAGCGCGCCCCTCCTCTCCCAAATTTTCACCGACGATCGCTCCCTGGGTCCCATGCATCGAGAGCATCGTCGATAAGTTATCGGACCCAGGAAGACATTACAGGTTCCCCGGCCGCAACTCGCGCACTGCCTCGCGCGCCGCGACCGGGCATAAAGCGCAGGGTTCGCGTGTCTCACAACGCGCGGAGTCCCGCGTTCCATGCCTCTTACAACCGGAGGTTCTGTGCGGGATTCACCTGCGTCTCCGGAAAGGGGGCGGAATGAGCTCGGGTCATGGTTGCTACTCGCCGACGGCATGGATCGCAGGAAGAAGGGCGAGAGCTGAGAATAAAAGACTTACCGATTCTGCCTGAATCTCTTGAACGCCATGAATAGGCCAATGGATCCTATGACCCCTTCGAAAACCACGCCGGGCCAAATCCGCAACTCGACAAAGAAAAGAGTAAGGCCCCACGGGATAGGTGAGAAGAGTAACCACATGGCCCACCATTTCATCGGTATCCCTTCTCCATCTCAAGCTCACTCTGCTTCTTCGCCAGCCGGTAGAGATCGAGGAATTCAAGAAGAGTTTTCATTTGGTGAAAGGCCTCTCGGGAGTCGAAGGCAGAGGATCCCCGCCCGGCTCAGGATAATCGCTCATTCTTCTCCAGCCACTCCGGGATCACGACTGCGCGGAGAAGAGCCTGAACCGTGATCCCCCTCCTCTTCGCCTCGTTCTGGATCTTCCGCATCCTCTGGCCGCGGTAAGAGATTTCGAAATCTCTAACACGACGGGAGCGGTTCAGGCCTCTTCTTCTCCTTCCGGTGCTTCGCGAACCAGGGACTAAGAAGCTCCCTGACAAGCTCGGACCGGGAGACTTTCGGATCGCGGCTCTTCGCTTCGCGGTCGAGGCTGCGTACTTCCTCGGTCGTGTTGCGGGCCGTCCAGGTCTTCATCTTGGCTTTCATAGCGGTCCGAGGTTACAACCAACTATCTTATAAGCCTCACCACCGACCTTTCTGGTCGTGCATACGCTCCTGTTATGGAGTGTCCGCATAGCTTCCACCTTCCTTACACCGCTCCTCGTCGCCTCAATGCTGCTCCTAGCCAAGGTATCTTTCCTCCTCGCCTGGCTACCATGGATCGCGCTTCTTGGAGCGGTCTATCTTATGGTTTGGAAGATGGACCTGAACGACCAGGAACGGCCGGGTAATGTGAACCGTGGGAGGTGACAAGGCATTTGCCGTCTAATTAGCTTCTTCTGGCACTGGTTCTGGTATTTGTAGATTGAAACGGTTCACCTACCGTTCCTCTCTTTTTTACTCTATCGCGATCCAATTGATGCCTTGAACCCATACCCCGGGCTGGCTCATGCTCTCGACCACGATAGTCATAGAGGAAGTGGTTGGAGCAGACCCAGTGGGGCATGATTGCGAGACTCCGCTAATGCAAGTGAAATATGGGTTCGAGAACTGTATTCCGAGGACTATCTGGATATTGTTGAAAATCACGGTATCACCGAGGCCGCCGCCATTGAATCCTACCACGCGGAACTGGGTGGACATTCCGGCAAGGGATGACGGGATCCCCGCTGGGCCGACGGTGATCGGATCCGCGCCTGAAGCGTTGAATGAACAGTCAGAGGCATCCACGAGCGCATCAAGGAAGCCAGTTGATGATGCCAATTCAACCCAAGTATTTCCACCGTCTGTGGAATATTGGGGCCGGAGTTTCGCGGTGGCGGAGTTTGATCCCTGTATACAGAGGACGCTAAAATAGGCAGCGTTTATTCCAGCCTGCATAAGGATCGAGGCTTCATGGTTAGGGGTTCCATAGATTTCCGTCGAGGCCGCGGGCATGTTCACCCATGTTTCACCGTTATCCGACTGGATTGTTATGGAGGCTATGGGAACCGCGGTAAAGGTTTCGAAGTGGCAGACTCCGCTCGCGCATCCATTCCACATCGCGGAAGTAAACTTTGGCGCGTGGGCGAAAGTGGGACTGAATGTGACGGTTACAGAACAGAAATAGGGCGCGGCTCCAGCTACAGCACTTAGAGTGCATGATGTTGTCCCACATTGGATCAGAGAAGCCGGACTATTACATCCTCCGATTGATACGATCCCGCCGCCTACTCCCTGGAAGCTGAGCCCGAGACAGACCGCGAGCATTATCCCGGCCAATATGAACCGGCGGATCCTGAGATCGTTCGTGACGCTCATCATGGACCCGCGGTAGTCTCCTTCACCTTCCTTTGTGCATCGTAGAGGTTCCACCAGCGATACAGGGCGATGAAGATCAGGAGGAAGTCGGCGAATACAAGGTAGCCTAAGAGGGTCGCGGGGATCGATGCCGTGGCGACGGTGAGGGTCCCGGATGCATCTGTGAAGAACTGCTGGGAAGCGGTGAGGAGCGGGATCTCGAAGAAGAAGAGCCCGACCGCGACCAGCCGTTCCAGGGTGAGGTTCTCCCGGTAGAGGATGATCCCCAGGAATAGGAACGCCAGTTCGAAGACGAGTGAGATCGGAACGAGCGCCATCTAAGAAACCACCATATCCAATAATGAACCGTTGATCTGTCCGTCGTCGAGAAAGTCGAGAAGCATCAATCCGAAGGGTATTATTCTCGCGCCGATCTTCTCGTTCCGAACGATCTGTTTCAGATATGCCTTTAGGCTCTGTCTCCGGCTCTTGCTCTTGGTCGTCTTCGACCCCTTCACTTAGTTCGAGAACTCCTTGGGCGGGACGAGGACGACGTGGTTATAGATCGGAAAGAACTTTCCGAGCATAGGCTGCCTCATCCAGAGCGTCTTCGCCTGCGATGAGTATCGGGAGACGATGATCAGCTTGATCGCCTGGACCGGGAGCTTCGGGTTGTGAGGGTAGCGGACCGACTGGATATAGTAGTGGGGATTCAGCCGGACCCGGTTGTAGATGTTCTTGTGCCGGACCGCGTCATAATGCCAATCGACGCCCCGTTTCGTCGCCTGGTAGCCGAAGTAGCCGATCTCTCTCATCATCCTTTTCGGCGCGTCGAAGGCGTCCATGAACTCCACGCTTTCATCCGACATGACGTAGCACTCGTAGAGGTCCATCTGGCGCAACTCCTCGAACTGATAGTGGCGGTGGGGAAAGTTCAGGATGTGGAGCGACCGGCCGCTCGCGTCCTTCCCACAATTGCAGTAGACGGTTCGGCCCAGGTTGAAAGCTTCCCATGCGAAGAGCGCGTTGGTGAACGTCTTCCCGCTACGGTTGTCGCCGAGATGCTCGTAGATCATTTGAGCCCGTTCCTCTTCCGCCATTCGTTCTGCCGCTTCGTCTTCCACCGGACAACCGCCCTCCCGGAGATTCGCCGGATCCTGACTTCTCCCTTCATGGAGAGCATCATCATCCGGAAGACGAGCTGGTGGAAATCCTTCACCTTCATTGATCCATGTCCGCCGTAGCCCATCTTAGCAGTTCACCGGCTTGAGCGCACAGTAGGCGTCGTGGGAGTAGTAGATGCTCGCGATTCCGATCATCGAGGCGACAAGAGAGACAGCGAGTATGATGATGAGAAGAGTTACCAGAGGCGGGACTTTCTGGCCGAGCCTGGCCAGCTCTTCGAGGAACTTGTCGTTCCAGGCCGCGTCGAGGTGTGATGGATCGATCCTCTTCTTCTCGTTCCAGTGGAGGATGGGGAGAGCATGGAAGTCGTCGTAGTTGAAAAACCACTTGGGGCGCCCGTGGTGGTAGCCGTGATTCGAGTCGTCGATCTCCCGCATCTTCCCATTATATGAGAAGCTGGGCGGTGATCTTCTCTGTATCAGCTCGTAGCGGAGCAGCGTAAAGGATTCTGAGCCGTCAGGCCCGAAGACTACCATGGCGAAGTATGGGATCCTCGACAAGCGGTAGTATGCCTCCTTTGTCCCGCCCAGATACCAGACTATGACGGTTGCCAGGATGAACGGGGAGAGGCCGAGGTAGATCAGCCAGATTGTATCTACCATTAGAGCGATCTCTCCATTCTCCGGACCCCTGGAGGATGGCGTTGCTTCGGAAGCTTGACCGTGTGAACGCTCTTCTCTCCCACGACGACGAGGAACCGGCCTTTCTTGGTTCGCTCGACCTTGTCGTTCAACTCCTTCTCGCCTTTGCGGTGGGTCATGCTCTAACCAGCCTCTCCTGGGCTCCCTCTTTCGATTCCTGCTCCCTTCTTAAGCGTTCCTGGGCGCTCTGCCACGCCTCGACGAACTGCTTCCTCGAAGCTCCGTCAATCGATGGTAACGCGCGCAAAATGTCGAGGACGAACTGGGAGACCCAAGGTTTGGGTCGGTCAAACGGGGATCCGGGCGGTCCTCCTATCCCGTGGCGGGCGACGTGGAGCGCGCGGGCTATGACAAGGATCTCATGCCGCTGAAGATTGGTTCTACCCAAGATCGCTTCAGCCTCCTTGATGTGACTATCGACCAACAATCCGAGGACCTCGTGCGCGCTCTTCTCCTCGCCGGTCGAGAAAAGACCCTCGAGAGTGGTCGGCACTCCCGCGGTGTCTTTTCCCTTCGGCCGTTCGCTTAGCGAGGCTGTCTCATCCGGCAGAGGATCCCGCGACCCGATGACCTGAGAGGCGGGGGGTCCCTCCTCTGCCGAATGAGCTTGATCATCGTTTGTAGGAGGCCCCCTCCCTCCCGCTCTCTTCGAGCGAGGCTTCACTGGGGCTACAAACGATTTTGATTCTTTCTCATCGATGGTTTTCAGAATATCCTCTCCCAATGTCAAGATGTATGCCCACTACGGAAGAGTTTCCATCCTTCAGCGGTGACTACGAACATGAGGAAGAGGAAGAACCAGCCCAGATAGGGGAACGACCGGAAGCCGTTCAATATTGAAAATATCTGATAGTCGAAGTAGAAGAAGGCGCCGATACGGTAGAGGACGGATCCTATGACTGAGAAGACCCAGATGGACCCGAGCTCGGCCCCGTCCAGGGCGTTGCAGGATCCCGAAAAGCCGTCGGACGAGAACTGGCATTTCCCGTTTGAGACTGTGGGCCATGGGCCGCTGATCTGGCTCTCGGTCGTGGACAGGTCTATGCTTCCCACGGATGCGCCATAGAGGCCTAGGAGGAAGACGCTCAGGAAGGTGAACATGATCACCATGTAGAGGATCTGTCCCACGGTTCTTAACCTTGGACTGTGTTAGAGTGCTGTCTGCGGCCCCACATTCCGGCAACGAAGAACCCAGCGACGAGGAAGATTATGACGCCCGGGATCCAGGCCGGGATGGCTCCCGCTACCGAGAACATGATGAGGACGACCACGGCGATTATGCCGAGCAGCTCGACGGGAACCGCGAATCCCTTGATGGTCCCATCAGGGTTATGCTGGCGGGAGACGTAGAGGAGGAAGCCGACGATCAGGCCGAGGACGATGAGGAAGCCGCCGAGACCGGCGGCAACATCTCCGCCGAGGGCATTCCAGAGAGCGATGATGCCACAGCTAACACTCTGACAGCCTGGGCCTATCTGGCCGCCAGGTGGACCGATGATGATCGAGTTGCCCTTGATGAACGCGTAGAGCGCGAGCTTGGAGCTTCCAAGCCCGGCGTACTGGGAGATGACGGTCGGGATCTGGCCCGAGGCCTGGTTCAGTACAACGTTCGTGTTCGTGTCGTTCAGATCCAATCCCTGGAAGCCGCCGGTGACGGCGAGGCCGAACCATTGGCCGTTCTGTATGACGGTGTTCGAGACCATGGAGAAAGCTCCCTTATTCGGGTTGGTGGTGAGGCCGCGCTGCTGGACGAGGAATCCGGGGCACTGAGGCGTGAATGGATTATTCGATGCGGTGCAGACTGGATCAACAGTGTAGAGTCCTATTGCTACCGTCTGCCCGTTCGTATAGCTCCTGGCGATCTGAGTCGTCACATTCTCCACGAAACCGTTAAGGGTCGATTGTACGATGTAGAAGAGCGTGATAGACTGGTTGAAGTTAGTCGTATGCGTAGAGTTCGTGTTCGCAAGCGTTACGGCTGGGGCGCCACAGTTGCCGAAGCATTTATCCACAATCTGGATATTACTGGGGACTCCGGCTAAGAGTTCGACGGCCGAGTGGGACGCGAAGCATCCAGGGGCCGCGCAACTATTAGACGAGTATGATAGCGAAAGAGAGAACCCCGACGCTGGGGCTGGAACATCGTAGCTATTGCAGTTTCCGAAACCGTTAGTGCTACACTGAACCGTGCTCATCGAGTCCCTCAGGATCTGGCTGTTGCTCGGGGTTACGCTGCCTGAGGCTCCCCCGGTTTCGTAGAAGAAGTTCTCGACGATCCAGCTTGTCGCGCCGACGTTGGTGAAGCTGACGATTGAGGAGCCTGAGCTTCCCGCGCTGTCAAGCTCCTGGGATGCTGTCTGGCCGAAGGAGGCGACGCCGGAATAGTCGAGGAATGCTCCTCCATAGTTGTTGGTTGCCCGTGTTACTGTTACAGTATCAGAGCCGCTCGCCCCTGCTATTGCCGTGAAGATTCCCGTGTTTGCTCCGCTGCTCTGGCCCGAGTTGGACTGGACGGTTAGAGTGAACTTGTTTCCCTGGTTGTCCGTAACGGATCCTGCTGGGCCTGTTCCATACCAGAAGATGTTCACGACGAGAGCATCGCCGACCGCGATGGTTAAGGGTCCAATGCTTAGCGGAGAGAACCCGTTCGGGTTGTCGGCCTTGGCCTTGAACACTATGCCTGCCGCGTGGACGGATGGGGTGGTTAGCGCGGCCGTGAATCCGAGAACGATGAGGAGTAGAAGCACTGCTAAAGAAGGGGGGACCCGAAGCCTCATTCTTGGACGGCTCCGGGTTCTATGGTCTCTGATAGAGGCGGAGGCGGAAGACGAAGACTTCGATCCGCGAACTGATGACTCTCACAAGGAGAACCACGGGTTCGAAGATCAAGAGTCCCTTCCCCCGGGCTTGGCCTTGAACGTGGCGCACCGCAGCATACAGGATGATGGCCACGAAGATCAACGGAATGATGATCACCAGGGCTTGCGCGCTGGTAAACGCGGCGAGGGCCGTTGAGCCGGTCGAAGTGGACGTCGCTACCGTCCCGACGAGCGCGAGACCAATGACGATCTCCAGGAGGACTACAAGGATCCTCATATTTGCTTCGGAGAGAACAGAGGAGCATTGGAATATGTTTGCTATTGACACGGAGGCGTCTATGGTCGTGAAGGTAAAGCATCAAGGAGATGATCCATGCGGCCGATAGGGCTCCATACCTGACCCAGTTCGAAGGCGCGTGAACCGCGACCGGAGAGTACAGGATGAAGTTCCAGACCGCCGCAGGGTCATTCGCCGCGCCCCACCAGTAGGGCGGAAGGAGCGGGAGCTTAACCGCTATTGCGAGCGGTAGCATCTTCCACTGTACCCGGCCGGTGACGATGAAGAGGTAGGGGAGAAAGTCCTGCGGGGAGTTGAGGCTGAAGAGGAAGGATAGCTGCAGAACATAGAGCGTGTAGAGCTGGCTGTGGTTCCTGTAAACGACCGCGAGGAAGAGGTTCTCGATGCACCAGGAGAAGAGAAACCAGGCATGGTAGCCGTAGAACGTGGGGTAATAGAAGAAGTACCAAATCGCGGAGTAGTCAACGAAGGAGGTCGCGGGCCCCCCTTCGACCAGTGGGAAGTATCCTTCATAGGGCCGGTGATGAGTAAAACCGAGGAACCAGTTCAGGAAGAGGTGCGTATCAGGCTGGATCAGGATTAGGAGGAGCTTCCCGATCTGCGCGGTGACGACGAGGACGAAGTAGTGGTCCCTCGGGAGTAGGTCGGTCCTCAAAGCTTGCTCGCGAGACTTGTTATGAGCGCGCCCATTCCGAAGAAGAAGGCGATGAGGAGGAAGGGAGCTTCCGAAACCATGATCTCGATCAGAGAAAGTCCCGCCAGAACTTGATGTTTTGACCCAGGAATATCGAGAGGGCTCGGGCCGAACCGCCCCGTTGATACCAGCGGTAAAGCCGCCACGATAGACCCCAATCATAGATGACGTCGTTCACGATAAACTCGCGGAGGATCCGGCCCGGTTTCATCTTCTCCTCCTTCTGTCGAGCTAAGTTAGGAATCTTTGAACTCCGGTGCGTAGCCCTCGCACCACAAGGAGCCGTCATAACGATAATGACGGTGAGGCGGTAGTTGGGGGTTCTTATCGCAGGTCCTATCCATGCAAAACCACTATCCAGGACTTCACGTAGCAGGCTATTAAGACCATCGCAGCCATGATGGTAAAGCTCTGGTTCTCAACCCAGCGCCGGAACGAGCACCGGCGGCATTTGAACCAGGTTCCCGTAGGATACTTCTGTGGCCTGATCTGTCGTATCCCATGCGTCGGACACGGGATCTTCTCCTCGATCATGGAACAGGGATTCTTACTAAGTTGTATAAAAAGAGTAGTTATTCGAGGCGATTGTCTTCATGGAGGTCCTTCTCGTCACCATAGTCTTCTTCGCCTAGGTCGGTGGTCATTTCTTGATCACCACGACGATATGGGTTTTGACTGGCTCGTATTTGACCCAGATTCCGGATCGCATCCGCCATCCTCGAAGGGTTCTGAACATCATTTTTGTTCACTGATAATATATGGGGTGGACCCGGCTTTTCTCTCTGTCGTTACCGGGTCCGTGGATCTCAGGTACTACCCTTTAGCGTCTCCCCCCGAAGTGGGGTCGGCCCACTCGCGATCTCGCACCGTCGTGCTGCCCCGTTTCGCCAAGCGCTTGCGAAAGGGACGTTCACCATTTGAGGAGATTCACCGGGTAGTTATGCGGCCTTGACCGTGTAGCGCGTGTCCTGGCGTCCCTCTCCGGTCCGGATGATCCGGAGCCAGATCGGCGCCTTTGGTAGGAACCCGAGTAGGTCGCGGTAGAGCGGCGATTTGATGTTCACGGTCCATGCCTTTTCCTCGCCCTGTTCGGACTCTTTGACGACAAACTGTTTCCGGGGTCTGCCGTCTTTGTCCGGGTTGTCAGTTGGCAGCTTTGCGAGTAGTAGGAGTTTGGATTCTCCGACGGGTCGTGTTGGGGCGTATGGTAGGCCGCCTTTGGCTTTGATGGCTTCTTCCCTTTCTCTCGCTAACCGGTCAAGTTCTTTCGCGCTGTATTCTGCAAGCTCGTTCGCTTTCATTCACCCCCTCTTATCTCTGGTTTCTTTAACCAGATATAATAAGTTGTTTTAATGTTCCCCCCTCGGCTTGGGCGGCTCCATATTCGCTCGGTTTCTAAACCATTCTTCAATGAGAGCGCCCATTTGAGACTTTGATCTGAGTTGGTCCATTTGAAGATGATTCGTCCTTCCGGGTGAAGGATCCTCCGTAGCTCCGTGAAGGTCATGTAGAGCTGTTTTCGGAGGTCGCTCCGGGTTAGGAACGCGCCGTATTTTCTTGGTCCTCCGCCGTATGCTCCTTTCCATCCAGCATAACCAGGCGCGTAGGAGTAGTCTCGATGGAAGCCCTGGGGTCGCGTGTATTGCTGGAAGGCTTTGATTCGATAGTCGTGGCCCGATATTGATCGTCGATCTACAAGGAATGGAGGGTCGAAGAGGATCCGGTGGAAGGTATCGTTTCTGAACGGCGTATGAGCGAAGTCTGCTCGAACATGAGGATGGAAACCGTTACTGGTGGTTTGTCGGATATCAAGGTTCGTGAATCCTCCATCAATTCCGAACCGTTTTCGGAGCTCCTTCTGCATCCATTTCTGTCCCATCGTAGCGTCGAGCTGCTGAATATTGAGCTCTTTCCAGTTGTCTCGGACTATGAAAGAGCCAGTGAACCCGTCGAGGTTCAAGGTTTCTTTTTCTTGTGAAAGAGGTTTGCGATCTGCCGGGCTCTGACATGGGCCTTGTCGATCCATCCGGCTTCGAAGAAGAGATACCGTTCTATATCTTCCTCGTCCCATTCTCCCGAGGCGAGTTTCCGGATCGCGTATTTGACGTAGAGACTTGACATGGCACCGCCGTAGTTGGATTTTGCATCATTAACCGGCCCGCCGTTGAGTTTGGAAAGGTCGGCGGGCGTTCCATCGTTCTTCTTCAGAATATTCTCGGTGATGTTATCGATCTGTTGCTGAAGTCTCTGGTTCTGCTCCGTGAGCTGGCGATTCTGCTTTTCTATCTCCCGGTAGACTTGAGGGATCTGGCTTCGCGCGTCCTTCTCGAAAGTCTCCTCGGTTGGCCGGGTTAGATTCTTGGTCTTGGTTCTTTCCAGGATGTCTTTCTTCTCGGCCTCATCAGCCTGGGCTCGAAGCTGCTCGCGGAGAGCGTCTTCATCGGACAAGGTGGGGGTCTCCAGTTCCATCGTAGAGGAATTTTTTCAAGGCCATTCGAACCACATCGGAGCGTGAGAGCTGGTTTTTCTTTGCGAAACCATCGAGGGCATCACGCAATTCCTCATTGAGGAGGAATACGAATCGGTTTTCTGTCTCCATTTTAGAAGCTCCTGAGGCTTGATATGTGAGTATTTAGCAACTTTTGACAATTCGATGAT
>Ga0209160_1004578_pt1 | contig 11039 bp, 8 predicted proteins | sample GraSoiAngelo_153_FD_186167 | JGI IMG/M metagenome (GOLD analysis project Ga0209160, IMG submission 186167) | Grasslands soil microbial communities from the Angelo Coastal Reserve, California, USA - 14_1009_12_40cm (SPAdes) (version 2) | ecosystem: Environmental > Terrestrial > Soil > Grasslands ...
CGCGTCAGCAAGTCGGGATCGCCGGGCCCCGCACCTACGAAATAGACTCTGCCCGGCGCACTCTCGCTGGCGGGATTTTCGCGTGCTTGGAATTCTGCAAAGGCGCGCTCGCTTGAAAGCTCCTTCAGAATCGCGCGCCGGCTTTCGGGAGAAATGTCGGCCTGGAATAGCTCCCGGCGCTGCTGGCCGATCTCCTCGAGCCAAGGCCCGTACTCGGGCCCAAACCGCTCTTCGAGCTCGTGGCGCAACCGCTGCGCCAGAAAGGGAGAATGTCCCGCAGTGGAGATGGCCAGCTGCAAAGCTCCCCGTCGCACGATCGCGGGATAATAAAAGTCGCAGCGCTCCGGCTCGTCGACAGCATTGCATAAGATGCCTGCCTGCTGGCAACGGCGGAAAATCTCTTCGTGCAATTCGGCGGAATTCGTCGCGGCAACCACCAAAAAGACCCCAGCGAGATCCGCAGGCAAAAACGGGCGCTCGTCCCACACAATCCGGCCCGCGATGGCAGCCTCGCGGATTCCCGGGGTGGCTTCCGACGCAACCACACGAACTTCGGCGCCGCAGCGCAGGAGGCCTTGCATCTTGGCTTCGGCCACAACACCGCCGCCGACGATCAAGCATGGCCGTCCCGCGAGCTTCAGGAATAAGGGAAATAACTCATCCATTATGGTTGCTCGTCAACGCCACCGCGCGTTTGCCCTTGCAGCTGCAACAGAATGTGCTCCATGCGCTATGCGCCAAAACAAAAAACCCACCGGCCAGTCATCCTGGCGGTGGGCTTCGCTCGCTTAGATTGCAGGTATGCTAAACGAGCAACCTCCCACCGCAAGAAGGCACACAACAACAGGCGCCACAGACCGCCCTGCAAGCCTTCTGCCAGCAAATCAACATACATGCATTCTAGTTTCGGTGGATGCGCGAAGTCAACGCGTTCGAGCTCCGCCGCGCAGGGCCACTGATTTCAGGACACATCCTTTGGCGCGCGCCGCTGTATCCCTAAGCTTCGCTGCTGCCGGCCCTCGAATCATGGCATAGTGCCGTTTGCCTGAGTAAGATACTTCTCCGAAGCTGTCTCAGCGGGCCCCGCGCGCCGGGCGGAGATAACATCGATGCACACCATGATCGGAATTCTCGGCTTTGTACTCCTGGTGGCGATTCTCTGGGACGCCTTCGAGAGCGTAATTCTGCCTCGCCATGTGCGGCGCTCCTTCCGTATCGCTCGGTTTTTCTTCCGAACCGCGTGGACGATCTGGTCCGTTACAGCGGCCTACATTCGCACTCCCAAGCGGCGAGAAGGATACCTGAGCTACTTTGGCCCGCTTTCGCTGCTTCTGCTCATTGGCTTTTGGGCGCTGGCGCTGGTTCTGGCGTTTGCCATGCTGCAGTGGGCCGCCGGATCAGCGCTGGCTTCACCTGGAAACCCGAGTACATTTCGCACCGACCTCTATTTCAGCGGCACAACTTTCTTCACGCTGGGACTGGGCGACATCACGCCTCAGAGTTCGGGAGCGCGAATCCTGTCCGTCTTCGAGGCAGGGACAGGCTTCGGCTTTCTCGCGCTCATCATTGCCTATTTGCCCACTCTATACGGCGCCTTTTCGCAACGCGAAGTGAGCATCTCTCTGCTTGATGCCCGCGCCGGTTCGCCTCCCACAGCCTCCGAACTGCTCCGCCGCCACGGCCCGGAACGAATCCAGAACGGCCTCGCTCACTACCTCCGCGACTGGGAAACATGGTCGGCGCAATTGATGGAAACACACCTGACCTATCCCTTTTTGTGTTTCTTCCGGTCGCAGCATGACAATCAATCCTGGGTCGCCGCGTTCACGGCCATCTTAGACACCTGCGCGCTTCTAATCGCCTATGGCGAGGGCGAGACGAAATGGCAAGCGCAGCTCACTTTTGCCATTTGCCGCCATGCCGTAGCCGATCTGGCACAGATCTTCTATATCGATTCCCGCATGCCCGACACGAACCGCCTGCCGGCTGAGGATTTGCCCCAGGTGCGCAGCCTGTTGATTCAGTGCGGAGTACCAGGCTGTACCGAAGCGGGCGACGCCAAGCTCAAAGAATTGCGCCGGCTTTACGAACCGTACCTCAATGGGCTCTCGCAACTGCTGTTGATGCCGCTTCCGTCATGGGGAGTGGAAACGCCGGCGGGCCAGGAGAATACGGTGTGGGGCCGAATTACCTCGAGAGCCACCCGTCCAGCAAGACCGGAAGAGGTGGAGACCGATCATTTCTAGCGGCTTGCCAACCCATTCGGCGAAATCGCGGAGGGAAACCTCAGATCCCCGGAAGAGGCATCGGGCGGCCTGAGCTACAAAACCGGGTTGTTACTTTTCGAGATCCGTTAAACAGTTCGCCACGCATTTCGAGGCGGCCACTTCGACTTCCGCCTTCTTGTTACCGGGCACCTTGCTCGCCGCTTCGGGCACTGCGACGAAAGACTGCGGCCCATCGGCAAGATTAAACGTGCACTCGAAGGCGGCGGACCGCACAGATCTCTGCATGCACGATCGGCCATCCAACGCAGAGTCGAGGCTGTCCGGTTTTCCGAGCAGTTCTTCGGCCACTCGCGATGGCACGATAGCCACAGTCATCGGAACGGGAGAATTGACCTTGACGCTAAAAGGCTCGCCATCCCGTTCTGCCCTGATCCCATCGTAAGATTTCGGCGCTGACGTCAGCTCGTATGTCTCTTTGAGTTCGCTGATCCACTGGTATCGCGGCGGGTTGCAGTTCTCCACGCAAGCCCAGCGGTAATACTGAATGTGAATGTCGTTAGGGGAGATGAACTCGCGCACGGTACCATGCTCGCTAAGCGGCGCCCCAAAACCTGTCACCGCGGTTCGCTCGCTACTGCGCTCGTCACGGAGGACGAGGGTCATGGGGCGCCCCGGAGCAACGTCGCATAGGTAAGTTGTCTTGGTGACGTGTTCGCGAACGCAGCGAAAGCTGACGCGGGGCAGGAGCTCGGGATGCCGGACCGTCTCACTCCATTCTTCGGCTGGTGCCATCTCGACGGTTACCGGTTCCTGGGCGTCGATATCAATGTGGACATTCCCGGCCTGATCACCCGGCTTGAAAACCCGTCCCGTGTGGTAATCGGCCGGGTCCAGCCGGGCGCTTTCATCGCTTGCCGCCAGCCAGTCGAAGGTGGACTCCTGGGCACCCCAGGCCCGAGCCGCACCGAAACTCAACCCAAAGACGAGTGCACACGCGAGCAAGCTCTGCTTTTCGAGTGTTTTGGAATTCATGGCTCGGACACTCCAGCTATGTTGGATTCCTGCCTCTCCCCAGAAGAGCAGCGAGACAGATAGCTCTTTCGCCATTGTACTAGTACCTAGCTGGTGAAGGGGATTCCGAAGGACAGGTGTGCGGTTAGTATCAACCAGCTACTCAGGGGAAAGCATGGCGGCTTGGGAAGGCTGGAAAGCAACCGGAATTAGGCCGAAATGGCCGCGCCAAGGCCGCAGGTTGGCGCTGCCTTCGGAGGGGTATATCTTTGTGGATTGTTAGCGCGCGTGGGCTCTCAGGCACGCACGGATGGCACCGGGCCACCGCGCCTCATTGGGTCGGCTTACCTGCCGCCCTGCGGGGCAGCGCCGCCACGCCCGCCTGCGCCACTGGGCGCCCCACCGCCACCGGGCCCGCCACTCTGGCCGAGTTGGTCTGGCCAGGTATTGCCCTGTGCGTGCAAAGTCCCTGGTACGAAAGTAATGGCACGAGAGAATTCCGCCCTAGAACAATCGGTCCATTGCCGTTGCGCGATAAGTGCTTGAGAATAGACTCACATCACAACTCGAGGATGGCATGAGTGAAGAGAACCGCATCCAAAGCTTGGGGACGGTAAGCGTTACCGAATGGGTCGAAGACCGCCGCCGCACAGAGCGCGTGCCAGTTTCGTTACCCCTTCACGTGTGCTCTTCTAACGGGGAGATCGATAAGGTTGAAGAAGTTTCTACGACCTTAAACGCCTGCCGCGACGGCCTGTACTTTGCGACCAAAGTTCCATCTTACAAAGTTGGCATGTCCCTCGTAGTTACTTTCCCCTATTCGCGTGCCACCGAACGTAACGTGCATTTCTTTGGCAAGGTCGTGCGGATCGATGCGTTATCGGATGGCAGCTTCGGCATTGCCGTCGAGCTGGTGATGACCCTCCTCAACAAACAAAAGCGACGTCCTGTCTCGGTGGAATTCTGACCGCGCGGTGATCCCTGGCATGAGAAGTCACGGCTGTTATGACCGAGTCTGCCGATAGCCTACATTTAAGGTCAAAATAATCTATCGCAAGGAGGCCTTGAATGCGCAATGTCCCGCCAGCTCCGCTCGATGAGCGTACCTCTTTCGAGCACGACCCGGGCAAAGAACGTAGGACGCGAGAACGCTTCAAAGTCTGCCTTCCCGTACACATCCGGCCAAGCTCCCCCTCGCACCAGCAGATCAAAGATATTACAACTACGCTGGACTTAAACCGCCACGGACTCTGCTTCACCACATCGCGGGATCACTACCACGTGGGGATGCCCCTATCTCTTACATTTCCCTATTCGTCTTCGACATCGGTGTGCAAGGAATTCCTGGGTGAAGTGGTGCGTGTGGACGATTTACCGAATGCCAATCGCGCTGTGGCAGTGCGATTAGTTTCCCCTCCGGCCGCAGTTCCAGAAATCGCCGACGCGGCTTTCTGCCGGCCGTCTTGAGCCTACCGCCTCCGGTTACCAGCGGGCAAAGATCGCGGGAACCGAGCGCTTCACAATGTGGCTCTCTGATTCCAGTATCGAATATGCCGCTTGCCTTCCCTCCGCCGCCGGACGTAGAATCCGGTCCTCCATGGGAATAGCCTTGAGCATCGCCGACGTTCTTGTCCTTTTGGCCATCGTGATTAGTGCTTCGCGTTGGGTCTGGAGACAACAATCACAGGGTTTTGGCCCCCTACTCTTATCGGTTTGCATCACGCTGGCATTGCTAGTTTTTGCGCTGGTCTCCTTCACCGCGGCGTATGGAGTCGCCGAGAGTTCCTCGTTAGGCCGGGGAGTTTTAATTCTGTTCCTTGTGGTAACTGCAATCGTCGCCCGCTTCTCGTGGGCGAAGAGGCCCGTCCAGTAGTCTTTCCCGCCTGGGATTATCTCGGAGTGTCGCCCGTACCGGCCGGCTCGCCAGCCAGTTCTCCAGAAAGGGGAAAGGTAATGACCGTGGCTCTATTCTCAATCGACACCTTGGTCTTGTCGCCCGCAGCGAAGGCGGCTTTGACCACACCGTAGGGAAGGATCCAGAGCTGAAGAAGACGATCCTTGACCCCAGCCATCGCTGGAGTCGCAGTCCCCTCGCTCCCAGCATCCGGCAGTGACGCTGTTGTACCAAATTCGTAGCAATGCGGCTAGAATCCTGACAGCGCATTTTGCTGGCCGAGACTTTGTCATGCAGCCACGAACAATATATCGCGCGGCGGGTTTCTGCGTTCTGTTTGGCGCAGTCCTCCTTTTTGCGGACTCTAATCATTCGGATTACCAGACGTCGGTCGCCAAGTGGCGTCAGAGCTACGAAGCAAGCCTCGAGGCAGACGACGGGTGGCTGACGGTCGCGGGTCTTTTCTGGTTGCATGAGGGGGAAAATCGCTTCGGTGCGGACCCTCTGAATGACATTGTTTTGGCTCCAGACGCCGCCCCAGCCGAGGCCGGGTCGTTCCTTTTTAACAATCGCAAAATCATCGTACAAGTGCGGCCCGGTGTGCCCATCACGCTCAACGGCAAACGCGTGCAATCCGCGGAACTGCATCCCGATTCACCGTCCGACCAGTTACGGCTCGGCGACTTGACGCTATACGTTCATGCCAGCGGAGAGCGGTTTGCTATTCGGCTTCGAGACAAGAACAGCAAGCTGCGCAAGGAGTTTACTGGCTTGCATTGGTTCCCCATAGACGAGTCCTACCGGGTGAAAGCGCGTTATGTGCCTTACACCCCGCCGAAGCAGGTGGAAATTCAAAACGTCCTCGGTGATTTCGATAAAGCGGCAATCTTAGGCTATGCGGCTTTCTCTCTGCGCGGGCAGGAGTATCGTCTGGAGGCCACCGAAGACGAGCCCGGGAAGTTGTTTTTTGTATTCCGGGACTTGACCAGCGGCAAGGAAACCTATCCTGCGGCGCGGTTCCTGGATACGGATCTCCCGCAAAATGGCAGCGTGGTGCTGGATTTCAACGAGGCTTACAACCCGCCTTGCGCCTACAATCCATACACGACGTGCCCGCTGCCAACACCTCAAAACCGGCTGCGAGTGGAGATCCGCGCGGGCGAAAAAATATACGCGCGTGAGCACGTCCAATAGCAAGTACCCTCTAACGGCGCGTTCGGTTCCAGCGACAAAGCATGTGAAGATTTGCCGAGCTTGCGCTGCTGCTTCAGGTGCCGTCTTCTCACCGGCTTATTCGGCTTGAATCTGCTTCGGCTCGCCAGCTTGGCAGCTAGGGAGCCGCGTGCTCTTGCCCGGCTCCCTGCCTCCAATATCGGCTACCAAATCATCTTCAGCGCAAACTGAATCTCACGCATATCTACCTGGGTCTTAGTGAGCGTGCCGAAATTCGAAGCCGCAGCTCCGTTCCCGGTCAGCGACTCCAGGTTATTAGCAATAGGGGGTGCGTAGTTAACGCGATTCATTATGTTGAAGAACTCGGCCCGGAACTGGATATTGAACGCCTCCCCCAGTGCGCGGATGTGATTGTCCTTAACCATGGAAAAATCAGTGTTGAGCAACCCTGGCCCAATCACCGTATTGCGCCCCAGGTTGCCCATAAGGTTGAAACAGCTGAGAGAAGACACGCCAAACGCTGCCCCCCCTCCCGTTGCCGGACGCGCGGAAGGCGCGATAAGCGAGGCAAGCGGAACCGGTTTCCCTTTCGCCCCGAACGGAGGATTTTGGTCGCAGTTCGCCGTCGCGAAGGCTTGACTAGGCGCTTGGGCCACAACGTAGCAACTCGGGTTGATATATTGGAGGCCCCCTGAGCGTCCTGACGATGGATTGGTCAGAGCGCAACCAGAAACGTAACTTGGAATATCATAGGGTCCACCGTTGAGCATTCCCAGCGCGTCAATGTCGAGGCCGCTCAAGGGCCACAGAGGAATGCCGTCGCTGGCCTCGAACACTGCCCCCAGCCCCCAGCCCCTAACTATCCATCCCGCGGGACCGGAGAACGACGCCGGTGTTGGAACCTGCCAGAGGCCATTGACGGCCCTTTGATGACGCTCGAGTCCCACCACGGGATGATCGCGCTGGGATTGTTCGAGTAGTTGTCGCCCGCGAAGCTGCTCGAGGATTCATCGATCGCCTTACCCCAAGTAAAATTACCGCCCACCTGGAAACCATGACTCATACGCTTCGCAACCGCGACTTGCAAGGCGTTATACCAGGATGAGGCTGTAAATATCGTCGACTGAATCTGGGCGACGTTCGAGTTAATCAACAGCCCGGGTACGATAGCGGCCGGGTTGTTGCTAATTTTACCGCCAGAATTAAATGTGGCGGGAAGGCCTAGAGCCGCGAGAGTCGCACTGCAGTCCGGCGGCGCAGGGAGGCATCCGCTGCCAACCGGGTTTGGAAATAGCCACCCAGCCGAAGAGTGAACCGGAAACACCGTATTGAGGTCGTCGGTCTGGAACGGATTGTGGAATCCCCTCGATCCAGCATAGGCGAGCGTCACCGATGTGCTCGGTGTTATTTCCCTTTGGATGTTAAAGTTCCACTGCATGACGTAATTGCGCTTCGGGAATGGGTCGGCATACGTCCACCTTGCGGCCGCACCCGAATTCGACACCAGAGCAGGATTAGTAGTGTCCGCGGCAAGCTGCGTGGGGAAGTGCCCTTGGCCTGCGATGCCTGAAAACTTTAGGTCAATTTCGGCGCCGTTGGGAGCGGTTTGCAAGGAATTGAGCGCAAACATGTAGGAAAGGGGCAGGACATCAAATATGCCGAAGCCCCCGCGCACGGAGGTCTTGCCGTCGTGGAATGGTTGCCAGGCAAAACCGATGCGCGGCTCAAAGTTCTTTAGAGTCGGATTGTGCTGGAAAGTTTGATGGTAGAAACCAGGACAGGTACCGATACCAAACGTATTGGCCACACAAGCGCCAGTGGGAAGATTTTGAAAGAGCGTCTCCAGGTTGTTAATCTTGTCGTCGACTTCGGACGGAATCGTTGACGCTTCGTAGCGCAAGCCCACGTTCACCATCAGGTTGGAAAGCATCTTCCAATCGTCCTGGACATATCCTCCGAAAATCTTGGAGCGATAGTGATGCACCGAACCTGCAGGAGTGAAGGGCGGACGTACGGTCATCCGGACCGACTTGGGTATATTCTGCAGGAAGTTCGCTACATTGGCATAGGCTGGGCCACTGCCGCCTTGTCCCGCTGGTCCATTCAACCAGTTCTGGTGGTCGCCTATGTACATAAAACCGAACTTCAGCTGGTGTTTCCCGGCTGTACGAGCCAGATCGTCGAACAACTCAATCTTTCTAGTTCGGGCACTGAAACCCGGAGCGCCGGTAAAACCCGCTTCGGTGCCGTTCAGCGGTGTACTATTCCCCGAATTGCCGTTACCACCAATAGAGGTTCCTCCCACAACCCACCCGGGCAGGATACCGAGGGTCGTATCATGTGTCAGAGGGTTAGAGGCAGAAAACGCTGGGCTAAAGAGGCTTGATTCGTTCAATCCCAATCGCACGGTATTGACCATGGCGGAGCTAAAGATGTGGGTTTCCTCCAGCGTATAGGCGCCGTGCGGAACTTGGTATCCGTTAAGCATGTCATTGTACACATTGGGCCTTTGCCAGGTCGAGGTATCCCGATACCAACTGGCAGCCAGGCTGTCCTTGTCCGATATTCTGAGGTCGCCTCGGACCGTGCCGTAGTTGTCATCGGCCCGTTGTCCGGGGTCAGAGAAAAAGTACGCGTCGTCGTTGTTATTTGGTAAGAGCAGGGGGCCATTGGGCAGAGGCGCGAGACGCCCAGGGGGCGTTCCATTAGGGTCGATCAGGCCAAAAATAAAATTATCAACGCACACTGCCGCTAGTCCGGGCGCATGATTTGTCATACCATTCGGGTCAGCGGGGCATGGGACGCCCGAGCCCGGAACGCCTTGCAAAGTTGGGGGGACGGGGTTGCCGTTTTGGTCGTTGATGATCCCCAGCCTCGCGCTCGCCGTTAAGACCGCGGCCTGCTGGGGCACGTCCTTCACCTGACGGAGCCCCTCGTAGTTGCCAAAGAGAAAAAACCTGTCCTTCAGGACTTTCCAGCCTGCGGACGCTCCAAACTGGTTGCGGGTGAAACCGCCTTTCGGAACACCGGTAAGCTTTTGAGGACTCGGGTTCTCAAAGCGCTGTTTCGCGTCGAACGCGCTGTTGCGCACAAACTCATAAACGCTTCCATGGAACGTGTTGGTACCGGACCTCGTGATCGCGTTGATCACGCCACCCGAGGTAAAGCCGTACTCGGCCAAGTAGCTGTTGGTCAATACCGAGAACTCCTGGACCGCGTCCACACCTGCGTTTCCGCCGAGTACGCTTCCCGGACCCGCGTTCGAGTAGTCGTTGACGACCACGCCGTTGAGCCTGTAAACGTTTTGCTGGGGCCGAGCTCCGTTAATGACCAACTGCATTCCGAGCCCGCGCGTCGAGCCACCAGGCGCGGTGACCTCTTCGTGAGGCCGCACCGAGGCTACGCCGGGGTTCAATGTAGCCAGCGAAGCCCAGTCGCGGCCGTTCAAAGGCAACTGTACGATTTGCGTGCCTTCCACTTGGCCGCTAAGCGTGGCGTTGGTTGTCTCCACAATGGGAGCCACGCCCGTGACCTGAACCTCTTGAGTGACCTGGCCGACCTGCAGCGAAGTGCTCAGTTCCTGTTTCGCGCCGACGGTCAGCGTCACCTTGGTAGCTATGGTGCTGAAACCCGCTGCCGACACGTTCACCTCGTAATCCCCAGGAAGGAGGTTCACGATGCTATAGGAGCCGGTAGCATTGGTTGTGGTGTCCGTAGACACACCCGTAGCGATGTTCCGCGCGGCAACTTTGGCGTTGGGCATGGCTCCGCCTTGCGCATCGGTGATGGCGCCGGTAAGCGTGGCACCAGCCACCTGCGCTCGCAGCGGGAGTGAAATCAGTGCACTAAGGCAGAGAATACAACCGACAGCTAGGAGTTGACTCAGTTTCCCCTTCATGGAACACACCTCCATTTTTCCTATCTCCCCGTTTCCGAGCCGCTATAACGCGAGACCCCGAGCCTGCATAAGAAAACCCGAGAGGAGGACAAGAGACCAAGGATGAATGGAATCACTTCCGGACCAGCCAGTGAAGGACTGCGCTTCCGAACGGCCCAAGCTGCGGAACGAATAGCAATCGAGCAACTCATAAGACACCTTCCCCTGGGCGTCTTCAGAGAAAAGAACTTCGATTAGTCCCACTACTTTAGAAAAGGAATAGAAATCGGCCCTGACTCTATGCGTCTCACATTAAGAAAACCTTAAGATTCCGACCTTTCTTGGCCATGCCCAGATGCCATCCCTTGCGAGGCGTTCCTCGCCGTTGGCGATCATCTGAACATCGCAAAACGAACGGAACTGCGGGGCCGAGCGCGGCGGATCATGGAGAACGGGGAAGGCTTGGAGAAAGCCGATTGCAGGAAAATTGTAAACTCGCGGGTGCGCTCCGAGAGGATTCAACGAAAACAACATAACTTTAGAGCGAGCGGGCCTATAAGCCGGATTCTGTCTTCACGGCTGAGAGCCATCGCGGCATGAAGCCGCGACGCCGTGCTCAGTCGCGGAGGCGATCATTCCTCTGGGCCGCCGATCGCTCGACGGCTCGGTGCGGCCTACCCGAGGGTTTCGTGAGAACGCCGCGAAGCGCTCTCACATTAACGGGCCGGGCCGGCCCTCCCCTCCTATTTGGCCTTGCACCGCGCGGGGTTTACCGTGCCGCGGACATTACTGCCCGCGCGGTAGGCTCTTACCCTACCGTTTCACCCTTGCCAAGTGGCGCGTTTTGAAAAGATCC
>Ga0209160_1004579_pt1 | contig 11039 bp, 10 predicted proteins | sample GraSoiAngelo_153_FD_186167 | JGI IMG/M metagenome (GOLD analysis project Ga0209160, IMG submission 186167) | Grasslands soil microbial communities from the Angelo Coastal Reserve, California, USA - 14_1009_12_40cm (SPAdes) (version 2) | ecosystem: Environmental > Terrestrial > Soil > Grasslands ...
GTTGACTGAGTTCTGAGTTTGGATCACGCCACCAATCACGACTGTGCCACCATCTGTGACCAGCACCTGCGTGGTCGCCTGCTGCGTGATCAGAGTGGGGTTTCCCTGGACCGTACGTCCGAAGTCTGGCGTGGTATTTTCTACGTCCACGTTCAAGAAGATTGTGCCTTCGGAGGTGATCTGGGGAATCACGGTCAGCCGGAGGAACGCGTCAACGTAAGTTACGGTTGGCGGACCACCCAACTGAGCCTGCGTCACGATCGGAACCCGGACGCCCTGGCGAACCAGCGCCTGGATGTTGTTCTGGGTCACTACTCGGGGACGCGAGAGAATCTTCAGCAAACCGCGCGACTCGGCCAGAGTCAAGATAGCGTCGATGCGAACGTTGTTACTGGCATTGACGAAAGATATACCACTGCTCGGACTGGTAACCGGCAGGTTAGAGAACAGAGGAATCTGGGTAGCGCCTTTGGCGCCCAGAACAAGATACAACGGGTTCGGTGTATTCCCAATGATCGCAGGCGAGGTGCCAACACTGCTGGCGCCACCTACCGCGCTCGGTCCATTGCCCCACCCGAAACCGAACTGGGTGCCGATATCGCGTGCAAAACTGCGCGTTGCGGCGACCACACGAGCTTCAATTTCGACTTCCTGTGTCTTGCGGTCAAGTTGGGTCAATAGACGGTCAATCCCAGGAATGATCGACGGAATGTCCTGAATGATAAGCGCGTTGGTGCGATCATCGGAGATTACATCTCCGCGCTGAGTGAGAAATTTCTTCACTGTTGGCACCACATCTTTGGAGTGCGCATAGCTCAGAAACCGAGTGACGGTGACTTTCTCAATGGCCAACGCTTCGGCTTCCTGCTGTGCCCGGCGCGACTCCGCTTCTTTGCGTAGGGTTTCCACGGTCGCTATGCGGAGGACGTTGCCGTCGAGCTGGCGGGCCAGTTCGTTGTTCTTCAAAACGATGTCGAGGGCCTGATCCCACGGCACGTCATCGAGCACGATGGTTAGCGAACCTTTGACGTTGGGATCCAACACAACGTTCAGTCCGCTGATTTCGTGAATCAGGCGGAAGAAATCCTTCAGGTCTACGTCTTTAAGATTTACGGAAATCGGCTCGCCCGTGTATTTGGGACCGGTAATCGCAGGCGATTGCTGAGATTGGGCTTTCTGCTCGGCAGCCATGTTCACGGCCGGTTGTGGTCCGCTGGTGGGTGCCGCACCCTGCGATGCCTGGGGTTGCATGGAGGCGCTAGGCGCGGGCAACAGAGTGTCGGGCCTATCGGCGAATTTAGCAGCAGCGTTGACCGCACGGTCAGCCGGCGCGATCTCGGCGGTTTTGCTTCCTTCTTTCGCAATCGCGTCCTTGGTCTTATAAGAAGGTTCGACAAAGACAAATTCGGTGGCGGTCGAAGGCGTTTGAACTTGCTTCTTCTGCAGCGGCAATATTGGAGCCGGCGCACTCATTGCCAGCTCTGTTCCGGCTACCGGAACCGGTGCCACAGCCGCTGTGAGACTCGGCTTGGTTGTGGTCTTAGCGGTGCTTGCACCCGTATACAATTTAAGCGTGAATTTGTTGTCGCTGGTGGGCAAGAGTTCGTAGCGGCAGGCCTGCGCCAGATCAATAACGACGCGTGTGGTCGGAGGTGTTTGGCTGTCCATGCCGATGTGTATGCCCTTCACGCCGTCGCTACCCACGCCAATGCGACTTTGCGAAGTGGCCATTACGGTCGCCGGCAGATCGACTACCAGGCGTGCAGGCGAATCGACCATGCTCAGCCCGGGCTTCAACAGTCCGCGGCCCGTCATCTCTACACTGATGCCGTCCGCGCTATGCAGCACATCCACCTTCTGCAGCGTGGCGTGCCTGGCTGTGCCTGTGTTCTGCGTCTCAGCCGCCGCCATTAGAACCAGGACTAGCAGCGGTAAGAAAACACTCAGCAGTTGCTTTCGCATTTCGCTTCTCCCCACTTTCAAATTCGCTCTTAACCAACCCGACTCTACCGGCCGCGATGTTCCCATCACGCTAAACGGCCGGGGTAGTAATTTTCTTGGTCACTTCCCGGGTAAACGACTTTCCCAACTTGTCCTGAACCGTTTCTTTGAAGATGATTGAGTCGCCCGTAATCTTCACCACATAGCCGTTGAATACCGGATCGTTCTCGCGCAGGAAGTAGGCCTTGTCCATGGCATTGACCACGACTGCGATCATGCCGGCCTCCGCCTTCACCACGCCCTTGAGACTGATCTGGCCAATGGCCAGGCATTTCTTACCCATGCTGCATCCGGAACCGATCATGCTGCGATTGACCACCGGGCTGAGGAACGGATCGCGCCGTCCGGTCAGATTGATCACCCTGGGTACCTGCTTTTTGGCGACCTCAGCAGTCTTCTTATCTTTGACCGCAACTTTCTGCTTGGGACGCGCGGGCTTAAGTACCGCCTTCGTCGCAGGCGCGGCTGGTTTGCTCGCCTTGCTGGGCGCTTTCGTTGCCGTGGCAGGCGTTGCAGGCTTCGCTTTGCTGGGAGCAGTTGCGGGCGCGCTCTTGCTCGCGGACGGGGCAACTGCAACGCCGCTGGTTTTCGGGTGACCGCTGGCCGGTTCGGCCGGAGCTGCTGCCACTTTTTTCCCGCTCGCCGGTGCCGTCGGTTTCACGGGTTGTCCCTGCGAGGCTGACAGCGCGGCGTTAGAGTCCATTGCCTTCTTCTGTTCGACCGCCTTCAGGGTATTTCGCGTGTTCTCGATGACGTCCGGGTTCTGCCCCCAGGCAGTCCCTGCCGCCATCCCCAGTACAAGAATTCCAGTCGTCAGCTTCATAGGGCTCCCTACCTTTTCACCGGCGCGGGCTGGCCGGGAAGAGCAGAAGCGCCTCCGGCCGGCTCCAGGTCATGACTGAAGAATGTAGTCGCCGTGAAAGTGGCTACCACGCTCTCGTTGGGCGCGTACTGGTAGGTATGCTTCGTCTTGGCGTCGCTGGGTTTCTTGACGGTCGCCACCAACAGACTCGAGACGTTGACAATGCGCTCCAGTTTCGCCACCCGGTCGAAAAAGCTCAGCATCGAATAGTACGGACCGTCCAATTCCATCTCAAAAGGCACTTCGGTATAAAACTCTTTGGCAGCCGCGGGTTTTGCCGTGTAACGGCGCAGTTCGATGCCAGCCTTCATGGCTTCGGCATCCAGCATCCTCATGAATCCATCGACTTCCTTCTCATCCGGAACGATGCGGCGCTCAATCTCCAGTTGCTGCTTGAGGCTGGCCAGTTGGCGCTCAATCTCCGCCAATTTCGGCCGGTACGCTTCCAGTTCGGCGTTTTCGCGCATCTTGCTGTCCAGAGCTTGTTGCGCGACCTCATTGGCTTCCCGCTGGCTCTTGAACATGGTGAAATACAGAGCGACGGTTAATAGTGCCGCCCCCGCAACCACCACTCCCCATTGCTTGAGACCCGACATTTCGCTGAAGTTGGTCATAATTTTCCGCCTCTAGGACTTGGCCTTTTCGCAGGTCAGGGTGAATTGAAATGCCTGCATCTCTTTGAAGGTGTCGTCCTGGTAGGTCTCTTTGATCTCAATATTCTTGAAAAACCCGGTTTTCTGCAGATTCGTCATCAAGTTGGCGACTGCATCCGTGCTCAGAGCCATGCCTTCAATATCCACACTCGTGCCTTGATCTTTCATGTTATTGAGCCACACCGCCTCGGTGCCGTTGACGGTGTTACCGATCATGTTGAGCAAGTTGACTGGGCCGGATTGGCTGGCCCGCAACTGATCGATCACATCCACACGCCGCTTGTAGTTTTCGGCCTGACGCTGCCGCTCAAGATATCGGGCTTTCACATCTGCCAGTTCGCGGTTCTTCTGCTCCGCTACTTGCATTTTGGCCGCGATGTCACGCTTCACCACATCGAGGCGGTACCAGTAGCCCACATTCAGCAACCCCGCCAGCACCAGCACCACCAGAACTTTCATCTTGGGTGAGCCGGGATCGCCCACTTCCATGACCGCCGTCGAGGTGGGGGCGCCACGTTTGTTCTTCGATTTCGATTGTCCCAGCAGGTTGATTCGGATCATAAGTCTTCAAAACTCCTTAGGGCCAAACCCACCGCAACTGCCATCTGGCCGGCGTTCTGCTCGATCAGTTCTACTCCCGGTCCTTCGGCTGGCGGGGCGATCCTCTGAAATGGATTGAAGATCTCCACCGTCAACGAGAACTCCTGGCGTAAGGCCTCGACCAATCCCGGGACCTTCGAAGATCCACCCGCCAGATAAATCTTCTCGATATGTTCTCCTGCGGCGCTGGCCCGGAAGAAATCGAATGTCTTCTGGATTTCGAGTACGATGATCTCGGTCACTTGCTGCAGAATCGGGGTTTTGGCATCTTCGCTCACCGTCCCCACTTTGCGTCCCAGTTTCAGCGACTCGGCATCGTCGAAGCTCAAATCTAGCTCCTTCTGCAGCGAGTCGGTGTACTGATGCCCGCCCACGCTGACATCGCGCGGGAACAACGGTGTGGTGCCTTTCACGATGTTGATGTTCATCACGCTGGCGCCCAGATTCAAAAGTGCCACCACCTGGCCCGGCGCCGGCTCGTAGTTGTATTCGTAGCAGTTCTGCAGTGCGAGAGCATCGATGTCCACAATAGCGGGAGTCTTGCCCGCCATCGAGAGTACGTTGGTGTAGTTCAGAATCTTGTCCTTCTTGACAGCGACCAGTAATACGTCCATCTGCGGGTTGCCCGCATCTTCCGAAAGGATCTGGTAGTCAAGATTCACATCGTCCAGATCGAACGGAATGTGCTGTGCGGCTTCTTTCTGAATGGTTTCCGCCAGTTCCTGATCGCTCATCGAGGGCAGCGAGATTTTCTTAACGATCACTGAATGTCCACTCACCGCGGTCGCCACATTCTTGGTCTTGATGGCGTTATCGGTGAACAGCTTCGAGATCGCGCTCGAGACCGTGCCGGAATCCACAATCATTGAGTCCACCACGATATCCGGCGCCAGCGGTTCCAGTCCCAGGTGCGCGACTTCAATCCCGTTGCGGCCGCGCTTCAATTCCACTGCCTTGATGCTGGAGGAACCCACATCCAGACCAACGATCGTTTTTGATCCGAATCCAAACATGTGCCCGCCTTTACAATTGCCCGGCAGCTTTGGCAGCCGCCTTGGGTTTTTTCTTGCTTTTCGCTTCCATCTGGCTTGACTTCTCTTCCATCCACTGGTCCAGCTTCGATTTTTTGAAGCGCCAGCGGTTGCCCAGCTTGAAAGCGGGAATCTTTTGTTCGCCTACGTACTTGTACAACGTGTCGGGACTCACTCCCAGGTACTGCGAAGCCTGGCGAATGTTCATGACTTCTCGCGAGTCGGCCATAGTTCAGAGCCTCTGCACAGAATCAAGCCCCCGTCGCAACCGCTATTTCCGGCCTACGGGGCGAACCGGCGAGAAAACTCCTCGCACCAAGTTGCGTTCAAGTGAATTCAGGTGTGCTGAGCATATATCAATCGGGAAATAGCCACGGTCAAGGCATATCTTCGGGTTTTACCGTGTTTTATGCCGGTTTTCTGGAAACGGGTTGAAGGCAAGTTGCAGTTTGATGCTATATGTTGTGGTGCATACTAATAGGCATACATTATAAAGAGGTGTTTATACAGAGGGTTCGAGATGGCGCGCGAAACATAACCAAAGTACTAAGAACGGCACGAAGGTATTAGACCGGCAGGAAACATCACTATCGCCGAAGTGCCCGGTAAACACCACGTTCAACGCCCAAGCAAGCGCTTCAATGAACCAAAGAACGGACAAAATCCCGCGAATCACCCCTTTTACCCCGAAAAGAGGAAGCTCCTCGGCGAAACGGCGAATTGCGCCCGACTTCTTCTCTTGGAAGTCGCCTTTGCGGTAATCTGCTATCGATTCCGGAGAAAAATGTTGCGCTTTCTAGATCGCCTTCAACCTTTAGCACTGCTCGCCCTACGAATCGTGCTGGGCATCATTATGATTGCCCATGGTTATCCAAAAGTATCCGGTGGACTTTCCGAGCATGTGCATCATGTAAGCAATCTCGGACTGCCCGGCTGGCTGGCTTATTGTTCTGCGGCGGCGGAATTCTTCGGTGGGATTCTTCTTCTCGTCGGATTGTTCACTCGCATTGCAGCGCTGGCCATTCTAATCAATATGAGCGTGGCCATTTGGAAGGTGCATTGGAAAAATGGTCTTCTGGGAAATGGCGGATATCAATTCCCGCTTGCGTTGGCTGCCATAGCGTTCGCACTGATCTTTTTGGGCGCTGGCCCGATCGCGCTGGATAGCATCCGGCGCGGTGGTGGGAGCGTGAAAGGAAAGAAAGCGTAGATCAATTTCCGGCCCCACCCAAACTCAGAAGTCGGCCAGTTCCTTCATGGCGCGGAATAGATCGTCCACCTGAGGCAGAATGGCATTCTCCAGGCGTGGCTGATAGGCAACGAATGTGTCCATGGCGGCCACGCGCCGCACGGGAGCGTCCAGATGCTGGAACAATTGATCGGCGATCCGCGCTGCGATCTCCGCGCCGTAGCCCCAGCTCAGCGAGTCTTCATAAGCGACTAGGGCCCGGTTGGTTTTGTGAACAGAAGCCGCGATCGTTTCCCAATCGAAGGGATTCAAGCTGCGCAGGTCAATCAGCTCTACCCTGACTCCGTGTTCGCGTTCCAACTTTTGAGCCGCTTGCAATGCGCGCGGAACCACTGCGCCATAGGTAATCACGGACAAATCCGTCCCCGGCTGCACAATCTTTGCCTTGCCGAATGGGATCATGTAGTCCGGCCCGGGATATGGCGACCTTCCATAGGTTTCCCGATAAAGCCGTTTGTGCTCGAGGAAAAGCACGGGATCATCGCAGCGGACCGCAGTTCGCAACAACCCGGCGGCGTCCAGTGCATTCGAAGGAAAAACCACTCGGAGTCCCGGGATATGCGTAAAGATGCTCTCGCCGCATTGAGAATGATAGATAGCTCCACCGGTCAGATATCCACCAATCGCCACACGAATTACGCAGGGCGCGGAGAAACCATTGTTCGACCGCCAGCGGATCAGGGGCAATTCGTTTCTCAGTTGCATCATCGCCGGCCAGATGTAGTCGAAGAACTGGATTTCGACTACTGGCTTCAGCCCGCGCGTCGCCATGCCAGTCGCGCGGCCCACGATATTCGCCTCGGCCAGTGGCGAGATCACATTGCAGTCCCGCGGTCAGCTTGAAGACTCCGCCTTTACCCTTGATTAGCTTTTGTCGTAGGTATTCTTCCCGGCTGCAATCAGCAACGTCTTCACCGAAGATCACAATGCGCTCATCCCGCCGCATTTCGTCACGCAGGGTGGCATTGATCAGATCGGCCATAGTTTTGGGCGCGGCTCTTTTGCCATCGGCCGCCGTAGCCTGAGAAAAAGCCGGCTGGGTCTCAAACGCAGAGGACGTCGGATCGATGTCCGGAGAATAGACATAATTGGTAATTGTCTCCGGCTTCGGCGGAGGCGCAGCCAGAGCGCGGTCCACGGCGATTTGGAGATCGTCTTCAACCTCTTTCTCCAGCCGGTTAATTCCTTTTTCGTCGAGAATACCTTCACGGATTAAAAACATCTGCATGCGCGTAATGGGATCGCGCGCCGCATCGCGCTGGCGTTCGGCGTCGGGCCGATAAAGGCGCTCGTCATCGGAGAGGGAGTGCGAGTAGGGACGGATGACGTGCGTGTGGATGAAAGCCGGACCAGTTCCCGCGCGGCAATGAGCCACCGATCGAACGAAAGCAGCATAGGTCGCTACCGGATCGGTTCCATCGACTTCTTCAAAATGAAAATTAGGAAATCCGGCTACCAGTCGCGAAATATTGCCGCCGGCCGTCTGCACTTCCACCGGAACCGAAATCGCGTACCCATTGTCCTGAACCACAAAAACCAGAGGCAGGCGGCCATTGGAAGCGGTGTTCATGGCCTCCCAAAATTCGCCTTCACTGGTGGTGCCGTCTCCCAGAGAGACGTAAGTGACCTCATTGGGATGGAAAACAACGTCCTTGAACTGACGATAGTCGCCGCTAGTCTTTTTCGCGGCTTCGGGATGAGCAGCCAGATAATGCGGGGTTTCCGCGCAACCTACAGCTTGCAGAATCTGCGTCCCGGTGGGAGACGACTGGGTAACGATGTTTAGGCGAGGATAGCTCCAATGGGAGGGCATCTGCCTCCCGCCGGAACTGGGATCGTCCGCCGCACCCACACCCTGCAACAACATTTCATAAGGAGTCACGCCCAGCGCGAGACAAAGCGCGCGATCGCGATAATAGGCGTAAAACCAATCGTATCCAGGTTTCATGGCGAAGGCTGCGGCCACACCGACGGCCTCGTGACCGGCGCCCGAAATCTGGAAATAGATTTTCTGCTGACGTTTAAGCAGGATTTCCCGGTCGTCCACACGCCGCGAGCTGTACATCAGGCGATAGGCTTCGACTAATTGCTGGCGGGTGAGACCTTCGTAGGTCTTACCCGCCTTCTTAATATCGCTGTCGCTCACCCCAGCCGGTTTGGGATCCGCTTTTGTGGTCGCCATGCACTTTCATTGTAAATCTTCAAAGGGCGTTGGGAATACAGCAAAGACAGCAATCAGCATTCAGCAATCAGCAATCAGCCTCAGAATCTAAAGGTTACTGGTAGGGTGCACCTCGACTGAGCATCAGTACCCGCAAAGCGTTGAGAGCGGACTGAATGCCGATTGCAGAGTGCTGAACGCTGCTTCCATCATTTATCCTGATATTTCCACATGATCAAGTTCCATGGTCAATTCGATACTCGGGCAATCAAGCTTCTTATCTTTGATCTCGACGGCACCCTCATTGACTCGCGGCTGGACTTGATCCATTCGGTGAATGCCATGCTACGACATTTCAAACGCTCGGAACTGCCGGGGGAAGTGATCGCTTCCTACGTGGGAGATGGCGCCCCTATGCTGGTTCGCCGAGCTCTGGGTGATCCTAAAGATGAACATTTCCTGAAAACCGCGCTGGAATTCTTCTTAACCTATTATCGCGCTCACAAACTGGACAACACTCACGTGTACCCTGGTATCGAGGAGAGTTTGGCGGCAATCCGTAATTCAAACGGCATCCGCCGCCAGATGGCTGTCCTTTCAAACAAACCCGTAAACCCCTCCCGGGCGATCGTGGAAGCGCTCGGGCTGGCCAAATATTTTGTTCATGTGTACGGCGGCAACAGTTTCCCCACTAAAAAACCGGATCCACTGGGCGCTCGCACCCTGCTTGAGCAAACGCGAACCCGCGCCGAAGAGGCTCTCATGATCGGTGATTCTTCCATCGATGTCATCACCGGCCGCAATGCCGGTGTCTGGACCTGCGGGGTTACCTACGGATTCGCCCCCCACACGCTTTGCGAAGCTCCTCCCGATGTCGTAGTGGATAAGCCGCAAGAGCTGGCAAAGCTCTTTGCATGACCGGCTTCCCTTCGTGATACTTCGTGGTGGTTGACTTTTTTCTGTAATCTTTCGGTTAAACTTCTCTCAGCGATGGAAAATTCCACAAACCGCTTCTCTCCCGCCGAACTACGCAAGCTGCGCAGCCTGAAAGATCCTCATGGGATCCAGCGATTTCTCGACGACATGCCTTATCACCTTGCCGATACTGCATGGTCGCCGCGTCTGGTTCTGCGTGAAAATACCTCGCACTGCCTGGAGGGCGCCATTTTCGCCGCGGCTGCGCTGCGAGCGAACGGTTTTCCACCCCTGCTCTTGGATTTCGAAGCCAAACATGATACCGATCACGTCATGGCCTGCCGCTATCGTGAACCTGTCTATCGTTCCCTGCGCGAACTGGCCATGAGCTACTTCAATCTGTATTTCAATCTCAGGCGCGAGCGAACCATGCGTACATTTTCGCGCCCTGTAAACCTCCGCCGCTTCGACCATCTGCAATGGATGACCACAGAGAAGCCCATCTGGTTTATCGTGAATTATCTGTTCGAGATCCACCACTACAAGCTGCTGCTACCCGGCATGGCCAAGCGCCTGCACAGGGTGGATGAGAGATTGTTCCGGGCGGAGTGTGTTGGCAGGGTGCAGAAATCCGCAAAGCGTGAGCGGAGCTACGCTTGAGCGATTGAACGATCAGCTCCTCGCGCTTTGGAATTGCTTCTTGGCCGCAACTTGCAGTCGGCTCTCTGCCCGCTGCAACGCGTCTTCAGCTCGCGTGAAGTCAATCTCGGTACTGCCGCTCTTCAAGCGCTCTTCGGCGCGCTGTTTTGATTCTTGAGCTCTTTTTACGTCGATTTCTTCAGGACGTTCCGCCGTCTCCGCCAGAATAACCACTCTCTCCGGAAGGACTTCGGCAAAACCCCAGGCGACCGCGAGATAATGCATCTCACTCCCCTTGCGATAGCTGATCTCTCCAACGGACAGCTCGGTAATGAGTGGAGCATGGCCCGGTAAGACGCCAAGATATCCGTTCTTGCCCGGGATCTGCATTTCTTCCGCCACATCCCGCACCACCATCTTCTCTGGGGTGACGATCTCGAGTTGAAAAGTGTCTGCCATGAATCATCGCCGTTCTTACGCGGCGGTCTTCATCTTCTCCGCAGCCTCCAGCGCTTCTTCAATCGTGCCTTTCATGTAGAAGGCCTGCTCTGGAATGTCGTCATACTTGCCTTCCGCAATGCCTTTGAAGCCCTTGACTGTGTCCGCGATCTTGACATAGCGCCCTGCGGAGCCGGTGAATTGCTCGGCCACATGGAACGGCTGTGAAAGGAATCTCTGTATCTTACGAGCCCGCGTCACCGTGATCTTCTGGTCTTCGCTCAGTTCGTCAATACCAAGAATCGCGATGATGTCCTGCAGATCTTTGTACGTTTGCAACGTCCGTTTTACTAATTGAGCGACGTCGTAATGTTCCTGACCCACAATGCGCGGATCAAGAATGCGCGAGGTTGAAGCCAGCGGATCGACAGCGGGGTAGATTCCAATCTCGGTCAATGCGCGCGAAAGCACGGTAGTTGCGTCCAGGTGA
>Ga0209160_1004580_pt1 | contig 11036 bp, 8 predicted proteins | sample GraSoiAngelo_153_FD_186167 | JGI IMG/M metagenome (GOLD analysis project Ga0209160, IMG submission 186167) | Grasslands soil microbial communities from the Angelo Coastal Reserve, California, USA - 14_1009_12_40cm (SPAdes) (version 2) | ecosystem: Environmental > Terrestrial > Soil > Grasslands ...
GCCTGGAGACCGGTTGCCCTGGCGCACCGCGACGCGCTGGCCCTGTACCGTGCCGCACCGCCGGGGCTCGACTGGACCTACTTCAGCCCGGCCGCCCTGATCGAGCCGGCGAAGCGCACGGGCACCTACCGGATCGGTGGTGAGCAGCTCCTGACCGACAGGCTCGGCAAGAGTCGTATCTCTGTCGAGGACTTCGCGGTGGCGCTGCTGGACGAACTCGAGCGGCCGAAGCACATCCGCCAGCGGATCACGGTGGCGTACTGAGCGCCGCGCCAGGGCGCAGCTCGGCCATGTTGCGTCGTCGCAACGATACTTCCTCTCGCTGGAACGCCGCACCGTGTTGTGTGATGCGTCTGCGCAACGCGGATCGATCTGCTGCGCCCTACGCATTGAACGGCATCGTCTTAGGGCGTGTCCCCTCCCGGTGTTGAAGGCACGTAACGTGCGCCGGCCTGTCCCGCAGTTGTGACTCATGAGCTGCGTCACCTCGATCACATGCTCGGGAAGGGGGACGACCATGCGCTGGAATGGGAAGAACCGTACGCTGGTAACGTTGTGTACGACACCTATTCTCTCTGCTGCAGCACTTCTCCTGGGCTGCGAGCACGCCGCCGCGCCGGCGCCGACGGCCCCTAGGGCCTCGCCGCGAGCTTCCAGTGGTACAGTCATCGCCAGCGACCTGACCGTGCTGAGCGATCTCCCGTGCCTGTTTACCACGGTCGGTACCACCATGACCTTAGCAGGCGACTGCACTACCTACATGACGATCCTGATCCCTGAGGGCGTCACGCTTGATGGAAACGGGCACACCATCATGGCGAAGGATCCACCCCTCGACCACTTTCGCGGTGCCGTGGTGAAGAACGCAGGGACCGCCGCGAACGTGGTTAACCTGACCGTTACCGCCTCCGGACTGGCCGATGTTTGCGATGACGGAAACGACCGTCTACGCGGCATCTTGTTCGACGGAGCCTCGGGCAGCATCACGAACAGCCACGCTATCGAGATTAACCAGGGAGCGAGTGGCTGCCAGGAAGGCAACGGGATCGAAGTGCGCAGCTGTGACGACGCGGGGACCCAAACTGTCGTGATCCAGAACAACAGTGCAGTGCACTACCAGAAGACGGGAATCCTGGCCAACTGCAACGTGGTCGACGGAGTCGGCCCGGTGCCCTACATCGCTCAGAACGGCATCCAGCTTGGCTTTATGGCCACGGGTGAGGTCAGCGGCAACAGCATTTCCGACAACTTCTATACCGGGTGCTCACATAAGGCTGCTGCGAAGACGGATTGTATTCCCTACGTCGCCGCTGGGTTGCTGCTCTACGACATTGATGCCAGCATGATTCGGCGCTCGAACAACATGTTCAGCAATAACCAGTTCAACGTGCTGCTCGTGACGTACCAATCGCTGGACTCGTAACGCTCCACTCCCTGAACTTGGGTCGGTGGCTCGGCAATTCGGGAGAAGGCGGCCGGTCGCTCCGGTCGCCTGCCGTCACACCCTGCCCACCCGGAGTGCCAGCGGCCAGCGCACCGGACGGGCGGTGCCGCCTGGGCCCCACACGTCCGCCAGCTCCCGCTGGAACTCGGCGAGCGGGGCAGGACCCTGCGAGTGCTCCAGCGCCCGCACCGCCGACACGGTCTCCACGTATCCCACGAAGTTGGCGAGGGTCCACTCTGCCCGGATCTCGAGCGCCGGTGCGGTAATTTCCGCAAAGGGGAAGGGCAGGGACTGGTAGCCGTCATCGACGTACCGCCGCTCCGGCGGCCAGTAGGGCCCGAGGACGGTGGCGAAGAAATCGCGCACTACGGAAGCGGCGTCGCCCTCCACCTCGACCAGCCCGTAGGTCACGAGCGCCAGGGCGGCGCCGGGTCGCGCCACGCGCCGCACCTCCGCGTAGTAGCCGGCCAAATCGAACCAGTGCGCGGCCTGTGCGGCCACGGCGAGGTCCACCGTCCCGGGCGGCAGGCCGCTCGCCTCGGCGGGTGCGCAGCGATAACTGACCTTGGGGTGCGGCGTCGCGCGCGAGATCTGCTCGGCGCTCGCATCGGTCGCGATCACGCGCGCGAAGCGGTCGGCGAGCAGCACCGACAGCTGCCCCGAGCCGCAGCCACAATCCCACGCTAGGTCACGACCCGGAGCCACGTCCGACAGGAAATCTACGAGCGCCCGGGGGTAGACCGGGCGATGCGCCGCGTACGCCGCGGCGCGCTCGGAGAAGTGGTCCTTGAACCCCGTCACAGGTCCAGGTCCCACGTCTGTCCGATCAGGTCGTGGCCGAAGCTGTGGTGCGGCTCCTCGCGCACGAGCTGAAAGCCGGCCCGCTCGTAGATGTGCCGGGCCGCGTCGAGCACGCTGTTGGTCCACAGCGTCATCTTGCGGTAGCCGGCCCGACGGGCGAACCGGATGCATTCGTCCACCAGGCGGTCGCCGATGCCCAGCCCGCGCGCCTGCGGCTCGACCAGCAACAGCCGCAGCCGCGCCACCGTCTCCGATTCCTTCACGAGAAACACGGAGCCGACGTTCTCCCCGTCCCGCTCGGCGATCCAGCAACGCTCCCGCTTCGGGTCGTACTGCTTGATGAACGTGGCGACGATGTCGGCGACCAGCGCCTCGAATTGCTCGTCCCAGCCGTACTCGCGGGCATACAGCTCGCCGTGGCGGGACACCACCCAGCCCATGTCGCCCGGTCGGTGCGGGCGGAGCACGTACGGGACCCGCCGCTCGGGCGCGGCGCCGAGCAGCGCGGCGATCGTCTCCATCGCGGCGACGAGGCGGTGCTGCTCCGCGCCCGGGAGGCGCTCGAGCAGGGTGGCGACCTCGGCGTGAGACTCGGCGTCGAGCCGCGCGAACGCGCGGCGCCCGGCGCCGCTGAGGCGGAGGAGGCTCTGCCGCGCGTCCTGGTTCGCGCGTTTGCGGTTGATCAGACGGCGCCGCGCGAAGCCCTGCAGGATGCGGCTCAAGTACCCGGCGTCGAGGCCCAGCTCCCGGCGCAGTTCCGTGGCGGTCGTCTCGTCGCGCTGCGCCAGCTCATACAGCACGCGGGCGGCCGTGAGCGAGAACGGGCTGTGCAGGAAGCGCTCGTCCAGCACGCCGATCTGCTTGGTGTAAAGCCGATTGAAGCGCCGCACGGCAGCGACGCGCTGACTCAAGGGGGCGTCGGCCATGCGGCCTAACATTCATCGGTTATTTGACTCTGTCAAGCTTTTGCGGCCGCGCCAGTCCGCCCGCTAGAGACCCCCGAGAAACCTGAGCAGCACCCCCCGCTGCCGCTCGGACAGCGCCAGGAAGCGGTCGCGCGCCCCGGTGGCTTCTCCGGCGTGCAGCCGGATGGCCTCCTCGATGGATGAGGCGCGGCCGTCATGCAGGAAGTTCGACTTGAAGTGCAGGCCCATGAGCGGCTCGGTCCGGAACTCGGCGGGCTCCGCCAGGCCGAGACAGATGTCGGCCAGATCGGGACCCATGTCGTGCAGCAGCAGGTCGGTGTAGGCCTCTACGTACTTGTACCTCAGCGCCCGCACGGGATTGTCACCGGTGCGCAGGCGCGGCACGTGGCAGCCATCGCACGCGATGCGCGAGAAGATCTGTTGGCCGCCCATCCGGATGACCGGGTTCCCCACGGGGGCCGGTGGGGCGAGGAGCTGTGAGAACGCGACGGCGGCATCGAGGCCTTGCTGGGTCAGCTCCGGGTCGGAGGTCGGGTCGACGCCGGCGGGCAGCGGCGCCCCGCCGACGGTCTGCTCGGTGGGGAGTGCCGGGTTCGTGATCCCCATCTCCATGACGAACGCCTGCTCCACGAATTCCCGCAATGTCGGGACCTGCGCCTTGCGGCCGAAGCGGCCGATGCGACCATCCGCAGAGCGGTTGGGACGTCCCGAGATCCCGTCGCCATCGCGGTCATCGGGGTCGGCGCGCGCGAGAATCTCCGCGTCGGGGACCGCGTCCAGCAGGCCGAACCCTAACACGCTCGGCGTCGTGCGATGGCCGATCCCCGTCGCTGCGGCGGGCACCGGCTCTTTGTCGATCCCCAGGGCCGCCCGCAGCGCGGGCGTCATGCTGTCCTGGATGACCGGCCCGCCGACGGCGGCGAGGTCGCTGCACACGCCGCCCTGGTAGGCGGTGGCGTGCACCTCGACCTCTTCACCGATGCCACCGACGACGGGATCCTCGTGGCACTGCGCACACGCGGTGTTGTTGAAGAGCGGCCCCAACCCCGTCGCCGGCGTGAACACGGTCTGGAACACGACGTTACCGCTCGCAAACAGGCGTTGCTCGCCGGAGGTCAGGAAGGGGAGCGGGCCGCCGAGCTCCGCGGTCGCGGAGGTGAGCGCATTTCCGAGGAGGAACGGAGTCCCCGTGAGCGGCTCCTGGTTGCAGGCCGTGACGAGGACGAGCAGCAGGGGCGCCCACCGACCGTGAGGGAACATCCGACCTCCCTTGTGGCGGGCGCGCTCTAGCGGAATCTCACCATCACGATGGCACGCCGCGGGATGCGCTGGCCGTGACGGAGGGCACGGGCACGCCGGTCGTCGGTCGGCCAAGAACGCGACACCCAAGCACGAGCCCCGCAGCGGTGCCGCTGCGGGGCTCGGGGAAGGGACGTGCTGAGGAAACGCTACGCGCTCTTGGCGGCGCTCTCCTGCCGCAGCTGCGTGACGGCGGCCCGCACGCGGTCAGTGAGATCCCGCTCTTGGCGCAGCGTAGCGATGAGCGCCTCGGCCTGCTTGGTGTGGAACTCGAGCGACCCGGCCCGCTCGATCACCTGATCCACCAGCGCCTTCTGGGCGTGCAGCGTTTCCAGGCTCGCGTGGATGTCCCCGAGCAGCGCCTCGACCCGACCGAGTCGCTCTTCGGCCTGCTCCACCTGTCGCTTGCGGTGATCGAGCCCGTTGGCGACGTCGTGAGCGTGGCTCACCATGCTCAGCACGTTCTCGAGCATCACGCGCGTTTCGGTGACCTCCTGCTTGGCGCCGGCAATCGCTCGCACGTGATCCACCGTCCGCTCGGCCACATCGAACAGGCGGTGCATGTCGGCTTGCATGGCATCGAGGGTCGCCTGGCGTCGCGTCACTTGCTCCAGCGCCCGCGTGAGCTGCCCCTCGGCGCTCTCGAACTTCGCGATCCGCTCCTCGAACTGCGCCATCCGCTTCTGCGCGAAGCGGAGGCCACCGGCCCGGGCGTCGAGCTCGTCCAGGATCGCTTGCAGCTCGGTCGTGCGGCCTTGGGCCGCGGCGAGCGCGCTCGTGAGCTGGCCGGCGCGCTCGTCCAGCTGCTGCGCGGCGGCGGCCGCCTCCCCGCGGAGCCGCGACGCTTGCTCCAGATGCTCGGTCGCCTTGTCGAGCGCGGCCTGCCGCTGTTCCAGTTCCTGACCCAGCGCGCGGGTGCGTTCCGCCAGGCCCTCGACGTTGTGCGCGCGCGCCTCGAGCGCGGCGACGCGGGCATCCACTTCCGCCATGCGGCGTTCCGCCCGCTCGACCGCCGTGACGGTGATCGGGACGACCTTCTCGATGCGCTCGGCGTCCGCCGCGTGGAGCGCCAGCGCCTGGAACCGCTCATCGGCGCCGTCCATCCGGGCCAATAGTCCCTGGCTCCGCTCCTCGAGCTGCGCGCCGAGCGCGGTGAGCTCGGAGAGCTGGGTATTCAGCCCCTCTACCAGCGGGCGGCGCGCTTCGATTTGCGCCATGGACTGCGACAGGCGATCGGCCTCTCCGCGCACCAGCTCGACCGTCGGCTTCATCTCTTCGACCGCGGCCAGCTCGCCCCGGAGTGCGTCCACCGACTCCGTCGCATTGGCGAGCCAGGCCTTCGTGTTCACCTGAGCCTCGCGCACGCGGCTCATCTCGGTTTCCGCGACCCGCACCTGTTCGATCGCGTCTTTCACGGCCTCGTGGCTGCCCTTGAGGCCGGCCACGTCCTCGAGCGCCGCGTCCACCGCGGGCTGCGCCCTCTCGAGGCGCGTCACCCGCTCGGTCATCTCGTCCACCGCCTGTTCGAGCCGCTCGGCGTTCGCCTGCACGGCACGGACCCGCTCCGTTTGCGCCTCGAGTTGCCCGACGCTCTCGCCCAGGGTCTCGAGCTGCGCCGCGAGCCCGTCGGCTCGCGAGCGCACGTCGGCGATGCTCCGGCTCGATTCGTCGAGCGTACGGAAGCGCGCCTCCATATCGGTGAGACCGCCGCGTAAATCGAGGATCCGCTGGCTGACCGCGTCGAGGCCCTGGTTCTCCAGCTCGAACCGTTTGACGGCTCGCTGCACCTCGTCACGCAGGGCGCCGAGACGGCCGCGCAGCTCTTGGTCTTCCCGCTTCACCTCCTCGTGATGCGCGGCGATCTGCTCCGAGCGCTCCAGCACGCCGCCGTGCAACGCCTTCAGCTCGCTGACCTTGGCCTCCAGGTCCCCGAGGCTCTTGGCGCTCTCCTCGTGCTGGCGGATCTTGACATCGATGTCGCGCATGACGTCGTGCAAACGCGCCGCCTGACCGGTCGCGCGATCCACCGCCTCGCGCTGCTGCTCGAGCATCGAAACTTTCTGGCTCACGTAGTCGGCAAGCGCTTTGAGGGTGCCGAGCTGGCGCTTGGTCTGCGCCGCGTCGGTCGCGACTTGGGCCAGCTGGGCTAGCGTCTTCTCGAGTGCGGCCGCGCGCGATTCGGCTGCCGCCACGCCGCTCTGGACCTGCTGCGCACGCTCCTCGAACGTCTTGAGGCTCGCAGCCGCGGTGTCGGTTACGGCGCGCAGTTCCTGCTGGCGCTCGCGCGCCCGGTCGAACCCCTGGGTGATCTCACGCAGCTGGGTGCCCAGCGTGTCGGCGTCGAGCCGGAGCGCCTTGAACCCGCCCCCCAGCTCGAGGAAGCCGGCGAGATCGTTCTTGACGGCGAGGGCCTGGTCGAAGGTGCCGCGCAGCTCCTCGATCTCGCCGCGCAGTCGCTTGGCGTCCTCCGCCGTGTGCGTCAGCTGTGTCTCGGTGCGGCGCTGCACTTTCGAGACCGCCTCGGTCTGTTCGTCGAGCGTCGCCAGCACCGGAACGAGCCGCTCCAGCGCCTTGACGCGTGCCTGCAGCTCGCTCACGGTCTTCTGGGCGTCCGTGATCGGCTGCGTGAGCTGAGTCAGGCTCTGCGAGGATTCGCGGGCAGCGTTCGTCAACGCTTCGAACGCGACCCGCTCGCGCTGCATCTGGGCGAGAATGGAGCGGAGCTCGGCGGGGAGCTGCTCCGTAGTGACGTCGTGCCCGAAGAGCCTCCAGGCGGCCATGGTGGGTCCTCACAAGAAAGGAAGTGGGGCTCCCCCTGCACGGTGGCGGAGGAGCCCGGAGCGGCGTCAGTGGCGTAGCACTGTCCGGCAACCGTTGTGCCGGACGGGAGGCTGCGTGTTAGCTGAGGCGGGACAGCAGGTTACGAACGTGCGTGTCGTTAGGAGTCAGGGGCGCGCCCTCGTTTCCCGCGGGACGCGTCGCAGAATCCGGCGCCGTCGTCTGACCCGGCGCCGCGTGACGCCCGTCACGCGCGATCACCGTCACGAACGCGGCGAAGACGCGTGCCGACCACCAGCTGCGGCAGCGGGTCATCTCGGCGAGCGCCTGGGCCGGGGGCAACCCCGCCTGATGGGCGCGCGCGGTCGTGAGCGCGTCCCACACGTCCAGGATCCCCACGATCTGCGCTGCCAGGGGGATCTCGTCGCCCTTGAGCCGATCGGGGTAGCCGCTGCCGTCGTACCGCTCGTGATGCCAGCGGATGATCGGCTTCAAGTCCCAGGGGAACTCCACGTTCGCCAGCAGCTCGATGCCCCAGATCGGGTGCATCTCGACCAGCTCGCGCTCCTCGCGCGTGAGGGGGCCGGGTTTGCGGAGGATCTCGTGCGGCACGCGCACCTTGCCGACGTCGTGCAGGTAGGCGCCGAGTAGCACCGTGGTCTCATCTTCTTCGGCGAGGCCCAGCGCCCGGGCCATGGCGACGGCGTGTTGCGCCACCCGCTCGCAATGGCCGAACGTGTAGCTGTCACTGGACTCGATCGACTGGCCCCAGGCGCGCACCAGCGCCAGGTATGTGCCTTCCAGCTCGGCGACCTTACCGCCGACGTGCACCAGGTCGACGCGGGCGTCGAGGCGTTGAAACAGCCGATACGCCGTGTTGAGCAGCCGGAGGGCGTCCTGGTTGCGGCCCATCCCCTGGTACAGCAGGGCCAGCTCGCGGGAGGCCTCCGCCTCGTTGAGGACGGAGCCCGCGCCGGCGGCCAGCTCGATCGCCGAGCGGAGGCGCGATTCGGCGAGGGCGAGACGTCCCGTCTCGCGGTACACGACCCCGATCACGCGGTAGGCGTTGGCCTTGGCGCCGCGCGCGCCCAGCTGATCGAACAGCGCGAGCGCCGCCTCGGCGTTCTGACGCGCGTTCTCGAACCGCTGGCGCGCCGCGTCCACTTCGGCCTGATTGACCAGGCAGAGGGCCTGCAGGTACACGTCGCCGGCGCGCTCCGCGATCGCGCGGCTCTCGCGGAAGTAGCGGTCCGCCTCGTCAAACAGCTCCTGGTCCGCGCTCACCATGCCTAGGTTGTGATAGGCGATCGCGCAGCCTTGCGCGTCGCGCGAGCGGCGGTACGCCTCGAGCGAGCGGGCGTAGCGGGTGATCGCCTCCTCGAGATCGCCCTGGATGTTGGCGAGAATGCCCAGGTTCTGCTCGACGCGCGCCCGCAGCTGTGGGTTCATACCGCCAAGCTCGAGCGCCTTCAGGAACGAGGTGCGGGCGTCCTCCATGGAGCCGGTCGTCAAGTCCAGCCCGCCGAGCGTGTTGAGTGCCTCGGCCGCGAGGAGCTCGTTACCGATCTGCCACGCTACCTCGTAGCTGCGGCGGCACAGCTCGCGGGCGCGCGCGACATCGTCGCGATGCTGCAGCAGCACCGCCAGACGCCGCAGCGCTTCGGCCAGGACCGTGCGCTCGCCGCCGCGTTCCGCGGCGGCGAGCGCGGACTCGTAGCGCTCGATCGCCTCGGGCATGCAGCCCGCGCGCTCGCGCTCACGCGCCTCGTGCAGCAGATCCGCGCCGCGCCGCATCCCCTCGATCGGATGCGGGTCGGCCGGGCCGATTACGCGAACGTCACCAGGCGATGGCATAGTCGGAGAAGTGGCTGAGTTGCCCGGTGACCGTCTGCGTCGTCACGTTGTCCAACGTCGGCAGGAGCTCGAGGATCTCCAGCGCGTCGGTCGTGTAGGCCACCTGTTTCGGGAGCGTCGAGCCGAGCCAGTTGCAGTTCGCGTAGCTCAGCGTGAGCGCCGCGGGCTGCTGGAACTGGAGGCCCTGGGGCTGGAACTGCACGCGGTTCACGGTGTCCGACGGCGCCACCGCGGTGATCGTGACCGTGTCGGCGAGCGCGCCGGCCGGAACCGACAACGTGTGCGGACCAACCTGGATCATCCCACCCTCCGGGCCGATCGTCGCGCTGGCCGAGTCGGCCAGCAGCGGCGCGCACGCCATCAGACTGACGCTCGGTGGTGTCGGGATGCCGAGATCTGCTTGCGGTCTCGGTCCTTGGAGGTCTCCGCAGCTCAACAGGAACAGCGTGAGCAGGAGACGCGTCGCCTTCATGGATTGGTCCTCCTCTTCTCCAACACCAACCCCGGGGAAGTGGCGCGTGACGCCAGCGGCGTCGCCGCCGCCCCTCCATCCGGAGCCTGTGCTACGCCTCCGTTGAAACGGCGCACCCACGCGTAGCCGGGCTCCGGGTGGCCGTGTCGGACCGCGGCGCTGGCACGCGCCAGCAGCTCCACGGGATCCATTGGGGAGTAGGTGAGGTTGGCGACGGCATCATAACCGACCTTGAGCATCGAGCCGCGGGTCAGCAGGGTGGCGCTCCCCAGCGCGTCCTGCAACACGCCGGTGCCGCGGTGGGCGAGCTTCACCGCGCCGCCGTGGTCGGTCGCGGGTGCCAGCACGGCGAACTCGCCCGGCCCGAGCGATCCCACGACATCGGAAGTCCGCGCCGCGTGCAACAGCAAACCGGCGGCGCGCAAGTCCTGCGCGTCACTCTCCAGGGCGAAGACGACGCAGGCGAGCGCTCCGTGCGTGCGGGCCATCAAGGCCCCCAGCTCGCGCGCCCGTCGCGCCATGCCGGGCCGACTGTGCAGGCCGGTCGCGGGGTCGATCAGCCCTTCCGCGAAGGCCACGTCGATATTTCGCTTCGCCTGTACGTAGGTTTGCAGCTTGACGGCGATCTCTTCGGGATCGCCCGGATGGGCGATGAAATCCCAGGCACCGGCCCGCAGCCCCGCCACGCGCTGCTCGGGGGTCGGTTTGTGGGCCGCCATGATGAGGATCGGAACGTTGTGTCCAATGCGCAGGTCGGCGTGCAGCAACCGGGCCGCGTCGATCCCCGTCATGTCCGGCAGGTCGGCGGCGAGCAGGATCGCGTCCGGTTGGAAATTGCGCGCCCATTCGACGGCGAGCGCGCCGGTCTGCACCTGGACCACCGCGTACCGCTTGCGCTCGAGCGCACCCACCAGTGGATGCTCTGCGAGAGATGCAATCAGGACGATGGGCGGCGCGCCGGGAGCGATGGCCATGGGTTCCGTGTCGCAACTGGGCAACAAGCGGGCCGGGAACGCGGCACCTGGGGCACGCGGGCAACTCGAAGTGACTCAGGCGGTTTCCGTGGCGGCCCTGTAGCGCTGCGCGGACGCAACAGCACTATTGTTGGGCGCGACGCGGGTCGCCGCTGCCCCAACTCGCAACCATATTGACGACCGAAGTGCCGCGAGTGCGTCGCGCGAACCGCCTTGGCCGGCTCGATGGCCTGAGCCTTCAGAGGTCCGCGACGTCTCGCTCCCCAAGCTCCAGCAGCGCCGCGGCGACGTTCTCCTCGAGATGCTTGACGCTGGAGGTGCCCGGGATAGGGAGCATGACGGGCGAGCGGTGCAGCAGCCACGCGAGCGCGACCTGGGCGGGGGTCGCGACCAGCCGCTGCGCGACCCGTGCGAGCGGGCCGCCCGGCCGCGCCAGATTCCCGGTGGCCAGCGGGAACCACGGCAGGAAGGCCAGCCCCTCGCTCTCG
>Ga0209160_1004583_pt1 | contig 11033 bp, 8 predicted proteins | sample GraSoiAngelo_153_FD_186167 | JGI IMG/M metagenome (GOLD analysis project Ga0209160, IMG submission 186167) | Grasslands soil microbial communities from the Angelo Coastal Reserve, California, USA - 14_1009_12_40cm (SPAdes) (version 2) | ecosystem: Environmental > Terrestrial > Soil > Grasslands ...
CTGGTAGGTTTATCCGAAAATAGCTACGTATCGCGCACCAAACTCGGAAAGCGGCTTCGTGATAACGTGCTGCCACCCCACCACGTTTCCGAGCGGCGGTTGACGGCCAATCCTGATGATGCGCCCGTCACGAGTTCGGCGATCTCGCCGGATGGCAAGTATCTTGCCTTCACGGATAAGACAGGCTTCTATCTCCGCCAAGTAGACGGTGGTGAAACCCACCCAATACATTTGCCGAAAGGATTCGACGCACATCCCGTCGGATGACCCTAGACGAGAGGCAAGACTATCCATACTCCTGGACACCGGACAGCAAGGCTGTTTTCTTCGCCTCTGATCGCGATGGGCCATCTCACATTTTTAAGCAAGCAATCGACCAGACCCAGCCCGAGCTAGTGCTAGGCGGGAACGACAACTTGTGGATAGCCCGATTGACCCCGGACGGCTCAGCGCTGCTATACGTAGTAGCGCCTCAGGAGGGCGATTTGTCCCGCAACGTCCGAATTATGCGAGTGCCTCTGGCCGGAGGTCCATCCCAGTTTGTACTCCAGGCGCCCATGATGTGGAATCATCAGTGTGCCCGGCTTCCTTCCACATTATGCATTTACTCTCGAACGGTTCAGAACCAGGAGAGCTTCTTCAGCTTTGACCCTTTGAATGGAACAGGGAAGCTTCTGGCGACGGTTGAAGGGGGACCTTTTAACTGGACACTATCGCCAGATGGGAAGTACCTCGCTACAGTGAAGCGCGGGTTCCAGACGGACTTTGGAATAGTTCAGACGGACCCCGGTATTCAGATACTCTCCATTGCAGATGGCTCGAAGCGAACTATACCAGTGCCGGGGTGGGCGGGAATTACCAACGTCGACTGGTCGGCGGATGGCAAGAGTCTATGGACAGGTGCCTTTCACACCAAGCATGGGTGGCGCTTCGCAGGCCTCGAGAGTTTTGCATTTCTGAACATCGATCTCAACGGCAGGGTGACAGCGACGCTCGGAAAGGGGAATGTATCCTTCTATTGGGCCATATCGTCCCCGGATGGGCGTCATTTAGCGCTTGCCGCAGCGACGGACACTGCCAACGTATTGCTGCTGCAGAATTTCTGATCCCTTGCAAGCGGGGGGACACGACACTCTTCCCGCTACAGCCGCCTCGGCTGAACCCGGCTCTCGCCCATACAGCAGACAACTCTTTTGATTTCGGTCTACCGCCCACGTCCAGGAGTATCTCTGACGTGTAGCTCCTGCCCATAACTTCAGATACTGCAAGTCCCAGCTGCAAATTCTTCCTGAATCACGAGCAACCCTGAAGCAATCCCAAGGTAAGGTTTGCTGACGACACACTCGGAACCCGTTTCTTCGCAACCCTCATTCTTGCCGAGCGTTCGCGCTGAAAGCCGGGGTTCATTCCACTCGGAACACCTGACGATCAGTTGTCCGAATTAGCAACATGCATCAGTGGCTTTCTCTAAAAGAGTAACTTCAAACCAAGCTGGATAATCCGCGGATCGCGGGCGCTGAGCACCTGGCCGAAATGGATGGGATCGAACAAGAAAGCCGTGCCGATCTGGTCGAAGTTGGCGTGATTCAGTACATTCGTGGCCTCAACACGGAACTGAATGCTCATCCGCTCATTAAGGTTAGTGTTTTTGAACAATGACGTGTCCCAGCGCCAGGCGCCCGGCCCGAGTATCGAACCCCGGGAGGCGTTGCCAGGTCGAATGCCGTCTGCGGGCGGATCAGTAAACAAAGAACCGTCAAACCACTGCCCTCTAGCATGCGGCGCATGGCGGTTCGCATTCCCGATCTGGTCCGGGCGAGCGTCGAAGAAGGGTCCACTATTGGGGTCGGCCAGACCGAGCCCTGCCGGATCAATGTGTACGCCGTTGACCGTCAGCCATAGACCCGTTTGGGCATACGCAATACCCGAGATCTCCCAACCTCCAAGTAAGTGTCCAGTAGTGCCACGCTGCAAGCGGTAGAACGGAAGATGGTAGATGTAGCTGCCAGTGAACACGTGCCGACGGTCGAAGTCAGCAGGTCCATATTCTGCGTGAATGTCATAAACGTTTTGAGCAGTGGTGTATTGATTGGGAGCGTCAGTCAACGTATGCGACCATGTGTAGTTCAGCATCACCAAGTTGTTGTCGCCTGCTCTCCATTGCCACTGGGCTTGAAGAGAATGGTAGTTCGATTGGAATCGGGAAGAAGAAACATTGATGGGCCCGAAGCCACGATAAGGCCTCACGTAGTTAAGGAGCTGGCTAGTTGCAGAGTTAACCGGGCCCTGCGCCAGGACCCCTGCGGAGAGATAGGCGCCCGGACGGGGTTGGTTGATGTCCACACCTGCGGTTAGATGCAAAGCTTTGTTACCGTAGTAACCGATATCAAACAACATCGTTCGGCTGAGCTGCCGCTGGATGTCGATGTTCCACTGTTGCACGTAAGGTTGCTTCCAATTCACGTCGATTCCGCTGAGCTCTTGCGGAGAAAGATTCAAATCAGGCACCGTGCCCGCAGGATCGTTCAGACTGGTGTTAGATATTGCAACGGTCTGCACGAATGGAGGGTTAGTCGTAGTTCCGCCCTCGAACTGACCCAGGGCCGGCAAATCGAAGAAAATGCCATAGCCACCGCGAAAGGAAGTTTTGCCGGTGTGAAAGGGGTCCCATGCGAATCCGACTCGGGGTGCGATATTGCGGTTTGTCTGTTTTGCCACCGCGTTGCCGAACCGCGAATTCTGGCCCCCAATAATGATGCCATTCATCACCGGGGTGGACGTGCCAGCGACGAGCTGCCCCGTAGTTATATCGATCGGAGGTGCAGCGGCGTTCTCATAAGCTAATGGATCGAAATTTGTCAGTTGTCCATGGCCTTCGGTGGGCTGACGGAAGAAGGACCATCGCAATCCGTAGCTGAGAGTCAAGTTAGAACGTATCCGGTATTGATCCTGCGCGAAGAACTCAAACTGATTCTGATGAATATCTGCCGTGGGATTTTCGTTTGCTTGACGGAAAACTAAAACGTTGCCAAGCAGGAAATTAGCCCACTCTTGCTGAAAGCTATTCCCCGCTGGACCGATGTCGAGAAAGTTGTAAATGCCGTTGTCAATGCGGAAAAACGCCCCTTCACTCTTTTCATAGTGATGGTAGACGAGTCCAAACTTTGCGGTGTGCTGCCCGATGATCCAGGTAAGACTGTCGAACGCCGAGTGATTCGTGTTCAGATCCCGATAGGGCCCAAATCCAAGCAGGCGTTCACCTTCGTTGAAAATTAAGGTTGGGGCGCGGCCAGACAGATTCTTAAAGGGAAGATTAGGGCGGATGTCGGGAGATAGAGTCTCGCTGAGCAGGCCGACCGGCTGGCTAAGAACGGCTCCGTGGGAATAGGAGTAGCCGAGTTCGTTTATAAAGTGCGGAGTAATCACCATCGCGAGTCGAGCCGCAATGTTCGAGCCTGGAGCGTTGGTTCGTGTAGTGGCCACGCCCGGAAGACTCGAACCTGTGGCAATCCCGCCGGGTTCTTCGGTGGGTATCGAGTCATGCGTGTATTTGAAGAAGCCGCTCAACCTTGGGCTGAAGATGTGATCGACCTTTAGATTTTCCTCCCGAAAGTCGAACAGGTTTCGTGCGGTGAAACTGAAGGTGCCATCGGGTCCAGGCGCGGGCAGCTTCGAGTAAATGTCCTTGATGTAGGCGGCCGCCGTGGGATCGACGTCGGTGATTTGCGTGGTGGTTGGCCCGACACAAAGCTGGGTGATAGGGTCGATGATTGGCTTGGTACAGACCGGTGTTGCGAAGGTTCCCTGCAACTCTGCTCTGGAGGGTACTTCGGCGCTGGTAAACGTGCTGTAGTTGACCACGCGCCGCCACTCTTCGGAAAAGAAGAAAAAGGTTTTCTTGGCGTAGAGCCGAGGGATGAAAACAGGTCCACCGATGGTGAAGCCAAAGTTGTTGTAACGCAGTGGAGGTCGAGCTAATTCCCTAAGGTTATTAAAGAAATTGTTTGCTTCGAGAACGTCGTTGCGGAAGAATTCATAGGCGCCGCCATGATAAGTGCTCGTCCCGGACCGCGTGACGACGTTGATTTGGCCTCCCGATCCGCGTCCGAACTCAGGATCGTAGTTGCCGCGCAGGACCTTGAATTCCGCAATGGAATCGATACTGGGAAAAGTTAGTAGCGTCTTGTTCGACCCGCGGTCAACGTTGTCGGCGCCATCCAGTGTCCAGTTGTTCTGGCTCTCTCGTGCACCGTTAATTGAGAAAGATACGGAATTGACGCCACCATTCAAACCACTGACACCCACATAAGGCTGATCTGAAGCGAGACCCGAGGAGACACCAGGCTGCAACGCGACCAATTGCGAATAATTGCGTGTGTTGATGGCAAGTTCTCGAACTTGGATTCCGGAAACCAGGCCCGCAGCAGTGGCACTTTGTAGATCCACCTGAAGTGCCTCGGCCTCCACCGTAATTTCATCGCTAAGCCCGCGAACTTGCAGGACGAAATTGACAGCGCGCCGGTCATTCACACTCAATTCAATTCCGGTTTCCAGACTGGTTTTGAATCCAGACGCCTCCACGGACACATCGTAGTGTCCTATGGGAAGAAGTGGAACCACATACTCGCCGCTGGGGGAGGTGGTCAGACGACGAACGACTATGGCTTGATCCGTATTCACCACGATGATTGTGGCACCGGAGACGACGGCGCCACTTGGGTCCGTGACAGTGCCTAAGATAGTGGCGGTAATTTCCTGAGCGACAGCATAGGACCCGAAGAGAAGCAATAACGCAGCCAACGATGCAATGCCTGCTCGAATGACGGCTCCTTATTGTTCGATCTAAATGGCCGTTAGAAACTCAGCGGAAGTGTACTCCGATTGTCACTTCCTTAGCTTCGACATTTTCAGGGAAAGTTCAGGTCGAGAGCATAAATCTCCTGGACGCTGCGATCCCGCATCAAGAGCGGCGCGTCATCCGGAGTTAGTCCTATCCAGCCGGCGGCAACTTCGGAGAGCTGAGGAAAATCCTTGAGGCTTAAGATTTCTTCCAGCATGCGATCTTTGATTCTCACGCGAAGCACAGCCCCTGCACTGCCCCGGCTTCCCCGCATGTAGACGTATTTCCCGTCATGCGACCATTCGTTGTAGCCGAGTTGTTCCCCCTCCGCCAAAGTTGACCAATGATTCGTGTTTGTATCGAACAGCATTAGTTTCCTCTCACCGATTGTAAGGGCGGAGATATAGCGTCCGTCCGGCGATGCTCTTGGTGAGAATAGTCCGTCGGATCCCGGAATTGAGGAGACTTTCCCGGTCTTCAAATCCAGGCGATAAATAGCGGCATTGGCATTGCTGAAAATGTCGATTTTGTCGGTTTTCCCGAAAACGATGGATTTCCCGTCGGGAGCCCAGGTTGCGTCTGCTTCGTTCGTGTTGGACTGCGTCAACACTTCCGGACTGCCTCCCGATGGAGACAGCAAGTAGATTTTCCAGGAACTGTCGAACCGTACATCCATGAACACAATCTGGGAGCCGTCAGGCGACCACCGCGGTTCATACGCTCGCACCGGTGGAAAGGTAAGCTGCATCTTGTCACTTCCATCCACGCGGCTTCGCCACAGGGTCATGTCGGGATAAGAAACGTAAGCTATCCACTTCTGGTCGGGCGAAAAATCGACGGGTCCAGCGGAGAGACCCGGCAAGTAAGGATCAAATCGGCGAGCCTGTTCGTCATAGCGCAAAAGCTCCACGCGAAGCTCCTCGCCCAGGGCAAACAGTCGCTTACCGTCGGAGCTGGGGATAGGAGCATTGAAACGTAGCGGCCCGGACGTCAAACGCGACGGGCCCTTGGCGCGTCTGCCAAAGAGGGAGCGACGTTCCGGCATTACCCAGATGGCTTGGGCGTTTCCCCGCCCTGCCAGAAAATAGTAGTAATTGCCGTCCGGCGACCAATTTCCGCAGCCGTGAGAGAATGACTCTTTCCAGCTTGGAAAAACGCGGTGGATTTCCTTCCCATCCGCGTCCATTTCCCAAATCGAATTGGAATCGATTTTTGGATCAGTAATATCAAAGCGGATCCGTCGCCCGTCCGGGGAATATCGAATGCAAAACACGAAGCCGGAAACCTCGGCCAGTTGATGAGGCTCGCTTCCATCTTTGTTTGCCGTCATTATCTTGCCCATGTTGCCCGCATCCGCGTACACGATGTGTGTCCCATCCGGCGTCCAAGTTGCGAGGAGCGCCCTGATGTTTCCGACATGGTGGGGCGCACCTGCCGGCAGTGGTTGCGCCCAAAGTTCGATTACGGAATCCGAGCCGACCCTGGCGCCTTTCGCGACCAATAGCTCCGAGCGATCTGGAGAGACGGGGCTTACAGCCCAAACATCCTGAAGTGTAGTTGTCAACCAAGTGGTCTCTCCGCCCGCAGCCGACACTTGAGCGATCGCAGAGCCCGTGGTGTCAGGCGTCCCTTCCGTGAAGTAGAGATGGACGCCATCGGTCACGGGCGGATTTATCGAGTTCTTCGCCTTACCGTCGTTGGTGATTCGAACTATGTTGGTGACTGTTGGCGGCTGCGGCTGGCTGCGCCAGAAGGCCACGCAAATCAGCACCATAACTACAACACCGGCGATAACGCCAGTACGCTTCAAAAGGTTTTTCCCTGCGGATGATTCCGGAGGGCTGCTCGGACCGGAAATTCCGCTCTCCTCGCCGACTGGCCTTTCGACAGTTGCTATGAATCTGTAGCCCCGGCGAGGAAGTGTCTCGATAAAGGTGGGATTATCGGCGGAATCGCCAAGCGTCTCGCGCAGCCGCTTGATGGCTGTATTCAGGCCGGTTTCGAAATCAACGAAAGTGTCCCCGTGCCAGAGTGTGGAGCGTAGTTCTTCCCGGCTTACGATTTCGCCGTGGTGCTCGATCAGTTTGAGGAGTACCTGGTAGGGCTGATCCTGAAGCCGCAGTTTCACACCGTTCTTGCGGAGCTCCGCAGCTCGCAAATCGAGCTCGAATACTCCGAAGCGACAGAAGGAAGTGTTCTGGGCAAACACAAATGATATCTAAGCTACTGGTAAACTGCCGCTAGTCTAGCATTATTTCTCCGCAACAAGGCAAGTCAGGCGCGCCATATTTGGCCGTAACCAGCTGCGGAATCGGCACTTGACGGGCCACAGACATTCCAGACAGTTGTCAGACCCCATCCATTGAACGTCATTCCCGCCTGACCAATTCTCGCCGCTACCGCAAATGCGGTGGAGGTGAGCGTCGTGAAAAAAGCGATTTGCTTCTGCCTGGTCATGATGTTCGTACAGAGTTCCGGTCAAGCACAATCAGGTCCTGAGACGACAAGATCAGGGGCGAAGAACGAGATTCTCTCGTCCATGGTCACCGCGCTCCCCTCGCAACCGCGGACTGCTGGCGAGCCGTACCTGCCAACTCCGGCGCAGAAGTTTGTGTGCAACACAGGCTATAGCCAGACTAACTGCAACGAACAAGTGCTGGTCCTGAGAAAAGCCCTGGCCAACTATCCCGTAGCGCAACTCGGAAGTTGGACCTGGATCTTGGTGCGTTCCGAGGACTGGAAGGCCATTCTGCGCTCCAGGAGCCTTGATCCAGACAGCCCAGCGTTTACGTATTATCCGAAGCGCGAGACGTTCTTCGACGAAGCGCTAGTCACGCAAGTACCCGCGCGCAGCCCCGAATTGCTGTTGAAGTGGAACATGGACAGGGAGGGCCTCCTTGATCTTGCGATCCGCCACGAGCTGGGTCATGCGCTCTGTAACGAACCGGACGAACGGAACGCCGAGCGTGTAGCCAAGCTTCTGGAGCAGAGAAAACCGGTCTCCTGTGAAGCGAAGGCCGCGGCGAAACAGAAGTCCGGTCATCATGCATCATTAAATTAGGTGAGATCAAGCGCCAGCTAACCTTACAAAAATCCGCCTGTGAAATTGGAATCCCCGTTTGAAGTCCGACGCTGATAGTGAGCGGATGACGCTAGTGCTTTTTCGGACGCGACGCCGGGATGAGTGCTAGATGGTGCCCGGAAAGTGGGGCGTCGCGTTCGAAAAAGCCGTCAGAAGGAAGCCGCTGGCGCGGCGGACGCGGGCCTTATGCAAATTGAATGGAGCGAGGGAGAGGTGTAGAAGTTCACAGGAGTCGTCCAGGCCGCTGGAGTAGCAGCCAGCGACAATGTGCGAAGACGAGTCGATGGCCGAAATGAGCCTAGGCGGGGACAGGAAGAAGATGTCTGGGTAAGGGAGACACACTTCGGCGAGACGCTCTGAAACGCGCCGACCGTGCGGTGTGTGGGCGAGTGATTTCATGCAGCCGTGGCCAGGAGCGGTGGAGAACGGAGTTGGAGTTGTGCGGCGTTGAATCGTTCGACGACGGCCATCGGTCCGCCGCACTTGGGACAGCGCCACAGCGGGTGCGCTGTAGCAGCGGTCGAAGGTTCCGATTCGTTTTTCGGGGGAGTGGCGTGGAGCGCGGCGAAGCACCGTGGCAGCAGGGCGGCGCGCCGTCGGTTGGCCAGGAAGCCGAAGTGGCGGATGCGGACGAAGCCCTTGGGGAGCAGGTGAAGTAGGAAGCGACGGAGAAACTCATCGCGCGAGACGGTCATCACTTTCTGCTGATTGTGGTTGGCAGAGTCACGCCAGCGAAAGGTAACCTGGCCGTGCGCCAGAGCCACGAGGCGGTGGTTGGAGATGGCGACGCGGTGGGTATAGCGGCCGAGATACTGGAGCACGTACTCGGGTCCGCCGAAGGGTGGTTTGGAGTAGACGATCCAGTCTTTGCGGAAGAGGGGACGCAGCCAGGCAGCGAAGAACTTGGGATGGGTGAGCGGTGCGAGTTCCCCGGCTAAGTGCAGTTGACTGCGCTCCAAGGCAGACTTCAGACCGGCGACGAACTTGCCGCGAAACACGCGCCGCAGCACCACGATGGGAAGGAAGAAGCGCGGATGGGATCGAATCCAGCGGGCGTGATCGCGGGAGAGTCCGCCGGCGGGAACGACACAGTGGACATGGGGATGAAGTTGGAGTTTCTGGTTCCAGGTATGGAGCACGCTGAAGAAGCCGATCTCGGCTCCGAGATGGGCGGGATTGTGCGCGACCTCCTGCAGGGTTTCGGCGCTGGCCCGGAGCAGCAAACCGTAGATCACCTTCTTGTTCTGGAGTGCTAACGAAGCCAGTTGCGGCGGCAGGGTGAAGACGACGTGGACGTAGGGCGTGGGCAGGAGTTCACGACGACGCGCCGCGATCCAGCGTTCGCGCGCACCGGTCTGACACTTCGGGCAGTGCCGATTGCGGCAGCTGTTGTAGGAGATGGTGGCACGATACCCGCAGCTGGTGCACTCATCGATATGCCCGCCGAGAGCGGCGGTGCGACAGCGCGCGATGGCCCGCAGGACTTTAAGGTGGGTCCAGCGGAGCCACGAACGATTCCTCTCGACGAAGTCTGTACCTGCGCTGCGAATGATGTCGGCCACCTCGAACCGTGGCCGACTCATCTACTCCTCCTGCGAAGACCTGCCTTTCTTCAGCACCAGCGCGTCCAGCGGACTGGGGGTGGCATGCAAATGCCGTTGCGAGAGGTGGAGGTAGCGAGCGGTTTCTTTCAGATCATGATGGCCTAACAGGATCTGGATGGTGTGGAGGTCGGCCCCGGATTCGAGCAAGTGCGTGGCGAAGCAGTGACGGAGCACGTGGGGATAGATGCGTTTCTTAATCCCGGCGCGGCGGGCGGCCTCGACGCAAGCGTGATAGGGCGTCTTGTCATCCATGGGGTGATCAGCGCTGTGCCAGCGGTTGCCGGGAAATAACCAGTCGGACTTTTTGCGCAGACGTCGCCAATGAGCGCGCAGTTCTTCGAGCAGGATGGGGCTGAGCATCACGTCGCGGTCTTGGTGACCCTTGCCGTCCTGAATGTGCACGACCATGCGTCGGCTATCGATGTCGCTGACCTTCAGGCGCGTGAGCTCGGTGCGGCGCACGCCGGTGCCGTAGAGGGTCATCAAAATGGTGCGATAGAAGGGAGTCGGCGCAGCATCGATGAGCTGGGTTACTTCTTCCTGGCTGAGAATGGTGGGCAGGCGATAGCGCTTCTTGGGATAGGGAGTGTCGGCAATGCTCCAGGGCCTCTTGAGCGTCTGGATGTAGAAGAAGCGCAGGGCGCAGAGATGGTTGGTCACCGAACCGGGACTCAGTTTGTGCAGAGTGAAGAGCTGCGCTTGGTACTCGCGGATGTGCTGCGGTCCCAAGCGATCGGGCGAGCGGTGGAAGTGCTGAGCAAAGCGCTCGATGAAGCGAATGTAACGCCGCGTGGTAGCCTCAGAGTAATGACGACGCTGGAGTTCTTCCAGCATCATTTTGCGTAGATGGGTCACAGGGACACCTCCTTGTGACCCACAAATTATCTGAAGCCGAAAATCAGGACTGCCGACATCACCTACGCGGCAGCGTCCGCCGCGCCAGCGGCTTCGTTCTGACGCGCAAACCGGAAGTTAACTTTTTCAATCAGGCCATAGCGCTCATTGACAGTTGTCAGCAAATGGATTGGGGATACGACGAAAATCTTCACGTTTCGTCTGTCGTTCGGGTTTCCTCGACGCGCACTCACAGTCAAATCGAGGCAATTGCAAACTTGAACCCGTTATTTTAGTAAGCCCACCGCAACAACGTCGCCCCCACCGTAAATCCCGCCCCCACCGACGCCAGCATCACCAGACTTCCCTTCTTCAGCTTCCCTTCCTCGACAGCGGTCTGCATGGCGAGTGGGATGGTGCCGGCCGTGGTGTTTCCGAAGCGATCGATGTTAATGACCAGGCTTTCCGGACGTAGGCCGAGGCGGTCCGCCGTGGCCGTGATGATGCGGCGATTGGCCTGGTGGGGAATGAAGGCGTCGATGTCGCAGCCCTTCAGGTTATTTCGCTTGAGGAGCTTCTCGCAGAGTTCGGTTTGTTTGCGAACGGCAAATTTGAACACGGCCTGGCCGTCCTGGTGCACGTAGTGCATTTTCTTTTCGACGGTTTCGCGCGA
>Ga0209160_1004584_pt1 | contig 11032 bp, 9 predicted proteins | sample GraSoiAngelo_153_FD_186167 | JGI IMG/M metagenome (GOLD analysis project Ga0209160, IMG submission 186167) | Grasslands soil microbial communities from the Angelo Coastal Reserve, California, USA - 14_1009_12_40cm (SPAdes) (version 2) | ecosystem: Environmental > Terrestrial > Soil > Grasslands ...
GGGAAGCATCTGCCTGACGCTGGCCAGGTCCGCTCGATTCACTAGTGTCAGCTTCTTCAGCTTGCGCATACGGCCGGGCGCTTTGGTGCCCATCAAGTGGCGCTTGCCGGAGTGCATGCGCTTGATCTTGCCGTTGGCGGTGATCTTGAAGCGCTTCCTGGCGCCGCGGTGGGTCTTCAATTTCAATTTCGGTTTTGATGCGTTCCTTGGCATGGCCTAATTCCCTCGCCTTTAGACTTGCTGGTGCGACCGAAGAAGGGCCCCGCCGCGGCGGGCGCCCCTAGGTGATGCCCACATAACATAAATCTTGCGGAGGTCTTCTTTTCCGCCGATTACTGCGACTGCTGGGCGCTCGATGACGGCTGTCCCGCGGGCTTGGCCATGCTCACGCCTTTTTTCGGCGCCAGCAACGCCACCAGGACGTTGCCTTCCATGCGCGGCATGGTTTCGATCTGGCCCTGGTCGCCGATCTCCATCAGCAAACGGTTCATCTTGGCGCGGCCTACTTCCTGGTGCGCCATTTCGCGCCCGCGATGAAAAATCATCGCTCGCACTTTGTGGCCTTCGCCGAGGAACCGGATAATCTGGTTCTTGCGGACCTGATAGTCGTGTTCGGCGGTGGCAGGCCGAAACTTTACTTCCTTCAACTGCGAGCCGCGGCTGCTCTTGCGCTGCTCGTGGGCCTTTTTGTTTGCCTGGTAGAGATATTTGCCGTAGTCGGTGATCTTGCAAACCGGCGGATCGGCCGTGGGCGAAATTTCCACGAGATCCAGCCCCTTTTCCTTCGCCAGCTTTATGGCTTCAAACGGCTGCATGACGCCGAGCTGGCCGCCCTCTTCATCAATCACCCGGATCTCGCGCGCCCTTATGCGTTCATTAACGCGAATACGGTCGCTTTGCCGGAAGTTCCGTTCTGCGATAAGTCCCCCTCCAAGCACGTGCTATTCGTGGGCACGAAGCGGCCGACAACAACCTGCTTTCCCGCGACATCCGGGGGGGCTGGCCCCACTCGAGACCCCACTGATCACCGCCAAGCGATGAACCCACCCCACACAGCTCAAAAACGACTGGGGACGGGCGTCAAAGTATAGCACGTGCCAGTGGCTGCACGGCAAGGGGCAAAAAGGTGCGACCACGGGAGTTGGCCGGGGATTATGAGTGGGAGCAGATGGCGCAAGAATCGAGGCCCAAGCTCACGTGCTCAGCCCCAGGTCGCCCTTCGGCCCGCTGATGAGCGCGCGGAGCCGTGCTTTGTCACTTCGCTCGACGGGGAGGTCCAGTCCCATGCGTTTGAAGGTCAAGGAAAGTTCCTCCGGATCCGCGCTCATGATTTCAAAATACTCCAGGCGGCAACGCGCGGGAGCGTCCTTGGAGGGGTGCGTCGAGTCCGCGCTCCATTCGATGAAAAAGGGCAGGAGACCGTGGCGGTCATCGGCAAGGTTGACGGTTTTCCAGGTGAGCACGTGGCCATCCGGGCGTTTTCTGGAGCCGTCGTCCGGGCCCTGGAATGCGATTTGACTTTCGTGGAGCTGCTTGGCGATGGCCGCCATGTCCGGAGGATGGACGGCCCAGCCGATGAGGCGCGGATCGTTCATTTCGCGGATTTGAGGGTAATGCACGATCCGGTTCTGGGCTGGATCGGGGGCCATGATTTCCAGGTAGCGCCGCTCGCCGAGCGAAAGCAGCGCGTTGCGCGTGCCGCGGCCGGGATGCACTCCCCCCATGGCCGGGCGCACACCAGTTTTCTCTTCCACGAAATCGATTCCGCGATCAAGATCGCGGCAACCGACAATGAGGTGATCGAGCAAGGCGGGCACCTCCTCGTCGTCTTCCGCGTCCGTCGCCCAGGAAACAGACGGCACGGCAAGCGCGCCGCCGATTAGCGCGAGAAAGACACGCCGTGAGAGCGGTTGTGACATTGGTGACCTCCGGTCGGCAATGCATCATCGTTTGGCTAGAGCGAAATCTCCGAAGTGCGCTGGCCGCGCTTGCTCAAGTAATGATGCCAGAACAGACGAGCGGCAACGGCGCGCCAGGGACGCCAAGGCGCGGATATCTTTTCAAGGTGTTGGGGCGAAGGACGCTGGCGAAGGCGTTTTACTTCCTGCACTGCTGTGGCCAAGGCCAGATCGCCCACCGGCCAAATATCCGGGCGGCGAAGCGCACTCAATAGATAGATGTCGGCTGTCCAGTTCCCGATGCCTTTGAGGGCGGTAAGTTTGTTGTGCGCATCTTGATCTGGGAGGGAGTCGAGGTTGTTCAAGTCCAGCCGTCGCTCGGCGATCTCCTCTGCCAGGAGCCGCGTGTACAGCGCTTTCTGGCGGCTGAAACCGATGCGCTTCAACTCTCGGCCGGTGAGGGTAAGAAAGCGTCCGGGAGTCAGCGGGTTCACCTCTTGCTCTAAGCGTTGATACGCTGCGCGGGCTGCGGCCAGCGAGACTTGCTGCTCTAAGATGATGTAGACGAGGGTGGGGAATCCCGGATCGCGCACCCACAGGGGCGGCGGGCCGTACTTTTCGAGGACTTCAGCCAAATGGGCATCGCGATCCGCCAGCAGACGCACGCCCTGGGCGAAGACGTTTTCGTTCAGGATGATTTGCGAGATTTGCACGGCCGCTCGAATGAAGAGTGGTGATGACCATTCAGCTGGTGGCTCGCGAATTCGCTTCGCGCTGGAGCGCTTCGATGAATTCGGCGAGCGGCCTAGGGCCGAGGTCGCCTTTGCTGCGGTGGCGGACCGAGACGGTGCCGGTTTCGGCTTCCTTGGGGCCGACCACGAGCATATAAGGGATCTTTTGCAACTGCGCGTCGCGGATTTTTGCGGGTAATTTTTCGTTGCGGTCGTCAAGATGGACGCGCAGGCCCTGGCCCTTCAGAGTTTCAGTGACGTGCTTGGCGTAGTCGGCCGCTTTTTCGCTGACCGGGCAGACTTCCACCTGGACGGGCGCGAGCCATAGCGGGAAAGCGCCGGCGTAGTGCTCGATCAGGATGCCGAAGAAGCGCTCGACGGAGCCGAGCAGCGCGCGGTGCACCATGAGCGGCTGATGCTTGGCGCCATCGGCGGCGACGTATTCGAGGCCGAAGCGCGCCGGGAGGTTGAAATCGAACTGCACGGTAGTGAGCTGCCAGGAACGGCCGATGGCGTCGATGAGCTTCACGTCAATCTTCGGACCGTAGAAGGCGGCTTCGCCTTCCATCTTTTTGTACGGGATGTTCATGCGCTTCATGGTGTCGGCGAGAGCGGCGGTGGCGCGCTGCCAGTCTTCGGGCTTGCCGGCGTAATTCTCCGGATGCGCGGGATCCCAATCGGAGAGCTCGACTTCGAATTTGTCGAAGCCGAAATTTCTCATGACGGCAAAGGCAAAGTCGACGCAGGCCTCGACTTCGCTGGCGATCTGTGAGGGCATGCAGAAGATGTGCGCGTCGTCCTGAGTGAAGCCGCGGACGCGTAGCAAGCCGTGGAGCACGCCGCTGCGTTCGTAGCGATAGACGGTGCCAAGCTCGGCGAGGCGCACCGGCAAATCACGGTAGCTGCGGAGCCTGGACTTGTAAATCAAAATGTGGCCGGGGCAATTCATGGGCTTGAGCTGGTAATCGGCTTTCTCGACTTCCATCGCGCCAAACATATTGTCCCGGTAAAAATCGGTGTGGCCGCTGGTCTTCCACAGATCGAGGCGCATGATGTGCGGGGTGTAGACCAGGTCGTAGCCGCGTTTCTGCAGCTCGTCGCGCAGCCAGCCTTCCACGATCGTGCGGATCAAGCCGCCCTTGGGATGCCAGAAAATCAGCCCGGGGCCGGCTTCTTCCTGGATGCTGAAGAGGTCCAGCTCGACGCCCAGCTTGCGATGATCGCGGCGCTTGGCCTCCTCGATGCGATGCAAATGCTCGTCTAGCTCTTTTTGAGTAAAGAAAGCCAGGGCGTAAATTCGCTGAAGCTGGGGATTGCCTTCCTGGCCTTTCCAGTAGGCCCCGGCGACGTTCATCAGCTTGAATGCCTGGATGCGCTTGGTGGAAGGAATGTGCGGGCCGCGGCAAAAGTCGATGAATTTCCCGGTGGTGTAGAAGGAAACCATCGGCTCGGTGGCTTTTTCCTCCACCAGTTCGCATTTGAAAATCTGGTTGCTCCTCTTGTAGAGGTCCAAAGCTTCCGGTTTGGGGATGAGTTTGCGCTCGTTGGGCAGATCCTGGGCTGCCAGCTCGTGCATTTTTTTCTCGATTTTGGCGAGGTCTTCCTGAGTGAACGGCTCGTCGCGCAGGAATTCGTAGAAAAAGCCGGTGTCGATCGGCGGACCGATGCCCAGCTTCACATTGGGATACAACTCCGTCACCGCCGCCGCGAGGAGGTGGGCCGCGGAATGCCGAAACACAAAAAGCGAATCGGGATCTTTTTCGGTCAGGATATGCAGCTTGACGTCATGGTCGAGCGGACGCCGCAGGTCGATCAGCTCGCCTTCCCCGTTGTTGGGTGCAGCCACACGGGCAACCAGGGCGGCATCGGCGAGCCGGGGAGAAATCTTCCGCGCAATATCGGCAGGGGTAGTGCCCTTGGGCACTTCCTGAACGCTGCCATCCGGCAAGGTGATATGAATCTGCTCCATGTGCGTGTTCACCTGGAAGGAGAAACACTAAGCTTATCGGCGGCGTTCCGCGCGGTCAAGGCGCAGCAGACAAATTGCCATCGATTCGAAACCGGTGGCTAAATCAGCGTGACGCCGGGAAGCCCCGGAAAACTGCGCGTCCGACTTGATCAGCTCCGCCCGGAGATTTGGCTGGATTTCCCGCAACCCCGGGAGTCCCCAGGGAAATCTCGCGGGTCAGCTGATCCTGCTCTTCGAATTCCTGCCTTTCGCGTTTGGCTCGACCCAGGCTACGGGGTAGACTTTCTTATTTCGGTAACTTGTGCGGAAACGCTCTGGGGAAAACGGAATGAAAAAATTGGGCGAGATATTCGGCTTGGGGTGGGCACTTCTTTCGTTGGCAATCGCGAGTGCGGCGCAGGAGCCCAAAGCGCTTCCTTTGCCGGACGAACGCTACAAAGCGGACATCCTGCTCGTGGTTGCACATCCCGATGACGAAGGCGCAGCTACTCCCTATCTCGCGCGGGCGCTCGACGAGCACAAGCGAATAGCCGTTGTCTTCGGCACGCGCGGCAGCAGTGGCGCGAATGAAGCCGGAGCCGAGCAAGCCGCGGCGCTCGGCGTCATCCGCGAGATCGAAGCGCGCAACGCCCTCACATCGCTGGGCATTACCAACGTGTGGTTTCTCGGCGGCAAGGACACGGCATCGCAGAACGTCTTGCAGTCGCTGGCGAACTGGGATCACGGTGTTTCGCTCGAGCAGCTTGTGCGCCTCGTTCGCCTGACCCGTCCGGAAGTCATGCTGACTTTTTTGCCGGGAACATTTATTGGTGAAGACCACGGGGACCATCAAGCCTCCGGGCTGCTGGCCACGGAAGCATTCGATATGGCGGGCGATCCCGCCTCGTTCCCCGAGCAGCTGGCTGGCCCAACCAAACGCCTCGAACCCTTTCTGGAGAACTTACGGCCCTGGCAGTCCAAGAAGATTTATTACTTTCCGGATGCGGACCGCAAAGATATTTTTCGCGGGAAAGGCCCGGACTATTCCGTGAAGGAGATTTCCAAATCAAGCAAGCAGCCCTACTGGCGAGTGGCGCTCGATTCGTTCCGTGCTCACCAGACGCAAGCCAAGTCCTTTCTCGACAAGATCGCTCAAATGGACGAGGCCCAAATCGAAAAGATGGCCACCTCCGACGACGCGTGGACGGAGGCATTGCATTTCGTGCTCGGCAAATCGCTGGTTGGCGGCAGCCTGACCGCAGATGTTTTCGATGGCGTCACGCCGGGCGCGATTCCCTTTGCCAGATCCGATGTTGCTCCTGAACCTGCACGGCCGGATTTATCGGTGGAGCTTGGCGGCCCGTGGAGCTTTTACAGCGAGTTTCGGCGGGCTCATGCGCTCGCCAGTCTCCCTCATCCCGAGCCGCCGGAGATCGCTCTTCAGGTTCCCGGCACACTGGTGATTCCCTTGTGGGTTCGCAATCGAACCGCGAAGACTCAGGAGATCACCGTCTCTGCCGTGCTACCCGCGGGGTGGACCGCCGAGAGCGGCACCGGGAAGTTTACGGTGGGGGCGAAGCAAGTGGCAGCCGCTCGCATCGAAGTGAACCTGCCGGCGCTAGTGGAGAACAACGCGAAAAAACCAGAGCCGCAGGAAATCAGCGTTCATGCAGAATCCCGTGCGCAATCTATCGGGGAGATCAAACTTCGGGTTGAACTTCGGAAACGGGCGCTGCCGCAGTAGGCCGCTTCAGGATTTTTTCTGACGGGCGGCTTCCATCGCTACCCAGGCGGCTTCCGGCAGCAACAGCAAGTCGTTGAACTCGCCGGCGCCGCGCAGCCATTGCGCGCCGTCGATCACCACGCATTCACCGTTGATGTAGTCGGCCATGTCGCTGAGGAGAAATGCCGCGAGATTGGTCAGCTCCTCGTGCCGCCCGAAGCGCTTCATGGGATGCTTGTCCTTGGCGTGATCTTCGAAGGGCTTCGATGGCATCAGCCGCGACCACGCGCCCTCGGTTGGGAACGGCCCCGGGGCGATGGCGTTCAGCCGGATGTGATACTTCGCCCACTCTACGGCCAGCGAAGTGGTCATCGCCAAAACACCCGCTTTCGCGCAAGCCGACGGCACGACAAACCCCGAGCCGCAGTTGGCGGCCGCATAGGTGGTCACGATGTTCACTACATTGCCGCCGAGCTTTTGGGAAATCCAGCGCTTCCCAAATGCCTGTGTGCAGTGAAATGTTCCGTTCAGGACAATGCCAACGATGGCGTTGAAAGCATTGGGCGTCAGTCTTTCGGTGCGCGCCATGAAATTTCCGGCGGCGTTGTTGACCAGCGTATTGATTTCGCCGAATTGTTCCTCGGCCTTGGCTGCCGCGGCTTCGACGGCGCCGTAGTCGCGCACGTCGCAAGTCGTGTAGGCAGCTGCGCCGCCCGCCCGGTGGATCTCATCGCACGTTTCTTTGAGCGGTTCTTCCCGCCGGCCGACCACGAACATGCGCGCGCCTAGCTCAGCAAACCGCAAGGCCATCGACCTGCCGAGTCCCGTTCCCCCACCGGTAAGAAAAATCGCCCGGCCCTTCAGTAAGTCCTTTTGGAACACGTTTCACCGCCTCGTGCCGATGACGGAACGGGCGCGTCACCTGCCGAACGCGATTCTAATCTATCAGCGAGACTGCGGAAGACTTTTTCGAAAGTCCAAGGATAGCGGGAGGGAAGGCAGGTGAACAAGCTTAGGGATGCATTTGTGAAGGAACGGGTCGTCCCATGGCTTTTGCATATTCGGCGGCGTAGAGCCCACTCTCCGGAAATTCCTCACTCAATTCGTGGAGCAGTTTCTGCGCCAGGCGCTCTTGTTTCTCTCTGCGAGCCGCCAATGCCAGCAAGATCTTGGCAAACGGCTGCAGGTACCGTCCGTTTTCAATTGTTTTTCCAAGCTGCTGCATGCCGAGCGTTTTGTCGCCGTGGATTCCTCCGAACCGCAGGAAGAACCGCGCACCGCCCGAGAGGCTTCCGATAATGTAGTTGGCCGCTCCCAGGGCTACGTATGCATCATTGGCATCCGGGTGCTGTGCGAGCAATTGCTTGGCATGTTCGTTGGCCTCCTTAAGCCGCTTCAAGGCTTCCAGGTGCTGCTTCCTGAGAATCATATCTGCGTCGGATTCCATCCCCGCCGACAGTGCCAGCGCGAAGAGCGCTTCGGGGTCCTTGGGGTCTTTTTCCAGGCGCTGCCTTGCGAGCTTCCGCGCGTGCTGGACGGCCTCCTGAAAATTCTTCATTCGCTCGGGATCGGGTTGGCCGTCAATGCCGCGCAGGAATTTTTTCTCGTTCAAGAAGAAATCACTGGAGAGGACATCCTGGCGGTAAAACTCCTCGAAGAGATAGCTGGCCGCAACAGCGACCCGCCCAAAGGGCTCGTCGGGATGCTGTAATTCCCAGTCCGCAAATTTTTCGCGGCCGGCGGCGAAGTCCTGAGTGTAAAGCAGGTGAAATCCGGAGGCCAGTTCCGGCACCTTGGTGAACGCCGGCCCATTTGCGCGGGTCTCCGGCCGCGCGCCGCAGATGGCCACGGAGAGCAACAGCGGTAATGCGACGCGGGAGGTTCGCCAACGCATTGCAGGCCGCCCTTCAGAAGAGTCCGGGCAAGAAGCGTGGCTTGCCAGTCATCGCCGCGCGATAGTGGGGATTGGCGAAAAGCACGCGCTCCTCCGTGGAGAGCCGTTCGGCCAGGACTCCCATGTGCGCAATGGCTCCCGCAACGGCGGTGATCCACGCCGTGTGGATGAGCGGAAGAGCCAGCATCTCCGCAAAAACGGCCGCATAGTTAGGGTGCCGAACGTACCGAAAAGGTCCCGAGGTAACCACGCCGAAGCGCGTGGAATCCACTACCTGCACGTTCCAGTGTTGGCCAAGAGCGCGGATGACCCACCAGCGCACGGCATTGGCCGCCAGGAAGACGGCCAACATCGGCGCAGCCAGCCAGGGGAGGAAAGCACGCTTAAGCAGCAGTACTTCGAGCGCAGCGCCAAGCAGCACCGCGATGTGCAGCAGCACCATCCAGCGGAATTTCGGCTCATCGACTTTCGCCGCGCCGCGCGCGGTCATTTCTCTCTGGTGCCGCCTGGAGATGCGCAACTCGGCCAGCCGCAGCAAGGCTACGGCAAGGAGCAGGCCGAGAAACACGATGACGCTCAGGTCCATTGCAGTAGCAGAAACTCCGCGCTGAAGCCCGGTCCAAACGCCGCTGCCAGCGCGTATTCGCCGGGCTGCAGCGGCCTTTTTTCCAGCCACTCCTGTAGAATAAAAAGGATCGTCGCGCTGGAGAGATTTCCGACGTTTCCGAGAATGTCCCAGGACGGCTGGGTGTCGCACTTGCACAGTCCGAGCTCCGTCTCGATGTTTCCGAGCAACCGTGCCCCACCGGGATGCAAAATCCAACCCTTGATCTCCTCGCGCTTCCGGCCGTGACGATCGAGGAAGCCCTCGACCAGTCCGCCGATCCTTCTGCCGATCATTTCGGGAACATCCTTGGCCAGCAGAATGTGGAATCCGGAATCGCGCAGGTCAAATCCCATGGCACCCAGCGAATCGGGAAACGTATAAGTCTCCGAAACAAGAATCTTTGGCCCCCGGGTTTGTTTTCCGCTGACCACCGCGGCCGCGGCCCCGTCCCCGAATAGAATCGAAGAAATCAGGTTGGCTTGCGAAATGTCCTTGCGCTGAAACGTGAGTGAGGGCAGCTCCACGGCGATGATCAGGACGTTTCCGCCCGGTTCGGCCTTCAAGTAATCGGCTGCCCGTCCCAGCGCCATGGCCCCGGCGGCGCAGCCCAGTTCCGTGAATGGCATGCGCCTGACATTGGAACGGAATCCCATCAGATTGATGAGGTGGGCGTCCAGCGACGGAATCATGAAGCCCGTGCAGGACACCGTGATGATCATATCAATTTGATCGCTCTTCAAGCCCGCGCGCTCCAGGCATTTTTCCGCCGCTTCGCGGCCGAGCTTCACGGCGTGCTCGATGTATTCATTATTGGTTTGCGACAGCGGGCGCGGCTCGATGGTGTAGTCGAGAGGGAAGATGGCGTGCCGGTTGTGAACTTGCGCGTTATCGACGATACTCATCATCGCTTCGAGGCGGCGCTCGGGGATGTCAAAGACCCGTCCCATGTAGACCTTTACGTCATCGCGGGTGATGGTGTGGGGCGGCAGCGCGGTGGCTGTTGCGGCGATCCTAGGATGCGATGCCACGGCAGATTCTGTCTGTCGAGAACTCACGGATTCCATCAGTCTCCTTGATGAACTGCGCTGGAAGAGGCAGTCTTACGGCCGGGCACAGCACGCCTCCCCCTGGATTGGCTGCATAGGGGCTCTGACTTTATATCATTCTTAGCACGCAGCGTACTAATTTGCCGTCGCCGAGGGGTGGCCGTCCGCGATCGCGGCCTGGCTGGGGGCCGGTGGCACTGATTCCCCGCGTCCCAACTCTCGCGTCTCGCGTTGCCGCTCCGAAGGAGACGCTGCGGCCGAGTGTGCTAGTCTTCCGTTCGAAGAGGTGCATGATGACCGCTTGTTCCCTTGGCTGTTCCCTTTTTGTGGCTGCTGTCTCGGCTTTTCTGAGCCTTCCTTCAGCCGGGCAGCAGGCGGCGCTTCCGGTGACCACCGAAGGCGATTTCATCGTCAAGAATTTCAAATTCCGGTCGGGCGGAATGCTGCCGGAACTGCGCTTGCACTACACCACGCTTGGGAAGCCGCTGCTGAACGCGGAGGGCCGCGTCACAAACGCCGTTCTGATTCTCCACGGCACCGGCGGTTCGGGCCAGCAATTCATGCAGCCGCAATTTGCCGGTGAGCTCTTCGGTCCGGGACAACTCCTGGACGCGAATCGCTACTTCATCATTCTTCCCGACGGCGTCGGCCACGGAAAATCCTCGAAGCCCAGCGACGGGCGGCATGCTCATTTCCCTGAGTACGACTACGACGACATGGTCGCCGCGCACTATCAGCTTCTCAACGAGGGCCTGGGGGTGAATCATTTGCGTCTTATCCTGGGCACCTCCATGGGCTGTATGCATTCCTTTGTCTGGGGAGAAACCTATCCAGCCTTCATGGACGCGCTCATGCCGCTGGCCTGCCAGCCGGTGGAGATCGCCGGACGCAACCGCGTCTGGCGCAAGATGGTGATGGAGGCGATTCGCAATGATCCGGAATGGAAGGGAGGAGATTACGCGACGGAACCCCGGCAAGGATTGCGCACGGCGCTCGACCTTCTGCTGATTGCCGGCAGTGCGCCGCTGTACATGCAGAAAACTCTGCCGACGCGCGATGCCGCGGACAAATATCTCGACGACTATTTCAAGACGCGCATGACCGGACTGGATGCCAACGATCTCTGGTACGCGGTGAACGCTTCGCGCAATTACGACCCTGCGGTGCACCTTGAGAACATCATTG
>Ga0209160_1004586_pt1 | contig 11030 bp, 11 predicted proteins | sample GraSoiAngelo_153_FD_186167 | JGI IMG/M metagenome (GOLD analysis project Ga0209160, IMG submission 186167) | Grasslands soil microbial communities from the Angelo Coastal Reserve, California, USA - 14_1009_12_40cm (SPAdes) (version 2) | ecosystem: Environmental > Terrestrial > Soil > Grasslands ...
TTCTAGCGGCGATGTCGGCCGCGAACGTCGGACACGTTCCAGCGTACGGTGACGATCCGTACACCCGCGAAGCTGAAGACCGAATCCGTGCCGCTCTTGGCGAAGACGCCGAGGTGTTTCTGGTTTTCAGCGGCACGGCGGCGAACGTACTCTGTCTGAACAGCATGGTGCAGTCCCATCAGGGGGTCATCTGCGCCGAGACCGCCCATGTCTACACCTCGGAATGCGCTGCCGCAGAGAAACACATCGGCTGCAAGCTGCTGACGGTCCCATCTCCCAACGGCAAAATCACCGTCGCTGGAATTCGTGAGCACCTGCACGACATCGGCAATGAGCACCATGTGCAGCCGCGGGCCATCTCCATCACGCAAGCCACGGAATATGGTACGGTTTACGCCCCGCAGGAAATTCGGGTCATCGCTGATTATGCGCACACGCATTCGCTGCTGCTGCATATGGATGGCGCGCGCATCTTCAACGCAGCCGCCTATCTGGATGTTCCGCTGACGGCGATCACCAGTGGGTCGGGGGTCGATGCGCTTTCGTTCGGCGGTACCAAGAACGGGCTCGTCGCCGGTGAAGCGGTGGTTTTCTTCAAGCAGGTCCTGGCGGACGATTTCGAATTCAAGCGCATGCAGGGAATGCAGCTAGCCTCGAAGATGCGCTTCATCGCCGCCCAGTTTAACGCGCTGCTCAGCGACGATCTCTGGAAGAGAAGTGCAATGCACGCCAACAAGATGGCCCGGCTAATGGCTGCCGAGCTCGGGAGCATCGCGAGCGTCCACCTGACGCAACAGGTAGAGGCAAACGAAGTATTCGCGACGTTCCCCCCGGCAGTAATTCCCGCACTCCAGGCGCAGTGGCCTTTTCACGTCTGGAACGAGAAAACCTCGGAAGTGCGGCTCATCACTTCTTTCGACACGACCGCCGAGGATGTGGCGGTTTTTGCGGAGATGGTGCGGCAGATGATCGGGGCGAAGGAGAAACAATGGACCTGAAGAACGCCGCAGCCCTGGTAACCGGAGCCAGCTGCGGAATTGGATTCGAGACGGCACGGGTGCTTCGCGAGCGCGGCGCCCGGGTGGCGATATGCGCGCGGCACAAGGACGAGCTCGAGGCGTCCGCGAAGATACTAGGCGCGCTGCCAATCGTGGCGGACGTCAGCAAGGAAGACGACGTGCTACGAATGATCGACATCGTCGTCAGTGAGTTTGACGATTACAATGTCCTCGTGAACAACGCCGGCTTCGGATCCTTCGAGCCACTCGTCGAGCTTACGAGCGACGAGTTCTTTCGTGTGTGGCGTACCAACGTCCTCGGCGCAATGATGGTGGCGCGAGAGTCAGCCAAGCACTTCGTCGGTCGCAACTACGGCAACATCGTCAACATTTCATCGACGGCCGGACAGCGGGGATTCGCCAATGGAACCGCGTACTGCGCCAGCAAGTTCGCGCTACACGGAATGAGCGAGTGCTGGAGGGCGGAGCTGCGTCAGTACAACATCCGCGTGATGCAAGTGAATCCCAGCGAAGTTCTGACGAGTTTTGGCGCCGCGACTCCGAAACAGCCGAGAGCGGACAATCCATCGAAGCTGCACGCGCCCGACATCGGAGAGCTGGTCGTGAGCATGCTGGAGCTGGAGGATCGAGGGTTCATCACCGAGTCGACGATCTGGGCGACCAACCCCCGATAAGCGGAAAGCGGCGAACTGCAACTGATAAGCGTGCTACTCACACCGCGCACGCGTTCTGTTGTAGCTGCATTTATACCAACCTCACACTGAGCCCCGAGTTCGTCCTTCCCAGCGGGGCTGCAGCAGGTTCGGCGCTGAGCGGACCTCGGAGCTGATTGAGGACCTCCGCCGCTGCAACGCGAGTCCCTTCCAGATTCGCTGATTCCCGACGCGGCTCGAGTGAGAGTCGTGCGCGATAGACCTCGACCACCTGACGGCCCTCGTCGATGGCGCGCAAGGCGAGACCGCGCATGTAGTAGCGATTGAAATCTCCTTCGGCGAGCAGGCGGGCGGCCATTTGTGGAACGCGAGCAGTCGTCGTTCCACCGGTGCGCGTGCGACGCGCCTCAATTTCCACGAGAAGATCGGATGCGTGCTCCTCGAGCCATCGATCGTCGTAGTAGCGGATTGCTTCGCGTAGCAGCCGGTGATATTCCGCGACTGCCTCCGGTCTCAGTCGCTCCGACGAGTGAAATGCGCCGGTCGAGAGATCGTGATCGAGCTCGGTGATGGCGTAGCGGCGGGTAGTGGGATCCAGGTTTTCGTACTGCAGTGGCATTGTCTGACACCAAATGCGAGAGTCACAAATCGACAACCGCATTACGTAGACCGTTGTCACTGACGTGCTTAGCGAAGCTCTGCTTTGGAGAACTGGCGCATGACCTCACCGCTGGGTATAAAGAACCCCATGTCCGAGTTCATCCAAGACGCCCCCAGACTGGGGAATCAGTACGATGACGATACCCTTCTGCGCTCGTACCTGCGCTGGCGCTTGCCGGCGAAGATGCTCGCCGAAGTCGAACCAGATCTGCGTCGACTTGGCCATCGCGCTGCAACTGACATCCTTGCGCTGGGCGAAGAGGCTGAAGCATCGCCGCCGCGGCACGTTCCGTACGACGCTTGGGGCAAACGCGTCGACCGAATCGAAACGAGTGATGCGTGGCACGAGCTCGATCGGATCTCGGCGACAGAAGGAATCGTCGCGACGGCCTACGAGCGCGCGCACGGCGTTCATTCCCGCATCGACCAGTTCGCGCGCCTGTATCTCTTTGCGCCGTCGTCGGCCCTGTATAGTTGCCCGCTGGCGATGACTGACGGAGCAGCGCGCTTTCTGGAAGTGCACGGCGACGAGACCACCCGGCCGGTCTTCGCGCATCTGACCTCGCGCGATCCCCGCCAGTTCTGGACATCCGGTCAATGGATGACTGAGCGCACCGGCGGCTCCGATGTCGGCGGCGCATCGACGATGGCGAGGTGTGAGTCGGGAAATGATTACCGGTTGTACGGCTTGAAGTGGTTCACCTCCGCCACGACATCGCAGGTGGCGATGACTCTCGCTCGCATCGAGGGCGCGCCAGTGGGTGGCTCCGGACTGAGCGTCTTTCTCATCACCCTCCGCGATCGCGACGGATTGCTGCGCAACATTCGCGTCGATCGCCTGAAGGACAAGCTCGGTACACGCGCGCTGCCGACCGCGGAGCTGACGCTCGAAGGTACTCCGGCACGTCTCGTCGGTGGCACGGGGGAGGGAGTGCGGAAGATTGCCACCCTATTCAACGTCACCCGTGTGTACAACGCGGTGGCGGCCGTAGCGGGGATGCGCCGCGCCATCGCGCTCGCGACCGATTACGCGAGGCACCGCGTCGCCTTCGGAAAACCGCTCATTGAACATCCTCTGCACGTCGAAACGCTGGCTGAGATGGGACTCCAGTTTCGCGCGGCGTTTCTCCTCGCGTTTCGCGTCGTGGAGCTGCTGGGGAAAGAAGAGTGTGGCGAGGCTACTGAATCGGAGCTGCACCTGCTGAGATTCCTGATTCCGGTGGCCAAGCTTTACACGGCGAAGCGGGCGATAGCATTGGCGAGCGAAGTCATCGAATCGTTTGGCGGCGCCGGTTACGTCGAGGACACCGGGATTCCACGCCTGCTGCGCGACGCGCAGGTGCTCTCGATCTGGGAAGGAACGACCAACGTTCTGAGCCTCGACACGTTGAGGGCGATGGACCGTGTCGACGCGCTTGGTGCGTGGACTGGGGATGTCCGCCGCCGACTAGGTGCTGCCCGCGCTGCCGATCTCAATCCGTCCGCCGAGCGAGTCGTCAGCGCCGTGCAACGTATCGAGGATTATGCGACACGGGCGTCTCGTTCGGGGAAGGAGTTCCAGCAGACAGGCGCACGATCCTTCGCCTACGCGATCGCCCGCACGGAAGCGGCGACGCTTCTCATCGAACATGCGCACTCCAGTCGCGATCGGCCCGCAATAGTCGCGGCACAACGTTGGTGCGCGCGTCATCTGGCTCCGTTGGTTGAAGGCGACGAGCTGCACCGTGCGGACTCGGCGCACCTGGCTGAGTCAGATCACCAGACGTAAGGAATCAGCGTGGCGACATCGGCCCGATACGCCTCGTACGCAGCGCCAAAGTGACCGGTTAGCAGGCGCTCTTCCTGCCGCATCTTGATCAGGAATCCGATCGCGAGCAGGGCAAGTCCCGCGATTGCAGCGACCGTAACTTGCGCGAGGACCGTACCGACAAGAGCCAGTAGCAAACCAGGGTAGATCGGATGGCGCACTAAGCCGTAGGGGCCGGTGCGAACGATCGTATGATCTTCCTTCAGCGTAACGCGTCCGCTCCACAGTCGACCGAGATGGATCCGCGCCCAACCGGCGAAACCGAGACCAGTGGCGGCCAAGGCGACTCCGACCCAACTGATCCAGGTCTCGCGGATTAACGGCTGCATCAGTGCGGGCAGACTGCGGGGGTGGAAAAAAAGGAGACCGGCTCCGACCCAAACGAACAATGAGTGACCGATGCGGGCGGAGCTTGATTGCTCAGCGACGGTTTTTCTGGTCGACACGGCGCTGAGGAGCCAGCCGAGGAGCCAAACTCCCCAGAGTGTTGAAACAGTCGTCGCCGGTGAGATCATTGTTCTTGCTTCGTCGTGTTACGTGTTGCGTCGACGGAAAGATTCGGCCACGCAGCCCGATTTAGAGTTCGTCGCCGAGCTCACTTTCCTCGGGTGCGTCGGTCGGACTCTCGAAGTCGAGCTTGTATCCGTCGGGGTCGACTGTCTGAGTTACCCATAATCTGTTGCCGACGAACGGTCTTTTCGCGGCGACGCCGCGCGACTTGAACTCGCGGTAGAGTGCGACGGCGTTCTTGCACATGAAGCAAACAGAGACTCCGACGCCGAGCCTGTCTGTGGGCACATTGGTATGAGGTCCGGACGTCCAGAACTCCTGCAGCATCAGTGCTGCGCCGCCGTGCTCGAGCCAGCACCAACGGAGCTTGCCCTCGTTGACCCATTCTATGGTCTTCGTGAATCCAAGCCCATCGGTGTAGAAGCGCAGCGACGCTTCGATATCGCGCACCATAAAGAAAGGCACTGCCTGCTGAACGTTGGCTTCGGCGGTCGCGACGGTCATGATTTCATCGGTACAGTAGTGACAGCTTGCGCCGACGCCGCGCGCGGATTGACTGCCCGCCCGACAAGACTTGCCGCATTGAGCAGGAGCAGGACGAAAAGAATCCAGAAAACGATCTTGGCAACCGTCGAACCCGAGTTGGTCTTGCCTATGGCGCGGACCGCGCCGTACAGCAACAAGCCGATCAATGCGAAGACAACCGCTCCGCCGAAGAACGCACCGATTATGTGCGCCGTCGTTTTCCCGGGGCCATGCGCATGGACCATGGAGATAAGTCCATTCAGGGCCACGAGAATCGCCGAGCCGACGATGAATCCTCTGCCGGACCGTTGCTGAGCCGCAGACTCAGTCTTGGATTCGTCCATTGTCCCCTAGCAGTCGAGGTTTACGAATCAGTGGCGATGGCTTCCGTCTAAAATCGTTGCTCGGCGAAAGCAGTCAACAGTGTGATCGTTCACCAGACCCACCGCCTGCATGTACGCGTAACAGATCGTCGATCCGACGAACTTGAATCCACGCTTGCCCAGATCGCGGCTCATCGAGTCTGATTCGGCAGTCCGTGGCGGAATCTGGTTGAGCGCACGCCAGTCGTTCACGCGCGGCGTGCCGCCCACAAAACTCCAGACGTAGGAGTCGAAGCTTTCAAACTCCTTCTGCAACCTGCCGAAAGCCTTCGCGTTCTGGATCGTACTGGCCACCTTCAGTCGATTGCGCACGATGCCGGGATTTTCCAGGAGGCGTTTGACGCGCGCCGAAGTGAAGCGAGCCACGCGGGCCGGATCGAATTCAGCGAACGCTTTGCGATAGGATTCTCGCTTCTTGAGAATCGTTTCCCAACTGAGGCCGGCTTGCGCTCCCTCCAGCGTCAGAAACTCGAAGTGAATCCTGTCGTCGTGAACCGGGACGCCCCACTCCCCATCGTGGTACGCGATCATCAGCGGCGATCGAGCCCAGCTGCAGCGAATGAGGTGGTCCACTTTTAACTCAAGCCGAAACGCTTGCGGGCGGCAATCACAATGAGATCGGCAGCGCCCTGAATTCCGAGGCGCTCCGTGTTGACGCTGAGATCATAGTTCTCGTGCGCACGGCGATCGCGCTCCCAGTGCAACCGCACCCACTGGTCGCGCTGCTTGTTGATCTCGTCGACGAGACCGGCCGCCTCTTCGGCGCTCACACCCTCGCGCAGCATCGTGCGTGCGATCAGCGCTTTGCGGGGGGCATAACAGAATACGTGGAGCGTATCTTCGCGCTCGGCGAGCATCTCCTGCGTACCACGACCGACAACGACGACCGGACCACGGGCGATGGCTTCGTCGATGATGTGGCGGGTGACCTCGATCAGCTGCTCGTCGGTCGGACGCTTCGCCGCCGCCATCGGCGACACCCATTCCTGCGATCCCATCGCCATCGCCGCCGTCAGTCGCTCCACCAGCGATGGCACGCGCTCTTCACGCGCCTGGACCTCGGCAACGCTCAGTCCCATTCGCGCGGCGACTGCGTCGACGACGGCGTTGTCGAGCAGGGACCAGCCTAAGGTTTTGGCGACAATGGCGGCGACCTCGGAGCCTCCCGACCCGTAAAGCCGCGAGACGGTGAGGATCGCCAACGGTTAGTCCTGATAGGGACGGCGGCGCTTTTCTTCTACTGCCCTACCGTAGGTTCCCGCATCGGACCGGGTGATCTTCTTGCGCGCGACCAGTGACTCGAGCACCAGCTCGCATCCCGCGGCGACAACCGGCAAATCATCCATCGGTGAGAGGCCAGCGGTGTTCACCACCTGCATCAGACCGGGCACGCTGCCAAATCCCTCGACCACCGCTTCGACCGGAACGTCGTCAGTGACCTGCAGGGCGCCGCCGACATCGAACCACATGATGATCTCGTCGGTGTTGATGCCGCCCGCCCGATCCTGGTAAGTCGCGTCGGCGGCGCGACGAATCAGCTCGCGCGCGATGTTATGGCCGCCAACCAGCTCTCCCTCGTATTCGAGCTCGATCTTGCCGGTTATCGCCGGCAGCGCTGCGTAGATGTCGGCGATGCGCGGCACGATGTCGCGCTCGCCGGTGTGAATGGCGCGACGCTCGGCGTTCGACACCACGTTTTCGAGAACGCTGATGGGCATACGCTGCGAGACGCCGGATCGCTTGTCGATCCGCTTGTCCATGCGCGCCTCGAACGCGACGCGCTCGATCACCTCGGCGATGAAGTCGGGGACGCGCACCTTGCCGGCACCGCGAGCGGTCCACGCCTCCTGAGTGGTAATCGTCATGCCGAGCTCGACGGATTCGGGATAGTGTGTCGTCACCTCACTGCCGATGCGATCCTTGAGCGGCGTGATGATCTTGCCGCGGGCAGTGTAGTCTTCCGGATTGGCGGTGAAGCAGAGCATGACATCGAGCGGCAGGCGCACCGGATATCCTTTGATCTGGACATCGCCTTCCTGCATGATGTTGAACAAGCTGACCTGCACCTTACCGGCGAGATCGGGGAGCTCGTTCAGAGCGAAGATTCCACGATTCGCCCTCGGCAGCATGCCATAGTGCATCGTGAGCTCGTCGCCGAGGATGTGGCCGCCGCGCGCAGCCTTGATCGGATCGAGATCACCGATGATGTCGGCGACGGTGACGTCGGGTGTGGCGAGCTTTTCGACGTAACGTTGATCGGGATCGAGCCAGGAGATCGGCGTGTCATCTCCCGCTTCATTTACAAGACTCTTTCCGTACTTCGAGATCGGCGCGAACGGATTGTCGTTCACTTCGCTGCCGGCGATGATTGGCAGCGCTGGATCGAGTAGCGTCGTCAGCGCGCGAAGGATTCTCGACTTCGCCTGGCCGCGGAGTCCGAGCAGAATGAAATTGTGGCGGCTAAGAAGTGCGTTGACGATCTGGGGCATGACCGTCTCTTCGTAGCCGATCACGCCATGGAAGATGGGTTTGCGGGTAGCGAGCCGAGTGAGGAGATTCTGGCGAAGCTCATCTTTTATGGATTGCTGTCTGCGCTCCGGTGATCCGAACGCAGACCGTTTTAATGCGCCAAATGTTTCTGGATAAACGGACAACTGATTCTCCAAGGGAAATTCACAACGTGGGTGTTAATCTAGCCCGCGCACGAGAGCGCAGATAGCCAGTACTACCCTTGACACTGCTTCCGGATGAGATAAAATTTCGCCCGCGCCAAAAACGGGCACTGCGACCGCGTGCACGGACCGGCGACTTATTCCACGTTTGCCTCTCAAGGAGATCGTAAATGAAGCGCCTGGCTCTTGTCGCCGCCGTCCTGGTTCTAGCTGCCTGCACCTCGAAGAAGGATGAAGCCGCAACCGCCGACACCTCCGCTCCGGCTATGGCTCCGGCCCCGGCAGCGATGGATACCGGCATGAAGATGGACACGACCGCCAGTTCGACGACGGCGACCACGACCACCAAGACCACGACCACCAAGAAGACGACGAAGAAGAAGTAAGCGCTGTCGCGCTAACTCAGATCGCGGCCATCAGGGTCGCGGCCATCAAACGAAGGGCGCCACTAAACAGTGGCGCCCTTTTCGTTTTGCTCGATCTGAATGCTGCACTCACCATCCGGCCATCGGGCCTGCAGCGTCGTACCAGGCGGGACCTCGCGTCGCACCATTCCCAAAGCGACGCCGCCAAATCGCGGTGAGAGAGCGGCGCTGCGAATCTCCCCAATCACTTTTCCGGTTTCATCGACCAGCTCCGCGCCCTTGGGCGGCGCCGGCCGAGTGACGAAGCGAAGCCGGCGCAGAAAGCGATTGACGTGCCCGCGAAAGTGGACTCGCGCTACCGTTTCCTGACCGATGTAGCAGCCCTTCGTGTACGAGATCGCACCGAGCTCGTCGAAGTTTGCTTCCTGCGGCAGTGTGGAATCGTCCATGTCCACGCCCCACTGCGGGCGGCCACTCTCGATGCGCGCGATCTCCCACGTCTCACGCGTGCCCTCGGCGACTCCTGCCGAGTGAAATTTTCCTTTCAGAGTGCCGACGGCGCTCGCGGGGATGAAGATCTCGAATCCGTCGAGGTCGATCTCGGGAACGCGGGCAATGATGACGGTGACGTCGGCGAACGGGCGGCTAATGTGCCCGTACGGCGCCAGTGGCAGGAGATCATTGTCGTCGACATCCAAAACTCGCGAGACGACTGAGCGCGAGGAGCGTCCGAAGACGCCGAAGTCGGCGAGGTCCTCGGTCACGTCGTGGTACGGGGCGAGGCGAGGGTTGATGTACTTCTGTATCATCTCTTTCCAGCCCGCCGCCGCCGGCGCGGATGTATCGATCAAGAGTGCATCCTCGAGCGCGAAGATGCGAAGGTCGGCAACTATCTTTCCTTTCGGCGTCAGCGCCGCAGCGTACTGACCCTCGCCGGGAACCAGAGCGGAGACATCATTCGTCACCATTCCCGCCACGAGCTCCGCCGCCTTTGGACCGGAGATGCGAATGCGCATCCGGTCGCTCCGGTCAAAAAAAAGAGCACCGTTGTGGAGCGCGGAGTACTCGTTCAGCTCAGACATTAACTGCAATTAAGTCAGTGCTCTTTGGGAGCGCTACTGGCCGAAAGCGGCGTAAGATGCGTCGAGTAGATCGACCGGATGAATGGCGCGCGCGCTGATCTCGGCGCGAATCAATCCGGCGCCGATCTGCATCAGACAACCCGGATTTCCAGTCGCCACCCAGGACGCACGCGTGTCGCGGATGTTCGCCAGCTTCGGAGCGAGAACTGCGTCCGAAGTATCGGGCTCGATCAGATTGTAGATACCGGCGCTGCCGCAGCATTGATCGAAATCGTGGAGAGGAACGAGCTCCAGACCGGGAATGGCCGTGAGCACGGACAGCGGCGCCTCGTTCACGCGCTGCGCGTGGATCAAATGACAAGGCGCGTCGTACGCGACTTTCACCGGCAGCGGTCCACCCTCTCGCGGACCCGCTGCGGCGAGGAGCTCACTGACATCCCGCACTCGCGCGCTCAGATTCACTGCTCGCTGGTGCCACTCCGGATCATCCTTAAGCAGATGACCGTACTCCTTCATGATCGCGCCACAGCCGGCGGCGTTGACAGCGATGAACGTGGCGCCGGAACGCTCGAACGCGACGATATTTCTTCGGGCTAACGCTCGAGCGTCCTCGAGATGACCCGCGTGCGCGTGCAGTGCGCCGCAACATTTCTGGCCGGGCGCTCCAACGATCGAGTAGCCGTTGACGGTGAGTACGCGCTCCGTCGCACGATTGGTCGTGCTGAACAAACCTTCCATCACGCACCCGCGCAGCGTCGCCACGGTTCCACGCTCCCCGCGCGTGACGGGCTTGTAATTTGACCGCTCGATCGAACGGCCGGTCGAAGCGAGCATTGCCATTGCGAACCCCAGTCGGCCCTTGATACCGGAGAGCAGCGTGGGAATCGGAGTGGCAGCGAGTGCGCGCGAGAAAAACATCGCCGGACGAAGCAGCCATTCCCGGGCGAAGACGAACAAGATCAGCCGAGCGATGAACGGCGTCGGTCGATACTCGTAGAGAGTTGCGCGCGTGGCTTCGAGCAGCTGACCATAGGGGACACCGCTGGGGCAGACCGGCTCGCATGCCCTGCATCCAAGACACTGATCGATGTGAAGCTGCACGCTGGCGTCGTCCGGCTTGACGGTGCCTTCGAGCAGTGATCGCATCAGGAAAATTCTGCCGCGCGGACTGTCGTTCTCGTCCTCGAGATTGAGGTAGGTGGGGCAAGACTGGAGACAGAACCCACAGTGCACGCACGCGTTGATACCGGGCAGCGCGCCGGCGAGCGGCGTATTGGGAAGCGCGCATCCCGGCATCGCATCGTGCGGGAGCGGATCGGGATGAGCGCGGGGCGGCGGAGTGGCGGGAGTCGCT
>Ga0209160_1004587_pt1 | contig 11030 bp, 12 predicted proteins | sample GraSoiAngelo_153_FD_186167 | JGI IMG/M metagenome (GOLD analysis project Ga0209160, IMG submission 186167) | Grasslands soil microbial communities from the Angelo Coastal Reserve, California, USA - 14_1009_12_40cm (SPAdes) (version 2) | ecosystem: Environmental > Terrestrial > Soil > Grasslands ...
CCCATGGCCCACTACCAGACGACCGGGCCGGAGATATGGCGGCAGACGAGGGGAAAACTGGACGTTTTCGTCTGCGGAATGGGGACAGGTGGGACCATCAGCGGGACTGGACGATTCTTGAAAGAGACGAAGAAAACAATCAAGGTGGTCGGTGTTGATCCTGAGGGGTCAATATTCTACTCGCGCTATCACGGAACAAAGGAAGAACCCCACCAGTATCGAGTGGAAGGGATTGGAGAGGACTTTATGCCCAAGACCATGGATATGAAAGTCATAGACGACGTTATCGCTGTCTCAGACCGGGATGCGTTCCATTTCGCCCGACGTCTCGCAAGAGAAGAAGGAATACTCGTCGGGGGATCTGGGGGAGCGGCAGTCTTTGCCGCTTTGAAGGTCGCGGAACCTCTAAGTAGAGAGCAGACGGTTGTCACTCTCCTGCCTGATAGCGGGCGGAACTATCTCAGCAAAATCTTCTCTGACCAGTGGATGAAAGAACAGGGCTTCCTCTAAGTGGAAGGTCGAGCGCTTGAGAGATAGAGACGTGATGAATCTACTCGACCAACTCGAACTGTACACACTAGATGCTGCCCGGAGGGAGAAGTCTCAGGAAGACTACTGGCTTTTTGTCTACAAGAGCATGAAGAGCGGACTCCTAATGACGAAGAACATGGAGAAACACCTGCGGTACAAACTGAAGGGGCTAGGCGTTCAAGTCTAGAGAAAAGAGCCTAACCCGAACATGGGATCTCGGCGAGGATAAGGAGATAACCAAGGCTTCGATAAGGTTGCGACTATGACAGTTGTAACGGTGGAGAAAGACATGAGACCCTGCGAGGCATTATGCCCCAAGCACGGGGTCCAGTGCAAGCTCAAGATGTTTGAACAGGACGCCTTCCCGATGCATGCTCACATGATTGATCAGAAGATGTGCACCTGGAAAAAATAGCCCTCTTACGCGCGTCGAGCCAAGGAACCTCTCAGTCTTAGGAAGAGAACTGTTCCCGCAACGACAACGGCGATTATCCCCGTGAGAACGCCATAGAAGATGGCGGGGGCAAGTCCGAGAATCGTGGAGGCGGCGGGTGCAGCCGGCGATACAGCAGTAGCGTGCACATTGACGGTTGCATTGTGCAGATTGGTCCCACCAGTGGCCCTGATAGTGATTGCGTAATCGCCAGCTCTGTTGCTGTTGCATGTCAGAGTGCTTGTGCCCGAGGATTGGATGCTGGTGGGACTGAGGCTGCATGAGATGCCCGCTGGGGCTGCGACTGCAAGTGTAACGGCACCTGCGAATCCACTGCTGGGAGTAATGATTATTCTGGTCATGCCCGGATTGCCCGCTTCAATATTGATGGAGCCGGAGCCGGCAGAGATTTCGAAGTCGGGCGGGCCAGCTAGTGTAACAGCAACAACTATCGTGATCGTGTGCGAATGGGATTTGCTTATTCCTGTAATCGTGACGGTGTAGTCTCCCGGCGCGGAGGCACTGAAACTGGCCGTCGTAGTTCCTGATCCGAGAACCAGACGTTGAGGAATTAGGGATACTGATAGCCCGGTGCTTGGATAGACGGTTGCTGTGAGGTTCACTTCGGATTGGAATCCTCCGTGAGGAGTCACGGTTACGTTTGAGGTTGCGGTAGTGTCTGCGGTCAGGCTCACTGAACTAACTGCCGCGATTGTAAAGTCGGGGGCGGTCGAGGTCGTGAATGTGAATGTAGCCGTGGCGTTATGTCTGATTCCGCCTGAAGTTCCGAGGATTGTTACGTCGTAGGCTCCCGGAACACTGGAAGTACACGAGGTCGTCGCCTCACCCGAACTGTTTGGGATTGCGGCCGGGTGGATCGCCGTGCATAAGAGGTCTGTCGGAAGAGTGAGATCTGATAGAGCTACGTTCCCGGTGAAACCGTTGAGGGGACTTACGAGGATGATTGAGGTGGCGAGAGTAGTTCCGTCGGCTGGAACAACATTCGGAGGGATGGCTACGAGCGTAAAGTCTGGAATCGGAATCGAGTTGAACGTCCAACGGATTGCTCCAAGTGATTCGGTGCCTCTTTCGGCCACCATTAGGGAGACTGCCAAGCTGAGCACGAATAATAGCAACAGAACCTTGCTATCGGTCGGAGAGCGACTCACAGATTTCCCGAACATTCCTAACAAATTGCGCCAAGGACACGATGGCAAGATGGTGCCGCGGCCTTTATCTTGAGGAATGTAGGCTTTGCTCAGAAAAGCGCCTTGCGCACCGATCGTGGCTTTTGGGTCAGATGACGCGATGATTGACGCGGATACCTCTAGAAGCCTACTGCGTCAAAGGCTCATTCTTGGGCGGGGTCTTCCTGATGTTTACCGTAGCCGACACTTCTCTTGTCTCAGTGTTCTCAACAACTAGGAACCATTTCCCGTTCTGGGGAGCTTTGAACTCTAGCGTTGCCTTTTCAGTATCCTCTTCGCCTGTCTCGCTCCAGAATTCCTCTCCAAGATCTAGACTAGTCAAGTTGTCGTCGTCCAGAATGTAGAAGTTGACTCTGCCGTTCGCAGTCACGTCACACGTTATTGACTTTCCCTGATCTAACCGCACGTCGAAGCTGACATAGTCGCCTTTCTCTATTGTTGTCGGTTTGCCTAGCTCTGGTTCTGACGGCACAGGTTTAGGCTGGTTGGGAATCGCGGGGGTCGTTTTTGGCGGAATCGGTCTGAGTATCGTCTGGTTTGGAGCGTTGGATTTTATTGGGATGGACTTGGCAGGACTGACAACTTCAGGGATGGTCTTAGGTGGCATGATCTTCGGGATCATTGCCTTCTGAAAGTCGGACTTTAGTTGTGACGGGGATTTTGATGGTTCATGTTTTGGAAGAGGTTTCAACTCCGGTCTTGCCGGCACTTGATTGGGTCTTCCGGTCTGTTTATCTTGCGTTCTTTCACGAGAATATTTTGACTCTGCTGGTCCCAGATGGTTTGCGGTCTTCTTTGTCTGTGAGCGGTCCGCTCTGCTTAGAGGATTGGCGAGAGGCAATAGTGTAGTGATTGAGAGAGTGGCGAGTATTAGCAGTCCTGCAATGGTCCAGGAGAGGGCTTGGAGTAGAGCGACTATCGTAAGGAGTATGCTAGCAAGGTTTCCCAGTAGCATTACTGGCTTAGAGGCCAACTTGAGCTCGTCCGCCTTAGGATCGAATTTCCCCTTAGCCGGCTCAAAACATGACTGTAACGGTCGGGAGCCGGCGGCGGTGGGCGCGCGTCGTCTACCTGATTTGGTTCTTCGTGTAGTAGATTAGGGCTCGATTCTTGCTTTGATCCAATTGCATTAGGAACCAAGCATCAGTGTTGGCGCGTCCCGCCCACGAGATCAATCGAATGCTTCGAGGCTTCGTCCTCCTATCCTTTCTTGCAACCCTTACGGCGCCAACTGCACCGATAAGACCCGAGAACGCTTCTTGGATTCCGCGAGTTATTCTCGCCCAATCTTCACGTGCTTCCATTTTCTTTTTCACCGAGAGACAATGTTCCATTGGATCGGATTATCTTTGAGCAAGCGAGCGCCGGCATCAGTTTGAGGGGCACTGTACGGTACTGTCTAGCTGGCGTACGCCGGTACACGCCTTATATCATCCCCGCGGGAACTCTCACTCGTATAACACATGTTCGAGCTATTCCTACGCGTTCAGCCTGACGAGAGAAACGAGGATCCTCACAATCGTCTGAGCAAGAAGTTTCCGGGAGCGAGGATCGCGTTGTGGTGCAACGATCATACCGATATCCTGGAGATTGAATCTGATGGGCTTGATTCTTTTCAGGAGATGCAGAAGGAACTCGTCTACTATTCCAAGGAGTATCAGAGTAAGATCATTGCGAAGACTCTGTGCCAGGACAAGTTTCAGATGGTGGTCCGCACATGCATCTGCGGTGTCGGACAGGGAACCTCTGTAGGATCAATAGTCCGCGCGAACAATTTTCTCCAAATGCCTCCTCCAGTATTCTTCGGAGGATGGGAGTACCACCGCCTGGTAGGCTTCGAAGACAACGACGTCAGAGGTCTACTCAAAGGCCTAGACAAAGTGGGAAAGACTGAGGTGTTGCACAAGGGATCTGCTGCAGGCATGACCGACGATGCTTTCCTCTTGTCGTTGAGCAGTCTGTTTGGGAATTTGACTGAGAAGCAGATGAAGGCGTTGTTGGCCGCGATTGAGGGAGGATATTATGAGATTCCGAAAAGGACTACCGCGGATGAGCTGGCTGGGAAGCTGGGAACGCCGCGTAGCACTCTTGAGGAGCATATTCGGAAGGCGGAGAGCAAGATTGTCTTGGCGATGGCGCCTTACATGATGATGTATGCCCGGGTGCCAGAGTCGCCGTTTACCAGCAAGACTCGGGCGGCGACGGACCCCGTTGGAACGAGATTCCTGAAGCAGCTCGCGGTCCAGACAGCGGCGAAGACAAGAAACAACTGAAACCGGAATGGTCACGACTCGTCTGTTGATACACCCAGGTTGTGAGAAAGGAAGAGACTCGCTGTTAGGCTAGAACCAGAAATAGGGAAAGACAGTTCTACGTCGCGAGACTGGCGAGCATACCTATTTTTTCTCGTTGTCCTTTTGCTAGTCGGACATTAACAGGGTCCCATCAATCGCCCTGTTCGCGTCTCGCGAAGGTTTAGCCGATTTTATCATTGATGTGGACTCCTAGGTTGTTTTCTAGGCGTTTTCCTTGTGACCCTCAGGACCCTACACTCTCGCGTTGCAGACCTGTGCTGCTTTGCCAAGGAACAGCCACTAGATACCCAGAATCTTCTGAGAATGGGTCCGTTGCTCTTTCTTTGCCAAGCCCCGGATCTGTCCGCGAGAAAAGGTCGTTTTCCAAAAATATTCTATCTTTACTTAGCTTGTCAGATTTTACGGAGGATTTCAGGCTGGAAGGCAGGTTCAGTCTTCCCTGATCTGAGAGGATTAACCCGACGATGGACAAGTTTTTGATTCCAAGGCGTTTCTCGGGCGTTTTGCAGGGGACTATCAGGATTGGCCGGAGTCTTCTACTGCTGGGCCATGCTGGAGCTGGTGGAGTGTCCGCTGCTATCGTGGTCTCTATGGATCAGATCGTAATGGTTGCGGCACAGGTTCTTGCCGCAGTTGCTGCAGAACTCTGTGGCTGGCTCGGCGCAACGTTTCTCATGCTCCTCCAGTTCATCTGGACTGCCGAATCCGCCGATGTCGCCGACTTCTACCTCCTGACACGTCTTCAGTGCAGGATTGAGAGTGACATTCGGGCTAGGAATCGATTCGACGATGGCTGGATGAGCCGCCTTTGTCCCGGTGCGAGCATGAGTCTTGCTCTTTGTGTGCGCCTTCGATTTGGCACGAGGTTTAGATTTTGAACGGGTCTTAGCTTTCTTCTTCGACTTCATTAAAACCGAGTGTTAGGAGGCTCATGGTTGGTCAAATTCCACACCTAACCCATGCCTTGAAAATCTGGTAACAGTCCTACCGACGCGCCTCGTAAAGCAAGAAAGCCTTTCCGTCTTGCTAGTGCACAAAAAATGGAGGCAACCTAGGCTGCGATCTGCTCTGCCTTCAGCCTAGGTACTTCGAAGAATGGCGCTAGCGTAGCCTTCACGGCACGCTGTGCCTCAGGGCTGAGCTGTTCGAAGCCCTTTCCACAGCTCGGACATGCCTCGAAGCTCTCTCTGTTAGATTTCTTGACGAACCATTCTCCACAATGCCAGCATTTCACGACTGGTGTAACACACATTTCTACTGTCTCACCTCCCTCGGCGACCGCTCTGTTAGGTCGAGCCTGCCTCCCAGTCCCGATTTAAGGGCAACGATTCCCGTTGCTCCACCTATCGTTGCGAGAGTTCTCTCGGCATACATCAATGGTGTGACGCCTATCCAGAACGCCCCAGTTAGGCCTAGAATGCTGATGCTGAGGATGTTCAGGGTGACCTGTTCGGCCATGGCTGTGTAGAAAGAGAGTAGTCCTATCCGAGGATTGTCCCGGATTCTGAAGATTACGGGGAGGGAGATTATTACCAGAAAGTAGGGGGCGAGCCAGAGAAGCGTTCCGCCGTTGGACAGTGCGACGTAGTATACTGCCCCTGCTAGGATATAGGCCCAGGGGACGATGGGTCCTAGGCGGTAGTGGAAAGCAATGCTTCCGGCTGCAACAGCGATCAAGGGGATGAGGAGTCCGACGGGTCCAAAGGTGAAGGTGAAACTGGATTGCCCCAGCGCCGCTACGAGACTGCCTGCAAAGACCGCTGCTAGTGCAAGAGGTGGTCTCAATAGTGCGGCGATTATTGGGAGCATGACGATTTCGAGAGTGATGAATCCCGGTCCGCCTATGAACTTGCTCAGCGGGAGATAAGTTGTGATGGCGTAGATAGCCGCTAGGCCGGCAGTAAGCGTGAGTTCTGCGGTTTTAGGAACCCATGGTCTTCTATTTTCTGGTCTGATCAATCTGCCTCCCTACTCCGGGGTTTTTTCTTGTGAGGCGCAACGGGTGGGAGGCCCCACTCACGCGCCTGAAACTCGGCCCGCGAAGCATTTCGATTTAAGACTTGTGAGAATCGGGAGACTGCTCACTATCAGCATCTAGGGGGTCGGTTGTTACTGGGCTCGAAGAGTGCAGGTTAGAAATAGACTATGACCGGCCGTGAATTTTTCGTTGATGAGTCGACATGAAATCTAAGACGAAACCCAAGACGAAACCCAAGAACAACGCGCATACCAATCCAGAGCATCACACTAGTACGCCCCATCCGAATCCGCACACTACTACCAGCACTCATCCAACCCCAGCGCATCAGCCGACCACTTTCGGGAGTCCAACCCATGAGCATGGTGCTCATGAGAGCCTGAAGACCAAGACTTGCGAAGAGATGGAGACTGGTGGTTTCGGGTCGTTCGACGAGACAATGGCGACGAGCAACCGCTGCACCGAGCGGGCGACGGAGTTCTGCAACAGCTGCGGCAAGACCTTGTGCGGGGTCCACTACGATGCGCTTCACCGGGGCCACGAGAGCTTCAGCGGCCAGAGCACTGGTCACGGACTGATTCACCAATAGACTATCGCCTGATCAAGAATTACACTCTCCTCTTTTTCTTTCTGTGTCTTATTGGAAAGTCAGTGTCAACAATGACGATACTAGCTTCTTGGACGAGGATGGGTTTCGTGATGCGTCGAGCTGGTCGTTAAGTATCGCTACATGTCTTGCTCATCGGTCTTCCAGAAAGGGTCGACGAACATGGTCGAAATATCCATCGAGAACCTTACGAAACATTATGGAACCCTCGTGGCTCTCGACAACGTCTCACTCAAGATAGCTTCAGGCGAAGTCTTCGGCCTGCTTGGACCCAACGGAGCGGGCAAGAGCACTCTCCTGAAGACGCTGGTAGGAATCCTCAGACCCACAACCGGGACGATCAGAATCGGAGCCATAGACATCGTCGCGGACCCTGAGAAGGCGAAGAAAATGATCGGATACTTGCCGGAGAACCCGAGTCTTTACACCGGCCTTACCACACAAGAGTTTCTACAGTTTGTTGGGAAGATCCGAGGAGTCCCAGATGATCTTCTCGACCGAGAGATTTCCGAGTCGCTCAAGAGCTTCGGCTTGGAGGAGAAACGGAACAGTCTGGTTGGAACCTTGTCAAAAGGGATGAAGCAGAAAGTGGCGTTGATCGCTACGAGTCTGCACAATCCCCAGGTTCTGGTGTTGGATGAGCCGTTGACAGCCTTAGATCCGAAGACTCGCGTCTCGGTCAAGGACTGGATTGGTGGACAGACGGCAAGAGGTGTGACGACGATACTGTCGACTCATGATCTGGACGTCGCTCAGACACACGCGGGAAGGATTGCGATCATCGATCATGGGAAGATTGTGGCGGTAGGCGACATTGAGAGTCTTCGGCACATGGCGAATACTGCGAGCGATGCGAAACTCGAAGACGTGTTCCTGCGGTTGACAGAGGAGAAGGGCGAGGACCCGGCTCGACGATGAGCCTTGCGAGTCCACTCGGGACTGTTGGAGTACTGGTCCGATACTGGGTAAAGGGGCGATTCACAAAGGCTACAATTCTAGGCCTAATTATCGGAGAAGCTTTCTCTGTAGTCTTCATCCTCTTCGGCAGTTCCACCTACCTCTCGTTCTCTAACAGAGTTGGCTTGACAACCGGCCTCTCGGAAGTTGCAGGGAGTCTCGTCCTCGCACTGTATCTCATTGGGCTGATACAGAGCGGCTTCAATGGAGGCGGGCTGCCTGTTAGCTCGAGCGATGTCGACTACGTCTTTACGTCTCCAGTGCCACCCCGGGAGGTCTTCGCAGCCAAGGTCCTGCTGAACTCACTCACGACTGTGCTCTTCGGGTTTCCCCCAATCATCGTCCTCTACTTGCGATTCTCAGCATACTATCATACTCCGATGACTGCCGCCATTCTGGCCGGGCTAGTGACTCTCGTCTTCCTCGTAATCGGGTTGCTGCTCGCAGCGGACATCACGCTCTCGCTAGGCCACGGGATCGGAGAGCGGAAGAAACTGTGGCGAAACCTGTTCATCGTACTTGTCCTGGTTCTGAGTCTGCTTCCGATTACTCTGCTGATTCCCGGAATCCCCGCGGAGGTCGGATATGTTACCCGCGTCCTCCCAAACGGGCTTGCTGCAATTGTCAGTGTCGGTCTTGTGAGCGGGCCCCCAGGAGGGCTCGACTATATCCTCGATCTTCTGTTGTTGTTTGCTTGGCTTGGAGGATTTCTAGTTCTCGGCGTACGGATGGCACGCGAACACTTCTACGAACTTCTCGAAGTCTCAACGCCTGGCGGGGAAAAATTCGATCACCCGAATCAAACTTCTCGGCTGGACCCGCGTGGAAGGTCGATCTGGTCGATAGTTCGACTGAAAGAGAAAATCCTGATCAGCAGGACCCGTGAGGCACGGGCTCTCTTCATCAACGCCATGTTCCTCTCCGGCTTTCTCGTCATCTACGCACTGTCCGGGTCTTTCCAGTCTTCACCGACCTCGTTTCTCTTCATCCTCTTCATCATCGGATCCTTCGGGTCCGGGACCGCGTCTCGGTGGATTGAGAAGGAGCGCCTCTGGATCCTGAAATCATCACCCGTTAGTATGCGGAGGTACGTGAAAGAAGTCTATCGGGCGCGGGTTGCACCTTTGCTGATCTATCTTATCCCAGTTACCATAGCAGTGGGTGTTCCCCTGGTCTTGAGTCAGCTGTCCACGCCGTCGTTGTTGCTGGGCGTGGTCTTGGCGCTTCCGGGTGCGTTGGAGATTGCGGGGATTACAATGGCTGGGGGAATGTACTTCGCATCGCGATACGGCCAGAGTAGTGCGGATGATATTTTGTCGTCGCAGGCGCAAGAGCTAGCGGATATCCGACGGTTCCTCTTCCAGACAATCATCAACTTGATCATGGTATCGCCGATTATCCTGCTCGTGCTGGTCTCAGAGGCGCTCGCATCAATACTGGGACCGGTCGCGCTTCCAGCATTGGCTGTGGGGTTGGTCTTGGTCTCAATAGCCTTCACTGGTTTATCGATCAATCTGCTGTTGAACAAGGCTGGAGACGCTATCACCAGAAGAGAAGATTTGTAATTCATGGTCGGGGCAGTTCCTCGTCGCGAGGATAGCACGCATCCTATTTTTTTTCTTGGTGTTCGATAGCTAGCAGGATTTTGACAGGGCCTCATCAAAACCCCTTTGCGATTTTTTACTGTCCAGCCGATTTTACCATCGACATAGAACGTTAGGTTGTTTTCAAGCCGTTTTCCAGGGGATTCTCGGGACCCTAGAGACCACTTCGGTCCTTCGAACTTCGCAAGAAAGTCAGAACGCCATATGACTCACGGAAACCGGCAGAACCTGACGCTTCTTGTTAGGAAGCTTGGAAGTCGAAGGTCCTAATCGTCCATTCTGAGACTAGGGCTTCCTCATCTCGTGACGCATCCACAAGACTACCGCTATAGCTGCCGGAATTCCTAAGATGATCAGAGTCCATTCTAGAATGAGAAGCATGGAACTTACGACATAGTCCAGGGTCCAGGTTGAGATGGGAAGATTCCAGTTTCCGTCGAGATAGACCTTGATGCAGAATGCGATGAAGAAGAACAGCGATACTCCGCCACCACCCCTTGTTGTACGAGAGCGCTTGCGAAAGAGGCGATATCCTCTCATCTCCTCCCTAGGTAGTCTCTTCCACAACAGCCAGCCTCCCACCACAGCTACAACGACAGGGATTCCAATCAAGAGAAGCTCCCAGAAAATCGCGTTCAGAATGAAGCTCACCAGGTTCCCCATCGTCCAGAGACCCAGGGTCCTAGGCACTAAGCCGGTCGATTGCGCATTTCCCACGAACCACAAGAAAACATAGACCGCACTCGCAACCGCCAAAATGCCCGCCACCACAAACGTGGCAACTGTCCTCCAATGCTTCCGCATGAATCTCTTCCAGTCAGAACCCACATTCATTTCAGCTGTATCAGGCACCAGATTCCCCTCCTTTGCCCACCGTAGTCAGATTCGCATCCCTTTCATAGTTTCCCTTATCCAGGCTACGAGACGTCGATGTGCGTCGACACCGTGTAAAGAGAGTGAATAGAATTCCGTCCCGCGCTCATCTGTCTGCCGCTCAACAAATCCGTGAGAAACCATCCAATCAATATTCGATGAATCTTGGATAATTAAGGCCGACCCTGTTCTGCAGATTCGTCTTCTTCATCCTCCTACCGTTCTGATACAGGATGTCTAGGAAGCGAGCTAGAACATAGAGGTCGGGGCGCTCCAATGATTACAGGCTCTGGAGAAGTTGTCTCTTCCAATCCTCGTATAATCAACTGGGCTTAGTAATCAGCTAGGTGATGTGCTCAATCGGCTTGAAGGCATAAGTCTCAGCCTTAGTGTAATGCCGGCGTGAATCCCTCCACCCGTCTATGATTCCCGAGTCTTGAGGGGTCTCAACAGAAGGCTCTTGGCTTCACAGCATCTTTCCCAGAAAGCTTCAGGGCCTCGCGCAGTCTTGAAGGTCGCGGAAG
>Ga0209160_1004589_pt1 | contig 11029 bp, 7 predicted proteins | sample GraSoiAngelo_153_FD_186167 | JGI IMG/M metagenome (GOLD analysis project Ga0209160, IMG submission 186167) | Grasslands soil microbial communities from the Angelo Coastal Reserve, California, USA - 14_1009_12_40cm (SPAdes) (version 2) | ecosystem: Environmental > Terrestrial > Soil > Grasslands ...
CGAGGGCGAGCGAAAGCAGGTCACGGCGCTCTTCGCCGACCTGCGCGGCTCGATGGAACTGCTGGAGAGCGTTGATCCGGAAGAAGCACGGCGGCTCATGGACCCCGCGGTCCAGCTGATGATGGATGCGGTCCACCGCTACGAGGGCACAGTGAACCACGTCCTGGGCGACGGGGTCATGGCCCTCTTCGGCGCACCCATCGCCCACGAGGACGCACCGCGCCGCGCCCTCTACGCCGCGCTGGCCATCCGCGATTCCATCTCCCGCTACGGCGAGCAGGTGCGTCGGGAGAAGGGCGCGGTCATCCAGGTGCGCGTGGGCGTCAACTCGGGCGAGGTCGTCGTCCGCTCCATCGGCAGCGACCTCAGGCTCGATTACTCGGCGGTCGGTCACGCCGTCGGCCTCGCCGCGCGTATGGAGAGCCTCGCCAATCCCAACACGGTGCTCGTGACTGGCGGCACGTACGCACTGACGGAGGACTACTTCCGCTGGTCGGCGCTGGGGCCTATCGCGGTGAAGGGGAGCAGCCAGCCCGTAGAGGCCTACGAGCTGCTCGGCGCCTCCGACGTGAGGACGCGGCTCCAGGCCGGTGCCCGCCGCGGTCTCACGCCCTTCATCGGCCGCTCTCGTGAGATGGACCATCTGAAGGAAAACCTGGAGCTCGCCAAGCGTGGCCACGGCCAGGTCGTGGGCGTCGTTGGCGACCCCGGCGTCGGCAAGTCGCGCCTCTTTCTTGAGTTGAAGGGGCTGGACCGCACGGGCGGCTGCCTCATCCTGGAAGCGTCGTCGGTCTCCTTCGGCAAGGCCACCGCCTATCTGCCGCTAATCGACGTCCTGCGCGGTTATTTCCGCATCGATGCCGAAGACGGCCCCGATGCGGTGCGCGAGAAGGTCATCGGCCGCCTGCTCGCCCTCGACGAGAGCCTTCGCGATACCGTGCCGCGCTTCCTCGATCTGCTGACGGAAGGGGACGAACAGGTTGCTGCCGAGGACGCCGACCACCGTCGCCGCTTGCGCACGGACGCGGTGAAGCGGCTCTTCTTTCGGGAGAGCGCCCGCCAGCCGCTCGTCATCATCTTCGAGGACCTGCACTGGGTGGACGGCGACACACTGGCCCTCCTGGGCGCGCTCATCGAAGGGTTGCCGACCTCGCGGGTGCTTCTGCTCACGAACTACCGGCCGGAGTTCTCGTCGCCATGGGCGGCGCGGGGCTACTTCAGCCTTCTGCGTCTGGACCCGCTGGAGGAGGAGAGCGCGGAAGAGCTTCTATCCGCACTGTTGGGGCCGGACGCGGCTCTCATGGAGCTGCGGTCGCTTCTCTTGCAGCGGGCGGGCGGCAACCCCTTCTTTACTGAGGAGCTGGTGCGCAGCCTCGTCGACCGAGGGGCGTTGGCCGGCCATCCTGGCGCATATCAGCCTGCTGGCGATATCAGCCGCCTGGAGCTACCGCCGACCGTCCAAGGCGTGCTGGCGGGGCGCATCGACCGGCTGGAGCCGGACGCCAAGCGCACGCTACAGACCGCCGCTGTGATCGGCAAAGACTTCATCCTACCTCTGCTGGAGCGGGTGAGCGACCTGTCGCCTGAGGGGCTGGCCACGGCGCTGGACGCCCTCAAGGACAGCGAGTTCATCTATGAGCAGGCGATCTACCCGGAGGTGGAGTACACGTTCAAGCACGCGCTAACGCAGGAGGTGGCCGCGCAGGGCCTCCTCGCCGAGCGCCGGCGGGCTTTGCACCGGCTCGTGGGAGAGGCGATCGAGGGGCTGTACGCGGACCGGCTCGACGAGTACGCGGGCGCCCTCGCCCACCACTTCGCGCAGAGCGACGACCAGGACAAGGCCGTTCGCTACCTGCACCTGGCGGGCGTCCGCGCCGGACGCCTGGGCGCCACGACCGAGGCGATGGCGCTCCTCGAGGATGCTCGCGTTCGCGCCCGGCAGCTACCGCAGACCGAAGAGCGCGATCGCGCGCGGCTGGAAATATTGAGCGCATTATTGGTACCGCTGCTCTTGCTTATGGAGAAGGGGTGGGAGGGCCGGCTGGAGGAGATAGATGAGGAGGCGATGGACGTCTCCGTGTCCCTGAACAGTTTCAGCGAGCTGGCGGCTTCGTTGAGTTACCGCGCCACCACGCTGGCTATGACTCAGGGACCGGCCGGCGCTCTCGCCTGCGTTAAGAAGCTGCGGACGCTGGCCGGGCGGCTTCCCGATGATGAATTGGCCTGGCACATCGGGTATGCCGAGGGGCTGGTTCAGTGGGTCCGCGGCGAGTTGCGCCCGGCGCTGCTCCAGACGAGAGAACTCCTGAAGAGAAAGGATATTGGCCGGTTCCCGGGCTGGGGCCTCACCGGGTTCTCCGCATTGGCAGCGCTCTGGTGGAGAGAAGCAAGCAGCCTCATCCGGCTCGGCGAGCTCGATGAGGTAGAACCGGTGCTGGCACGCCTCAAGGCACAGGTGGAGGAGGACGCGTCACCGAGGGCGTATGGGCTCTTGCGTATGACCGAGGGGTTTTATCTGCTCGCCCGCGGGCAGCGCGAAGCGGCGGCCCGGGCTGGAGCGGAGGCCGTGAGCTACTACGAGCAAGGTGGGTTCCGGCGCGCGACGGCATCGGCCCGCGTGATTCTCGCCAACGCGCTCATGGCGGGCGGCGGATTTAGCGAGGCCGTCGAACTCCTCACTGAGGCGCTGGAAACGCTGGATGCTCACGACTGGTTTTCCTCAGGCGTCTTGCTAGTCCGCGCCCGTGCGTACGCGGGCATCGGACTGGTACAGGAAGCGCGAAAGGACGCTGAGGGCGCGCTGGCCCTGACGCGGCAATTCGAGAACCGCGCAACCGAGGGCGAGGCACATCTTTCGATGGCCGTCGTCCACGCCGCTTCCGATCCGCCGGACTATGTCGTCGCCGAGGAAGAGTTCGCGCAGGCCGAGGAGTGCCTCCGCGAATGTGAGGTCCGCACTCCTCTGGTGCTGGCGTTGAGGCTGCACGGCGAGATGCGCTTGAGGATTGGGGACGCTGGCGGCGCGGAGCCGTTGCTGCGGGAGGCGCGGGACCTGTTCGCTTACATGGGCCGGAAGGACGACGTGGAAGCGATAGATGCGCTGCTCGAAAAGGCGCAGGCCGGGGAGTCTAAGGTTCAGAGGACGTAGAAGGTCTTGTCGGCGAATCGACTTCCGTGACCGAGAATCAACTGGGTCATGCGAGCTTCACCGCCAGCGCCACTCCTGGGTCCATCATCCACGCGACTTCTAGACCGCGTTCGGATGCCAGCTCGCGTGCGAATGCCTGAACATTCTCGCGCCAGTTCGGACCGGCGAACTCGCTCCAGTCCAAGTTCGGCTTCTCCGCCATCGATTGCACGAGCAGGAACCAGTTCGACATCGCGAGGACGCCACCCGCCCGGAGAAGCTCCAGCACCCGCCTGAAGTGCAGGGGCCTGACTGCGAACCACCCGTCGTCGTGGACAAAGTCGTACGGCCCGTGGAGGCCGCCCAGGACAGCGTCGCTATCGCCCGTAAGGACCTTCACGCGGCTTTCAAGCGCCGCCTCTTTCGCGAAGCCCTCCGCAAGCTCGGCGTGCTCGGGGAAGCGATCGATGGTCTCGACGGAGCCGCCGGGACCAGCCGCCTCCGCCAGCCACAATGCGCTGTAGCCGAGGCCGCAGCCGACCTCGAGAAGGCGCTTCGCCCGCATCGCGCGAACGATGTTCGCGAGCACCCGCATCTTGAGCGGGTCGGATGGGTAGACGCCGCACTCCTGCGCCCCGCCGGCCAACTGGGCTGCGTGGCTCTCGCGGTGCTCGTCAGAGGCGCGGCGGACGTGCTCGAAACGGTCTTGTTGGAGCGAGTCCAGGAACGCGGCCGCGCGCCGCAGGTCCGATAGTGGCGTCACGGGCTTAGTCGCCCTGCACCGCTATGGGGAGACCGCGGGCGCTAATCCACACGGCGCCGCCGAACCACACAAAGGCGGTTACCGCCAGCACGGGTCCCGCAGTGGCGGGATCAAGCCCCAGCAATGCGAAGATGCCCACCAACGCACCCACAACGGCGGCACCACCTGCTATCCAGAGCATGAAAGACGCGGTGCATAGGGCGAAGAACCACCAGAGCCATAGCAGGAACTCCTGCCGATTCGTTGGCATGGCCCTGGACGTGTACGTGTCTAGGATCTCGACAGGCGCTCGCCAGACGGTGAAGATGACGAGTCCGGCTCCAAAAGTGAACCCTAGGAGCGGTCCGATAATTGCTGGATTGAAGTTATCTGCAATAAGGCTGATTGCCAGCAAACCATAAATCACGGATGCGGTGACGACGCTACAGACGGTGAAGAGCCACTTCAGATTGGACGCACTCACGCGTCACCTCTAGACGTCGAGGTTGCGGACCTGGTTGTAGTGGCTCTGGATGAAGGTCTTGCGGGGGGCCACTTCCTCGCCCATGAGCTGCGTGAAGATCGTGTCGGCGCGCATGGCGTCCTCAACGTTCACGCTGAGGACGGTGCGGATGTCCGGATCCATCGTGGTCTCCCAGAGCTGGTTCGGGTTCATCTCGCCGAGACCCTTATAGCGCTGGATGGTGATGCCTTTGCTGCCATCCTTGAGCTTACTCAGGTAGGCGTCCCGCTCCTTGTCGCTGTAGAACCAACGGACTTCGCGACGGTTCTGGATGCGGTAGAGCGGTGGCTGGGCGATGTAGAGGTGGCCGCGCTCGATAAGGTCGCGCATGTAGCGGAAGAAGAACGTCAGAAGAAGCGTGCGGATGTGCGCGCCGTCTACGTCTGCGTCGGTCATGATTATCACGCGATGGTAGCGCAGCTTGGCGAGGTCGAGGTCTTCGCCGAAGCCAGCGCCGAGCGCGGTGATGATCGCCTTGATCTCCTCGTGGGCAAGCATCTTGTCCGGCCGCGCCTTCTCGACGTTCAGGATCTTGCCGCGCAGCGGCAGGATCGCCTGGAAGCGGCGGTCGCGGCCTTCCTTGGCACTGCCGCCGGCGGACGGGCCCTCGACGAGGTATAGCTCGCGGACTTCCGGGTTGCGCTCTGAGCAATCGGCGAGCTTGCCGGGCAGGACGCTGTCGTCCATGAAGCCCTTCTTGATGACGAGGTCGCGGGCCTTACGGGCGGCGTCGCGGGCACGCTGAGCCGTCAGGCACTTCTCGATGATCCGCCGGGCGTCGGAAGGGTGCTCCTCGAGCCAAGTCGAGAGCTCTTCGCCCAGGGCGGACTCGACGATGCCCTTCATCTCAGCGTTGCCGAGGCGCGTCTTTGTCTGCCCCTCGAACTGGGGCTCAGGCAGTTTCACGCTGACGACGGCAACGAGGCCCTCCCGGGTGTCCTCGCCGGAGAGGTTGGGGTCGTTGTCCTTCAGGATCTTCTGCTTGCGGGCGTAGTCGTTAAGGACGCGGGTGAGAGCGGAGCGGAAGCCGGTCAGGTGGGTGCCGCCGTCGATCGTGTGGATGCAGTTGGCGAAGGCAAAAGTGGACTCGTTGAAGCTGTCGTTGTATTGAATTGCGACCTCAACGATGGAGCCTTCGACACCGCGTTCCATGTAGAACGGCTCGTGCACGGTGCCGCGGTCCTTGTTCAGGCGGCGCACGAACGACTTTATGCCGCCCTCGAAGTAGTAGGTAATGCGCTGCTGGGAACGCTCGTCCACGAAGTGGATCCAGATGCCCTTAGTCAGGAAGGCCATCTCGCGGAAGCGCTCGGTAAGGGTTGAGAAGTTGAATTCGGTCTCGCCAAAAATGTCTGCGTCGGGTATGAACCAGGTCGTCGTGCCGGTGTGCGTGGCGCCGTTACTGCTCACCTTCAGCTCGCCGGCCGCCTTCCCGCGTTCGTACTCCTGCCGGTAGAGCTTGCCGTCGCGCGTCACCTCGACCCACATGTGGGAGGAGAGCGCGTTGACGACGGCGGCGCCGACGCCATGGAGCCCGCCGGAGACTTTATAGGCCTGGCTGTCGAACTTGCCGCCGGCGTGCAGGTAAGTCATGACGGTCTCGAGGGCCGACTTACCCGTACGCGGGTGCTTGTCGATCGGGATGCCGCGCCCGTTGTCGGAGACGCGGACGCTGCCGTCGGGCATAATCATGATGTCGATGCGGTCGCAGAAGCCGGCCATCGCCTCGTCGATGGAGTTATCGACGATCTCGTAGACGAGGTGATGCAGCCCGCGCTCATCGGTCGATCCGATGTACATGCCGGGGCGGCGGCGGACGGCCTCGAGGCCTTCGAGGACTTGAATATCGGCAGCGGTGTATCTGTTTTTGGTTTCAGGCATTAAGAGGGCAAATTTCGGCTACGGCCACGTATTGTGATGACAGTAACATTCTACCATATTTGAACGTATCTGGCGTGGTTATGGTTAGCAATTCCGCGCTTATTGACGGGCGTTATTGTGGCCGCGGCGCTGCCAGCCAGCTGAGACAGCGACGGCGATCCCAAGGCGAAGACAAGGCAGCAAGATGACCGTCTCTTTTCTATCTGGTAACGTCCACTTCGTGCGTGACCTGGTTCGCCGGCTCTTTCAGCGGCCGGTGGGTGAGCTTCCGGACCTTCCGGAGATCATCGTGCGCCCCATCGGGGTCGTCCGAAACGCCGTAGGCGAACCGCAGCCGCCCGGCTTCGACTGGAGCGCTGTCAAGTCGCGGATTTTGGTACGCCCTGAGCTCGCCGACTCTTTGCTTGGCCTCGAGACCTATTCGCACGTCAAGGTGCTGTTCTGGCCCCATCTTGTTCCGGCGGACGTCATCGGCTCCAAGCACCGACTGCATCCCCGTGATGACCCCGAGAATCCACTGCAGGGAATACTCGCTACGAGGAGTCAGATCCGATTCAATCCTATACTTGTGACGGCTGTCCTCCTGCTCTCGGTCAGGGGAAACGCCGTTGGGGTTCGAGGCCTCGACGCCGTTAATGGAACGCCGGTGCTGGACATCAAGCCTTACTTTCCTCACTTCGACTCGATTGCGGACGCCCGGGTGCCTGAGTGGGTGACACGCGCTCGTGACCCGGCTAGTAAGGGTTAAGGCGTTGACCGGGACGGCGAACGTACCTCTGGCGGACATTTACGACCGTCTCTACACCGCCTACGGGGCCCAGCACTGGTGGCCCGGCGACTCCGCATTCGAGATCACAGCCGGCGCCATCCTGACGCAATCCGCGGCCTGGGCCAACGTCGAGCGGGCGCTGGCGAACCTCAACGCGGCCGGCGCACTCTCGCCAGAAGGCATCGCGGAGATTTCTGTAAGGGAGCTGGCGGAGCTCATCCGGCCAAGCGGCTACTACAACACGAAGGCTCGCAAGCTAAAGGCGTTCGTGAGGATTGTGGACGAGTGTGCCGGCGGCGACCTGGAGCGGCTGCTGGCGCTGCCCACTGCCGAACTGCGGGCGCTGCTACTGGCGACCTACGGGATCGGGCCGGAGACAGCCGATTCGATCCTTCTGTATGCGGCGGGCCGGCCTGTATTCGTTATCGATGCCTACACGCGGCGCACGTTTTCTCGCCTGGGGCTTGCGCCTGAAATGGACAGCTACGATGGCTGGCGGAGCCTCTTTAGCGAGTCGCTCCCGCCCGACGCGGAGACGTTCAATGAATACCACGCCCTCATCGTGCGACACGGGAAACAGGTGTGCCGGAAGCGCCCGCTCTGTCACGCTTGTCCCCTGTCTGCAATCTGCCCGACCGGGGTTGCAGCAGCCGTTGCTTAGCCGGGCTGTGGGACGTTTGGTCAAGGGTTGGTTTACGCTGCGTTCGCTCGGGCGGAGGGCCTGTAACAGACGTAAAGTAAGGCCGTCTTAATTGTTGGTCCCAAACCCTCCCTTTTGGGCTCGTCACAGAAGGGTCACCCGGCAGGCGCTTCTGTGACGCTCTTGAAAACGAAGGCCGTCCTGGTACAGACAGGACGGCCTCTTCTTTTCGAGTCGAGGGGGCTTGGTGCTGCTTACTCTGCGACGTTCAGCCGCTTGGGGCCACGGATGATGAACGTCCCGCCCCACTCCGGATCCTCGTCGAGCAGGCGGAGCTTCGGGAAGCGCTGGAGCAGCGTCCCGATTGCAATCTGCGCCTCCGCCCGCGCCAGCGGGGCGCCAAGGCAGAAATGGATCCCGTCGCCGAATGCGAGGTGGTCCGTTGGGTTGCGGGTGACGTCCAACTGTTCAGGATTCTCGTAATGGGCAGGGTCCCGGTTGCCAGCGGCGATGAGCGTGAATACCATCTCGCCTGGCTTGAACGTGTGCCCGGCGATCTCGATATCTTCCTTCGGTACCCGGCCAGTGCCGTGTACTGGACCTACGTACCGGAGCAGCTCTTCGACCGCTGACGATATGAGGGTGGGGGTGTCTCGCAGAAGCTGCATCTGATCTGGGTTGCGAAAGAGGGCTAGCATGCTGGTGCCGATCAGGTTCGTCGTCGTCTCGTTGCCCGCAATCAGCAGCAGGATACAAGTTGCGAAGATCTCGTCCTCGCTCAGGACCTGCCCGCCTTCCTCGGCGGCGATCAGGCCGCTGATTAGGTCCTCCTTTGGTTCGGCGCGGCGTTCCGCGATGATGTGGCTGAAGTACTCCGCCAGCTCGTCGATCGCCTTACGCCCCGCGTCCATGGCCTCCGGCGGGGTAAAGGGGCCGCCCAGCGTCGCGACAACGGTATCAGACCACTCCTTAAACCGATGCCGATCCTCCGGCGGCACGCCGAGCATCTCGGCGATAACGATGACCGGCAGCGGGTAGGCGAGATCGTGAATGATCTCGAATTCGCCTCGATCGCCGGCCTCCGCGAGGACGTAATCGACGATCTCCTGGATGCGCGGTCGGAGGTTCTCGACGGCCCGTGGTGTGAACGCCTTGCTGACCAAGCGGCGCAATCGTGTGTGATCTGGCGGATCGGAGGTCAGCATCGTCTGGGTGTTGCCCATCGGGCCATACTGCTCTTGCTGCTCGCGCATCATCTGCGAGAAGCGCGTCTCGGCACGACTGCGGTCGGACGAGAAGCGACCGTCCATCAGGACCGCGTCGATGTCGTTGTAGCGCGTGAGCACCCACGACTCCATCATCTCGCTCCAGTAGATGGGGGCCTGCTCCCGAAGCTCGCGGTACATCGCATACGGGTCGGCGAGCATTCCGGGCGCGAACGGATTGAACTCTGCTGTTACCACGTTGGGCTCCTGGTTCGCTCCTGAAGTTAGCGTAGCCATTAGAACGGCCTCCTCGCTTGTTGTCAACGCTTGAGAGGTTACTGACTGGTCAGTCACTAATATTCCCAGCGAGTATATCGCGCCTGTCAAGAGGTTCTCTGTGACGCATGTCACATTACTGCCGGAGTCGCACGCTGGTCACTCCCCGTATGGCGGAAGTACCGGCCCATTCCGGCTGATCGTCCAGCAATTGGAGGTTGGGGAAGCGCCTTAACAGCGTACCGATCGCGATCTGCCCCTCCAGCCTTGCCAGTGCGGCGCCCAGGCAGAAGTGAATTCCGTCGCCGAATGCGACGTGATCTGTCGGATTGCGGGCAACGTCGAAGCTGTCGGGGTCCGCGTATTTACTTGGATCGCGGTTGGCGGCGGCCAGGATACCGACCACGACATCGCCGCGCCTGATCCTGGCGTCGCCGAGCGAGACGTCCTCCCGGGCTGTGCGTCGGGTCGTGTGTACGGGCCCCGTGTAGCGGAGCATCTCATCGATTGCCGAGGGAAAGAGCGAAGGGTCTTCTCTCAGCCGCGCCATCTGCGCCGGGTTGCGCAACAGCACCAACATCCCGCTCGAGATAAGGTGTGTCGTCGTCTCGTTGCCCGCCACCAGGAGCAAGGCCACTGTTCCCAGCATCTCATCTTCGCTCAGTCTCTGGCCGCTCTCTTCGGCGGCGACGAGGCGGCTTATCAGGTCGTCTTGGGGTTGCCTGCGGCGGGCCGCAATGACCCGACTCACGTACTCCACCAGCTCCTCGTTGCTGCGCCGAGCCTCATCCAGCGAGCTGTAATCGCCGCCCAGCGTCGCCACCATCGCATCCGACCAGCGCTTGAAACGCTCCCTGTCTTGACGCGGTATACCGAGCATCTCTGCGATCACTGTCACCGGCAGAGGCCAGGCGAGCTCGGAGACGAGGTCGAACTCCGTGCGCCCGTCCAGCCCGTCCAGCAGCTCATTCACGATCTCTTGGATAAGCGGGCGCATCTTCTGCACGCTCCGCGGCGTGAATGCTTTGCTCACAAGGCGCCTCAGGCGCGTGTGCTCCGGCGGGTCGACAGAGAGCATGGTGTCCACCCGCCCAAGGAGACGGTGAGGGCCTTCTCTCGTAGTGCGCGAGAGTCTGATGCGGCCACCCCTGCCTGCCGCCTCGCCGAAGCGCTGGTCGGTCAAAAGCTGGCTTACCTCGTCGTAACCGAGCACCAGCCAGTGTCCGGCGGCAGTGCGCTGTATTCGCCCCCGCTCCCGCATTGCACTGTAAGCCGGATAGGGGTCGGCCAGCATCTCCGGCGAGAACGGTTCAGGCGTGCCGCTTTCCACGTCGCTCCTTTCGCGCTGAACGGGCAACCCCATTACAGCGAGTGCGTGAGCCGCTTGTCAACGCTCGACCACGTTGTGACACGAGTGAGACTGCCGGTGTAGTCTTTCTGGCGATGGACGCCATCGTTGGTCTGGCAGCGGCTGGTAAGACCGCTGTCTTCCGCGCGCTGACATCCGGCCACGGAAGCTCAGCGAGCGGGTCGAGGGGCGAGCATGTGGGCGTCGTCAAGCTACCGGACGAGCGCCTCACTAAGCTGGCCTCGCTGGCCGGCGCGCGTAAGGTCACACAACACGAGGTCACGCTGCACGACCTGCTTGCGATCGTCGGGCCGGGCGCTGCGCCCTCCCCGGATGCCCGGGAAGCAGTCGCGCAGAGCGACGCGCTTGTGCAGGTGGTGCGAGCGTTCCAACGCGAGGACGTTCCTCACCCGCTGGGCTCGGTTGATCCAGATAGGGACGTCAAGGCCTTCGAGAGCGAGTTGGCCTTGAATGATCTGTCTGTAATCGAGCGCCGGCTCGAGCGGATCGACATCGTA
>Ga0209160_1004593_pt1 | contig 11023 bp, 10 predicted proteins | sample GraSoiAngelo_153_FD_186167 | JGI IMG/M metagenome (GOLD analysis project Ga0209160, IMG submission 186167) | Grasslands soil microbial communities from the Angelo Coastal Reserve, California, USA - 14_1009_12_40cm (SPAdes) (version 2) | ecosystem: Environmental > Terrestrial > Soil > Grasslands ...
AATGGCCCAGGATCAAGGAACCGCAACTTTAGTCACCGCCATGCCGTCTTCGGGTTACAATGCATTCGGCAACGTCCCGCGTACACAGCGCAACGGATTTCCGACGCACCGGGTACTAACGTTCCGCCGCGAGTCCCATAACTCGCCAGGCTCGGGCCTTACTTATTTTTGCCATCCTAGTCGAGGTCCAGTAAATGATAAAAATGCGGGTGGTTTCGATACGCTTCCGATCATCAACCCACGAATTGGCATCAGCCTCCACGAATCCTGTTATGGAGAACCGTGTGGGCGTTCATTTATTGATGGCGAGGGAAATTTGGCACCTCTTCCCGGCCATCTTCACATCCACGTGTACGATCCAGAAGGCGGTTCGCGCACGTTTGGAGTCGCGGCGTGCGACGACGATGAGTGGCAATTACCAGGGGAGGTTTACGGGCAATTCGATTGAGCCACATGAAATTCGCCCAGACCTACGGAATTTCCGTTGCTGACTCACCGAATGTCCTGGAGCAAGGTTGGGCACCAAGAAAAGCTGATGGTCTAAAGTCTTTTCCCCAAACCTGTCTGCACTCGGTTTAAGTAGCAAACGCATCTAGGTTGAAGGAGGTTCCACAACCCCTTTGTCCGTCGCATCACGGCTCGAAGTCAGCTCCATGCAGGTGAGAACTGTTCCTTTCAGACAGTGACACCGAACCTGTCCATGCTTCCTGACTTGTACCCTTAGGGTTTTGTATTTACTGGACGCGGATTCCCAAATTCCCGCGCTGTGTCGGCACATGCAAATCAAAGTTTCGTGGCCTGCTGAAAATGCGGCTAATGAACTTCTCTCGCTGACCTTGTTCGGCGGCTACGCGGCTGAAGCATAGCCACGCCTGTCTGCGACCACAGAAGACTTGAAATTGTCCCAAGGACAGGAACAAACCACTCGGAAATTCCGGCATCGAAAACATCAGGTGCGAATGATGGGATGTGCCTCAAGAATCGAAATCTTGCCGCTTCGCAGATTGGAACCAATTTGCTCGCTGGAAACCGTATTACACCTGTAGTGCTCTATATCGCGGTCTTTTTGGTGGTACTCTCACTGACCTATGTCTTTTTCGCCGCGAAGCAACACAAGAATACAGCTCCGCCCACAGCGCCCTTGCACCAGAACCAGTGACTTTCCAACCGAGTTTTGAGAAATGTGACTCTCGTAATGGCCGTTTCAGGCTATTTATCTCATTGGGTGTATTCGGTATTCTGTTCCTAGGCGGACCTTGGGAGGACGCTTTAAGGCGGTTCCATAACTGGGGCCGCCTTATTCATTTTCTGTACTACACGGTGACGTACGTGCCTATCGGCCTCTGCGATTTGCGTTCCTTCCCACAGACGCCGTGAATCAGTACTACACGGTGACGTACGTGCCTATCGGCCTCGCTGTCACGGACTCGGTCTACCACGTAATTGCTCATGCGATTCAGGGGGCCGTCGCTGGGCTGATATACAAAACGTGGACGTGGCACGTTATCCGAAACTGAAACCAGTGCTCGAAACCGTCCTGCCCCTCTCGGACGCCCGACGCGCCCACGAACTCAACGAGACGGGACACGCACGAGGCAAGATAGTGCTGAAAGTTGCATAGCAGCCTGGACTGGAACGCTACTCGCCCCTGCGGACCGCTTTCCAGACTGAGGTAAAGGCAGCCAGTTAACTGTGAAATGAAGTCTGCAGTCGTCTGCGTGCCATCTTGCTTCTAAACGCACACCCCGTTAAAAGTCGTCAAGTCGCACGCATCGATTTTGCGTGTATGCCGGATTGCGGCGCATACCCGCGCGAGCAGTTCTCGCGGACTGAAGGGCTTAGCTACATAATCGTCAGCTCCGAGCTCGAGTAGCATGACCTTGTCGAGTACATCCGTTGCGGCAGTGAGGACAACGATCGGCAGAGTTGATGATTGTCGTCTGATCTCCCGACAAACATCCTGCCCCGAGACAATAGGCAATCGCAGGTCGAGGATGATGGCTGTTGGGGCGACAGTGCGGAATGCCTCCAGTGCGGACTTGCCGTCACCGCGGATTTCAACTCCATATCCCTCAGTTCAAAGAGGCGCTTAAGTGCTTTCTAAACATATCGATCATCCTCGACGATCAAAATAGGATCCATAACCGTCGGTTTCTTGGAAGCTCGGACTTGCTGATCATGGAGATTGACTGATCGCACCTAAACCAAAGAAGGGGCGAGTTTCCAAGATTTGGAACACCCCCTTTTTCGCGGTACCGATTCGTTCGAATGGCTTATCGCCCCCGTCTCGCTTCATCCGCATCTTCGGCCAGATCGCGCAACAGCTCAAAGAACGCCGGCGGCTGGCCGATGAACAGTCCCATGGCCGTCAGGAAATTGACCACGCCCATGGCAATACCCTTCGTCTCAGTGGGACGAATGATCGAACATGGTGGGAGCTTTCGGCTGAGGAATGGGCAAGGTTCAGGCATGATCAGGTTGGTTTGAAAGTCTTCGCCACCAAAGGGCGGAGAATTCAGGTCTGGAAAGGTCACGGATACGCCCGTCACCGGATCCACCGCGGTCAAAGGAGGAGCATTGCCCGCCTTGTCCGACCAGGTTTGAAAGTGCATCGTCTCGGTAGGGCCGATGCTGATAAGGATTCGCAAGACTTCCACGTGAGTGGCCCGCTGCGCCATCGATGGATACAGGCTGTTGCCACCTTGCTCGATCGTCGGAAAGTGAAATCCCGCGGTATTCGCGATCGCCTGGAGGAAGTTGGTATCCTTTGTGTCATCATCGGTTCTGGGAATTGCCGTATGCTGCCCAACCGCCAAAGTTGGTACGGCTTGCGGGAATTTGAAATTCGGATCGAGGTCAGGATTATGGGTGCTGCTGCGGTAGCGAGTCCACCAACTGGTGTCTAGCGTGAGCTGCGTGAGATTTGTAAGCCGCAACTTTCCGCTTGATCCGGTCGCCGAACTACCCGGCAGAGTGCGAAACTGCTCGAGGTTTACTGTGTCTGCTCCCTTGGAGGCGAGGTACGCGTTGAGGAAGTTCTGGTGGGTGAACTCATCGTCGGTGTTGTCGTGGATGTACTGGGCCATGTCGGAGTCCAGCACCTCAAGAGCGGCGGTGTAGGCTGGATTGCCGCTTCCGCCTGGGACTTCGCTGTCTTGGACTCCTCCCAGCTCGTTGTACTGCACCCAGAAGTCGGTTTCGAGGATTTCCGCGGCGGCCGCGAACCTGAGCAGGGCCGCGTCTCCGGGAGTGAGACGGCCGCTATGTTCTTCCGGACCTCGCTCGGCGAAAACGGATGAGCTATGGGCCAACAGCCCTGCCCCCATAGTCGCCGCCCCGGCCGCCGTCAATCCGTTCCTCATGAATGAACGGCGGTTGATTGAGTTCTTTAAGCCATTCAGTAATTTCTTCATTGGAGATCTCTTTCTTGAGCTCGACCCTGAACATCGAGCGGCTGGTACCTACCGTAGAAAGCTTGCTGGCCAGGGTGGTTTCGACGATTCACACCCTGATTGGAAATGCGAGCAGCATACTTCGAGTGCCGACCGGCATTTGTCAGGGATTTGTCAGAGTTTTGTAATTTACTCGTTCTCTGGGAGGAGCGACGGTCGGGATGCTGCGCCAGTTCCGACATCGCGGATTAGAGCGAGTCGGCTGGGTGTTCAGTTTGGCCGCCGCGACGTACAACTTAATGCAAACAAGCGGAGATTGATGCGAAGTGTGCCTTAAGGCAGGCAGCCGGAAGTACACCCGCTTTCGATTCTAAAGCCTCGTCCTTAGGGGTCCCCGGGATGCTAGCAGTGCACTCCACGTCCTTCCCGCCCCTCCTGACCCTCCGTGGCACAAGATCCATTTCCAGGTCGGCGAGTTGCAGTCGAAGGGCAACTTGCTGAGTTCGCCCACGTCTCAGAAGTGCTCGAACGCGCGCTAACAGTTCCGGAAATGCGAAGGGCTTCACAAGGTAGTCGTCTGCGCCTTTGTCCAGACCCTGCACCCTGTCCTCGATAGCATCACGGGCGGTCAGTATGAGGACCGGAGTGACGAGCCCGCGCTTCCGAAGCGTTCCCAACACCTGAAGGCCATCGCGACCCGGGAGCATGAGATCCAGGATCACGAGGTCAAATTCCTCCGCACTGACCAAATAGAAACCTTCCTCTCCGGTTCCGGCAACGACAACCTCGTATTGCTGGCGTTCTAAGCCCTCCTGCAGGGCGCGCGCGACTTTTGTTTCATCCTCTACGACGAGAATACGCAAGGATTCACCCCTCAAATAGTATCGATCAGCCTTGTGGGTCACCACTGAAGTTTTAATGAACAAATCTTCAGGTAACAACGAACAGAGATGGTTTAGTGTTAGCGTCTGCCAGCGATTCAGCGGAGCCAGTGCGGTCCGGGGCAAGAGAAAAGGATGAAGACACGTGTGACCAGATGTTTGGCTCTGGCAATCGGCCTTCTGGCCGCCGTTCAGGTCTTTGCGCAGGTCGGGAGTCGCACTCTGTCGGGTACGATTACGTCTCCAGACGGGTCCCGAATTACAACTTCGCGTCTTTCCATCAAGAATATTGCGAACGGCGACACAAAGTCTGTAAGCGCGAAGCACGATGGTTCCTACGTGATACGCAACCTGCTGCCAGGAAGCTACGAGATCACTGTCTCGGCTCGGGGTTTTGCTGACATACACACGACTGTGACGCTAGGTGCCGATGGTAACCCGGTGATGAACCTCGTCATGCAACCGGTCACCCCTGCGGTGGCTGGCGAGAAGCAAGTCGGCTCAACCGCTCGCGGGGTCACGAACGCCAACGGGGTAAGTGACTTGCCCCTGAACGGCCGATCGGCCTCTGATGTCGCGGCCCTTGAGCCAGGCGTGGCGAGGGCTCGCACTCAGAGTTCGGGCGAGGCCCAGCGCGGTTTTGGAACTCAAATGACCATAGCTGGAGGCCGTCCTCGACAAAACGACTCTCGCCTTGACGGCATCAGCGTTAACGACTACGCGAACGGCCCACCTGGAAGCGCGCTCGGGGTCAATCTGGGCGTAGATGCAGTCGAGCAATTCTCAGTCCTGACGAGCAACTACCCCGCGCAGCATGGCCGGTCTTCCGGCGGCATCATTAGTGCCTCGACGCGTTCGGGCACCAACCAGTTCCATGGAGACGTTTACGAGTTCTTTCGCAACAGCGCATTGGACACGCGGAATTATTTCGACACCAAGAAGCCGCCCTTCCGTCGCAATCAATTTGGAGTATCGCTCGGCGGCCCGATTCAGAAGGACCGCACGTTCATCTTCGGTGACTACGAAGGATTACGGCAATCGTTGGGCCTAACGCAGGTGGATACCGTGCCCTCGCCGGCTGCGCGGTCGGGCAACGTGTCGTCCGGGCAGATCACAGTCGACCCCAATGTCTTGTCTTTCCTGAATGCTTTCTACCCTTTGCCCAATGGTTCCCTCCTGGCGTCGGGCGATACCGGGATTTTCACTTTTTCGGGCCAGCAAGTCACTCCAGAGAACTACTTCACCACCAAAGTTGACCACAACTTTTCCGAACAGGACACTCTCAACGGCACTTACATGTTCGATGTCGGGACCGTTAGGCAGCCCGACGAACTGAATGACAAGCGGACAGGATATGATTCGCGGCGCCAATTCTTCACCCTGAACCACGCGCACAGCTTCACTCCTGGTTTTCTCAATTCTTTTCGTTTCGGGATCAACCGCGTGGTGGCCACAACAGGTCTTACCTTCCCGAGCGGTAATCCACTCGCGTCTGATCCATCGTTCGGCACGGTGCCTGGCCAGAATGCCGCGGGCGTGATGGTTACGGGACTTACCGGGTTCACTGGTGGATTAGGAGCGCGGTCTAACTTCCATTTTCACTGGACGTCAATCCAGGCTTATGAAGATATTTCCCTAACCAAAGCAAAACACTCTTTGAAGTTCGGCTTTGGTGTTGAGCGGATTCGAGACAACATCTTGGGTGTTTCAGATCCCGGTGGCGTTTTCTCCTTCAACTCATTGTCCGATTTTTTAACCAACCTGCCCTTCTCGTTGAGTGCGGCGATCCCCACCACGATTACAGAGCGCGGCTTTCGTCAGACCATCGTGGAAACATATATACAGGACGACTGGCGCTTGCTACCGAACCTAACCCTTAACCTTGGTCTTCGCTACGAAATGGCCACGGTGCCAACAGAAGTACAGGGCAAACTGACTGTTTTGCGCAATATCACGGACCCAACTCCTCACTTGGGAAACCCGCTGTTTTCTAATCCCACCCGGCGCGACTTTGAACCGAGAATCGGGTTCTCTTGGGATCCGTTCGCCGACGGGAAGACCGCGATCAGCGCGGGTTTCGGGTTCTTCGATGTTTTACCCTTACCTTATCTCATTCAGTTCAACGAACTCTTTTCTGCCCCCTACTCCAAACTTGGCAACACAACCAACCTGCCTACCGGTTCATTTCCCGGCGGAGCCTTCGCGTTCCTCGCAACCTCGCCCGATACTCTTCGTCAGGCGTATTTTGAACCGAATCCGCGTAGGAATTACGTCATGCAGTGGAACCTAACCATCCAGCGCGAAGTAATCAAGGATTTGAGTGCCATGATCGGCTATGTGGGCTCACGAGGAGTACACCAACCCTTTCGCGTGGAAGACGTCGACATTGTTCTCCCAACCCTCACTGCACAAGGTTATCTCTGGCCATCGCCTGCGGGTAGCGGGACCCGGCTGAATCTTAATGCTGGCCGCATAACCGCTGGATTCTGGATAGGCGACTCATACTATGACGCACTTGAATTACAGATCAAAAAAAGGATCGGTCGTAGCTCCCACTTGGACGGCTCTTACACTTGGGGCAAGTCGATTGATACTTCATCCGGCAGCTTGGTGGGTGATGAGTATTCCAACTCGATCTCCAGTCCGTTGTGGTTCAACCCCAGACTTAATCGCGGACTTTCAGATTTTAATATTGCCCAGAATTTGGAGGTGAACTACACCTGGGAGATCGGCCCGCCCAAGTGGGCTTCTGGAATCGGAGCCTGGGCGCTCGGCGGATGGCAAGTCGGAGGAGTGTTTGAAGCCAGTTCTGGTGCACCTTTCACTCCGGGGTTAGGCGGCGACGCGTTAGGGCTGAGGAGCACCGACCCAAGTATAGATGTGCCGAACTTGATTGCCGGTCCAGGTTGTGATTCGCTAGTGAATCCCGGTAATCCCGTGAACTACATTAAGACGCAATGCTTCGCCGTACCTAATCCTATTACCCTTCGGGGGAATCTCGGACGCAACACCCTGATCGGTCCAGGACTACTAAACTTCGACTTTTCTCTCTTTAAGAACAATTACATCAAGAGGATCTCGGATAGGTTCAATGCCCAGTTTCGGGCAGAGTTTTTCAATATCCTGAACCACACGAATTTCGCCCCACCGCTCGACAACAGGAACGTATTTGACTCAACTGGACAGCCAGTTGCCAATGCCGGCCTCATTACTTCAACTCAGACTCCGTCGCGGCAGATTCAGTTCGCGTTGAAATTAATTTGGTGATCGATTTGCGAGGCATACATGGAGACTTGGGTTGCAAGTCCGGTCAGGGACGGGGAATTACTCCAGGAACTTAGCAAACCTTAACTCGTCTGAAGGTCCTTCTCGTCGAATTTTGCAGCGATATGCGTGGTGAATAAAAGGCAATCATACCGGCGACGTGTGGGAGTCGAAGTAAAATTCGCCTGGCTCGGGAAGGTACTACGGACACATGAGACGAAACCGCTATTTCTCCTGGTTCGCTGATGTTTACCTCTTGCCCCATATAACGCAGTGGCACGCGATACTCACAGGGTTCACGTTCCCGGTCAAAACTGCTGTGAAGGCGGATGTGTTGATGACCGACGACACACTGTACAGCGGAGAGGTGGCCGACTACTTCCTAAGCAGTGACGGAAGTCTGGGTGGGTTGTTCTTGAAAAATCCCAAACGATTCGATCGCGCCCGCTATCTGAAAGAGAAAGCGGATTGGGGAACCACGCGACCGCGCCAGGCCTTTTGGCGCAACATACCCAGTGCAAAGCTGTATCTGATTGGGTCGCACATCGTGAATCTGAATCTCAACTACGAACCGCAAACAGCACGGACCGAAGTCTTGAAGAAATACATAGATGACTTCTTGAAGGGTTCCTATACAGCAGAGGTCACCGTTCAGGCCCCGACCTTGGAAGGCGTTGTCGATCGCTGGTGGCGGGAAGGTACGAGGAAATCGTAAAGCTCAGTGACGACTGTAAGCCGGTCGAATTTAGGCAGCAGCCTGCGTTGCCGCCGCAAGATCCGTTTCTTTTATAGAGTCCGCATAACCCTCAAGTTGCCCGTTTTCAGCTCGCAGGGAGTTGATCATTAGATCGCGCGTCCTACAGAAATTCAGGAAAACTTAGCATTTCTTAACATATTGAAGTACTGAACGGCGACTTCCGTTATCAATTAACCGTGCTCGGCCAGTTCGCGCAGGCCATCATCGCTCGCAAAATCAGCGGCCATCAGTTTCGAACCATTCTCGAAGAGTCTTACGGACTGGCGTACGCAGATTACTCGCCGAGCACGGATTGGGAAAGCGCGGTGAACGGCGAGCGTGATTTAATTATGAACGGCCTTGGCGGGTCCGTGGTAGACGAGAAGCGTACCTCAGTGGAAGGTTATCCCGGGAAATGGATCCGTTTTGTCGGACAGAATACGAGCGGGGAACTCGCCATCTACTTCGTCGGGCACCGGCTATATTCGCTGCACGCTTTTGCTCCGAAGGGTGCGCCCCGGCCGGAGAATTTTTCTACATTTCTAAACTCGTTTCGACTCCTCTCAAAGCCGAAAGCGTAGCAGGGGTAGAGCGGGACGGCTGACGCTTCTCTGCGGCGCGGTATGCACCCCAAGTTTTGCATGGTGAGGTCATGGATTTTGCGAGGGTGCGCGGGCAGATTTGGCTTCAGAGAGCCGGGGTTGCCTTTCGGGTGCGTGGTAATCCCGATGCCTGCGGGGCTTTTCTGTTTAGAAAAAATTCCGCGTGGCTAGGTCGCGGATTCTTCAGGAGATCTGGGTCGCGGATTTTGCGTGGGTCTCGGAGAGGAAAGTGGCGCCTTTTATCGTGAGGTAAGGCTTGAATCTGAAGCCTGTGCCGAGCGCGCCGCGTGCAAGTGCTCGACTAGGTATCGCGAAGTCAGCGGCTCTCCCGTGCCGTTCTGCATGATGCCGTCCAGTGTCTGCTCCGCGCCACGCGAGTAGAAACGGGCCCTAAGGTACGTGCCAGCTTCTCTATTCCAGCGCGTTCCGAATTTCTGGTCTACTTTGTGCGATATCTGGCGGGCGACCATTTCGCCGACGACGTAGCTCTGCAGGTAGATAGGATCGGAACCGTACATAGGGTTATACGCCCACACGGCCGCACCGTGCATGTCCGCGCCGAGGTACTTGGAGTGGATCCGGTTATATAACGCGGTAAGATCCTGATCCGGCTCGGCATAGGCTTCGAATTCAAAAAGGGAGTCTGCCATTGTATTTCGCAGCTCAAACATCTCCTTCAGCTCGTGTGTTTCAGCAACAATACGGGCTTGCTCCAGAGTCAGACCAAAAAGCTCTCTATCCACCTCAGGGCGATACAGCATCAGCGCCATGACCTGCGCCAGCCCCTCGTCGAAAGGCTCTGCATAATTGGCACGTAATAAGAAGGATGGTTCGTTCATCATGCTGTAATGCAGGGCGTGCCCGGTAGCATGAAACAGCCGATCGAAGAAAAACATGCCGGAATACCGGTTTGCCAGGATTTTGACCTCCTTGCCGTAGAGAATTGGATAGGCGGCACCGGCGAAGCTCAGATCCACAACTTGCATTTCTGTTGGCAGTTTGTCCAGATCGTACCCCAGTCTCCCACCAAGTTGCTTAACTTTCGCCCAGCCTTCTTCCGGAACGAACCGTTCTTGTTCGAAATCATTGGTTAGTGCCGAAAAGTAAAACTCCAGGTCCCACGGCTCTACTTTGTCGACGTGAAGCTCGCGGCGCATCCGCTCCAGCAATCCTTGATATTCCGGTTCGGTTTGGCTGCGAATTTGTTCAAACCATTCAAACAGCTTCTGCGTTTCAACACCTTTCCTGCGCAGCATGAATGTTGAAAACAGTTCGTCGGTATAGTGTGAAGCGAGTTCGTTCCTCAGTTTCATAGCCTGGCGAATGCGTTCACCGTTCGCCGCCGTAATCTGTGCCCGCGCCTCCCAGGCCTGGCGGCGATGCTGGCGGTCGGGACTGTGAGCTACAGCATTGGTTAACTCCGCGCGCGTCAGTTTGCGGGCGCCGACCTTGTAGCGCATCGTGTTTTCCTCCCGGGTTATGTCTTCAACGATAGCGGTTAGGTTAGGGTCATTTGTGATCTTGGTGTAGGTAGCCTCCTCAAGGAAGAGGGCGCGCCGACGCCTTAGGAGTGGATCCCGGAAGTGTGCCGACTTCAAATCGTGTAGGAACTTCTCATCGCTGATGACCGCACGAATGCTTTCCTGAACGGGGCGGGAGGATAAATGTTCGTCACCCAATGCAATCCGGTACTCAGTACGCCAGTACCCGGCATATAAGTCTTCCAAGTGCCTTTCTGTTGCATCGAGTTTCCTCGCAATCGAGTGCTGTGCCTCCACTGCCCGCGGACAGACGAACGCCAGTGATATCAGAAGCGCGCCCCAAACCTTCATGCGCACATTCTCAGCCAAATACGGTGCTCACCAAAGTTACCGAAGTTACGTAAGTGATCATGGGAGGGTGGGCTGCTCGCTACACCGAAGAGAAGGGGGAACAGCTTGACAAGCGGAAATCTTGAGATCAGAATCACGTCCAATCGAAGAGTGAGCGCCAGCCCTCCGCTCATGCTACGTTGTGCCTCGCAGGTTCCGCTGCACCCACCTTTCGGTAAGCCCCTTTTAGGGAGGTAATACCCGGAACGGATTGCGCCCAGGGTGGGACCTTGTCCAGCCACTGCGCGCAAGTGTGTGTGGAGAATGGCAATGATGC
>Ga0209160_1004594_pt1 | contig 11023 bp, 7 predicted proteins | sample GraSoiAngelo_153_FD_186167 | JGI IMG/M metagenome (GOLD analysis project Ga0209160, IMG submission 186167) | Grasslands soil microbial communities from the Angelo Coastal Reserve, California, USA - 14_1009_12_40cm (SPAdes) (version 2) | ecosystem: Environmental > Terrestrial > Soil > Grasslands ...
CGATGCCATCAAGCGGGCGGCGCCGGAGATCGAGCGCGCCAAGGACGTCACCGAGAAGCGCGAGGCCCTGCGCAAGGCCATCGCCTCGACGAAGAACTACGAGGGGATCAACGGCAAGTGGAGCTTCGACGAGAACGGTGACGTCGACTACGACACCATGTCGGGCTTCAAGGTCGTCAAGGCCGACGGCCCCGTCGGCTGCAAGTTCGCATTCGAGACTATTTTGGAGTAGGGGGCCCCGACATGGCCCCCAAACCCCCCACGCTCGTCGCGCCCCGGCGGAGCCGTGGCGCTCCTCGATAACCGTGGGTGGTCGCGTGTGACTTCCGATTGGGGGGCCTTGGCGAGGCCCCCCATCTCCGTCTCACCATGAATTGGTGGGAGGTCCTGGTTCAGCAGACGATCAATGGCCTCACCCGCGGGGCCGTGTTCGCGTTGATCGCGCTCGGCTACACGATGGTGTACGGCATCATCGAGCTCATCAACTTCGCCCACGGCGACGTCTTCATGCTGGGCCTGTTCGTCTCCCTCGCGTGGTTCTCCCTGCTGGGCGTCACCCGCACCCTCACCGGCTGGCAGCTGGTGACCCTGCTGCCCCTCGTGTTCCTCCTCACCATGCTCACCACGGCGGCGCTCAACGTCGCCATCGACCGGCTCGCCTACCGGCCCCTGCGCCGCTCGCCCCGGCTGGCGCCGCTGATCACGGCGATCGGTGTCTCGTTCATGCTCGAGAACCTTGCCTTGCTCTGGAAGGGCCCGGCGCCCATCGCCTACCCCGACGTGTTCCCCTCGGTCGACATCCTGCGTGAGTGGTTTGGCGTCGACTCGGCGATCTTCCTCACCACCAAGGACGTGCTGGTCGTCGTCGCGACCATTCCGCTCATGATCGGGCTCACCTACTTCGTCAGGCGCACGCGCTGGGGCAAAGCCATGCGGGCCACGGCGCAGGACCGGGAGACCGCCCAGGCGATGGGCATCGACGTCGAGCGCACGATCCTCGTCACCTTCCTCGTGGGCGGCGCGCTGGCCGGCGCGGCGGGGTTGATCCAGGGCATGTACTACAACATCGGCATGTGGTGGATGGGGTACCAGGCGGGTCTCCGCGCCTTCACCGCCGCCGTGCTGGGCGGCATCGGCAGCATGGGCGGCGCCGCCCTCGGCGGCCTCGTCATCGGATTCCTGTCGGCGTGGAGCGACCAGTACATCTCGGCCCGCTGGACCAACGCGATCGTCTTCTCGATTCTCATCCTGGTCCTCGTCTTCCGTCCGCGCGGACTCCTCGGCGAGCCGACCTCCGACAAGGCGTGAGGGCGTGAGCGCGACGGCCCGCCGGGCGATCGGCTGGACGGCGCTGGTCGCGGGCCTGCTGCTGTACCCGTTCCTCGATCGCGCGCTCGGGCTGCAGACCGTCCACGCCGTGTCGGACGGCATGATCTACGTCCTGCTCGCCCTCGGCCTCAACATCGTGGTCGGCTACGCCGGGCTGCTCGACCTCGGCTACGCGGCGTTCTTCGCCATCGGGGCGTACGCGATGGGCCTGCTCAACTCGCCCGTCCTCGGCTCGCCGCTGTACGGACATCCCTGGAGCTTCTGGCTGTGCATCTGGCTGGCGGCGGCGATGTCGGCCCTGCTCGGCCTGGTGATCGGCGCGCCGACGCTCCGGGTGCGCGGCGACTACCTGGCCATCATCACGCTGGGCTTCGGCGAGATCATCCCGGTGGCGATCCGCAACCTCGGCGACGTCACGATCGAGATCGGTGGCTGGCGACCGGTCGAGCGGCTCAACCTGACCGGCGGCGAGAACGGCGTGAACCCGGTGGGGCGCCCCTACCTGCCCGGCGTGCCGTTCGAGACGGACCCGGTGCCGTGGTACTTCCTGATCCTCGTCATCGGCGCCGCGTCGGTGTGGGCGATGAGCCGATTGCACGACTCGCGGCTGGGGCGCGCCTGGATGGCCATCCGCGAGGACGAGACGGCCGCCGATTGCACCGGCGTCAATCCCGTCTCGACCAAGCTGCTCGCATTCGCGCTCGGCGCCTCGTTCTCGGGCTTCGCCGGCTCGATCTACGCCGCCAAGCTGCAAGCCATCACGCCGGGCGCGTTCGAGTTCCAGGTGTCGATCATGCTGCTGTGCATGGTCGTGCTGGGCGGGGCCGGCAGCCTGCGCGGCGTCGTCCTCGGCGCCATGCTCATCACCGTCTTCGATCGCGTCGTGCTGTCGCAGACCACGTTCCTCGTGCGCGGCATCGGACGCACGCTCGGCGTGCCCGCCCTGGCCGCGCTCGACCTCACGCTGTGGCGCTGGTTCTTCTTCGGTCTCGGGCTCGTCCTCGTGATGCTCCTGCGCCCGCAGGGCCTGGCCGGGCGCCGCACGTCTCCGATCGCCCCCGACGACGCCGACGAGGTGACGGCGATGGAGCCCTCGCCCCCGCCCCGGGTCGAGAGCATTCCCGGCTGGCTGCGCGAGCAGCTCGCGCCCGGCCCCGCGACGCGGGAGGCGGCGATCCTCCAGGTGCAGGGCCTCACCAAGCGCTTCGGCGGCGTCGTCGCTCTCCACGAGGTCGATCTCGTCGTCCCCCGGGGCAGCATCATCGGGTTGATCGGTCCCAACGGAGCCGGCAAGACCACGTTCTTCAACGTGGTGACCGGCCTCGTCCGGCCCGACAGCGGTCGCCTGACGTTCGAGGGTGCCAGCCTGGTCGGGCTGCGCCCCAACGCGATCGTCGCCCGCGGCATCGCGCGCACGTTCCAGTCGATCCGCCTGTTCCCCCACATGACGGTGCTCGAGAACGTCCTGGTCGGCGAGCACTGCCGCCTCGCCGCGACGGTGGCGGGCGCCGTGCTCCGGCCGCCCAGCGTGACGGCCGAGGAGCGGCGCGCGCGCGAGCGGGCGCGCGCGCTCCTGGCGTTCGTGGGCCTGGCCGGCAAGGCCGACGACCTGGCGCGCAACCTGCCGTACGGCGATCAGCGCCGCCTCGAGATCGCCCGCGCGCTGGCCACCGAGCCGCGGCTGCTGCTGCTCGACGAGCCGACGGCGGGCATGAACCCGCGCGAGACGGAGACGCTGACCAACCTCATCGGCCTGCTGCGCCGCGAGCTGGCGCTGTCGGTCCTGTTGATCGAGCACGACATGGCGGTCGTCATGGGGATCTCCGACCGCATCACCGTGCTCGACTACGGCACGCGCATCGCGGAGGGGACGCCGGCGGAGATCCAGCGGCACCCGCGCGTGATCGAGGCCTACCTGGGCACCGGCTCCGAGCAGGAGTCGGCGGCCCGGACCGCTCCCCGGTAGCGGACGTGCTCCAGCTCGCCGACGTCCACACCTACTACGGCAACATCCGCGCGCTGCGTGGCGTGTCCCTCTCGGTGGAGCGCGGCGAGATCGTCACGCTGATCGGCGCCACCGGCGCCGGCAAGACCACCACGCTCAAGACCATCCTGGGCACCGTGCGGCCGCGCCGGGGCACCGTGACCTTCGACGGTCGTCGCGTCGACACCCTCGGCACCGATCGCATCGTCCGCCTGGGCATCGCGCAGTCGCCGGAGGGGCGCCGCATCTTTCCGCGCATGAGCGTGCTCGAGAACCTCGAGCTGGGCGCATTCGCGCGCCCCGACCGCGACGGGATCACCGCCGACCTCGAGCGCGTCTTCACGCTGTTCCCGCGCCTGCGCGAGCGCGTCACCCAGAAGGGCGGCACGCTCTCCGGCGGCGAGCAGCAGATGCTGGCGATCGGCCGCGCGCTGATGGCGCGCCCGGCGCTCCTCCTGCTCGACGAGCCGTCGATGGGCCTCTCGCCCATCCTGGTCGAGACGATCTTCCGCATCGTGCAGGACATCAACCGCCAGGGCACGACGATCCTGCTGGTCGAGCAGAACGCGCGGATGGCGCTCCGGGTGGCGCATCGCGGCTACGTCATCCAGACCGGCCGCATCGTCCTGCACGACGCCGCCGGCGAGCTCCTGCGCTCCGACCTCGTACGCAAGACGTACCTGGGGGAGAAGTAGTCACCGCCCCGAGCGAGGACTCGCAGTCGGAGACGCGTCTCCTTCGCCCCGTACCGGCGCCGCATCTCCCGGATGTCCTTCGCCGCTTCTCGCCGCCGTCCGGCCGCCGTCATGCGTGGCATGTACTCGATCAGCCGCAGCGCGTCCTCGCGCCTCGTCTTCGTCAACGGGATCTCCTGCAGGTGCTGGATGACGCGCGCGTCTCGGCGCTCGTGGCCGGCGACGAGCGCCTGTCCCGCCAGGCGGACCGCGCGCGAGAGGGGGCTCACGCCGGACCGCCCTCGGGGAGCATCCGCCACACCTGTTCCTTCGCCTCGCCCAGCAACGCCTTCGCGGTGTCCCAGCCCAGGCCAAGACTCGCCGCCGTGTCCCTGGGATTCCGACCGTGGATCCAGTACGCCCGGAAGAGCGCGCCGTGGGGCTCGGACAGGCGCCGGGCGGCCTCGTCGACCCGGGCCCGGAAGCGGGCATCGGCGGTCGCGAAGAAGACGTCGAGAAACGCCACGCGGAAGGCGCCGCGGGACCGGCTGAGTCCAACCTCGACGTTGTTCGGGCGCAGGCCTTCCCGGCGGGCGATCTCCTTGATGGGAACGCCGTCGCGGTGAAAGGCGAGCAACCAGCGGCGACAGCGCTCGGGCAGGCGTTGCAGCGCCTGCTCGATCCAGGCCTGGACGTCCGGCCGTCCGAGATGCTCACCGGCCGTCGGCCACTCCAGCAGGCGGTCGAGCAGATGGCCGAGAGGCACCGTCTCGCCGTCGCCAGTCTCGATCGGAGCGTCGAGGCTTCGCAGCCGGAGTCGGAGCCGCACGGTGTCGGCGTACACGCTGCCCACCGTCAGGTAGAGGTACCGGCGAAACTGCGCGTTGCTGCCGACGAATCGGCGCGTGGGCTCATCGTCCCCGCGCGGGCGGAGATATTCTTCCAGCCGCGTGATGACCTCGTCGGCCATGTCGCCGACGTCGCCGACGACGAGCGGTCCGCTCGGCCGTCGGGCGACGAGCCAGAGCACGCACCTGAGGACGCGCCCCCGGTATTCGTCGATGGCGCGCTGGTCGGTGGCCTCGGCCAGCGCGTTGAACAGCTCCACCTCGGATCGGCGCTGAACGGCGCTCGTCGTCATGGCGGGCGATCAGGGGCAAGCAGGGTGCCAGAGCGAAGCGCTCGTTTTCGCGGACGATCGCCACACGCCGCCGCATGCTTCGACGCCGAATTTTCGACAGTCGACACCTCGTGGCCGCGCTATCGGCCCGGCGAATGCGCGATTCCAGCGCCGGCGAGGTTTGGCATCGCGGTTGCCCGTGCCGCGTGGTCATCACACCTCAGGAGGTGCCGTGATGACGAAGTGCATGCGTCGAGGACCGGGTGCGATGCTCGTCGCCGTTCTGGTGCTGATCGGCTGCGCGACGCCGGGAGGCCCGTCGCCGGTCGAGGTCTTCGGTCGAGGGCTGGCCGGGCTGGTGCTGTCGCCCCTCATGATCGTGGCCGGCATCGCCCAGGGTATCGCCTTCCTGCCGTACACGGTCGGCGCCTCGCTGACCGACCTGAACCGCGCCCTGCTCCAGGCGCAGGCGGTCACGCTGGACGACTCCTACAAGGCGGCGTTCAACGTGCCCGTCGACGACGCGCGCGTGAACCAGCAGACCGGAGAGGTCGCCGGCGCGACGGCCCTCTATGGACGGTATCGCTCGGAGGCGATCTTCGAGGCGAACCGGGCGTTCCAGCAGCTGCTCCTCGCTCAGGGCATGCCGCCGGCGACGGCCGAGCACTACGTCCTCGCCGGTGACTACACGTACGCCTGGAGCCGCGGGCAGATCCTGCTCGCGGTCGTCTACCGCCACCCGGGCCGGCAGCCGTTCCGGGTCGTGGCGAAGCACACCGGCATCAGCACGACGTTCCGGCCGGATCAGCGCGGATGGTACGAGCCCTACACGCGCGACGTCGAAGGGCGGGTCGTCGACGAGGTCATCGACTGGGCCGCCATCGAGTACCGTCTCCTCCGTCAGGACAAGGTGGTTGCCATGCTGATGGCGCTCGCCGCCGAGGACGTCAAGTCCGGGAAGCGCCGGCCCGACTTCTGGCCGGCCGAGCAGCGCTGGCTGGCCGGCGAAACAACGCCGGTGATGCAGGAGTCGCTGGCGACGGTGAAGAACGCGTTGCCGGCCTCGTGATGGCTCGCGAAAACGCTCATCGCGGCGGGATCTCCTACGGTAGAATCCCGCCCACCTGTGTCAGCCCTGGCCCAGTTGCTCGGCGAGAGCCCCGGCATGGTGGACGTACGCGAGAACGTCGCCCGGCTACTGAAGAATTCCGCGGAAGGCCGCCGCCTGGCCCCCATCCTCATCCAGGGAGAGACCGGCACCGGCAAGACCGTCCTCGCCCGCGCGATGCACGACGCCAGTCCCCGGCGGCAGGGCCCCTTCGTCGACCTGAACGCGGGCGCCGTCGCCGAGACGCTGCTCGAGGATCAGCTCTTCGGGCACGAGCGGGGCGCCTTCACCGACGCACGCGAGGCGCGGGGCGGATTCTTCCAGGAGGCCCACCGGGGCACGCTCTTCCTCGACGAGGTCGGCCTCATGTCGCCGGCGCTGCAAGGCAAGCTGCTCAAGGTCATCGAGGAGCGGACGGTGCGGCGACTCGGGGCCCGGCGCACCGAGCCCGTCGACGTCTGGGTCATCACCGCATCCAACGCCGACCTGGCCCAGGCCATGCGCGACGGGAGCTTCCGGGCCGACCTCTATTACCGGCTGGCCGGCGTCACCCTCTGGCTGCCTCCGCTTCGTGAGCGCGGCGGCGACATCCTCCTGCTCGCCGAGCACTTCCTCGAGTCGGCCTGCCGCGTCCACGAGATTCTGCCGCGAGGCCTGGACGCCGGCGCGCGTGGCGTGCTCCTTGCTCACGACTGGCCGGGCAACGTCCGCGAGCTGGCCCGCGTCATGGAATGCGTGGCCGTGTTCGCCGATGGCCCCGTCATCACGGAAGGACTGCTGCGGACCCAGATGGGCGACGTGCGACCCGCGCGGCGAACGGCACCGGACCGGGCGCGCCCCCCGCTCAAGGCCGAGCGTGACGCGCTCGAGCGCGAGCGTCTGCTCGAGGCGCTGCGCGACACCGGCCACAACTTGAGCCAGGCCGCCGACCGGCTCGGCATGAAGCGAAACACCTTCCGCTACCGGCTCGAGCGGCTGGGGTTGCTGGACCGGCTCAAGGCGCCGAGCGGACGGGCGGCCGCGACCGCGGCGGCAACCGCCGAGACGTCGGCACCGACGTCGACCCGCTGGGAGCCGCGGCGTCTCGCCCTGCTCCGGATCGAAGCCGTTCCGTTCGCGACGACGGAGGCCCTGCCGCTCGCCCGCGTCGTCGACGCCGCCGTCGAGAAAGTGGGGATCTTCGGCGGTCGTGTCGAGGAGCGCGGTCCCACCGGCCTCGTCGCCGCCTTCGGCCTCGAGATCGTCGAGGACGCGCCGCGCCGTGCCGCCCACACCGCGATGGCCGTGCAGAAAGCTGTCGAGCGCGCGCGCGCCGAGGGCGGCGGCGTCGCCGTCAGGCTGGCCATCGAGGTTCGCCGGCTCCCCGTGGGCGTCGGCGCCGGGACCGCCACGATCGACGCGGACGCCAGGCGCGAGGCGTGGGCGCACCTCGACACGCTGCTGGCCAGGGCCGAGCCGGGCGCCGCCGTCGTGAGCGACGCCGCGGCGCCCTTCCTCGAGCGCCGCTTCGAGCTGGCGCCGCTCGACGCGGCCGAGATTGGTAAGCCGCGCGCCCGGCGCCTGGTCGGACACGCCTCCGCCGGCGTGGCGCCGCGGCGGCCGATGACCGCCTTCGTGGGTCGCCGGCCTGACATGGAGGTGCTGCAGCACCGACTGGCGGCGGCGCTGGGCGGCCAGGGCAAGCTGATCGGGATCGTGGGCGATGCCGGCATCGGCAAGTCGCGCCTCCTCGTCGAGTTCTGCCGCGACCTGCCCCGCCAGGTGCTGCGCCTGGAGGGCGCCTGCTTCTCGTATGCGAGCGCGATCCCCTACGTGCCGGTTCTCGGCATCATGCGCCAGATCTGTGGCATCACCGAAGCGGACACCGCCGAGACGATCGGCGCGAGCCTGCGCCGACGGCTGGAAACGCTCGGCCTCGACGTGGCCGAGTCGGCGCCCTACCTCGATCAGCTCTTCGGGCTTCGCGAAGGCGCCCAGCGGCTCGCCGACCTGACGCCCGACGCGATCAGGCTGCGCACGCTGCAGACGTTGCGGCAGGTGATCGTCGGTGTGAGCCGCCGGCAGCCGGTCGTGCTGATCGTCGAGGACCTGCACTGGGCGGACAAGCCGTCGCAGGACGTCGTCACGGCGCTGGTCGACGACCTCCCCGGTGTCGCGATGATGGTGCTCGGCACCTATCGTCCGGGCTTCCGGCCGCCGTGGATCGACCGCCCGCTCGCGACCCAGATCGCGCTCTCCCCGCTCTCGTCCGAGGAGAGCCTGGCGGTCGTTCGCTCGGTCCTGGCGACCGACGTCCCGGACGCCGTCACGCGCCTGATCCTGAGCAAGGCCGAAGGCAACCCGTTCTTCCTCGAGGAGATCTGCCGCGCGTTCCAGGGCCACGGCAGTCCGGGGACGGTGTCGACAGTGCCGGACACGATCGAGGAGGTGCTCGTCGCCCGGATCGAAGGCCTTCCGAGCGCGCTCCGCGAAATTCTGCAGAGCGCCGCCGTGCTGGGGCGGGAGTTCGCCCCGCGTCTGCTGCGCGCGATCGTTCCCGAGACCGACGCGCTGGACGGCCAGCTGGCGGCGTTGACGGCGCTCGAATTCCTGTATCGAACGCGCGAGGGCCTCGAGACCATCTACGTGTTCAAGCACGCGCTGACCCAGGAGGTCGCCTACGGCAGCCTGGCGCCGGAGCGCCGGCGCGCGCTGCACTCCGCGGCGGGGCACGCCCTCGAGCAGCTCTTCGCCGAGCGTCTCGAGGAGGTCTACGACCGTCTCGCCTACCACTACGCGAGAACCGAGGAGGCGGCGAAGGCGGTCAGCTACCTCAGCCGGCTCGCGCGGAGAGCGGCACGAGCCGACGCCCACGAGACGGCGGTGCAGGCCTGGCGGGAGGCCCTGCAACACGTCGAGCGGCTGCCGCCCGATACGCGCAGTCGGCGCCGGATGGAGCTCCTGCTGGCGCTGCCCGACTCACTCCTGCCCCTCGGCCGCGTGGGCGAAGCCTCCGCGCTGCTGCTGCAGGAGCGTGAGTGTCTCGAACAGCTGCACGATTCCTCCCTGGCCGCCCGCTACTATTTCCTGCTGGCCCGGGCCTTCATGCTCCGCAACCATGCCCTCGTGATGGAGAACGCCGGGCGCTCGATCGCCGAGGCCGAGCGCTGCGGCGACGATGCGACGAGCGGCGCCGCCTACGGCGTGCTGGCGATCGCCTGCGCGCTGTCCGGCGCCGCGCAACGCGGCATCGAGTGCGGGCGGCGCGCCGTCGCGCTGCTCGAGAAGACGAAGGACCTGTGGTACCTGTCGTACTCGTACTGGGCGCTCGGCCTCTGCTGCAGCGAGATCGGCGCCTTTCAGGAGGCGCTGGGCGCCGAGCGCCGGGCGCTGGAGATCGGCCGGGAGATCGGCTCGCTGCCCCTCGAGAGCTCCGCGCTGTGGGTCATCGGCATCATTCATTCGGTGATGGGCGAGTGGGACCTCGGAATCGCCGAGTGCCGCGAGGCCGTCGCCAAGTCGGGAGACGTCCTGTACCGCGCCATCAACAGCGGCTTCCTCGGCTTCGCCTACGTGGAAGCGGGGGACAGCGCGGCCGCCATCGCCGTGCTCGAGGAGGTGATTCCCCCGCTCCGCCAGTTCGGCCTGAACGCGCATGCGGCGTGGTTCACGTCGTTTCTCGCCGAGGCGTACCGGCTCGACGGCCGTCTCGAGCGCGCCGAGATCCTGGCCGAGGACGCCCGGCGGGTGGCGACGGAGACGCGATTCGACGTGGCGGTCGGCTGGTCGCAGCAGTCGCTGGGGCGGACGGCGGCCGCGCGCGGCGACGTCGCGACCGCGAGGGCGCGGTTCGCCGAGGCCCTCGCGAGCTTCTCCGCCACGCAGTCGCGCTACGAGACCGCGCGAACGTACCTCGACCTGGCCGTCATGTCGATGCGGTGCGGCGAGCGAGAGGCGGCCTGCCGGCACCTCGGAGCCGCCGACGCCGTGTTCGAGGAGCTGGATGTTCCGCGGTATCGCGCGCGCGTGGCGGCGCTGGCCGCCGAGTGGGGCGTCGGGCCGACCGAGAACCGCTGAGGACGGAGGAACGACCCATGCGTGCGCGACATCACTCCGGGCTCCTGGTCCTGGCGGTCCTGGCTGTGCTCGCGCTGCCCGCGCGCCACGCCGAATCGGTCCGCCGGAGCCCGGATGGCACCGTCGAGGAGCTGCTCGCGCTCGACGCGCGGCCGTTCGCCATCGCCCACCGGGGCTTCGGCGACAATCTGGGCGAGGACCCGTCGCGACCGATCGAGAACACGGTGCCGGCGGTGCAGCGGGGCTTCAAGGCGGGCGCCAGCGTGGTGGAGGTCGACGTGCAGCTGACCCGTGACGGCGAGGTCGCGGTCTTCCACGACGATTTCCTCCCCGACCTCACCTGCCTCAACACGCTGACGCTCGCGGGTCTGCAGGCGCGGCTGCCCTTCGTGCCGGCCCTCCAGGCCGCGCTCAACCAGGCCCGCCGGTTCAACGACGCCGCGCCGCTGCGCGGTCTCGTCATCGTCGAGCTGAAAGCCGCCGCGCCGATGTGCGACCCCGCCGATACCCAGGACCAGGCCATCGTGGCCGCGGTCGTCAGGGTCATCCGGCAGATGCGGATGAGCGACCAGGTGATGCTCGCGTCCTTCTCGCCGGCGCTCCTGTACCTCGCGCAGGCGCACGCTCCGGAGATCGCCCGTATCCTCTCGGTCAGCGGACTGCAGTTCCTCTCCGCCGCCGAGATCGGGGCGGCGCTCGGGCTCCCGGTGAGGCTGATCGACAAGCCGCTCAGCCTCGGTCTGCAGTGGGCG
>Ga0209160_1004595_pt1 | contig 11023 bp, 10 predicted proteins | sample GraSoiAngelo_153_FD_186167 | JGI IMG/M metagenome (GOLD analysis project Ga0209160, IMG submission 186167) | Grasslands soil microbial communities from the Angelo Coastal Reserve, California, USA - 14_1009_12_40cm (SPAdes) (version 2) | ecosystem: Environmental > Terrestrial > Soil > Grasslands ...
TGCGCTCTTTGCCGGCGCAGTTACCGTCTACTTCTGGTGGCAGAACATTAAGGGTATCCCCGAGTCCAGCGAGAAGGCTCTGCGCATCATGTACGTGACCACGGTGATGGTGGTCATGATGATCATTTGGTGTGTCTGTACACTCTGGGTGCGGGGAGCTCATCTTCCGCCCTGGCCGCATTTGTCGAACCTTGTGTATTCGAACGACGCGCTAGGCTGGCTGCGCCACACTTCGCTGCCGTATACCGTCGGACTGATAGGCGTTTTGATTGGGTTGGGCCATTCCGTCCTGGCCATGAGCGGCGAAGAGACGATGGCTCAGGTTTATCGGGAGATTGAACATCCGAAGTTGAAAAATCTGGAAAAAGCGGGCTTCGTGATCTTTGCTTACAGCCTCATCTTCACGGCGGGAGTAGCATTCTTTGCGGTGATGATCATCCCCGATTCGGTGCGCAACAATTTCTTTGATAACCCAATCGGCGGACTGGCGATGTACCTCGTTGGACCTCTGTCGGTCCGGCTGGCTTTCCGGGCGTTCGTCGTAGTGGTCGGTGTCTTAATGCTGGCCGGGGCCGTCAATACCGCCATCGTGGGCTCCAACGGTGTCCTGAACCGAGTCTCGGAGGATGGAATTCTCCCCCATTGGTTTCGCCAACCCCACCACCGTTTCGGCACTTCTCATCGCATCCTGAATCTGGTGGTGGGGCTCCAGCTCCTCACCATTCTCCTCAGCCGAGGAAACATCTTCGTGCTGGGCGAGGCTTATGCGTTCGGTGTGATGTGGAGCTTCGCCATGAAGGGCCTTGCCGTACTTGTGCTTCGTTACAAGCAACCTGGCAAGCGGGAATTTCGCGTCCCCTTGAACCTGAAGGTGGGTAACTTGGAGGTCCCCTTGGGTCTGGGCTTGATAACGGTAACTCTGTTTGCTTTGTGCCTTATTAATCTCTTCACGAAGCAAGTCGCCACATTGTCAGGAGTGGCCTTTACCATCATCTTTTTCGGCATTTTCACTGCTTCCGAGCGAATGACCAAGAAGCGGGCTACGGCTCACGCGGAACTCGATCAATTCAATTTAGAACCGGGCGAGGACCTGACTCCCGATGTGCTGGGCGTTCGGCCCGGCAACATCTTGGTTATGGTCCGGAACTACAACACACTTCATAACCTCGGGGCAGTTCTCGACCGGGCCGACTCGCATAAACAGGACGTCGTGGTGCTCCATCTTCGATTTCTGCATGGAATAGGAGAGTACGAGTTGGCGCCGGAACAGCTTTTCAGCCTCGAAGAGCAGAAGCTTTTCACCCGCGCCCTAGAGCTCGCGGAAAAGAAGGGGAAGCCCGTCCACCTAGCCGTCGCTGCAGCCAGCGAAAAATGGGACGCCATTCTGCGCGCTGCCCAAAGCCTGCAGTCATCCACCGTTGTCCTGGGGCCTTCCCCGACCAAACCTGTCACTGAAGAAGCGCGCACCGCAGGCTTGGCGTGGGAGCGTTTACCCGATCCCAAACCACAGTTGGCGCTCGAAATTCTTTTCCCGAGTGGCCAAGAGCATATCTTCTATCTTGGGCCTCATACCCCGCGCCTTACTCCCAAGGAGATTGATCTCCTGCACAGCATTTGGCTTGAACTTAGCAGCGGCCTGGCCCCACAGGAGATTCATCACCACGACGTCGTCCACTTCGCGCTCAACGAACTTCGGCAAGAGCTCGGCAACAGCCAGCGGGAAGAAGTGCTCCGTAGGTTGCGTGAGCATCTCCGGGAGATCGAAGACCGACGGACACCACCCTCGTAAAGACCTGCAAGGAGCTTGTCAGCGGCATGGACCCGTCTCCTCAGCAGGCGTACGTTGCGCCCGTGCGGAGCGGCGAGAGGCAATCCAAAGAAGGAATTTGAAGGCAACGTGAGTCTTACAGCCTGCTTAGGTTGTTTCCGTGAGGATCACATCATGACCGAACCGACGCAGTCGCCAAGCCAGAATCTTTTCTCTCGTTGGCCACCATTTCTTCCGACCGCCGATGACGACGATTGAACCCTGCTTCAATATTGCGGTCAACGTCACCAGTCGATCACGACACAAATAGTGACGTATCGTCGTTTCCACTGGACTGTCGCTTGCGATCTGACCAAGTCGTGGCCGAATGAAGTCCCGCAGCACCGGCGGGTCCTCCAATGGAAGAGGGTAAGGAACAGCTTGAGCAACCACCAGGGTTATGTGTGCGCTCAGGCCACTCGCAAGGGCGCCTGCCATCTTGAGCGCAGCAATAGTTGCATCGAACGACGTAAAGACAACCGCAAGCTCGAACCTACCGGCGCCTTCGCAGCCATCCGGCGGTCCTTGCCGTCCGGTTGCCGGGGTTGGGCGCCCTTCAAGGATGAATGAAGCTTCTTTTCGGTCCACCATCTTGGAATTTCCAACTCGACGGTAGGCGAAAAGACCTGAAGAAGTAATAGAACAGCCATAAAGATTTTATGAAGACTCGATGGATCCATTGAAGCGATAGCCGACCCAGGGTTCTGTCTTGATGTATTCGGGCTGTTCAGGGTTGGTCTCGATCTTCTTACGGAGGTTCTTGATGAAAACACGAAGGTAGTCGACCTGATCGCCGTAATCAGGACCCCATACTGCCTGCAGCAGTTCTCGGTGTGAGACTGCTTCATTCGCCCGCTGAGTCAGATAGCGGAGAAGATCAAGTTCCTTCGGAGTCAGATGCTCCGTCGCGGTCCCGTTCGAGACAGTCCGCGCCGCAAAGTCGACTGCCAGCTGCCCTACCCGAAATCTGATCGGAGATGATGGAGGAGACGGCACTCTCCTGAGCGCCGCTCGGATACGGGCCAACAGTTCCGGAGTGCTGAACGGTTTGGTAACAAAGTCGTCCGCACCGGCGTCCAGCGCTGCAACCTTGTCGCCCTCCGAGTTCCGAACCGTGAGCATGATGATGGCAACGTTCGCATCGCTTCTGATCTCCCTGCAGACAGCCAGTCCGCCCATGCCGGGCATATTGACGTCGAGTAGAACCAGATCCGGACGAAACTCTCGCAGTTTCTCGAGTGCCTCTTCACCTGTCTTGGCATCGCCGACCTCGTATCCGGCACCGGCCAGTGTGGTCCTCATGAAGCGCCGGATTTGGGCTTGGTCATCAACCACGAGAATTCGGCCGGCCGTCATTTCTTATCTCCTGCATAACTGGTTGGCAAAGTGATTCGAAACGTCGTTTCGCCAGGGCGGCTCGTTACCGTCAGATCTCCCTTATGGGCCTGCGCGATACTACGCGCGATAGTCAAACCGAGTCCAGACCCGGGTATCTGATCTTTTACGGAAGGGCTTCTGTAGAACCTGTGAAAGATCCGTGTTTGCTCTTCCACGGGTACGCCTGGCCCATGGTCGGTGATCTCAATCGTCAATATGCCATTGCTGGCAAGCACTCGGACCGCCACCGGTTTGTCAGCCGGAGAGTATTTCAGAGCGTTATCAATGATTTGCTTGATAGCAAGCTTCATCAGACGTCGGTCAAACGCAATATTGGGTGGTTGCTTGTCGCACCCGATTTCGAGGATCCGATGGTCGATCTCGCTCTCCATCGAAGCGACACACTCGCGAATAGTCTCCTGCACATCGGAAATTTGTGGATGAACATCGATGTGCTTGTGGTGTCCAGGCGGGCCATTTCCACGGCATCGTCAATAAGTTTCCTCAAGTGCTCGGCCTCTTCGTCGGCGATCGCGAGTTGTTCCTGCCTGCTGTCGTTTGGCTCGTCAGGGCTCGCCAAGAGGGATGTCGTTGCAGCTTTGATCAAGGTGAGTGGCGTCTTGAACTCGTGCGCCATGGCATCGATAAGTGTCGTTCGTAGCTGCTCGCTCTGACGGGCCGCTTCGATCTGCTCAGCAAGACCTTGCGCTCGGGCCCGCTCTAAACCGATGGCGACCAGATTCGCAATTCCCTGGAGAACGGACTCTGGCATCATTCCGCTCTGCAGTGCCAGACTTGCTATCGGCTCCGAGCCGAGACGCACGGCCACTATGATTGGTTGTCGGTTTGGGTCCGAAAGCGACATCCCATGAACTGCTGCCTCGCGAAGCCGTTCTTCCACGTCCTCAAACCCAATATCGGGGATCCCCGTTCGACAGAACGCGCCGGTATTACGCTCGAACAGTACTGCTGCACGAAGTTCGAAGATCTCCGCCAGCCTGTCAAGAAGCTGTTGTGGGAAGGGCCCAGCCTTGTCAATCAGGAGCATGGCACGGCTAAACGCATACAGATGCTCAAGGTCCCGATGCCGCTCGATGGCTTCCAGGGCTCGGCGCTTGGCCATGGCGGACAGGCGACTGGCAATGAGCGAGGTCGCCAGAAAGCTGAACAAAGCGACCCAGTTCTGCGGGTCTGCGATCGTGAACTTGCCGATCGGTGGGAAGAAGAAGAAGTTGAAGAGGAGAGTCGCAAGGACTGAGGCCAACGCAGCTTCAAGAAACCCCCACGCACTCGCAATGACCAGTACAAGCAGCAGATATGCAAACCCGACAGTTGTCGTATTGACCGGGATGAGGCGGTTCGCCACGAACGTGACGATCGCGACTCCCGCAAAGGACACCAGCAACCGTAATGGACGCTGACCCAAGACTCCGCATAGCCTCCCGTTGGTATTCTAGGCGACTGCCAATCGCGTTGCTCGTTTTCTCGCAGAGGTTCTTGCGTGTGCTTCAGGACGATTTCAGTTTTCTGGCTTATCCTACGAATTATCTTGAATCCCAACCACCCGATCGAGGTACTAAAAACGGCAGGCGCGAAGGTTTCCAAATGAATGGCGATCGGGCCGGAAGAGGTACTGTGCAACGACCCGTCTCGGAGTTTCGGATCGTAATCGCCGGAGCGACGGGACTCGAACCGGGGCCTACTGCGTGACAGGCATCAACTGCAAGCGCAGGAGAATCATCTTAACAAACGGTCTGCTGAGAAGGAGTCGTTGCACCGGTGGAGAAGGGTAACGCGTACGCGCGGAACCGGTTTTCAACCGCGGGTGACTCAGACCAGCCAAATACTATTTAGATGACATTCGGTCGAGCGGCTCAGAAAACCGTGCGTTTTAGAATCGACATCGCCGGAAGTCGGACCGGAGTAAACTGGGTTTTGCATGCGGACACGCCTCATAATCCCAACTCCGGAGACTGTTCGATCCCGCGCAGAACGCTGGCTGGATGTCGAACGGGCGGCCGTTGTTGAGATCACCTCGGAGGAGAAAGGCTATCCGGTCGAGTCTGCCTTCGTTTCGGGAGAGATGCGGGGGTGGCGCGCCGCAGAACCGGGACCCCAAACGATTCGGCTGATTTTCGACCAGCCGCAAAAGCTGAAACAGATATCGCTTGTCTTTGAAGAAAAGGAAATCCAGCGGACGCAAGAGTTCGTCTTGCGCTGGTCTTCCGATGGCGGGAATTCGTTTCGGGAAATCGTCCGCCAGCAATGGAACTTCAGCCCTCCTCAGACAAAACGCGAGGTCGAGGAATATCAAGTCGAGCTTTCAAACGTCACCTTACTCGAATTGGTCATCGTGCCGAATATGAGTGGCGGAGTCGCACGCGCGTCGCTCAAGAGTCTGCGCCTGTCTTGATGCGTGACACGTTTTTGTCGCACTTTAGCGAATAGCGAGGTTGAGCCGGGCTGTTTTGCCCGAGACGAGAGAATGGGTGCCGGTGACAGGGCAGCGTTCTAACAGACTCGTCGGCCAGCCAAGCCCGAGGGTGAGGCGGCGAAAGTCTCGGATTTCTTAGGCCGGTCCGCCCTGTCCCCTCTGGGCCATACTGAGCACGTAAATTCCGGCTCGCCGAGCGGCCAGAACCCAAGCCTGGACCAGTACGCCCTCATTTTGTGGATTACGCCATCTCGTCCAACGCTGGGTGCTTTCAATCTTTTCAATGCCTTAGGATCACGGGCGTAGGCAGGAGTGAATTGCAGCGGCCAAGGTTTGCACGCTACCAAACCGCAGCTCGCACCGAAGATGTCGATTGTCCGATCGAAGACAGATGGGCCGATTCTGCGTCCCCGAAATTTCGGATGGACCTCAACGCAATCGATGATCAATAAATCACATTCTAGAACTTCATATTCACCCTGTATTTCCTCTTTCCAATAGCCGCTATCCGAATCGAACAGGCGTTCCCAGTATTCGGCGATATTCCCATCAATACCGTCTCCAAGCCTCTCGGTGCTGACGCCATGGTCCATGGCTTCTCCGAATTGAACCAATGACGCCCTTATGTAACCGGCCTCCTTCTCGTCGCCGTCATCCTCGATTCTTGCGAAGATCCTGCCCAGGATGGAGTGAACAAAGTCCTTGTCAACATAGTCTTCGTGCAATGAAGCACGTACTACGAACTCGACCCTCGCATCTAGGCCGGTGTTCGATTCGGACTTTTTGCGGTCATTGGCGGCTGTTTCTTCAGTCTGCATAGGGCACCTCATGCCGCTATTTACCCCCACCATTCGTAGTTCGTCAACCGGGGCTGAACCCTCTTCGGGAAGGACCGTACACCGCCAAATGGCAAGTACCACGCTGTTTTCCTCGAAAATCGTGCCCGTTTGACGGAAATGGAATCTGGATTTACAGAACATCCCTAGAAGCAGCCAAATCAATTCGATTTTGGCGATTTGACTCAGGAGTCCATTATGTCCGCATCCCAGCCTTCGAGGTTCGCTCCTTCTCCAAGCCAGTCCCGGCCTAGGACCGAATTTATCTTTGAGCAGCTGTTAGACAGCGAGGAAGCAGCGCAATTGCTGCGCATCCACCCAAAAACGCTGCAGCGAATGGCGCGCAACGGCCAGATTCATGGAATTCAGGTTGGAAAACTGTGGCGGTTCCGCGCCTCTGATCTAGAGATTTGGCTCAGAACAAGAAAGGCCGGCTAAGCCGCCGTTCTTCCACAGATATTCACGGTCGACCCGCTAGCCCACTTGCGCTAAGCTGAGGCAGCCATCCGTGTCGCCTCACACAATGGAGGATTAATGAGGCGCACGAGTCATCAGCACGGTAGCCTGAAACTGGCGGATCGCAGAAAAGGAAAGGTCTGGGAGTTCCGATGGAGAGAAGTTCAAATAGACGGTTCGGTTTGTCGAAAGAACATCGTCGTCGGGACTCTCGAGGAATTTCCAACCGAATCAGCAGCGCAGTCTGCGGTCGATGCAATCCGTCTAACGATCAACCGACAAACCCCGCAACAACTGCTCAAGAACGTGAGCGTCGAGACCCTCGTCAAGCACTACCAGGAGCACGAACTGCCGGATATTTTTTCAAAGCAGAAGCCAGCGACTGGAAACTCAGACGAGCATCACAAGTCCTACTCCACGCAGTATGCCTACGACATTTACTTGAAAAAGTGGGTGCTTCCGAGCGGGCGGTCATATCGTCTTTCCGAGGTGAAAGCGGTGGACGTAGAAGCGTGGTTGAAAACATTGCCGTTGGCACGTGGGAGCAGGGCCAAAATCAGGAATCTGATGAGCGCCTTGTTTTCTCATGCAATCCGGTGGGAGTGGACGGAACGAAACCCGATCAAGAGCGTACGTCAAAGTGCGAAGCGTATGAGGACGCCCGATGTCCTGACGCCCGACGAGATCATGGCATTGCTCAAGAATCTGCCAGAACCTCTTCGAACGGCGGCGGAACTGGACGCTTTCACCGGTTTGCGACGTGGAGAACTGATCGGCTTGCAATGGGAGGATGTGGACTTCGAGAACCTCGTAATCCATGTTCGCCGTTCAGTCGTGATGATGGTCCAGGGCGCTCCCAAGACGGAAGCTTCCGCAAAGGATGTACCGCTCGACGCTGCTTTAGCCGAGTCTCTGCTCAAGCTGAGGCTAGTTGGTCCCTACAATCGCGAAACAGACTGGGTGTTTGCCTCGCCGACGATGAAAGGCAAACAACCGCTCTGGCCAGAGACCTTGTGGCGACGATACGGGCGACCTGCAGTGAAGGCGGCGAAGATCCAAAAGCGGGTTGGGTTCCACACCTTCCGTCACACGTACACAACTTTGCTGACTCAGAACAACGAGGAAGTGAAGGTGGTACAGGAGCTCCTACGTCATGCGAACAGTCGCATTACGCTGGACCTTTACGCTCAGGCGGGTATGCCGAACAAAAGGCTGGCACAAAGCAAACTTGTTCGGATGGTGCTCAACAAGGGAGAAGCACTGGCCTAACTGGACCAAATTGGACCCTGACCGAAATCGCCAATGCCCTGCAAGTGCTTGAAGAGAATGGCGGGGACGACGGGACTCGAACCCGCGGCCTCTGCCGTGACAGCGGATGTTTCAGACGCAACTGATTGAAAATCTACGGCGCCGATCGCCCATCTTGGCGCTCTGAGTAACTCTCGGGAAGTGTTATTGCACCCTGATTGCACCCAGATTAGGTGGCTACCCCTTACACGCAAAGTGCGACACTAGTCAATCCCGATTACTTCCGGATTGCCCGTGATCCAGGAGTTTCTGGAATCGATTCACATAAGCCGACTTCCCATTACCAATCAGGGTCGATGAGTGACTCGGCGATTTCGCACTCGTCGCGATTGTCGTAGCGAGCCAACTCGGATCAGTGAACAGAAATCAGGGATCGCAAAATTCACACTTGACATTGACAGATAATCCACTACCATATGGTTGTGGATAAATTAGGTACAACGTTTGCGGCTTTGTCTGATCCAACCCGGCGGGCAATGATCGAACGACTCTCCCATGGGCCTGCCTCTGTGCACGGATTGACGGAACCGTTTGCACTTTCGCAGCAGATGATTTCAAAACATATTGCCTACCTGGTGAGGGCGCGGATGGTGATCAAGACGAAGCGTGGACGAGAGAGTGTATGCACGCTTAGGCCAGAGGCGATTAAGACAGTCAGCGATTGGGCGATTAGCTATCGCCGATTCTGGGAAGAGAGTTTCGACAAGCTGGATGTGGTGGTGAATCAAATGAAAAAAACGGGGGTGAGAGATGACAAAAAACATGGTTAACGAGACAGAGCGGATGGTGATCACAAGAGTTTTTGATGCCCCACGCGAACTGGTTTGGAAGGCGTGGACAGACCCGAAGTACGTGATGCAGTGGTGGGGACCGAAGGGCTTTACTGCGCCCGTTTGCAAAATTGATTTTCGAGTGGGAGGAAAATTTCTCTGCTGCATGAGAGCGCCGGATGGACAGGAGGGCTGGAATGCGGGTGAATACCACGAGATTGTTCTGCACGAGAAGATCGTTTCCTCCATGTACTTTTCGGACTCGGAGGGAAACAAGGTTGAGCCTGCAGAATATGGAATTGAACATGAGGCCATGGACGATGTGTACGATGTGATTACCTTTGAGGATTTTGGAGACGGCCAGACGAAACTCACCTTCATTGGAAATGAAAGTATGGAGAGCGCCAAAAACAGCGGTCAAGTAGAGGGCTGGAACCAGATACTCGATAAAGTTGCCGCAGTTGTTACGAAGCTAGCGCAGGCGAAATAAGAAGATGCGGGTGCCCCGTCCTTCGCGTAGGCGAAAAGGGCGGGTACGACGACGGCATACACGACGGGCGGTGTAGAACGGACAAGAGTTGCGCCGGCAGCATCGCCGCCCACCCTTGCAAAAAACGCAAGGATGGGGCACTCTCCGTGGGAATGGTGCAATGCAGAAATGGGCCACCCGCCGTGAACCTACTGATGCAATGAGAATCTAGACGGCAAAGCTGCCTCAAGATTGATTTGTTCTCCGGTGATGGGGTGTTGGAAATTCAGAAATTGGGCGTGCAGGAAATATCCTCCATCGCCCGGGAGGCCGGGGAGATTTTCAAGAGGTTGGCCGGTTAAGCCGTACAGAGGATCGCCTACCAGGGGATGGCCGATGGATGCCAGATGGATTCTGATTTGATGAGGGCGGCCCGAATTTAGCCTTACCTCAAATGTTGTGGTGCTTGTAGTGCGCGAGATCACTTTCGCCAATGACTTTGACGGTTTGCCACTTGGGTTGGCGGCCCACACGGAACCGATGAGCGGGTGCGGTACAAGGCCGATGGGTGTGAGAATTTCGTAGGTGTCGTGCTGTGCAACGTCTTGCGCCAGCGCTCGGTAGATTTTTTGAATTCTGGATGTGTTCCAGTTTGCCAATAGTTTAGAGGCCGCCTGCGGTGTTTTGGCGAAGAGGACGATGCCGGAAGTGGCTCGGCCCAACCGGTGGAGAGGGTTGGCGTTGGGGGTTTGCTTTTGCACCAAGCGCAGGAGGGTGTTTTCCATGAAGCCGCCGCCGGGGAGGGTGGGCAGCCCGCTAGGTTTGTTGACGGCCAACAGATAGGGGTCTTCAAACAGGACTTCGAAGTTTTGAGGGGAGTCTGGTTCGATCCAGGGTGGACGGTTCCAGACAAGAGTTTGGCCTACAATGAGCGATTCGCTTCCGGCGGCGGTGATGCCGTTGACGGTGACTTCGCGGTTGTTCAGATTTTGTTGCCAAGCTTGCGGGGTTGAGTGTGGGTAAAGGCTTGCCAAGTGGGAGAGCAGGGTTCGTCCCTGATGTTTGCTGCTGATGATCGTGGTATAGGCATAGCCCCGGTTGAGCATGTTGTTTGAGTGTAAGCTATGGCATCTGCGGCAGGAGTTGTCCGCCATTGGGCACCCACTGGATTCGCGCTGGAAAGACTACGAGATGCGAAAAGGGTTTACGAGAAAACCACAAAGGGACGAGCCCGCGACGCCAGGCAAGAACTACATAACGCGGAGCGGGCTCGAGCGCCTCAAAGATGAGCACCGGTTTCTGTTCACCAGGGAACGCCCGGCCGTGACGGAGGTGGTGGCGTGGGCTGCCGGCAACGGCGATCGCAGTGAAAACGCCGACTATCAGTACGGCAAGCGGCGGCTGCGGCAGATCGATGGGCGGATTCGCTTTCTCACGAAACGAATCGAAGCCGCGGAAGTGGTGGACCCGGAAGCTCCGAGAGCGGGGCAGGCGGCGACGAGGGCATTCTTCGGAGCGACCGTGCGCTATGCCAATGCCGCGGGAGCGGAGCGAGTGGTGAGCATC
>Ga0209160_1004596_pt1 | contig 11022 bp, 6 predicted proteins | sample GraSoiAngelo_153_FD_186167 | JGI IMG/M metagenome (GOLD analysis project Ga0209160, IMG submission 186167) | Grasslands soil microbial communities from the Angelo Coastal Reserve, California, USA - 14_1009_12_40cm (SPAdes) (version 2) | ecosystem: Environmental > Terrestrial > Soil > Grasslands ...
AAGAGTGTCGCCAGTTTTGGGGTCCAGCACAGTCAGAAATACGTAGCGCACTGGAGCCTGCTTGTCGTAATTGGGAACGCGGTCCTCCTCGATGTGACCGTTCTCGACTGTGCCGGTCTGCCCACCCGATGCGATGATGTAGCCACCCTTATAGGGGTCAGCGGAAAGAATGAAAATAAGGTCAGCCTGCTTTCGGTCTTTCACAATTTGAAATCTTCCCCACCTCTTGAGTTGAGCCAATGCCTTGTTTCCCACAGCGTCCACGCCAGTCTTATCTTCGAAGTAAACGGACTTGGCCGACTGAATTCTCGGCGATCGTGCCAGCTGTTTTTGGGGTTGAGCCGCACTCGGAGCGATCGTACCGGCAAGAGCAGCAAGCACGGGGAGGTGTGAAAGGAAACGCATTCGCGCCCTCCGAAAAGACCTGAAGAAAGACTATCTCCATCTTCAATAATAATTCAATTAAGAAGCGGACAGAAGCGGCTCGGCTCAAACGCAAGAAACCCACAGGGAGGCAGAAGAACGGCGCAGCTACAGGGCTGCAGAGCAAATCACTCTGAAATACCGAGTCACCAACATCAGCAATGCGTTTTTGTACGTGCCGCGAGAATGGGAAGGCAGTGTCCCGCGGCCCCACACGTGTGAGCTTGGTTTGAGAACAGTTCCGGACAACATTTTGTTCCGGGCTATGGCGGTTCCTGCTCGCCCAGCAGCAATTCACAAACTGTTAGCGCGCGCATGCGCAAAGAGGCCGCCGTGCTGAACCCCGGCGAACATCTGGACGGCAGGTTGCAAATGGACACCACGCTTTTCGGCGGCTGGCAACCCGGAGCTTGTCGAATCCAGGCCGTATTGTCCGGTTGGGTGAAAGAGAAATTTACCGGTGCGGAGCGGTTCCGAACTAGCGCGGATGCCCGACACCTAATTGCGGGGAGAAGTCCCAAACTCAGTTCGCATCAGGTTAACGCCTAACGTGAAATAGACACTGGAACGGTTGGCACAGCCTCAGAATCCCGCCGGCGACTTGCCGCCGGGCACTATAGACGAGGAAAAAGCGAAAGGCCAGGCTTCGAAATTCGTATCCCTACGTTTGTTCGTAGGAGATGATACTTCCAGTCGTCCCGAAAACGCAGTACAGGTGTAGAATCAACCGCTAGATGCCCAAATGCTCCTGCAGGCGGTGGCATCGCGAGTAACGGCATCGGGCCGTAGCTGTTTTTCTGTGGAGTCGGGAATTCACATGCGTCTATGGCAAACGTTCCTCCTTCTGTTCTGTATTGGATTGTGCGGCATTGCCGTGGCAGGTCAAGAAAATCCCACTGTTTCAAAACCGAAAATCACTTACAACCAAGACGTGGCGCCCCTGCTGCAAAAGCACTGCGTAGTCTGTCATCGGCCGAACGACATTGCTCCCATGTCGCTGATGACCTATGAGGAAGTGCTGCCGTTTGCTCGGATCATGCAGGAGAGCGTGGTGCAGCGCAAGATGCCCCCGTGGCATGCCGATCCTGGGTTCGGCGAGTTCAGCAATGACGCGCGCTTGACCGATGAGGAAATCGCGATCATAGACGCCTGGGTAAAAGGGGGAACAAAAAGAGGCGAGCCTGAAGCTTCCTCAGCGAACCCAGTGCTCACCCAAGGCTGGCATATCAAGCCGGACGTTGTGCTGACCGTTCCGGAATTCCTGGTCCCCAAAACTGCCCAAGACGATTACGAATACATCTACGTCCCCACAAATTTCACGGAAGACAAATGGATACAGGCCGCCGAGGTGCTTCCCGGTGATCGTCGTGTGGTTCATCACGCCACTGTGTCGGTGATCAATCAGTCCGAAGTAGCGAAGCATCTGGAAAAGCACGCCAAGACCGACGAAGGTGAAGACCAATATCATTACCGCACCGGAAAAGTGCTGCACCTCCGCCCCGATGCTCCGGTCATTGATGATGGGTGCGCAGCGCCGAATGGGGGCGGCGTTCCCGGCGAGTCTTCTGGCTACGTGAATATCGTGCCGGCGATCTATCTTCCGGGGCATTTGGCGGAGACGCGGCCTCCAGGCTATGCGCTGCGAGTTCCGGCGGGCGGCTATCTGCAATTTCAGATTCACTACAGCAATCATCATGGGCTGGATGTAAAGGATCGCACTAGCATCGGCTTGGTATTCGCTCGGGAACCCGTCCAGCATGAGATTGGGCAGTACGAAATTTGGAACAACATGTTTCTCATCCCTTCCAACGACGCCAATCACCGTGTGACTTCCTGCTTTACTTTGCCAAAGGATGTGATCGCTGTGGCCTACACGGCGCATATGCATTTTCGCGGCAAAAACATGTTGACCAAAGCCATTTATCCGGATGGTCGCGAAGAGGTGCTCCTCTACGTTCCCCATTTTGATTTTCGATGGCAGGAGACATACTTCTTGAAGAAGCAATTCTTGCTGCCCAAAGGCACGAAACTCATGACCATCGCTTATTTCGACAATTCCAAGGACAATTTTCAGAACCCCGATCCGTCCAAAGCAATTCGTTGGGGTGAACCCAGCGACGAGGAGATGATGGGTTTCTGGTTACAATTCGCCGATCCTCAGATGACCGCTGAAAAGTCTGCATTGAGCCAGAAATGATGGCCATTGGTCTGTTGAAACTTTTAAGGTTCTTTGCGCCTTGAATTTCAGCCGCCGTAACTTTGTTCGACTCGGGGTGGGAGCCGCGCTGTCACTGCGTGAGGCCCGCTTGCTGGCGCAGGGTGTAGCGAGCCACACCGCCAAGCCATTGCCAAGACCCGCAGCTTCCGGGCGTCCTTTCAACGCCCACTTCGTGGATGTCGCTGCCGCCGCGGGCCTGCATGCGCCGGTGATCTATGGTGACCCAGAAATCAAGAAATACATCGTGGAGTCCACCGGATGCGGTTGCGCCTTCATTGATTACGATAATGATGGCTGGATGGATCTGTTTGTTCTATGCGGCACGCGCCTCGGAGGCGCCCCGGTGGGCACGACGAATCGGCTGTATAAGAATAACCGGGATGGGACATTTACGGATGTCACTGAAAAGGCAGGGTTGCGCTTGCTCGGGTGGGCCTGCGGAGTCTGCGTCGGAGACTACAACAACGATGGCTTTGACGATATCTTTTGCACCAATTTCGGGCAGAACGTGCTTTACCGCAACAACGGCGACGGAACTTTCACCGATATTACCAAGCCGGCCGGGCTGTGGAGCGATCAACAGAGGTTTGGAGCCGGCTGCACCTTCCTGGATTACAACCGCGATGGACATCTGGATCTCTTCGTTTCCAACTACGTTGGCTTTTCCTTTGAAAATGCCGCTGTTCCGGGGGAAAACGCCAACTGTAGGTGGAAAGGCATTCCCGTCGAATGCGGACCGCGGGGGCTGCTCACGGGCAGGCATTCACTGTACCGCAACAACGGCGACGGAACCTTCACCGATGTAACGCAGCAAGCCGGCATCGCGCGCGCCGCAGCCACCTATGGCATGACTGTCGTAGCGGCGGATTTTGACGAAGACGGATGGCAGGACATCTATGTTGCCTGCGACTCCACTCCAAGTCTTTTGTTTATGAACAATCGTGACGGAACTTTTCGCGAGGAAGGCGTGCTGCGGGGTGCGGCCCTGAGCGACGATGGCATGGAGCAAGCGGGCATGGGGATTGGCATCGGCGATTATGACCTGGACGGACACCTCGATCTATTCAAGACGCATTTTGCGGACGACGCCAACATCCTTTATCGCAACGACGGGAAGGGGAACTTTGAGGATGCCACGGGGTCCTCGCATCTGGGGGTTGAAACACGATACGTCTGCTGGGGAGCTGGCATCGTGGACCTCGACAATGACGGTCTTCCAGATCTGTTCATGGTTACCGGCCATGTTTACCCGCAAGTGGAACGAACGCTGCCGCAATACCCCAATAAGACGCCACGCGTCGTCTTTCGGAACCTGGGCAAAGGCGTTTTCGAAGAACTCATCCAGGAGCCTGGTCCGGGTGTAGCGGCGGCACACTGTAGTCGGGGATGCGCGTTTGGAGACTTCGACAACGACGGGGATATCGACATACTGATCATCAATCTCAACGAGCCTCCCTCGCTTTTGCGCAATGACCTCACTGGTAAGTCCAACTGGATCAAAGTGAAATTGGACGGCGTGAAGTCCAATCGAAGTGCCATTGGAGCCAGGGTGCTTGTCCATTATGGAGGCAAGACCCAGGCGCAAGCGGTCCTGAGTCAATCCAGCTTTTTCTCGTGCAGCGATTCCCGCTTGCATTTCGGTTTGGGGAACTCCACTTTGGCGGACATCGACGTGTATTGGCCAAGTGGCCTGCACGAAACTTTTAAGCAAATCCCTGCCAATCGGCTCATCACCCTCAAGGAAGGGGTGGGTCCCGTACCGAACCGCGGGTGGGCCAAAGTGTAACCAGCGATGCACAGAATCTTCACCTGCGCGTCCTGAATAGCGGGCCTAGCCGACGTTCACCAATTCCCGCCGCCCGCCGCCCGGCCGCCGACGCAAATTCAATAAAGGGTGCGACTGCATAGGCGCATCCAAAGCGAAACTCAGATAGCCCAGGCAAGCCTCGGCAGATTCGGTTTTCTAATGCCATTTCATTAGAATAACGAAATTGTGCTTGACTTTCGTATGGAATGGGACTACAACAGGGCGCAAATGGGGTGGCTCTTGTCGTTTCTTGTGTACGACTTGCGCTTACATCTCTGTGTAATGCAAATGTGTCGCGGCCGCTTGGTGCATCGGCAAGGCGAGTATTACCGCCTTTAGATAACCTTCGCGGGAGGAAAAATGCTGCATCTCAGAAAGCTTTGCTTTGCCTTTTTAGTGGCGATTATCGTTTTGGCGCTCGCGCCTACGTCTGGCTGGAGCCAGAACGTCTATGGCACCATCGCCGGAACGGTTACGGATACAAGTGGAGCTGCCGTTGCCAACGCGATAGTCACATTGACGAATCTGGATACCGCTCAAAAGCGCAGCATAGAAACCGACTCGTCCGGCAACTACACGTTCGTGAATATCTTGCCCGGCCGCTACAAGTTGGAGGGAGAAAAGACCGGCTTCAAGAAGTTTGTGCGCGAGCCAATCCTGGTGCAGATCGAAAGCGGGTTGAGAGTGGATATCTCTCTGCCAGTTGGAGCGCAGACCGAGACTGTCGAGGTGACCGGCGAGGCGCCGTTGCTCCAGCCGGAAACGAACTCGCTGGGGCAAGTGGTGGAACAGCGAACCGTGACGGAGCTGCCGCTCAACGGGCGCAACCCGCTGGCACTCGTCGGCCTGGTGCCGGGCGTTGTGCCACAGGGCACCCCGTCGGCTGGCAATTCTTCGGCGGGCAATCCCGTTGGCGCTAATCCCTTCGCTCTCGGAGATTTTCAAGTTGGCGGAGGTATGGCCGGGCAGAGTCAGATCCTGATCGATGGTGTGCCTACCAATGGAGCGTACCTGAACGTTGTGACCGTGATACCCACGCAAGATGCCATCGAGGAATTCAAAGTCCAGACGAACAATCTGGGTCCCGAGTACGGGCGATTTGCCGGCGGAGTCATCAACCTGTCAACAAAATCCGGCACCAACACTTTCCATGGTTCGGCCTATGAGTTCCTGCGGAATAAAGTGCTGAATGCGAATGGCTTCTTCGACAACAGCAGCGGCCTCGCCCGTCCTCCGTTTACCCAAAACCAGTTTGGCGCCAACGTGGGAGGGCCCGTTCTGAAGGATAGGTTATTCTTCTTCTCCAGCTATGAGGGCTTTCGGCAGCGTCAGGGAAATGTCTTTTTGGGATGGGTTCCCACCCAAGCTGAGCGCGGCGGAGACTTTTCACAGGCAGGGTCAACCCATACGACCTCAGTCCTTCCTATTTACGACCCGCTCACCAGTACGAACTGCATCTCAAGCAATCCGACTTGCAGAACGGCCTTCATGGGAAACGTGATTCCGACCGGCCGAATCGACCCTACGGCCCAGGCGCTTTTGTCCTACATGCCGATGCCGAATCAGGTAGGCAATCCGAACGGTAACTTTGCCGAGAACTATAGCAGTGGCGGCGACGTCGACCAGTACAACGAGCGCATTGACTATAACCTGAGTGCGAAGCAGAGAATTTTCGGCCGGTACACGCATTCTAAAATACTATCGCTCCCCAACAACCCTTATAATGGTATATGCACGGACCGCTGTACCGAAACCACCTACGCTCACCAGGTTTCCCTGGGTGACACGATTGCGTTTTCACCCAAGACCATCTTGGACTTGCACATTGGTTACACGCGGTATGTTTACCTGCGCACGCCGCTTAGCCAAGGCATCGACTTGTCGAAGTTTGGTGCAAACTGGGCGGCCTTAGCCCCCCAGATGACCTACACTCACATTCCGGACGTGTGCATATCGCAGACGAACGGTGATAATCACTGGGGCGCCGGCAGTTGGTGCACTCAAGGAGCCGGAAGCGGCATCGGCGCTTGGGACGACACGTACAGCTTTACCCCCTCGCTCTCCAGGATTATGGGTAAACACGCCCTCAAAGTCGGCGGAGAATTCCGCGTGCTCCGCAACAACTACTATCAGAGCAACGATCCTGCCGGCTTGTACTATTTTGATGCCCGCATGACGGCGGCAAACCCTACCGTCGGCACGTCTGGGGCTAACGGTTCAACGGGGAATGGCTTTGCTTCTTTCCTGCTCGGCTACGGGACAGACAACACCAGCAGCAGCGTGACCGAGCCCGCAAGGACGGCCGACCAGAATCTTTACAAGGCGATATACGCTGGCGATACCTTCCAGCTCACCAGGAAGATCACCTTGAACCTGGGGGTCCGCGTCGACCTCCAGGGGGACTGGACGGAGCGGTTTAATCGCATTGTTGTTTTCAACCCCTCCGAAACGAGTCCCATTGGGGCCGCGGCCGGAATGCCGAATCTGAAGGGCGCATATGATCTAGTGAGCAGCACGCAACACCCCAGCCGCAGTGCATTTAGCTCCTGGAACCATGTCAGCCCGCGCCTTGGGGTTTCCTACCAATTGGATAAGAATACGGTTATCCGGACCGGCTACGGAATTTTTTACCTGCCGGTTGATATCCGCTGGAACGATGCTCCCCACAACCTCTTCATCAACAGTTTCAACACGTCTTGGCAAGCAGTGCAGTCGGATGGAGTTACCCCCAAGAATCCCTTGTCCAATCCTTTCCCGGTCAGCGGAATCACTCCGCCCTTCGGTAGGGACCAGGGCTTGATCAACGTACAAGGGGGTGGCAACGAAGCGCCAGTGAACGGTAACCCTGCACCTAACGTGCAGCAGTGGAACTTCGACATCCAACGTCAGTTTCCCGGCAATCTGCTGGTTGACGTAGCTTATGCGGGGTCCAAGGGCACACATTTGCCCATGCATGATCAGACCCTCAACCAATTGGCGCCCCAGTTTCTGCCCAAGAATGCTGCGGATGTGACCGCCCTAAAGACACAGGTTCACAACCCATTCGCCGGGAATTGCCCTCCCCCTAACACTGCGCTTTGCACTGGGCCCGTGCAATCAGGTGGCATAGGCACCAATCCGACGGTAATGGCAGCGCAGTTGCTGCTGCCATTCCCGCAGTATGACAATGTGGCCATGTCCGAGCCCGATAACCGCGATTCCATTTATCATTCCATGCAGGCGAAGGTCGAGAAGCGCTTCGCTGCGGGCGCGCAGGTGCTTGCCTCCTACACCGTCTCCAAACTCATCGATGACACCAACTCGGAGATCAACTGGTTGGAAGCCTCTCCGGTGGGCTGGAACGACGCCAATGTTAACAACCTGCGTGGCGAGAGAAGCTTGGATGCCTTCGACGTTTCTCAGCGCTTCGTACTTGCTTCCGTTCTTGACCTGCCTTTTGGCAAAGGCAAGAAGTATGCGAATAACCTCGGCGGAGTTGCCAATAGGCTCATCGGCGGGTGGGGAATCAATACCATCATTACCTTCCAGCGCGGCTTCCCGATTATCATCGGCGGGTGCCCGGGCTTGCTCAGCGACTCCGGTGTCCCGAACGTGGGCTGTTCCCGCAATACGAGAACGGCCTTGTCGAAGCTGACCTCCGGCTCTCTGGACGCACGGCTGGCCCACTGGTTTGACACTTCCGTGTTCACGCATACCAACGATTACAGCTACGGCACCGACTCGCGTACCGAGCCGAATATACGGAGCGACGGAATGAAGAACTTTGACTTTGCGGTTTTCAAGAACACCAAGTTCGGTCCGGACGAAAGGCTTGGCGTAGAGTTCCGCGGAGAGTTCTTCAACGGGTTCAACCGCCCGCAGTTCAGTCCGCCGAATAGCGGCTGTTGCGGTAGTAGCGATTTTGGGCGAGTAAGCGGACAGTACAATCTTCCGCGCCAAGTCCAGTTCGCGTTGCGGTTCACCTTCTAACCTCCTGACGTCGGCGTCGGGCGGACCTTCCCGCCCGGCGCACGACTCTCTTCTCTGGTAACATTCTGCTTGGAAACATCCTTTTCCATGTGCTCCAAGGGGAACAGTGTCGATCCATCGCCTCGCCGAACTTCCTTGATTGCGTGCCTCCGATCGAATTTTGCTGGCCTGCTGTCTGCCTGGCGTGAAAAGACTTGGCCGAAAGCGACCATCTTCATTTTTCTTGCCCTATGGTCGCTGGTTCCCTCATTGGCAACTTGCCAGACATCCGAAGGGCAGGTCGAAGCGTTTTTCCGCGCCGGCCAAGAGGCTATGAAGCAAGGGCAGTTCGCTCGTGCTGCCGAAGAATTCAAGAAGGTGCTGGCGCTTGATCCGACCCTACTGGAGGCTGAGGTCAATCTTGGCCTTGCTTACCAGAGCCTCTTCGAGTACGAGCTAGCAGTGCGGCACCTGACGAAAGCGCTGCGCGAAAGACCGAACCTGCTTGGCCCCACCGTAATCGTCGGAATGGATTACCTTAAACTGGGTGCCCCGGAAAAGGCCATTCCCTTCCTCCAGCGTGCGCTGAAGCTTGATCCATCGAGCCGCGAGGCCCGCCAGGCTTTGGCTTCGGTATACCTGGGCCAGGAAAATTTCCAAAACGCGGCCGAGGTGTTTCGTCAGATCGCCGTCCATGATTCCGACAAGTCCGAGGCCTGGTTCAAACTCGGACACGAATACCTTGACCTGTCTGCCAGTTTGGCCTATCGGGGAGCGCATTTGTATCGTGAATCGGCCTGGGGGCATCGTTTTCTCGGTGATCTCTTGTTTCAGCGCAGCCGTTGGGAAGATGCCGTGAAGGAGTACCGCAAGGCCCTGGACATTGAGCCACGGCAGTCCGGCTTGCACACATCGTTGGGCCAAGCCTATCTGCATGCGGGGAAATTGGAAGAAGCCGAAACGGAGTTTCACCTCGAGCTCGAGCCCGATTCACGAAATGAGCTCGCCTGGCTCGGCTTGGCCAATCTGCAACTGGCCCGGGGCCAAGCTACAGCAGCGCTTGAGTCTCTCGGAAAAGTTTGGGAAATCTCTCCTGAATTCTTGGTTGTGCAACGGGGCTTCCCCTCGATCGAACTCCTTCAGGAGTCGGCAAAAACTTCCATATCGCGCCTGCAGGACGAACCAGAAGGAGCGGCCAAGCATTTTTTGTTGGTGGCTCTATACACCACCACGAATGAAAGCGCTCTTTCAGACCGCCAATGGGAAGCCTTACAAGGCGACTTCCGGGCATGGCGGCAGGGATCGAATGGCGGCGGGCTAGTCCAACCGCATCAGGAACCCTGCAAGGCCCATCACTATTCTACCTGCGCAGATTCGCTGCAAGCCCGAAAGCATCTAACCGACGCGGAGCGGTTACTGCTGGGAAAAACGCACTTCACCTTGCGACAATACGAACCCGCGGCTGATTGGTTAGCGCAGGTGCCGGGCGTCACCAACGAAAATGCCGAGGCCAGCTACTGGTTGGCGCGCACCTACCAAGCGCTCGGGGCTGAGGCGTATGCGCAACTGGAGGAATCCTTTCCCAACGCCTGGCGTACGCACCAGTTGCGTGCCGAAAGCTACGCCCTTCGCCAGGATCCCGACGACGCTCTCAAAGAGTTTCGTGCGGCTCTGCAGTTGCAGCCCCAGGAGGCAGAACTTCACGAAGCGCTCGGGGAACTTTACCTGGACAATCATTCTGATGATGATGCGCAGAGTGAGCTCGAGAGAGCATTGGCGCTGGATCCCTCGCGCACGCACGCGCTGTATCTGCTGGGACGCTTCTACGTGCAAAAACGGGAAAACGAAAAGGCGCTGTCGTATCTGCAGCGTGCGCTGCGACTTCAACCGGATTTGGCTGAAGCCAACGGCTTGTTGGGGACCGCCTACGTGCGCCTAGGACAGTTTGCCAATGCCATCCCGAAACTCAAGAAAGCGTCTCCTATCGACCATTACGGGAACGTCCATTATCAGTTGTATTTGGCCTATCGGAAGCTCGGCCAAGCCGAACTCGCGCAGAAAGCCTTAGCGCGCTCGAAGCTCTCTTGAACACGACCAGGCGCTGATCTTGGGAGCTCCGCAGCCGGAACCTGAACGGTAGTGAAGTTGACATCCTCCTCTTCCTAAAGGGAGAGGATTCCTACGGAGCCGGATGTTGGTCCGGTCTCTTCGGTGGGTTCCTCCCACAAGCAGTGCAGATCCATTCCATCAGTCTATAGAGTCGCGTAGAGACTATGGTGACTTCGAAAAGCGACCGAGGAAGCCTCCACCCGCTCGCAACCGAATGGTGAGTGAATCGTTGCGCTCATGAATTGAGTTTTCGATTTCCACTTGGTGTTGTCCGCAGGGCTGTCGTGAACTTGAACTGATCTGTACTGGCCATCACCCAGAAACGAGAGCGGCACGTGTATCGTTTTGGCTTGAGGACCGCACATGACCGCCAAAAACCACGTGTTGCCCTTGCGCCGGGCGTAAGCGGCGAGTTCGCCTATGGCGGAATCGGGCAAGACAATCGTTTCATCCCAGACGGGGGGGACGCTCTCGATCACCTCGCCAGCCGGGTTGTTGAGGATGGTCTGAGGATGGG
>Ga0209160_1004598_pt1 | contig 11021 bp, 10 predicted proteins | sample GraSoiAngelo_153_FD_186167 | JGI IMG/M metagenome (GOLD analysis project Ga0209160, IMG submission 186167) | Grasslands soil microbial communities from the Angelo Coastal Reserve, California, USA - 14_1009_12_40cm (SPAdes) (version 2) | ecosystem: Environmental > Terrestrial > Soil > Grasslands ...
AAGATGAAGAAGCTCGACATCGCGGCTCTGAAGAAGGCGTATGCGAGTGCGGCCTAAGCTCAAGCTCGAGCGCACTTTCGACGCGTCGATCGACGACGTGTGGGAGCTCTGCACGACGCGCGAGGGGATCGAGTCGTGGTGGGGCCCGGAGGGATTCAGCGTCGCGGTGCGCGACCTGGATCTCCGTCCGGGCGGCGAGCTGGTCTACGAGATGACCGCGAACGGAGCGGACCAGATCGAGTACATGACCCAGGCCGGCATGCCGCTCCTCACGGTGCAGCGGCTTACCTTCGAGCAGGTCGATCCGCCGCGCCGGCTCGTATACAAGGACCTCGCGGATTTCATCCCGGGCGTCGAGCCCTACCAGGTCGAGACGGTGATCGAGCTGACCGAGGTCGAGGACGGCGTGCGCATGGTCCTGACCTTCGACGCGATGCACGACGACCACTGGACGAAGATGGCGACCCTGGGGCGGGAGAGCGAGCTGGAAAAGCTGGCGCAGCTGCTGGCTGCGCGACAATAGTTAATCTCCCCGCTTGCCGCGTTTGAAGGAGGTTGCCATGGCTGACAGCGTTTACAGAGTCACCGAGCTGATTGGGACCAGCAGCCAGTCATGGGAGGCGGCGGCCAAAACCGCGGTGCAGACCGCGGCCAAGTCGCTCCGCGATCTACGCGTGGCGGAGGTCGTGGAACAGGACATGACGATCGAGAACGGCAAGGTCACGAGCTACCGGGTGAAGCTCAACGTGTCGTTCAAGTACGTACCGGAAGCGGCTCCAAAGGCTCGGGCTAAGAAGCGCTAAGCAAAGGCTCCTCCCCATTCATGGGGAGGTGTGTCTTCCCCACTGCGTGGGGAAGAGCAATCACGAACTAAGGGGCTGTCGCCGCCTGTAGCTGGACGCCGGCCGCTTTCATCTCTTCGAGCGCCTGTGCGCCCGTTTCTTCCTTCACCGCCGCGCACAGGTTGACCAGGACTCGAACCTGGTACTGGTTCTTCCGCGCGTCCAGCGCGCTGGCGCGGACGCAGTAGTCGGTCGCGATGCCGCACACGTCGATGTGGTCGACGCGGTTCTCTTTCAGCACGTCGAGCAGATAGTGGCCGCGGGGGTCGAGTCCCTCGAACGCCGAATAGGCGGCGGCGTGGCGCCCTTTGGTCACGACCTCCTGGATCAGCTTCTCTCGGACCAGGTTCTGGATCGCGGGCACGAAGGCGGCGCCCGGCGTGCCGACCATGCAGTGGGGCGGCCAGGTGTTGACGAAGTCGGGCGTGGCCGAGATGTGGTCGGGCGCGTCCTCGTGGTAGTCCCGCGACGCTACGACGAACTGGTACTCGTACCTGAAATGCCGGATGTGGCGGGCGATCATGGCCGCGACGGCCAGCCCGCCCGCGACCCCAAGGCTGCCGCCTTCCACGAAGTCCGACTGGACATCGACAACGAGCAGCGCGTTTCTCATCCCTTATTTCGCGGCCATTCCAGCCCGGAATACACTGGCTTTGTGGCCTCCGTGATAGTAGCGGGCGAGCACGTCGATTGATTCAGTGAGCGGCAAGAAGACCGCACCTTACGGCTCCTGGGCTTCGCCCATCTCACCCGACCTTCTTCTCCAGGGCACCGTCCAGATGCGTAACCAGATGCTTCGCTGGGACGGCGAGGACCTGTACTGGTCGGAGCTGCGGCCTTTCGAGGCGGGGCGGATCGTCGTGTGCAAGCGCAGCGCGGACGGCACGACCAGCGATGTGACGCCGCAGGGCTTCAACGCGCGCAGCCGGGTCCATGAATACGGCGGCGGCCACTTCGCGGTCAAGGACGGCACGGTCTTCTTCACCAACTATGCGGACCAGCGGCTCTACCGCCAGGACGGCGGCGCCGCGCCGCGCGCCATCACGCCCGACGCGGACATCCGCCACGCCGACATGCTCATCGACACACCCCGCGATCGGGTGATCGCGGTGCGCGAGGACCACACGACCGGCGCGCGTGAGCCCGTCAACACCATCGTCGCCGTCGACGCCGATGGCCGGCGCGAACCGATCACCATCGCGTCCGGCAACGACTTCTACTCGTCGCCGAAGCTGAGCCCCGACGGAAGCCGCATCGCCTGGCAGACGTGGAATCACCCCAACATGCCGTGGGACGGCAGCGAGCTCTGGATCGGCGAGCTCGACCGCGACGGCAACCTGGCTTCGTCGCGCAAGGTTGCCGGCGGCCCCAACGAGTCGGTCCTCGAACCGGAATGGTCGCCGTCGGGCGAGCTCTACTTCATCTCGGACCGAAGCGACTGGTGGAACATCTACCGCGCGCGCGGCGAGGGCGACGAGCCGGTGTGCCACCGCGCCGCGGAGTTCGGCGCGCCGCAGTGGCAGTTCGGACAGCGCTGGTATGACTTCAAGGGTCCCGACGAGATCGTGTGCCTGTATTCGGAGCCAGGTGGAAGCAGGCTCGGGCGCATCGACCTCGACACCGGACACCTGCAGCGCGTTGAGCTCTTCTACACCACGCTCTTCAACCTCCAGCTGTCGGGGCACAAGGCCGCGATGTACGCCACGTCGCCCACGCTCGCCGAGCGCGTGCTCGTGCTCGACCTCGACACGCTGGCCGAGCAGGTCGTGAGGGTGGCCAACCCCGCCCACATCGAGTCGGGCTACTTCAGCATCCCGAAGCCGATCGAGTTTCCGACCGAGAAGGGTTTGACCGCGCACGCCTTCTACTACCCGCCGCGCAACCAGGATTACGAGGCGCCGCAGGGCGAGAAGCCGCCGCTGGTCGTGCACTGTCACGGCGGGCCGACCGGCTCGGCGGGTCCGACCTATCCGTTCGAGTATCAGTACTGGACCAGCCGCGGTTTCGCGCTGGTCGACGTGAACTACGGCGGCTCGGCCGGTTACGGGCGCGCGTATCGCATGCGACTGAACGGTCAGTGGGGCGTGGTCGACGTCGACGACTGCATCAACGCCACGCGTCACCTTGTCAAGCAGGGAGTGGTGGATCCCGACCGCGTGTCGATCACCGGAGGATCGGCGGGCGGCTACACCGTCCTGCTCTCGCTCACCAGGCGCGATTTCTATGACGCGGGCGCGAGCCACTACGGAATCGGCGACCTCGAGCTGTTCATCAAAGAGACGCACAAGTTCGAGGCGCACTACTGCGACAGGTTGATCGGTCCGTATCCGGAGCGCGCAGATCTTTATCGGGACCGTTCCGCGATCTATTTCGCCGACAACCTGAAATGCCCGGTGATCCTCTTCCAGGGACTGGAGGACAAGATCGTCCCACCGAGCCAGGCCGAGACCTTTGTCGAGGTGTGCAAGAAGAAGAGGCTGCCTTATGCCTATGTCGCTTTCGAAGGTGAGCAGCACGGGTTTCGCCAGGCCAGGAACATCCGTCGCGCGTTCGAGGGCGAGCTCTACTTTCTCTCGAGGATCTTCGGCTTCGACGTGGCGGACGGCATCGAACCGGTGGCAATTGAGAACTTCCCGCGACCTGGTGTCGGCGAGAGGATTTGAACCTCCACGCCCTTTCGGGCACCAGCTCCTAAGGCTGGCGCGTCTGCCATTCCGCCACGCCGACGCACGGACACAATACGCTGTGGCCACTGGCCGATTTGTCCCATTGACGCGCGGACGTGCCTGAATAGACTCGGCAGGTTCCCCCTGGCCGCGTTGTTTGATATCGGGAGGCATGTCCATGGTCCGTCGGTTGCTTTTGCTTCTATTCGTGTTGGTCGTCTCGAGCCTTGCGGTGGCGGCGCCGGTGTCAGCCGGCGGGAGCGGCGCGACATCGTCGACCGTGAACTCTCATGGAGTGTTCGTACCGTTCCACGTCGACTCGACTTGCGGCACGGCGTCGGGCACGATCTCAGGTACCGGCAATCAGGTCTTTCACCTCACGGTCAGCAAGGACGGAAATGAGTTCTGGCTCACCACGACCCAGGAAGCATGGTTCACGATCACGCCGGATGACCCCACGCAGACGGCCTTCAGCGGTCACTTCGCTTTCTGGTTTGGCCAGAGCGGCAACACCAACAACTTCGTGTCGCACCAGATAACCAACGTGAAGGCAACCGCCACGGATGGCTCCGGTGCCACCGTGAGCTTCAATTTCGTCCAGCATTTCAGTGTGAGCGCCAGCGGAAACATCAACGAGTTCATGGCCTGTCACTAACCCAACCTCTGTGGGCCCGGCCGTCGCCGGGCCCACATCCCCCTCTGGCCGTAATTTGGTTCGAGGGATGCCTGAACCCGGCCGGGTGGCCTAAAGTTCAGATTTCGTGGGACAAGAGGCCCTGCACGAGAACGGCTCGCGGCCGAAACCCGAGACCAACGGTCACCAGAACGTAGGCGGCTACCGGCTGCTGCGCGAGCTCGACACCGACAGCCTCGGCTCGGTCTACGAGGCCGAGCACCCACGCCTGCACCGCCGCGTCGCGGTGCGCACCATCGGCAGCGGCGTCGCGCGCGATGTCAGCTTCTCCCGCCGCTTCCTCCTCGAGCTGCGCTCCTACAAGGCGCTCGAGCACGAGGCGATCCCGCGCCTCTACGAGCTCGCCTATGACGGCGAGTCGCCCTACCTCGTGACCGAGCTCGTTGCAGGCAACACGCTCGACAAGCTGATGGGCGACGGGCAGCGCTACGAGCCTCTCGGCATCGTCGCGCTGTTGCGTCCGATCGCCAGCGCGCTCGATTACGCGCACTCGCGCGCGACGATTCACCGCGACGTAAAGCCGGCCAACATCCTGCTCGCCCACGACGGACGCACGCTGCTCACGGGTTTCGGCCTGGGCACGGTCGCATCGTTCAACACCGGCCCGGGCGCGAGCGGTGCAGTCGCTCCCGATTACGTCGCGCCGGAGCGACTTGTCGGACGCGAGGTCGACGGACGCGCGGACGTCTACTCGCTGGCCGCGGTCATCTTCGAAGCCACGACAGGCCGCCGTCCTTTCAATTCCAAGAGCTGGATCGAAACGCTTAGCCGCCGCCTGTACGAACCGCCGCCCAACGTGCGCGAGGTCGTGGCCGATATTCCTCCTGCGTTCGCGATTGCGCTGCAGCAGGCCATGGACCGCGATCCCAACCACAGGCCCGCGACCGCGGGTGAGCTGCTCGACCGCCTCGAGTCGGCGATCACGTCACCCAATGGCACTGTCGAAGGCGGCGTGCACTGGCTGCAGCCGGTCATGCGCGGCGGAGGCATTGGCTTGAGCGCCGTACTTGTCGTCGTCGTCGGTGCGGCGGAGGTCGCGTGGCTGCTGGAAGGATCAGGACTCTCGATGGTGACCCGCGCGGCACACCGATTCTTTGGACTCGGCTAAGCGGCTGATTCCAACCCGCTGACGCCAGCGAGGCGAAATTCCGACACTCGATGCGCGCCGGTGGATCCAGCGAGGCGGAATTCCCTCATATCGTTCGGCCGTCGACGATCATCACCGAGTTGCAGGTGAAGAGCCTGTCGACCATGAATCCTGGATTCACGTTCGACGGGTCCTGACCGATCGCCGCGGCGATCTGCTGCACGACCTGCTGCGCCGGCACGCTCATGCCGAACACATTGCCGCCCGTCGGCATGATGTCGAGGACGCCGTTGTGCGCGACGAGGACGACCGATCCGCTCCAGCCGACTCCGTTGTAGGTGCCACTGCCGTTGATGATGGCTCCGGCCGCAGAGTTCGGACTGAAGGTGAGCTTCAGGTTCGACAGTCCAGCTCCCGACTGCTGCACCGCGGTGATCAGCTCCTGCGCCGTGTAGCCGCGGTGCACCGCGCCGTTGCCCTCGGTGTCCGCGCTCTGGCAGGCCTCGACTGACGCCACCGCGACGAACGGTTCCTCACCCGCGGCGCCCAGACCGCTGACGCCGTCGACGAAGATCGTGTAGATGCCGGCGGGTGCGTTGTTCACCGTGACCACAGGCAGCCTGCCGGTCCCGAAATACTGCTGTCCGTCCGGTGCGCGCATCGTCAGCTTCATCGCGCTGCCGGGATAGCCGACGGCCGCCTTGACCATGCTGCCGCCCGCGTAGCTGTACCTGTACTGCTGCCGCTCCCCGTTGTGCAGCGGCGCGCCGATGAAATCCTGCTCGGTGCCGGGCGTCGTGTTGGCGGCGACCGCGTTGGACGCTTCGAGCGCCGGACCGAACGGGTCGTTGGGATCCGGCGCGATGGGGATGGGCCCGCTGAGGGTGCCGTTCGGGCTTGCGGTCCCCTGCTGACCGGCGTTGATGGTGATGGAGCCGGTGGAGCTGTGCAGGGTCATCACGCCCTGGAAGACTTTCACCGTCATCGTCCCGTCCGCCAGGATCAGGACCTCGAACTTGGTCCCGTGCACGCTGGCCGTGGCGGCCTTCCCGTGGACGTCGAACGCGGTTCCGGTCACGAGGTGCTGCACGTTGGTGAAGGTGCGGCCGGCCTGCTGTGTCAGGGAAACGTCGTGGAGGTTGCCGCTCTTTGTGAAGTGGGCCGAGTCAAATGCGACCGTCGTGTCGCTGGCCAGGCGGGTGAGCGTGCCGTCGGGCAGGCCGACTCCGGCGCGACCCTTGGTGTCGGTCGAAACCGTATCGCCGGCGCGGACGACAGCTCCCGTTGTCGCCGCGCTGGCCGCGCCCGCGGCGTGCGCGATGGAGGCATGTGGCAGGTAGACGGTCAGCATTCCCGAGGCGTTGACCTGGGCCTGGGCGGCGGCGTTCAGCCAGACGAGAGTGCCGGCCACGACGAGCACCAGGATGGTCAGGACGAGAAGCACACGGCGCCCTCCGCGGCGGAGTTGGGGTGCCGATTTTGCGCTCGCGGCTACGGTTGCCATGTTGCCCGGGAAAGATAGCTCAAAGGTTGTCTGACAACCCCCGCTTACCGTCCTTGTTCCGGGTCCCGGCTAGCGGTGTCCCTCGACGACCATCATCTGGTCGCCTGTCAACGCGGCGCACGAGTAAACGCGGTCGACGATGAAGCCCGACGGGATCGAGCTGATCGCGTGCCCGCCGAAGGAGCTCAGGTTGGTGACGACCTGGGTCGTGACGTTGACGCCGCGCACCGTGACCTGTGTGATGACCGCGCCCAGGTTTGGCGTCGCGGCGTAGAAGTCGATGGTCCATGAGATGGGCATCCCGCCGACGTTGGAGTAGTAGATGATCCGCGCCCCGGTCGGGGAGGTGCCGTCGACGTAGATGGTCACCCCGGACGTGCCCGACTCCGCAAGCGCGGTCGCGATCTGCGAGTTGCTGAGCGTCTCGCGGACGACGCCACCGCTGTCGATGCTGGCGGCCTCGCACGGCGCGTTGGTGGCAAACGAGACCGCGTACGCCTCGGTCGGGGAAACGTCGACCGCGTGGACGATCGCCCGGTAGTGACCTGCCGGTCCCGAGACCGAGGACTGGCCGCCCCGGAGCGGGTGTTCGACGCCGTTCGGGTCGAAGACCGAGAGCGTCATCGAGCTTCCCGGGTAGCAGAGCGCGACGTTGACCACGCCGCCGGGAGAGTCGTAGCCGACCTCGGCCGTCTGTCCGGTAGAGAGCGAATCGCCGGTGGAGGTCTGCGCGGTGCCCGCGGTCGTCCCGCCCGCCACCGTCCTCGAGCACTGCGCGGCTAGCGGGTAGGGGTCCTGCGGGTCGCGCTGGATCGGGCGCACGGCAGAGAGGTTCCCGTTGGCGTCGACCTCGACCTCGTTGCCGGCCGTGACGTTGACGGTGGTCTTTCCAGAGACGCGGACGGTGCCGTCGAACACCTTGATCAGGTTCGTGTTGTTGGGCCGGACGAGCATCTCGAACTGAGTGCCGCGTACGGCGGCGCTGACCGCGTGGCCGTTTACCTTGAAGGTCGCCCCGTTCGCCAGATGCTGGACGTTGACCAGCGTCCGGCCGGCCTTCTCGAGCGCCTCGATCGCCTGCACGTTGCCGGCCTTCTGGAGCTGGATGCTGGTGATCTGGACGGTCGTCTGGGGCGACATACGGATGTAAGAGCCGTCCGGAAACTGGATCGACGCGTGGCCACCTTCCTGGGTGGCGACCGTGTCGTTGGCGTTCAGCGACTCGCCGGGTGTGCCTGGATTGGAGTTGACGGTGACGGGCTGATTGAACAGGACCAGCGTCGCCGGCGCGCTGACGGCGGCCGAGGCCTGGACGACGAAAAACCAGTAGCCGCTGCCTGCGACCAGCAGCACCGCCAGGATCACCACGAGCAGGCAGCCGCCCAGGCCACAGCCGCAGCCGCGCCCGAAACAGCCCGACTGCTGGGGCGTGGTCGGCGGGGCGGCCTGCTGCGGGACCGGTGCGGTAGGCGGCGACTGGATCGCCATCGCGGGGGAGATTAGCTGGTCGTGATCTGGAAATCGACGACTAAACGCGCCGGATCATTGAGGACGAAGGCGCGCATGCATGCGGGTTTGCTCAGACCGAGGCCCCAGGACACGGAGCCCTCGAAATCCTGGGTCTGGCGCGCCTCCTTCAGCACCTGGAACTCGGGGTGGACGATGTCGGTGTCGCCCTGGAAGGTGGTGGCGCCGGTCGCGGAGTGGACCGTGACCAGCACCCCTGCGTTGCCCGCGAGCGTGACGTTCTGGCCGCTGGCCCCCAACGGAAAGAGGGGCTTGGCCTGCCGCTTGACGCTGTAGGTGGGGACGATCGACTCGAACTGGAGCACGAACCGGTCGTAGGCCTGAACCTCGCCGGCGCGCGCGGCGATCGTGTTGGCGACGCCGGTCTTGCCGCCCGAGAGGTCGGTGCAGGCGAAGTCGGGGAGGTTCGTCCCGGGTGGGGTCGGGGGCGTGACGGGCGGCTGCTCGACCCGGGGACCGGAGGCGATGGCCGCCGCTGATCCGCCGGCGTCCGGGCTCACCGCCGCGCTGGGAGTGATGCCGGGGGCGCAGGCCGCGAGGGCTGCGAGAAGGGCCACGGCGAGAGCGATGCGCACCGGCGAATGATATGGTCGAAACCCCTCAGAGAAGCGCCGAGGTGGCGGAACTGGCAGACGCGTCGGTCTCAAAAACCGATGTCCGCAAGGACGTCCGGGTTCGACTCCCGGTCTCGGCACCACGCGGGTGTAACGGCGGCGGCCGCGTGGCGGGTTACGGCGAGCCGATCCCCGCGTTTGCCGGCGAATGCGGGTTTCCGTTGCGTTTCATGCCCGCGTGTGCCGGCGCACGCGGGGAATCGCGGCCGGGTTATGGCGAGGGGACGATCCCCGGGATCACGTAGGCCTCGATCATGGCCAGGATTCCCATGGCGCTCGTGAGGATCAGGCTGTAGCCGATCACGCGCCGGAAGATGTCGCCTTCGGCGCCGACCTTGTTCACGCCCGCCGCACCGACTGACAGGTTCTGCGGGCTGATCATCTTGCCCATGACTCCGCCCGACGAGTTCGTGGCGGCGGTCAGAATCGGGCTCACGTTGTGAAGCTGCTGCGCCGTCTGCGCCTGCAGCGCGCCGAACAGCGTGTTGGATGAAGTGTCACTGCCGGTCAAAAAGACGCCGAGCCAGCCCAGGAACGCGGCGACGAACGGGAATATGAACCCCGTCTTCGAAAGCGCGAGGGCGAGGCTCGATGTCATGCCCCCGAAGTTCATGATGTAAGCGATCCCGAGAATCATCGAGATCGTCAGGATGGGCAGGCCGAGCTGGCGGACTGTGCGTCCATAGACGGCGAAGAAGTTCACCTTCGCGCCCCAAAGACGCATGAGCAGGAAGGCGATGAGCGCGGCGTACAGCACGAGCGACCCGGCGGCCGCGAGGAAGTCCCAGTTGAACGGGTTGTTGTAGGCGGTCTCCTTGGCCACGATCGGTTTTTCCTGAAGCACGTTCGAAACCGGCTGCCCCTTCGCGTTCACGTCGTACGTGCCCGGCCAGAAGAAGCTCCAGTAAGGGAACTTGAAGGCCTGCCTGTCCTTGGTCGGCAGCGGTCCCACCCACGGCTGCGGGCAGAGCGCGAAGGCGGGCGAGCCGCATTTGAAGTCGGCGGTGATGTTGGCGGGTGAGTGGAGCGCGGTCTTCGGGTCGTTGACCGGGTGACCGGACCACCACGGCAGGTTGCCCATCTGCCCGACGAGGATCGCCAGCACCAGGACGATGTACATGGAAAAGGCCCGGACGATGCGGGCCGGTGGGTCGATCGCGCCGGATGCCGAGCTGCGCGGCGCCGCGGCGGCACGGCCGGGTAAGTCAGGTTCGCCCGCGATGCGCCTCCCGCCGGACGGCACCGTGGCCGTCTCGTGGGCGAACTGCCAGACCTCGCGCGGCTGCCAGAAGCGCAGCAATACCGCGAGTGATCCCATGGAAACGAGCGCCGCCAGGATGTCGGTCAGCTCGGGTCCGACAAAGTTCGATACGAGGAACTGGACGATCGCGAAAGACACACCGGTGACCAGGACCGCCGGGAGGATCTGGGTCATCTTTTTCCAGCCGGCCATGACCGTGATCAGGTAGGCGGGGATGATGATCGAGAAGACCGGCAGCTGCCGGCCGACCATCGCCGAGAGGGCGAGGGTGGTCGACGTGGGGTCGGTGGGGTGGCCCAGGATCGGAGCGACCAGGCGTCCGAGGGTCACCACGGGAATTCCGATCGAGCCGAACGCAACCGGGGCGGTGTTGGCGAGAAGGGCGAGCACCGCCGCCGTCACAGGTTCGAACCCGAGGCTGGCGAGGATGGACGCCGAGATGGCGACCGGTGCGCCGAACCCAGCGATGCCCTCGATCAGGGCGCCGAAGCTGAAGGCGACGAGGAGGGCTTGCAGGCGGCGGTCGGTGGTCAGCCGGGCGAGCGACCGTTTGATGACGTCGAAGTCGCCACTGGCCACGGTCAGGTTGTGGAAGAAGACCGCGTTCAGCACGATCCAGCTGATCGGCCACAGGCCAAAGGCGAAGCCCTCCGTTGCAGCCCCTGCGGCGATCGAGAAGGGCATGCCCCAGACCAGCCAAGCGAGGATGAATGCGGCGAGGACCGCGGCAAGCGCGCAGAGCCAGGCCGGCAGGCGCAGGACGGCCAGCATGACGAACAGGACGTAGAGCGGAAGCCCGGCAAACAGGGCGGACCAGAAAAGGCTG
>Ga0209160_1004599_pt1 | contig 11017 bp, 13 predicted proteins | sample GraSoiAngelo_153_FD_186167 | JGI IMG/M metagenome (GOLD analysis project Ga0209160, IMG submission 186167) | Grasslands soil microbial communities from the Angelo Coastal Reserve, California, USA - 14_1009_12_40cm (SPAdes) (version 2) | ecosystem: Environmental > Terrestrial > Soil > Grasslands ...
CGCCGCTCAGCGCGCCGCCGCGCGGCCTGAACTGGAGCTCAACTCAGGGGCGCCTCGCGAGGGGCGCCCTTTCGCTTTCCGCTAGCCTTCGCCCTCGGAGACAGATGGTCCTCTGCACTGGTTCGATCGCGTACGACTACATCCTCACCTTCAAGGGACGTTTCAAGGACCACATCCTCCCCGACAAGACGCACATCCTCAACCTGAGCTTCCTGGTCGACGACCTGCAGAAGCGCAAGGGCGGTGTCGCCGGGAACTACGCCTACAACCTGGCTTTGCTTGGCTTTCCCGCCGCGATCGTCGCCACCGCGGGGAGCGACGCGGCGGAGTACCGCGACTGGCTCGTGGCGCGCGGCGTCGACTGCCGCGGACTGCGCTTGCTGGAGGGCGAGATCAGCGCGACCGGCTTCACCACCACCGACATGGACGACAACCAGCTGACCGGCTACTACGGCGGCGCCATGTGGAAGGCGGCGATGCTGGGACTCGACGACGGGCCTCCCAACGCGGACGCAGTGATCGTCGGACCAAACGATCCCGGCGCCATGAAACGGCTCGTCCGCGAGTGCCGGGAGAGAAGGGTGCCGTTCGTGTTCGACCCCGCGCACCAGCTCCCCATGATGGACGGCGCCGATGTGACGGACGGGACAACTGGAGCCTGGATCGTGATCGGGAACGACTACGAGATGGAGCTGATCCAGCAGCGCACCAAGCGCGACATGAACGGCCTGCTCGAGCTGTCGCAGGTCGTCGTCACGACGCTCGGCCGTCACGGCTCCCGCATCACCACGCGTGACGGGTCGGTCGAGATACCGGCGGCTCCGGCGGTGCGCGAGATGGACCCGACGGGAGCCGGCGACGCTTACCGAGCGGGGCTTGTAGCCGGATTGCTCCGGGGTCTCGATCACGCCGCGGCGGGTCGCGTTGCGTCGCTGGCTGCTACATATGCGGTCGAGCACGTCGGCACGATCGAGCACTCATTCACGCGCGACGAGTTTCGCGCACGTCACCGAGAGTCCTTCGGCCATGACCTGGACGCCGGATTCTGGGCGACCTAGCGCTGGGCTAGCATCGAGCCGACATGGCCGCCACTGCCGTCGAGGTTGAGGATCTACGAAAGTCGTACGGCGCGGTCCAGGCCCTTCGCGGCGTCAGCTTCACGGTGGCGGAAGGAGAGGTCTTCGCGCTCCTGGGACCAAATGGGGCGGGCAAGACGAGCACCGTCGAAATCCTGGAAGGGTTTCGGCGCCGGGACGGAGGTCGGGCATCCGTCCTCGGGTTCGATCCTGCATCGGGCAGCCGGCGGCTCAAAGAGCAGATGGGCATCGTCCTCCAAACGAGCGGCGTCGATCCTTACCTGACTGTTGCCGAGACCGTCGACATGTTTCGCGGCTACTACCCGAAACCGCGCCCACGCGACGAGGTAATTCGCCTTGTCGGGCTGCAGGACAAGAGAGACTCGCGCGTGACCAAGCTTTCTGGAGGTCAGCGGCGCCGTCTCGACGTGGCCATCGCCCTCGCCGGTGACCCGCAACTGCTGTTTCTCGACGAACCGACCACCGGATTCGACCCAGGGGCGCGGCGCAACGCCTGGGAGGTCATCAAAGGTCTCGCAGGTCTGGGCAAGACGATCTTTCTCACATCGCATTCGATGGACGAGGTCCAGTACCTGGCCGACCGCGTCGTGATCATCGCGGCCGGCAAGGTCGTCGCCGAGGGCACGCCCGATACGCTCGCAGGTCGACAGCATGCCAGTACCGTGGTTCGTTTTCGGATGCCTGCGTCGGTGACTTTGCCCGAAGCGATTCGGGGCTCGGCTCGTCTGGAGGGAAACGCCGTTGAGCTCGAGACCAAGGATCCGACGCGCACGCTGTATGAGCTGACTTCGTGGGCGGTGCAGGCGGGGATTGCATTGGAAGGCCTCCAGGTGACCCGGCCGTCGCTGGAGGACATCTACCTCGAAATCACCAAAGAACCTGAAGGCGCGCCCGCATGAGGGACCTCAAGCTTGCGCTGCGGCAGGTCTGGTACATCAACAACGCATTCGTGCGCAATCCAGCGTCGCTGTTCTTCACGCTCGTTTTTCCGTTGATGTTCCTGGTCATCTTTACGGTCATCTTTGGCAATGGTCACGTCCTCATCGCGCCGGGCAAGACGGTCAGGGTGGCCACGTTCTACGTGCCCTCGATTGCGGCCTTCTCGGTGATCACCGCCTGCTACACGAACATCGCGATCTCGCTCAGCTTCTCGCGTGATTCCGGCGCGTTGAAACGGATCCATGGATCGCCCCTGCCCGTATGGAGCTACATGTTGGCGCGCATCCTGCACGCCGTCTCGATCGCGATTTTGCTCGTCGTAATTTGCGCGGTCTTCGGTGCTGTGTTGTATGGGGCGACGCTTCCCACCACCACGCTGCCGGCGTTTGCGCTCACAGTGGTGGTCGGCGCCGCGGTGTTCAGCGCGCTCGGTGTCGCGGTCACCGCGGTGATTCCGAACGCCGACGCGTCGCCCGCAGTCGTCAACGCGACCATCCTGCCATTGCTGTTTATCTCGAACGTCTTCATCCCGCTCCAGAACCCGTCGGGCTGGATTGATGTCCTGGGCAAGATCTTTCCGGTGCGTCACTTCGCCGATGCGCTGATCGGTTCGTTCTTTCAGCTGAGCGGCGCGGGTCTGCACACGAATGACCTGCTCGTGCTTGGTGCGTGGGGCGTGGCCGGCCTCGTTCTGGGCGTTCGATTTTTTCAGTGGGAGCCGCGAACCTGATGACCACGATCTTCACCCAGATCATCGAGGGCCGGCTGCCCGCGAGGTTTGTCTGGAAGGACGATCGCTGCGTCGTCTTTCTCTCCAACCGTCCTCTCCGTCCTGGCCACGCGCTCGTCGTGCCGCGCGAGGAGGTCGACCACTGGCTCGACCTCGACCCGTCGCTGCTCTGCCACCTCGCCGAAACGGCGCAGGCCATCGGGCGCGCGCAGATGCCCGCGTTCAAGCCGGAGCGGATTGGCGTGATGCTCGCGGGCCTCGAGGTGCCTCACTGCCACTTTCACGTCGTGCCGATTCGCGGCCTGCACGACCTGGACTTCGGCAACCAGGACCCGGACCCCGAACCGCAGATGATGGACGACTCCGCCGAGAGCATCCGGCGCGAGCTGCGCAAGCTCGGCTATCCGCAGGTCAGCGACTAGAGGGCCGGGCCTCTAGCTCCCGAGCGACCTCTCCAGCTGCTCGATGTGGGTCTCGAGGTGGCTGATCAGCGGCAGGCGGGCGAGCTCCTCCGCCGTCATCGAGGCTTCGCCATCGATCCGCACGGACCTGCGGAGGGCGCCAGGGTCGGCACTCCGCAGGGTCTTGATGGTGCGCTCGTGGTCGGTGAGCGCCATCTGCAGCAGATCCGAAGGCGCTTGCTCCGCCGCCTGGTCGATCGCAATGTCACGCGCGTGGACGCTGTCGAGCAAGTTCACCTCGGCGATCTGGCCGCCGGCAACCCGGTGCACGAGCACCCCGTAGTACTTCGAGAGCGTCGTGATGTGCGCGAGCAGCTCATGGTCGCTCCAGTCCTTGCCATCGCCGCGACCGGGCTTCACGCGCGCTCCGATCTCGCCGAGCCGGCGAGAGGCGCGCTCCAGACGGCCGGCCAGTACGTGACGGTCGTGGTCTTGCATCTCATCGAGAAAGCCGTTGAGGTCCGCGATGGTGAACGCCGTGCTCTCTATTTCCATCGCGCTTCAGACTAAGCGAGAATCGGGACATGTGCTATGGAGACGATGCCCGACCACCCCTGCCTCCGATCAGCGGTGCGGCGGCTGACCAGGGAGACATCATCCTCACGTCGTCCGACGGGGTCAGGAATGCCGCGTACTTCGCGCGGGCGGCCAAGCCGACCGGAGCCGGCATGGTCGTCATGCCCGACGTTCGCGGTCTGCATCACTTCTACAAGGAGCTGGCGCAGCGGTTTGCCGAGGCGGGGATCGATTCGGTCGCGATCGATTACTTCGCAAGGACAGCCGGCATGGGTGATCGGAGCGAGGGTTTCGAGTACATGCCACACGTCGAGAAGACGACGCCAGAAACAATCGCGGCCGACACCGCGGCGGCAATCGCCCACCTCAGGTCGAAGGACGGAGGCGCTGTGAAGTCCGTGTTCACCGTCGGGTTTTGCTTCGGCGGGTCGAACTCATGGAATCAGTCGGCGTTGAACCCGGACCTGAGCGGATGCATCGGCTTTTATGGCAGGCCCACGCGCAGCGAGCCCTTCATCTCGCGGATGAAAGCTCCGCTGTTGCTCCTGGTCGCCGGCGCCGACGGGGCGACGACGCCCGAGCAAGCTCGCGAGTTCGACCGCATGCTGACCGTAGCCAAGGTGCCACACGAGCAGCACGTTTACGAGGGCGCGCCGCACAGCTTTTTCGACCGGACGTTCGAGCATTGGAAGGACGCCTGCGACGACGCCTGGCGCCGGATGCTGGACTTCGTCAGGAAGCACGGCTCTTAGCAGTCCACTCGACGCCGTGTCCAACAACCGAAAGGTGGACGTATAGTCGGCGTATGGCAAAGGTGGCCTCCAGGTCCAAATCGGTCAAGGCCGCGCCCAGGCTTCCGCAGGGTTTGATCGACCAGCTTGCGCGCCGGCACGCCGGTATGGCGCGGCACATGGCCCGCGCCGTTGTGACCCTGGTCCGTTGGGATACATCGACAGGCGTGCCCCCGCAGCGCGACGCCATCGTCCGCGCCTGTGCAGCGGGACTCGACCTGTTTCTCGCCACCGCGCGGGAGGCGAGGCCCGCGACCCAGGAGGAGCTGAGGCGAGTCGCGCAGCTGGGCATCCTCCAGGCGCGAAGCAGCCAGTCCGTCGAGCCCATCCTGTCGGCCTACCGCATCGCCGCGCGCGTCGCTTGGGACGAGATCCTCCGCGCGTGGCGCGGCCATCCCGAGGCGACTCCCGAGGCCATCATGCTCATCGCCAACTACGTGTTTGCGGCGCTCGACCAGGTCGCGGCCGAGGTGACCAAGACCTACCTCCACGCGCGCGAGCAACACCTGCAGCGCGGCACTCGGGCCCACGCCCGACTGTTCCACTCCTTGATCAGCGACAACTTCGATTCCGAGCTCGAGCTGCAGCGCCAGGCGCTCGCGGTCAACACCCCGCTGATCGCGACCGGCTACGTCGCCGTCGTGTGCAAGCTGGTCATGGGGAGTCGCGATGGCGAGCGCGGCGGGCAGGCCCTCGCCGAGGTCGCCGACTCGCTCGAGGTCCGCCGCGGCACCCTGTTCCTCGCCACCGACCCCAGCACGTTGGTCGTGCTATGGCCCACTGAAACGCCGGCCGACGTCGAGTCGGCCCGCCAGTTCGTGAGCCAGCTGCAGCAACAGGTGGCGCAGCGAGCCGGACATCTCGGCGCCCGGCTCCGCGCCGCGATCGGGGGCTACCACCCTGGCCTGCACGGCATATCGCGCTCATATCTCGAGGCGCAGCAGGCCTTTGAGACGGGTCGCAAGTTGCGGCCGGATTCGGTTCTGCACGGCCACGATGAGGTCATCCCGCACCTGGTGCTGGCCCAGAACCCGGTGCTTGCCGAGCGATACGTCAATCACGCCCTCGGCCCCCTGATGGACCCCAAGGTGCGCAACCGCGCGCAGCTGCTCGAGACCCTGGAGGCTTACCTGGCCCGCGGGTCGGTCAAAGACGCCGCGGCCGCCCTGAAGCTGCACCGCCACACCGTGCTCTACCGGCTTGATAAGCTGCGGGAGCTGCTCGGCGGCGACCTGGACCTGCCCGCGACCCGCCTCAGACTCCAGCTGGCGCTCGACCTGCAGAAGCTGCTTTAGCCGGGCTTTGGACCAGAGGTCCAAAGAATCACCCTCGTTTTGCCACTCGGCAGGGCTGTTGTTTGGCCCTGGCGTCCCTATGCTGGGAACATGACATCCAACCACAACGGGCGTCGTGTGGCCGTCACCGGCATGGGCTTCATCACACCGCTCGGAAATGATCTCGAAACCGTCTGGTCGAACATGATCGAAGGCGTTTCCGGCATCGGCCGGATCACGCGCTTCGACACCGCCAACTTCGACACCAAGATCGCGGGCGAAGTCAAGGGCTTCAATGCCGAGGACTACATGGACCGCAAGACCGCCCGTCACATCGGGCGCTACTGCCAGTTCGCGCTCGCGGCTTCGAAGCAGGCGCTGGCCCACGCGAACCTCGACCCAGCCCAGATGGATCCCGATGACGTCGGCGTGATCGTCAGCTCAGGCATCGGCGGGATGGAGGAGATCGAGAAGAGCCACACCGCGCTGCTGGAGCGCGGGCCCAAGCGAATCAGCCCGTTCACCGTGCCGATGATGATCGCCGACATGGCGGCGGGAATCGTCGCCATCCACACCAAGGCCGGCGGTCCGAACTTCGCCATCGTCAGTGCCTGCGCCTCGAGCACACACGGCATCGGGGAAGCTTCCGAGATCATCAAGCGCGGCGACGCCGTCGCCATGCTGGCCGGCGGTTCCGAGGCCACCATCACCCCACTCACCATGGGCGCTTTCTGCCAGATCAAGGCCACGAGCGAGCGGAACGACGAGCCCGAAAAGGCGTGCCGCCCCTTCGACATCGGACGCGACGGTTTTGTCATGAGCGAGGGCTCCGTGATGTTTGTGCTGGAGGACATGGAGCACGCCAAGCAGCGCGGCGCTCGGATCCTGGCGGAGATCGCCGGTTACGGCGCAACCGCCGACATGTATCACTTCACCGCTCCCCAACCGGAAGGCAAGGGTGCGATGCGCGCCATGCGCCACGCCCTCCAGACCAGCGGCGTCGATCCCACGGAAGTCGGCTACGTCAACGCGCACGGCACTTCGACCAAGCTGGGCGACGTCGCCGAGACCAAGGCGATCAAGTCGGTGTTCGGCGAGCATGCCTACAAGCTGGCCGTTTCCTCGACCAAGTCGACGCACGGACATCTACTCGGCGCCGCCGGCGCGATCGAGGCGGCTGCATGCGTCCTCGCCCTGGAGCGCGGACTCCTGCCGCCGACCATCAACCTCGACGACCAAGACCCTGAATGCGACCTGGACTACGTCCCGAACAAGGCCCGCAAGGCCGACATCAACGTCGCCATCTCGAACTCCTTTGGGTTTGGCGGCCACAACGCGACCGTCGTAATCAAAAAAGCCCCCTCGGGCGCGAACTAGGAGGAAGGCAGATGGCAAGCCAGCTGAACTTCAAAGAGCTGCAGGAGCTCGCCGCAGAGATCCTGGGCATCGACCCGGACCAGGTCCAGATGGACAAGAGCTTTCAGCGCGACCTGGCGGCCGACTCGCTCGACCTCGTCGAGCTGATCGCGGCCATCGAAGACAAGTACGACGTCGAGCTGCCGGATTCGGAGCTCGAAAACATGAAGGTGATCGCTGACCTGTGGAAGTTCCTGGAGCAAAAGACCGCCGAGCGGCTGGAGGCGTAGCCCCGATGGCCATCACCACCAGCTATCGCACACGCTCCGACGCGGTGCCTCTTCGATCGTTCAAGGCCAAGGGAAGGCCTAGCGCGATCGCGGGCGTCGGCGTCTATGCGCCCGACAAGGTGATCACCAACTTCGACCTCGAGAAGATGATGGACACGTCCGACAAGTGGATCACCGAGCGGACCGGGATCCGCCGCCGCCACATCGCCGAGCCGGGCACGACGACTTTCGAGGTCGCGACCAAAGCCGCCCGCTCGGCGCTCGACGCGGCCGGAATCACGGCCAAAGACCTCGACATGATCCTGGTCGGCACCTCTTCGCCCGATGGACCGTTCCCCTCTGTCGCGTGCCGGGTCCAGAACGAGCTGGACGCACCGGGTGCTGTGGCGTGGGACACGCTCGCCGCGTGCACGAGCTTCGTCTACGCGCTCTCCATCGCGGACTCTTTCATCGCCACCGAGCGCGCCGACACGGTGCTCGTGGTGGGCGCCGAAGTCCTCTCTCGCATGCTCAACTACTCCGACCGCGGCACCGCCGTCATCTTCGGCGATGGAGCAGGCGCCGCAGTCGTGCGGGCCGCGCCGAAGGGCGCCGGTTTTCTCAGCTGGTGTCTCGGTTCGGACGGCCGCGGCTACGCTCAGGTGACCTGCGGCAACATCGAGAAGGGGGCCTACGCCGCGAAGGACGTGCAGCCCTTCATCGACATGGTCGGCCCTGACGTGTTCAAGTTCGCCGTTGACATCTTCATCCGGCAGGCAACCGAGGTTTGCCAGACCGCGGGTGTCCCGCTCGACGAGATCGACCTGTGGGTGCCGCACCAGGCCAACTTCCGCATCATCGACGCCGCCGCCCGGCGGATCGGCCTGCCGATGGAGCGGGTGGCGGTCAACATCGACGAGTTCGGCAACACCTCGAGCGCTTCCATCCCCCTGGCCCTCGAGGAAGCCGTTCGCAAAGGCCGCGTCAAGAGCGGCGACCATGTCCTGCTGGCGGGTTTCGGATCAGGCCTCACCTGGGGCGCAACCCTCATGAAGTGGGCCTGATTGGAATGACTTGGGCATAGCACTGACGGGCCCGATCGCCCTTCTGTTTCCCGGCCAGGGGGTGCAGAAGCCGGGCATGGGCAAGAACCTGTACGACCGCTACCCCGCGGCGCGGCGGGTCTTCGAGCGCGCAGAAGAGGTGCTCGAGATGCCTGTGCGAAAGCTGTGCTTCGAGGGTCCGGTCGAGGAGCTCAACCGGACCGATGTGATCCAGCCGTGCGTCATGACCGTTTGCTGGGCCGCGTACGAGGTCTGGCGTGAGAGCTATGGGCTGGAGAACGTCAGCGTGACGGCCGGCCACAGCCTCGGCGAGATAGCGTCGCTCGCGGCCGCGGGTTCGATCGCGTGGGAGACCGCGCTGCTGTTGGTCAAGGAGCGAGGCCGCGTCATGTCCGCGGCGGCAGGCGAGCACGTGGGCATGATCGCGATCGTCGGCCTGAACGAGTTGGAGGTCGAGCGCATCCGGCTGGAGGCGTCGAACCTCGGCAACCTGTGGATCGCCAACCGCAACGCCGATGTCCAGTTCGTGCTTTCCGGCGAGATGCCCGCGGTGCAGGAGGCGGAACGGCTCGCGACCGCCGCCGGCGCGCGGCGCGCGCTGATTCTCACCATCCCGCTCGCGGCGCACACGCCGCTGATGGCGGCGGCTGCCGCGGCATTTCGCAAGGCCGTCGACAGGCTGCCCCTGAAAGCACCTTCGATCCCGATCCTCGCCAACGCTTCGGGCGAGGCCCTCCGCACTGCTGCCGCATTGCAGGAAGAGCTTCGCCAGCAGATGCTGCGCCAGGTGGACTGGGCGAAGACGATGGTCTCCATGCGCGCGATGCGAGTGCGCACTGTCGTCGAGCTTGGTCCCGGCCGCGTGCTCGCCAGCCTCGCCGCCAAGCACATCCCGGGCGTCGACACCTGGAATGCCGAAGAGCTGTTCATCGATTACGCAGGCCCGACCACCGCTTAGATGGACCTGGACGGCAAAACCGCGCTCGTGACGGGCGGCGGCAAAGGCATCGGTCGCGCAATCAGCCAGTCGCTCGCCGGCATGGGCGCGCGAGTCGTGGTGAACTACAGGTCGGACAAGGCTGCGGCGGAGGAGACGGCCGCCTCGCTGCCCAACGCCACGGCGCACCAGGCCGACGTCAGCGATCCGGCGCAGGTCGAATCGATGGTGAAAGCGATCGGCAGGGTCGACGTGCTCGTCAACAATGCCGGCGCGGTCCGCGACAAGCTCCTGATCCAGATGTCGCCACCAGACTGGGAGGACCTCATCCGCACCGACCTGCTCTCCGCCTTCGCCACGACGAAGGCTGCGATCATGTCAGGCATGATGCGCGCGCGCTGGGGCCGCATCGTGAACATCTCGTCCATCGTTGGGCTGACCGGCAACGCGGGACAGTCGAATTACGCCGCCGCCAAGGCTGGGCTGGTCGGTTTCACCAAGTCGGTCGCGCGTGAATACGGGTCTCGCAACATCACGTGCAATGCGGTCGCGCCGGGCTACGTGCGGACCGAGCTCACGAGTGGTTCGCTGACCGACGAGATGGTGGGCGAGCTGGTGAAGGCGACGCCGATCAAGCGCGAGGGTACCGCGGAGGAGGTCGCGGCCGCGGTTGCTTTCCTCTGCTCGGAACGGGCGAGCTTCATCACCGGCCAGGTGATCGCGGTCGATGGAGGACTTTCGTTGTGATCGCTGAAACGCACCGCGACGAAGTCGCAATCCAGGGTGGCGCCCTGCCGGAGATCCTGCTGCCGACCAACTGCCCCGGCTGCGGCATCGCGCTCGTCATGGACAACCTCCGCGCGCACAACTATGTGTGCACCGAGTGCGGTCATCACTTCCGACTGGGGGCGGATGTCTGGATCTCTTTGATCGCCGACAACGGCTCGTGGCAGGAGCGCTGGAGCGACGTTCGCTCCCACGACCTGCTGAACTGGACGGTGCCGAAGCCCTACCAGGAGACGGTCGAACGGCTGCTCGAGGACGGGCTCAACGAATCGGTGCGCACCGGCACCTGCACACTCTCGGGCCGGCCCATATGGCTTGCCACATTTGACTTCGGCTTCGTCGGAGGCACGCTGTCCATCGTCGCGGGCGAGCGACTTGCCCGAGGCATGGAGCAGGCCGCGGCTTCAGGAATTCCCTACATCCTGGTCAGCGCCTCCGGCGGCGCGCGCATGCAGGAAGGCGTGCTCGCCCTCATGCAGCTCGCCAAGGTAAACGCGGCGGTCGGCAGGCTGCACAGCGCCCGCGTACCGTACTTCTCGATACTCACCGACCCGACGTTCGGCGGCACGGCGGCATCGCTGGCGCTGGTCGCCGACATCAACATCGCGGAGCCCGGCGCCGCCATCGGTTTCACCGGGCCGCGCGTGATCAAGCAGGCGACCTATGCCGACCTCCCGCCGGGCTTTCAGAGCGCCGAGTTTCAGCTTGCTCACGGGCAGGTCGATATGGTGCTGCCGCGCACCGAGCTGCGCCCGCTGCTCGCCCAGCTGTTGGAGATGTACGCGTGAGCGTGTGGG
>Ga0209160_1004604_pt1 | contig 11014 bp, 11 predicted proteins | sample GraSoiAngelo_153_FD_186167 | JGI IMG/M metagenome (GOLD analysis project Ga0209160, IMG submission 186167) | Grasslands soil microbial communities from the Angelo Coastal Reserve, California, USA - 14_1009_12_40cm (SPAdes) (version 2) | ecosystem: Environmental > Terrestrial > Soil > Grasslands ...
CCGTCGGGCACCTCGCCCTTGACGGCGTAGGTGCCTTCGTTCTCGACGAACATCACCGGATTGTCGTCGCGAATCGCCGACTTCAGCATGCCCTTGGCGTCGGCGGGGGTCCCCGGGGCAACGACTTTCAGCCCGGGAACGTGGGCGAACCAGTTCTCATGGCTGTGCGAGTGTTGGGCACCCAGCTGATGGCCGCCGCCCCCGGGCGTCCGGATCACCAGCGGGACCTTCGTCCCGCCGCCGAACATGTAGCGGATGTGGGCCGCGGCGTTGACCACCTGGTCCATCGCCACCATGATGAAGTTGACGGTCATCATCTCGGCCACCGGGCGAAGCCCGGACATCGCGGCGCCGATGGCGGTCCCGATAATGATTTCTTCGGCGATCGGGGTGTCGAGCACCCGCTTTTCCCCGAACTCCTTCCACAAGCCGCGCGTAACCTTGAATGAGCCGTCGTAAAGGCCGATGTCCTCGCCGAGCAGGAACACCGATTCGTCGCGCTTCATCTCCTCGCGCAATGCCTGGTTGAGGGCGTCGCGCATGGTTAGGACGGGCATCAGGCGGCACCCTGGTCGGCGTAGACATCGCGATAGAGGTCCTTCGGCTCCGGTTCCGGGCTCTCCTCCGCGAATTTGACCGCGGCCTCGACCTCGGCGGTGACGTCCTCGTCGATTTTCTGGATCTCCTGGTCCGTCAGCAGCTTCTGCTGCTTCAGGTGCTCGCCCAACGTGAGGATCGGGTCGCGCCCCTGCCACTCTTTGATCTCGTCCTTGCCCCGATAGGTGTCCGGGTCGGACATCGAGTGTCCGCGATAGCGATAGGTGACGCATTCCAGCAGGCTGGGCTCGTGCTTCTCGCGGGCCTGGTCGACGAGTTGGTCAGTGATGCGGCGCACCGCCAGCACGTCCATCCCGTCCACCCGCTCGCCGGTCATGTCGTAGGCGCGGTTGACGGCCGTGCCCATCCCATAGAGGTTGTTGACGCAGACGAACACGATCGGCAGGCGCCAGAGCTTGGCGACGTTGAGCGACTCGTGGAAGGCGCCGATGTTGGTGGCACCATCGCCAAAGATGCTCATCACCACCTCGTCTTTTTCCTGGTAGTTGATGGCATAGCCGGTGCCGCAGGCGATGGGCAGCGCCTGGCCGACGATGGCATAGCCGCCGTAAAACCGATGCTCCTGGCTGAACAGGTGCATCGAGCCCCCGCGACCGCGTGAGGTGCCGGTTTCCTTGCCGAAGAGCTCGGCCATCACGGCGTTGGGCTCGATCCCCTTGGCGATGGCGTGGCCATGCTCTCGGTAGGTGCTGTAGACGTAGTCGTCCGGCCGTAAGGAGGAGATCGTTCCGACGATCGTCGCCTCCTCGCCGATATTGAGGTGGCAGAAGCCGCCAATCTTGGCCGCCTGGTACATCTCGGCGGTCTTTTCCTCGAAGCGGCGGACCAGCAGCATCTCCCGGTAGAGCCGGAGCAGGGTCGGCTTGTCCGAAAGCGTGCCCCTCGATTTGCTTTCGGTGGGTCGCTGCTCGACCTTCATGATGGCTCCTGGAATAGGAATGGCTGGAAGCGTTGCAAAATCGCTTCTATTGTATCTATCGAAGATTTTTATGGATGCCTGCCCGACGATAGCTACGAGCGGCTTTCCCCGTTGGGCGAGTAGCCCTTTTGGGCGTGGCGGGCGGTGACGACCGTCTTGATGTTGCCCCGGACGTTGAAGTCACCGACGACCTCGATGGAGCGCGGGTCGAGCAGGCTGACCAGGTCGTCCAGAATCCGGTTGACCGCCGTCTCGTGGAACAGCTCCTGGTCGCGGAACTTGTTGATATAGAGCTTGAGCGACTTCAGCTCCACCAGCTTCTGGTCCGGGATGTAGCGGATGCGAATGGTGGCGAAGTCGGGAAAGTTCGACCGGGGGCAGAGGCAGGTGAACTCCGGGATGGTGAAGTCGATCTCGTAATCGCGCTGCGGGTTGTCGTTCTCGACCGCCTCCAGCGTCGACTCGGCGATCATCTTGGCACCGTATTTCATGGCGTCAATCCTACCGGTGGCAGGTCGAGCTGGAGTCTTATCCGCCGGCGAGCCGAAAAGGATTGAAGTCGGTGCCGATATCGAATGGATCCTGGCGCTCCCGTCGCTTGAGAAACGAAACGACGGCGTAGGTCAGCGGCGTCGCCACAATTTCATAGGCCGTCTTGAACGCCCATTGATAAAGGATGGTGCGCAGCAGGATGCCGCCGGGGAGAACACCGGCGAAGGCGATCGTGATGAAGATCGCCGAGTCGACGCCCTGGCCGATCAGGGTGGAGCTGATGGTTCGGCTCCATAGCCAGCGACCCTGGGTCGCGACCTTGAGCCGTGCCATCACGAAGGAGTTGAGAAATTCGCCCGCGACGTAGGCGATGAAGGATGCCACCAGCAGTCTCGGGGTGAAGCCGAGGATGCGATCAAAGGCGGCCTGGTCGCCGGGTCTCCAGGCGCCCGACGCACCCGGGAGCGCACCGGCCGCCACGATGAACAGCACAAAAATCAGGTTGCTGGCAAAACCAAGCCAGATGACGCGTCGCGCCGCGGCGTAGCCATAGACCTCGGTCAAGACGTCGCCGAACAGGTAGGACAGGGGGAAGACGATGACAGCGGCCGGCAACGTCCACGGGCCGAAGGCGACGAGCTTGACCGCAATCAGATTCGATGTCAGGAGGACGGTCACAAACAACGCGCTCACGACCAGGAGCAGGGGAGAGGTCCGTGGCGCCGTCGGCACGGCGATAGTCTACGGTCGCCGCCCCATCAGGACGTCACGGTGAAGGCGATCCCCGAGTGGGTCGCGCTGCCGTCGCCATTGATCAGCTGAATGGTGTAGTCCGCCACCATGCGTCCGGCGGGAACCTTGACCGTCAGCGTCGATGCGTTGACCAGCGTCGCGGCCAGCCCGTCGAAGGCGCCCACCTGGCTGGCGACCGGATTGAATCGAACGCGCAGCACTGGCCCGGCGACAAAGCCGCTTCCCCGGATGGTGACCACCGTGTCGTGCGCCGTCGACGCCCGCGAGGGGCTGACGGACTGGATGCTGAGCCCCGCCGCCGGTGTGCTGGTGCTGTCCGTGCCGCGCAGCACCAGGTTGGAGGGCATCGGCGCCAGCGGCAGCAGGATGCCAGGCTGGCCGCGCCATTGTGCGATGTCGGCCGCCGCCTGGGTGATCGGCAGGGCGATACCGGTGCGGATGACGACGCCCATGACGCGCGCCCCCGGCCCGACGATCGGCCCGCCCAGGTTTCCGGGCACCTGATCGACCTTTAGGACCAGGGTGGTTTCCGTGGGATCGGTAACCACGGCCGGTGTGGTCGGTTGGAGATTCTCGATCTTGGGACTGGCCAGGAGCACCACGGGATCGTTGGGCTGCAGGCTTGCCGGATTCCCCAACGTCAGGGGGGTGGCGAAGACCGGGGTGCGCACCAGCGCGAGGCCCTGCGCCGCATCGATGCCCATCACGCGGACCGAGTGCATGCCCGCGGTGTTGTCCACCAGGCGGAGGCTGGCGCTGCCGCTGACCAGGCTTGCCGCGGTCACGAAGTCCCCCTGGGCATCGATCAGGAATGCCGTGCCGAAGGTGTGGTCATTGACGATCGTCATCACGCCGTCGAGGGCACGGTCGCGCTCGTCGGGCAGCAGCACCGCGGCGGGCGGGGCGGTGCGCATCGGCGTGGGTCGGGGCGTTGCGGCAGGCCGCGCGGTCAGTCGCTGAGCGGCTGCCGGGATCAGGGCGACAAGGCTCATCAGCACCAGGGTGATGACGAGCGCCGTCAGCAGCTGCTCCTGCCGTCCTTTCGGGATTCGGATCACACCCCTTCAACGAAGGATCGCCGCCCTTTCTTGAAGGCTCAAGCTTTCGTATACATTCATCACGATGCGGCTGCGGAATACCGAAACGGACGCGGTGCAGCCGCTGGAGCCCGGCGATCGCCCGGTCGGGTTGTACGTCTGCGGGATCACGCCCTACGACACCACCCACCTCGGCCACGCCTTTACCTACGTCATTTTCGATGTTCTGGTGCGCACCCTGCGGGCTTCGGGCCAACCCGTCCGCTACGTGCAGAACGTGACCGACATCGATGACGACATCATTCGGCGGGCTCGCGAGCTGGGGACCACCTGGGAGCATCTGGCGGCAAAGGAAACGGCCCTCTATGAGGCCGACATGGCCGCCCTCAACGTGCTCGCGCCCGACGTGTTTCCCCGGGCCAGTCAGACCATCCCAAAGATCACCGAGCTCATCCGTCGGCTCGAGGCGCAGGGTCACGCCTACCAGCGCGACGGCAACGTCTACTTCCGGGTGGGGAGCGTCACGGACTATGGGCGGCTGAGCCGGCTGAGCCGCGAGCAGATGGTGAAACTGTCGGCGGAGCGTGGCGCGGATCCCAACGATCCGCGCAAGCAGGACCCACTGGATTTCATCCTGTGGCAGGCGAGCGCCGCCCCCGAACCCTGCTGGCCCAGCCCCTGGGGCGACGGGCGCCCCGGCTGGCACATCGAATGCTCGGCGATGGCGCTCGAAAACCTCGGCAAGCAGGTCGATGTGCACGGCGGCGGCGCCGACCTGATCTTTCCGCATCACGACAGCGAAATCGCCCAATCCGAAGCGGCGACCGGGGTGCGTCCCTTCGCCCGCATCTGGGCTCATGTCGGCATGCTTCGCTACCAGGGCGAAAAGATGAGCAAGTCATTGCGCAACCTGGTGCTGGTGCGCGACCTGCTGCAGCGGTACGACGCCGACAGCATCCGGGTGTTGCTGCTTCGCCACCACTATCGCGAAGCCTGGGCCTACACCGAGGATAAGCTCGACGATGCCGCCGCCTGGACGCGGCGCCTGCAGGAGGCGGCTCGCGGTTCGCGGCCGGCGGCGGCTCCACGCGACCTTGCTGTCCGGGCTGCCCTGGAGGACGACCTCGACAGCCCTCGGGCGCTGCGCCTGCTCGAAGAATCCATCGGCCGTGGGGACGAGAGCTGGCGGGATGGCGCCGCGATCCTGGGGCTCCGATTAGACGGGCGCCAGCTGCCGGAGGGAGAAATGAAAAAGGCGCTCGGGTGGCGAGCGCCTTTCTCTTAATGGGGGAGGGAAAGCTTGGTTCGGGCTTAGGCCTCGCGGCTCATGTCTCAGTAATACGCAGCCGGCAGAATCGATATTCGTAACGATGTCGCGCGCCCCGTGACGGCGGGCCTACGCCGTCTCGTTGGTGCGGTGAACGCGTGGTAACCCGGGCGGCGGAAAGGGAGGCAGATCAGCCGCGCCGCGCCGCTCCAGCTGCTCCCGCAGGGCGACCGTCTCGGCCACCAGCCGTTCGACATCGATCGTCATACAAGCCGGCCGATAGGGCTCCAACTTGCTGAGCCCGTGGCCAAGCTTGGCGACGGCGCCCCGCCAGTTTCCACGCCGCCAGTGATAAAAGCCGACCCCAACCTGCAGGATGCCCTGGTAGAGGTAGCGGACCGCGTCCGGCTCCTTGATCCAGATGGCTTCCAGCGTTTCATGCTGTTCGAAAAACTCCTGGCGGTTGAACTGCTCGATACCTTCGAGCAATCCGGGAGGCGGCGGATCGTCGCAGCGCGCGGTTCGGGCGGGCGCCGTCTTTTTGAGTCGGACGGTCACGCCGGCGTCTTGCCGGCAACCGCCGACGCACGCACGGTATCGCCACTGGGGGATGCCACCGGCAGCTCGAGATAAAAGGTCGTTCCCTTGCCTTCGAGGCTGTTCGCCCAGGCCCGACCTCCGTGCGCCTCGGCCACCCGCCGCAACAGGAAGAGGCCGAGGCCCTGGCCGCGCGCCGGCTGCTCATCGGCCAGCGGACTGAAGAGCTCGGCCAGCCGATCCGCGGACATGCCGGGGCCGTCGTCTTTGACGATCAGTTGGCTTCGCTCGGCACCAGACGGACGCAATCGCAGCTGCACCACCGTCGCGCTCTCGGCGTGCTGGATCACGTTGTGGAGCATTTCGTCCAGCGCCGCTTCGAGCAGCGTGGCATCGCCCCAGACCTCCGCCTGAGTGTCCAGCTGGAGCCGCAGCTCCATCCCGGCCCCGAGCAATCGCTCGCGGATCCGCTGCGCGGCGGACTGGGCGACCGCGGCCAGCGAGACGCGCACGGTGAACGCCAGCTCGAGTGGCAGGCGGGACAACAACAACACCTGGTCCGCGACTCGCATCAGAGTCTCCGACTGCGCCGCGAGACGCTGCGCCACCTCCGGCAGCTTCTCCGGGGGAACCTCGTTGTTGCGGAGCATGTCGGCATAGCCACGCAGAATCGCGAGCGGCTCCTTGACTTCCTGGGACGCCAATCGCACGGCCGATACCGGGGTGCGCGATTGGCCGTTGGCCGGCGGCACCTCGGGCCGCAGCCGCGACGCCAGCAGGCCGGCGACGACCAGCAGCAGGTCCTGGTCCGCATCGGTGAAGGTGCGCGGGCCCTCACCGAGCACCGCCAGGGTGCCGATCACCTCCCGGCGGCCGTTGCGCAAGGGGGCGCCCAGGTAGCTGACGATGCCGAGCCGCTGCCGCATCGGCAGGCTCTTGTGCGGCTGGCTCCTGGTGGCGTCACGGATGTTCGTGATGCCCCCCTGCGCATCCTCCTCGACCGCCGCAAAGGTTGCCTCGAGTGGCATTCGAAAGCCCGGCTCGATGGCCGGCCCGCTCTCCACCTGGGCCGCGAGGATCTCGAGGGTATTCTCGTCGATCTTGCCGTAGAACGCCGCCCGGGCGCCGAGCCCCTGGATCAGGCAGGCCAGCGCGCGGTCGATCAGCTCGAATAGCGGCTTGTCGAGATTGCCGACCACCAGGTGGCGGACGAGGCTGAGCGGCGGCTGGCGGTCCGAACTCATGAGAGGGCGCCCACGGTTATATCACGCCGCACTTTCAGGCTCCCACCGGGGGAAGGTAGGGTGGGGCATACCACATACAATGGGCGACCATTGGCTGAGGTATCCAACGGGCGGGCGAACCTGCACCTGCACACGATCTTCAGCGATGGGGAGTTGCCACCGCGGGAGGTGGTCGCGGCGCATGCGGCTGCCGGCTTTCGGGTGATCGCCCTCACCGACCATGACACCCTGGCCGGTATCGACGACCTCGGCGGCCTGGAAGGCCACGGCGCGACGATGATCCCGGGCGTCGAGTTGTCGATCGAGGATGAGCCGCGCCGCGGGCTGGTCGAGGTGCACCTGCTCGGATACGGCTTCGCCCTGAACAATCGCCGGCTCCGGAATCGGCTGCACGAGGCCAGTGAAATGCGCGAGGCGCAGAAGCGAGAGACGGTGCAGCGGCTGGCGGCGTCCGGGTTCCCGGTCGACTGGGAGGCGGTGCGCGCCCGCGCCCGCGGTTATGGGGCCCGGTGGCGTGGCGCATGTTCCGCGCGCGAAGGACCTGCCCCTGGATGAGGCCGTCGACCTGATCGCCGCGGCCGGCGGGGTGAGCGTGTTGGCGCACCCCGGCGTCTACACCCACGTTCCGGACCTCGAGGTGCTGTTCCGCAGCTGCGCCGTCGCCGGCGTGCTGGGGCTGGAGGTGACCTATCCGCAGGCCACAGACGATCCCTACGGACCAAAAAGTGCGGCGCTGATGGATCGGTTCGCGAAGACCGCCGCCTCCTACGGCTGGGTGGCGACCGGCGGCGATGATTTTCACGGCCCGGCCGTCACCCCCTTGATCCGGCTCGCCCAGTGGACCGCGACGCCGGCGTCCTGCGTGGACGAGCTGCTCGCTCGCCGCACGTAACGCTCCCTCCCCCTTGTGGGGAGGGTCGGGGAGGGCGTCTTACCGCGTCGTCAGAAACCGCGTAATCGCTTCCGTCACCGCACCCGGCCGGTCGAGGGGGAGGAAATGGCCGCCCGGATCGATGATCTCGACCGTGGTGTCGCCAAGCTTGTGTTTCAAGGTGTCGGCCCAGCGCGACTCCAGGAATTTGTCATTCGCACCCCAGAGGATCAGCGTAGGCGTGGCGATCTCTTCGATGTGTTTCGACCGGCTGGTCAGGTCCCGATTGTTGAGGGCGCGGGCGGCCCGCAAGTAGGCGCGCCGTCCGCCGAGATCCTGGAAGGGCCGGGTCCACTCATCGACGAGCTCATCCGTGACCCGTCCCTCGGTCACGAGCCCCGCCTCGAGTCCTTTGCGCAATCCGTTGCGCAGGTCGATGTTGACCATGATCTGGTCCCAGACCGGTTCCTTCAGGCGGGCGATATCGTTGACCGGCCAGTTGTTGTCGACCACGCTGTCGATCAGAATGAGCCGGGCCACCCGTTGCGGCTCGTCGACGGCCATCAGTTGCGCCACGCCGCCACCGATGTCATGTCCGACGACCGCGGCCTGGTGCACGCCGATCGATTCCATGAACGCCACCACGTAGCGCGCCTGCGCCGCGATCGATAGATCCGCGTCGAGCCGCTTGTCGGAATCCCCGTAACCGAGCAGGTCTGGCGCCAGCACGTCGAAGGTCGCTGACAAGGGGTCGATCATGTCACGCCACAGGTACGACGAGCTCGGAATCCCATGCAGCAAGACGAGCGCGGGACCCTGGCCCTTTCGGAGGTAAGCGATGTCGCCCGCAAACGTCCGGATCTTTCGTTTGGTTCGGGCCAGCGGCGCTGCACTGATGAGCTCGGTGGTCAGTGGCGGGGAAACGGTCGGTGTCGGAGCTCGCTCGAGTGGTGATGGAGGTGGACCCACGGGCCGGGCCATCGTCGGCGGCGCGAAGGCCGGCACCGGCATCAGCGGCGGCTCGACCGGTTGTTGCGCCGGTGGCGAGAACGGCTGCGCCGCCGGACGGCGCTGCAGGATCAGGTTGGTCGAGCTGGCGCGGGCGATCACCTGGTTCTGCTGGTCCAGCACCTCCGCCTCGGCCACCGCGACCTGCTGACCGCGATGCATCACCCGACCGGTCGATCGCAGCACGCCGGACTCCGCGGTCACCGGCCTCAGGAAGTTGACGTGCAATTCGGCGGTGGTAAACCCTTCCCCGGGGCTCAGCGTGCTGAACACGGCGATGCCCATCGCGGAGTCGGCCAGTGAGCTGATCGCGCCACCGTGGACGACGTTGTTCGGATTGTAGAAGTCCGATTTCGCGGGCATCTCGAAGGTCGCGCTGCCGTCGGATACGGCGGTCAAGCGCATGCCGAGGAGCTGGACATATGGTGGTGGCGGTACGGCGCCACGCAAAGCGGCCTCAACGAGGTCACGACCGGACATCTGCGCCGGATCGGACATTGCCGCATTCTATAGCGGGATACGCGAGAGCGGGAGCACCGACGCGGTTTGGTTACGCACCGGGGGTAACGGCTGCGTCACGGTCATGTGATAGCTCGTCGCGCCGATGCAAGCCATCAGCGGCGTAGGCAGTTTGTCCTGTATAGGCCGCGATCAGGCGGCAAGTTGGGAGGGGAAAGGGGGACTTGCTCTGAAGTACGCCGCGCCACGCTTTGCGACTCACTCGGCGGTGCTGCTGATGGCGGCCGCGATGCCGTGGGTGGTGCTCCATGTCCCGGTGGGGGCTTCGCCGGCGATGGCCGGCGGGTCGATTCCGGGCACCGCCCTGGCCCAAGCGCCCTTCGGTCGCGCTGTCGATGGCATCGGCTGGTCGATGAGTGGATCGCTCGTGGTGCCCGCGCTTCCGGCGACGCCGCCGGGCGAGAAGCACCGCGACATCATTCATTACCAGGCGGTGGATGGGGATACGCTCCGCACGTTGGCGACCAGGTACGGGCTCTCCGTCAATACGTTGCTCTGGTCGAACCCGAAGCTGGTCGATCGGCTGACCGCCGGACAGGAAGTGGTGATCCCGCCGGTCGATGGGGTGCTGGTCAAGGTCACGGCGACCGATACCCTGACGAGCCTGGCGCAGAAGTACCGCGCCGAGTCGGACGCGATCATCGAGTTCAACCTGCTGCGGCATCCGGAGACGCTGCCGGTGGGCGACTACCTGATGGTGCCCTACGGCGTCGGTCCGGAGCCGCCGTCAGTGCCGCAGCAGAACGCGCACACGATCACGGTGGGCAAGCGTTCGTGGTACGTCACGCCGGTCTGGTCCTCGGGCGGTGGACTCTATCCCTTCGGTCAATGCACCTGGTACGTCAACACCCGGCGGGCCGCGCCCTGGGGCGGCAACGCGTGGCAGTGGTTCGGTCGTGCCAAGGCCTACGGGCGGCCGGTGGGCTCGACCCCGCGGGTGGGCTCGATCATGGTCACCTGGGAGTCGCCCTACTGGGGTCACGTGGCCTACGTCGAGCAGGTATACGGCGACGGCAGCTGGCTGGTATCGGAGATGAATTACTACGGCGACCCGGGTGGGGGCTGGGGCCGGGTCAGCTACCGACACGTCGTTCCCGGGACGATTCCCCTGATCGGCTTCATCTACTAAAGCTCAGTCGGGCCGGCTCGTGCCGGCCGCTACTCCTGGGCGAACTCCTCGATCACCTGCCCCACCGCCAGTACCCGCGGCTCATCGTTCCATCGCCCGACCACCTGCACGCCGACCGGCAATCCTCCGGCCTCGCCGCATGGCACTGAGAGCGCCGGCAGGCCCGAGAGGTTGAAGGGTGAGGTCAGCCGCACCAGTGCGCCGTCGATGGGCTCCTCGGCGGCGCGCCAGCGGACCACCCGCTCGCCGATGACGGGGGCCGTGATCGGGGTGGTCGCGAGCAGCAGCACATCGACGGCATCGAAGACGCGATCGAGCGCGTCGCGGAGCCGATCGCGGGCGCGCTGGGCGACCACGTAATCGACCCCCGAGACAAGCGCGCCGAGCTGCAAGCGCACCCGCACATCGGTTCCGTACGACCGGGGTCGCTGTCGGATCCAGCGCGCATGAACGGCGCTGGCCTCGGCCCTGAGGGTGACCAACTGGGTCGCCACGGTCCAGTCCAGCTCCGGGATGGTGACGTCGCGCACGCGCAGTCCAGCGCGACGGAGCCCGCGGGCGGCGGCCTCGACCCGCGCCCCGACGCCGGGCTGAATGCGCTCCGTGATGCTACCCCGCAC
>Ga0209160_1004605_pt1 | contig 11010 bp, 8 predicted proteins | sample GraSoiAngelo_153_FD_186167 | JGI IMG/M metagenome (GOLD analysis project Ga0209160, IMG submission 186167) | Grasslands soil microbial communities from the Angelo Coastal Reserve, California, USA - 14_1009_12_40cm (SPAdes) (version 2) | ecosystem: Environmental > Terrestrial > Soil > Grasslands ...
TTAAGGTTAACAGGTATTTTGAGCGAGGGGAGGGCCACCGTCATCAACCAAATCGAGCTGAAGATGAAGCACTACGTCGATAAGATCGACGGAGGGCTCGCGAGGGAGCTTGAGATGTACTCAGGTTCGCGCTTTCACGACCCACTCGTCTACGCCACCGAGGGTGGGAAGCGTATCAGGCCCATAATTCTGATGATGTCCGCCGAGACGGTCGGATACACCGACGACCATCTTCTCGATGCAGCTGTCGCCGTCGAACTCCTCCACACAGAATCGATGATTCACGACGACATAATCGATGAAGAAACTTCGAGGAGAGGGAAGATGACGTTTCACGTGAGGTACGGGTACAGCTCATCGCTCCTGACTGCAGACTTCGTCTTCGCGATGATACTCGCAATCGCGGCCAGGTACAAGGACAAGCGTGTGGCCGACGAGATAAGCAGCGCCGCCCTCCAGATGGCTGAAGGGGAATATTCAGAGCTTACCGTCGACCCGAAGAACTACAAGTTGGGCTGGGACGAATACGTGAAGATAATCTCTGAAAAGACCGCTGCCCTCTTTCAAACCTCCGCCAAGCTCGGCGGGCTCATTGCCGGAGCCTCCGCGAACCGTGTGGACGCTCTGGCGAACTACGGCAAATTCGTCGGCATCGCATACCAGCTAAGGGACGACCTCCTCGACTGGGGCTCTCAGGATAAGATAACGAGGGCACTCCTGAACGACTCGAACGATGGGGATGTCGTATCGAAGCTCAGGAGGTACTCCGAGATTTACGCGGAGAAGGCGAGGAAAGAGCTGGCTGTCCTTCCGGAGAACGACGCGAGCGCCTTCCTCCTAGAGCTGACCGATTTCGCAGTCCACAGAAAGCGCTGAGTCGAGCCATCTCGATACGGTGCTGAGATTGGTTCAATTGCCCTTCACGGATTTCCCTGCCTCGAAGGACCCAGCGAACAGATGAGAATCGGAATGGCCATCGTACATAAGGAGGCTCAACCTCCTTCGTGGTACGGCTCCGTGAGGGCTCTTCCTGAAAATCTTCACAAGAGTTCAGCGGGACCAACCCCGCAGAATTCTTATAAGCGGTAAGCCGAGCCCTCCTGACACTTTCAAGTTGAACAGTAAGGCGATCTTCCTGGCCGGCGCCGCGGCCATCTTCGTCCTCTCACTCCTTCAGACCCCAGTTCACGCCCAGGCAGCAACCTCGCCGAACGAGGTGATCAGCAGCACCTCCGCGAAGTTCATCGCGGCGGGTGTGGTCTTCGCCCTCGCGGCCGTGGGTGCGGGCTACGGTGTTGGTCACGCCGGCGCCGCGGCGATGGCAGCGCTCGCGGAGAGGCCGGAGGTCAGGTCGATGGCCCTCATCATCACCGCTCTCGCAGAGGCGATCGCCATCTACGGCCTGGTCATGGCGATAATAATTCTGGGCACCGCCTCGACATAGAGATAGCGGTTCAGCTCGATTCTTTTTTCATCTCGGAAATATGTTAGGAATCGCGCTCGAGGCGAAGTTTATCACCTGCTGAGGAAATAGCCCCAACCCTATCATCAAGCCGACAGAGACGCCAAACACAACGATGAATGGAATAGGTTCCTTGACCTTCTCGTTGCTCTCCGACTCGTCGATGTAGATTCTTTTGATCACCCACGCGTAGTAACCCAGGCTGAACGCGCTGTTCACGATTCCGGCCACCGCAAGCCAGGCGAATGGCCCATTGATTACGGAAAGAAAGAGGAGGAGCTTGCTCCAAAAACCATTCAGAGGGGGCACCCCCGCAAGAGCGAGAAATGCCACGGTCATCGTGAATGCTGCCACGGGCATCCTCCTCCCCAGCCCGCTGTATGCCTGTACGTCACCCCGCTTTAGCTCAAGCAGAACCAGCGCCGCTACGAGGAAGGCCGCCCCTTTCATGATCGCATGGTTGAGTATGTGAAAGAGAGCGCCCGTCATCCCGATAGTCGCCTCGGTGAAGTAAGCGTTGGTCTGCTGGCTAAAAGCGTTGGTCTGCTGGCCGTAAGCGTAAGCAACGAAACCCACGAGGATGTACCCCGCCTGAGCTATGCTAGAGTAAGCAAGAAGTCTTGTCATGCTCTTCTGGGTTAGTGCGGCCACGTTCCCGAGAGTCATTGTGAGGAGTGCCAGAACAGCAAGGATATTGGCCATCGTGAAGATTGGATTCTGAGTTACCACGTAGACAGTGGTAACGGCCAAGAGTACCCTGATGGCGGCGACGAAACCTGCTTTCTTAGTCGCCGCCGCGAGGAGCGTGCTCACTGTGGTCGGGGCGCCTTCGTATGCGTCAGGTATCCACATGTGAAATGGAACGATAGACATCTTGAAACCGAAACCAGCCACGAAGAGGAGTATCGCTATGCTTGTGGCAAGGCTAAACGGCTGTGTCGCGATATAGCGGACGGCGGGAATGATCTGCGTGGTTCCGGTTAGCCCGTACGTGAGGCTGATCGCGTAGAGTAGGATTGCCGATGACATTGCGCCCAAAATGGCATACTTCACGGACGCCTCGTTGGACTGAACTCTCTTCTTGTCGAAGCCGGCCAAGACGTATGTTGGGAGGCTCATCAACTCCCAGGAGACGAAGAGCATGAGTAGGTCCTGAGTGAACGAGAGGAGGAGCATCCCCAGAGCCGCGAAGGAGAGAAGCCCGCAGTAGATGGGCAGATTGTCGCTCTTGCGAAGCGCTTCGAGTGACGCAACTGCAACGAAGAGAGAAACAGAAAGCGTCACGATCGCAAAGAAGTTGCCGAGCGAGTCCGAGATGAGAAGGTTCTTGAAGGCTGGGTCGGGCTGTGGCGCGACGCTGTTGAAGGCGACGATTGCCAAGGCGGATAGAAGAGCGACGACCAAGACATAGCCGGATATCCAGCGCTTCTCTCTCTTTGCGGCAACCTGGAATAGAGGTATACCCAATGAGGAGGCGGAGAGCACCACCACCGCCGCGAAGATTAGGTCCAACGATGCGTCATCCTCCCCTCAGATGAAGGATGTATTGGCTCACGGGGGCGGCGGGATCAAGAATTATGTAGGGAAAGATGAGCAAGATGAATAGTGGCACGAGATAAGCGAAGAGCACCGCGCTGTCGAGCCTTGGCGAGTCTTTTACGACCACGCTCCCGGTCGGGGCTGAGAGGACGGTTCTCCTTAACATCCACATGAAGTAGGCCCCCGTCAGCGCGGGAACTAGGACGGTGACTGCGTAAGGTGAAAATGCTGATATTGACGCTGCTATGACCATGAATTCGCTCACGAAGCTCGAGTAGATCGGGAAGCCCATCGCCGCCAGACTGCTTAGCATCAGCAGGGTCGCCGTCCTGGGCATTGTTATCCGGAGCCCTTTCAGGAGCGGTATCTCCCTGGTTCCAGCCTGTTCATGTATGTAGCCGGAGAGCATGAAGAGGGAACCTATCGCGAGTGCGTGGTTGAACATCTGGAAGATCGCTCCCTGGACCCCCAGCGCGCTGCCTGAAGAGGCGGTTGAATAAGCGCCGAGGAGGACGAAACCCATGTGGTTTATGCTCGTTAGGGCGATCATCCGCTTGAGATCTTTGGCGAGAGTCGCGACGATCGCCCCATAGAACATCGTCACTACCCCCACGAGCATGAACGCCCAGGCGTACTGGATTGATGCTTGCGGGAAGAGGCCCAGGCTGATCCTTATGAAGCCATAGCCTCCCATCTTGAGCAGTACCCCCGCCAGCAGAACGCTGACCGGGGCGGGTGCCTCCACGTGAGCATCTGGTAACCATGTGTGGAAGGGGACGACGGGGAGCTTGACCCCGAAGCCGATGAACGTTGCTAGAAGCGGCAGGTATTGGAGCCCGGGCGGTATCTTTCCGGCCAGGTCGGGTATATCGAAGGTCGGTACGGAGGTTCCGAGGTAGACGGCCAGGAAGCCTAGTAGCATGATCGTGCTCCCACCGTAGGTGAAGAGGATGAACTTCAGAGCCGCGTATTTTCTTCTAGGTCCTCCCCATATCCCTATGAGGAAGAACATCGGAATTAAGACAAGCTCCCAGAAGATGTAGAAGAAAATGAGATTGAGGGATGTGAAGACACCTACGATGGATCCCTCGAAAAGCAGGATCAGAGCGTAGTACTCTGCCTCGTGGTGTCCTATCTGCGACCTCGACCCGATGATCGCGAGCAGGGCAAGAAGCGTCGAGACGACCAGCAGAGGAGCGCTGAGCCCGTCGAGACCCAGGAGATAATCGAGGCTTATGAAAGAAAGGTTGATCCAGATATACTTCTCCGTCATCACGTATTGTCCCGGAGCCGGCAGGTTCGCGTAGAGGAACGTGTAGGAGTAAGACGCGATTGCAAACGCCGCCGCTGCGATCGCAATGGCGAGGAGTATGCCAAATCTCTTGTTCATCCTTATAGCCAGATAAGAAACGGGCGCCCCCACCAGCGGCACCAGAATCAGCAATGAGAGTACGAAGCTCACAGTAATCTGTACGCCCCCGTCGCGAACACGAAGAGGATCAGCAGCACTACGAGACCGGTTGAAAAGACGAGGATGTACTGCTCCGTGATGCCCGTCTGGACCCTCCGCGCCGCTCTCGAGAAGGATTGTCCCGTGCTTGAAAACCCATTCGCAACACCGTCGACTATGTTGGCGTCGACCCAATTGCCGGCGGATGAAAGGTAGAAGCCGAGGAGAACACCGCCGGTGTTTATCTTGCTCAGGACGCGGTCCTCCACGTTGGCGATTGACCACTTGGCGAAGCCTATCGCGGGGTCGACGAAGACCCTGTAGTAGACAGCGTTGATGTACCATCTATTCTCGAGGAAGGTGTAGATGCCGCGCACTACACCCTCGTCACCCACGAGTCGGGCGGGGTTGTACAGCCTCGCGAGGTAGAACGCGGCGGCGAGGGAAAGCCCGACAGCCGCGAATGCGAGGGCGATGAGGGCAGAGGCGACGTTGAAGGCTGGGGGAGCGACCGCTTGGCCGGAGAGCTGCGGGAAGAGGCTCACAAGATACGCGTTAGAGGCCGAATCCAGCGCGTTCTCGACGCCGAGAGGGGCCGAGATAAGGCCGATGAAGAGCGTGCCGACGGCGAGTATCACATACGGCGCCCACATCAGCGGGCTGACTTCGCGAATCCCGTGCTGCGCGACCTCGACTTCCACCAGCTTCGCGCTCTCCTTCCCGAAGAAGATTATCCCGAGCATCCTGAAGGAATAGAAGGCTGTCAATCCCGCAGTCACAGCTCCAAGAGCAAACAATCCAGTCTGCCCCGCGTTCCACGCCACGGCAAGCACCGCATCCTTGCTCCAGAAACCGCTGAACGGGGGTACGCCTGAAAGCGATGCCACCGCTATAAGAAATGCAGCGAAGGTGATCTTCAACCTGCTTCTGAGGCCACCCATCTCGTCGATGTACTTCGACTCCGAGAGGTGAATCAGTGCTCCCGCGGCCATGAAGAGGCACGCCTTGAAGATCGCGTGGCTGAGCAACTGGTAGAGCCCCGCGGAGAGACCCTGTGCGAAGTCCGCGGAGAGTCCAGTCAACCCGATCGCCATCATCATGTATCCTATCTGAGAGACGGTCGAGTAGGCGAGGATTTTCTTCAGCTCGAAGCCGACGAGAGCTTGCGTAGCTGCAAGGAAGGCTGTAAAGGCTCCAATCCAGGAGACTGTAAGAAAGAAGGGCTGTACTGTCAAGGAGCTCGCAGCGGCAGCGAAGTAGAATAGCGGAGCCACCCTCGCGACAAGCACGACTCCCGCCTTGACCATCGTGGCGGCGTGGATGAGGGCGGAGACGGGTGCGGGCCCTGCCATCGCATCCGGCAACCACTCGTGAAGTGGGAACTGAGCAGACTTTCCGACCGCTCCCCCGAAGATGAGCAGGGCAACGGGGACGAGGAGACCGGACCTGGACAGCGAGATGACCCAGCCGGTCGAGTTGGCGAGCTGTTGGTAGTTGAAGGTATGAATCCCGCTGCTGAAGGGTGGTCCCGAGTAGACGAAGAGAAGGATGATTCCGATGAGCATCGCGACGTCTCCTACCCTTGTCATGACGAAGGCCTTCATTCCAGCATGGGATGGTGGGTAGGCTTGCTCCTCACCCAGGGCACTCCTACCCGGCGTGCCCACCCAGTACTTCTTTTCGTCGCTGTAGTAGAACCCTATGAGCGCATAACTGCAAAGGCCGACGAGTTCCCAGCCAACAAAGAGAGAAAGGAAATTGTCGGAGAGAACGATGAGCTGCATGCTCCCGAGGAAGAAGTTCATGAAGAACCAGTACCTGGTCAACCCCTCCTCCCCTTTCATGTACTCTAGACTGTAGAACATGATGAGAAAGCTCACCCACGCCACAACGTTCGCGAGGATTACGGTGTAGGGGTCATGTAGCAGACCGACGTTTACCCCTATCTCCGGTATCCACGGAAGACTGCTCGGAATCACAGAGTCGTACACGCTTACCGACTGTCCTTGCAAGATGGGTATGAGGAGGAGGAGTGCATAGAGGGCGGCCACGAAGGAGAAGAGGACAGCCAGGAGGTTTCTGGCCTTGGGAGCTTTCGCAAGGAGGGGCGCGATCAAAGCTCCAGCGTAGGGCAGAAGGACGACCATCCAGAGGTAGTAGGAGGGGAGGAGCGCACTCAATTGGTTTGTCATCCTCCCAGGACGGGAAGGCCACTGACGTACGGATAGAGGAACCTGGTCACAGACTCAGGGTAGACGCCTATGATTATCGAAATTGCGGCGAGGGAGAGCAGAGGGGCAGTCATCGTCAAGGGGGCCTCTTTCACCCCCTCCATCGCCGACGAGATCGGTCCAAAGAAGATGCGGCGGATGGGCCAGAAGGTGTAAGCGACGGTGAAGAGGGTTGCTATCATGCCAAAGACAGCCACGACGCCGTAGGCGAGGGAGCCTATGCTTCCTTGAGTGAAGATCCCGACAAACATTATCCATTCCGCCTGAAACCCGCTCAGCGGAGGGACGGCGGAGAGTATCAGGGTCCCCGAGAGCGCGATGATTGCGGTGACGGGCATCCTCTTGGCTAGCCCCCCCATCTCTCTGATGTCCCTCGTTCCCGTCTGACTGAGAAGAATCCCGGCCGTCGAGAAGAGTATGCACTTTCCTATGATGTGGCTGACGAAGTAGAAGACACCCCCGGTGATTCCGAGGACGGTCAGGCTCCCGATGCCCAGCAGGGAGTAGGCTGTCTGCCCTATCGTCGACCAGGCGTAAAGACGCTTGACGTCGTCCTGTACCATGGTGGAATAGCCAGCGTAGAACATCGTCACGACAGCCAAGACCATCAGAGGCAGACCAAAGAGCCGGAAGACGCTGAAGAGTTGCGCCACCAAGAGCCTCACGATGACGTAGTTCCCTAGGCCGACGATTATCGCGATTATCGCCGCTATCGACGTGGGATGCTCGCCGTGCGCCCACGGCAACCAAACATGAAAGCCGAAGGTTGCCATCTTGAAGAGCCATCCTACGAGTATGAGAAGGACGGCCCAGAAGGCGAGAGGGTTTCTCGCAATCGAGGCCATATCCTCGATGTTGAAGCTGCCGCTCGTGAAGTAGACGATCAGGATGCCCGCGAGAAAGAGGAACGCTCCCACATGATTCCAGATGAAGTACATCAGTGCGATTCTCTCCTTATCGACATAACCGAAGAGCCCTATCAGGAGGTAGGATGGGATGAGGACGAGCTCGACGAAGACGTAGAGTTCAATCAGGTTCGTTGAAAGCGCGACCCCCGCCAGCCCTACCGCGAAGAGAAGGTAGTTCACGAAGTAGAGAGGATACTGGTCGGCCCTTTCTTTGCCAAACATCGCCTCCAGCCTGTGTTTCATGTAGGGCATCGAGTATACGGAGGTCGCCGCAACGACAGCATTCATTACGAGCGCGACGGGGAGGCTCAGGTTGTCGGCCAGGAAGCCGAACTTGAGGCCAATTATGGCAGCCCACGCGTACTCCTCACGGATCGGAGCGCCTGTATTGAATATCTCGATTCCTGCGAGAAGTAGAAGGACCGAAGTGTAGAGGAGCGCGGCGAAAGAGACCCATCCCACCCTCCTGCCCAACCTTCTACCCAGCGGGTAAGTTACTGCGGCGGCGATGAGCGGGACAACTATCGTCTGCAGGAGTAGGTATGGAATCGCCATGGTTTCACCATTTATGGGTTGAAGCCGTGCGGATAACTGCGAGAGGACAGAGATCCATCGGATGCGCGAGAGTTAGTTGAAGACGGGCGTGCCTTTCGAGTAGCGGACCGTGCAGAAGCATCTCTTCTTGCAGCGCGCTAACCTCCCAGCGTCTTCAGTTCGCTCACGTCTACGTCCTTGTGCAGCCTGTAAGCGACCACCACAATTGCTAGTATCACCGAGGCTTCCGCAGCGGCAAGAGCTATCGAGAAGAGCACGAATGTTTGCCCCACCGCATTCGGCCATAGGAAAGTGTTGAAGGCGATGAAGTTCAGGTTTGCGGCATTGATCATTATCTCCACCGCGAAGAGAAGCCGGAGAGCGTTCTTCTTCACGATTAGCCCGTAGATACCGATGGCGAAAAGCAGGGTTGAGACGAAGGTGAAGTCGGCGAGGGTGTTCAATGCTCCTCCCTCTCAACCTTGGCCAGAGTTATCGCGCCCAGCACTGAAGCGGCGAGGACCAACGCAAGGACAAGCAGGATGGGTGAAAGGTTAGTGGAGATCAGCTGCCCTATCTCAAAGAAGGTGGGAGTGTTCTGCTGAGCGGGGAGGTCGTAGAGTCTTGATGCTGCGAAGGAGAGGGCAAAGGTTGCGGCTATCGCCGCCGCGGCCAAGATACCAAAGAGCCTCGCGAGAGAGTACGTTGCCTCCTTCATCCACTTTTCCTGCCTCACCAGCATGACTGTGAAGAGGATCAAGACCGCAACGGCGCCCACGTAGACCGTAATCTGAAAGACAGCCACGTACGGTGCGTTTAGCAGGAAGAAGAAGGCCGCGATCCCGAAGAGGCTCCCAGCAAGTGCGACCGCTGCGTAGACCATCTCCGTCGACTCGAGTGCGAGCACCGCCCCTCCCACTGTGATGGCCGTCACCGCGATGAAAAGAAGGTCAGCCATGAGTAGCTGTTCCCTTCTCAGGGTCTATCTTCACTCTGAAAGTGTATCCCTCCGTCTTCGGAGGAATCGCGAGCTGCTCCGGCGAGTACTTGAGGCTCGGCTTGTCGTAGGAGGATAGCTCGTAATCGTTCGTCATGAAGAGGGCGTCGAAGGGACAGGCATCGACGCATAATCCGCAAAACACGCAGTTGTGTACGACCTGATTGGAAGCGACGAAACTGTTGTCCTCCTCGACCTCTAAGTTCATGACGTTAAGGTCCCTCACATTCTCGACAGAAATGTCAACAACTGGGGACATTACCATGTCCTCGGTCATTTTGACGTAGCTGTGGGAGTACCCCGGGCTGTTCTTAGCCTCCACTCCGGTTAGCTTGGACATCTTCTCAATGTAGGGAGTGTGCACGGTGACCGAGTAACAATCTTTTCGATCCTTCTGAATGTTCTTGCAGACAGACGCAACTATTCCCAGACGGTTGAGGATGTAAGTATACTGATTCGCGAGGATTCTTGATGTGGATCTGATAACAAAATAGTTCGAGTGCATGTAGGGATAGTACTTGTTCGAGTAGTGACCGTCACCCAGGTAGGCGGCTTTGATGATCTCTCCTTGAAGGCTCTGGGGAATCTGCAACGCCCAACTGGGCAGAAGTTTCTTATCGCACATGGTTCCAAACTGATTGAAGAAGGTCGCTACCCGAACGGAGTCGATTACAAGTTTGAGTCCTTGCGACCGATTATCGGGTCTGAAGCTTACCTGCCCTTCAAAAATCCTTTCGGCGCCTGCAGCAATGTCTCGTGCGATGTTCTCCTCTTTCTTGTGAAAGTCGAACGAAACTCTGTACCTATCCGAGCTTCCCTCGGCCAAGTAATAGCCTATCAGTCGGGCAAGCTCCGGAGTGAATTGTAGCTCGTTCAAGCTGAGGGTGAAGTAACCTCCCCGTCCCGCAGGATGATAGAGAGAATGTGTGTACTCGAGCTTCGGGAGGAGTTGGGTCTCCTTGATTATTGGTCTGGTCAGATAGGCCCGATAACCTATCTTCCCTGGGAAAGTCCAATTGAGGCCCTGAGGTCCTTGGACTAGTATCGGATGCTCTTCGGTAACGGTAAGGGGTTCCACGTTTCCCAGCGTGGTGAATGTGTAGACTTGACCGCTGTACTTTCTCCGAAAGACCTGAGTAACCGTCCTGAACCTACCCGAATGAGTGAGGACCTTGTCGCCAGTTAGGACATCCTCGATTGGCACTATTCCCTTTGTAGTTATCACTGGTGTCCAAGTAGGGACGCACCTGCCGTAGTCAACAGCCGGCCAGATCTCCTTCTTGTTCTGAGGCTTTCCCTTCGGGAGGGGCTGCATCTCGATGGCGACCGCGACGCCGTCGCACGCGATCGCACAGAGCTGACAGCCGGTGCACTTGTCGAAGTATAGGATATGCCTCCCCTTAAAGCCGGGGAGACCCGTCCCGGTCTTCGGGTCGTATCGGTACCCCGGGCCCTCAAGGTCGAGCTTCTGCTCTGGGTAGCGGAGTGTCATCCTGGGACGGAAGAAGTGCCGTACACCCGCCCAGGTCGCCACCAGGACACCCTTCACGAAAGACGCTTCTCCCATTTAGAGCCCCCCGATGCGGAAGATGCCGAGGGAGACGAGCAGCATCGTGAGAAAGATATTGGCGAACGACAGTACCAGCAAGCGCGTCCATCCTACCCGGATCATCAGGTCTATCCTTATCCTCGGCATAGTCCCCCTCGGAATCAGCATCGCCGTCATCACCAAGAAGGTCTTGAGGAGGAACCAGAGCTCGGGCGGGAGGAAGGAAGGCCCGAGCCATCCGCCCAGGAAGAAGGCCGTAAAGAGCCCTGATAGGGCGTAGAGTTTGATGTAGATTCCCAGAAATACCGCGCCGAATCCCATCCCGGTGTACTCGGTTACC
>Ga0209160_1004606_pt1 | contig 11003 bp, 9 predicted proteins | sample GraSoiAngelo_153_FD_186167 | JGI IMG/M metagenome (GOLD analysis project Ga0209160, IMG submission 186167) | Grasslands soil microbial communities from the Angelo Coastal Reserve, California, USA - 14_1009_12_40cm (SPAdes) (version 2) | ecosystem: Environmental > Terrestrial > Soil > Grasslands ...
CGACGTTCAGCCAGGCACCTCCCGTCACGAGCACTCGCGCAGAAGCTAAGGCGGCGATTCAACAAGTCGGCACCGCCTTCGTAGTCCGGCCGGACGGATTCCTTCTCACCGCATTCCATGTCGTTAAGGGAGCGAAGGAGATCGAGATCTACTGCGCTGAGACCGGGAAGGCCGCCGCTTGGATGGAGAGATTTTCAGAAGCAAATGATCTGGCAATCTTGCGTGTGGTCGATGGCAAGACGCCAACCTATCTCAGTTTGGCGGATCAAAGATCCGTCAACCTCGGAGAACAAGTCTTCACGATTGGCTATCCCGCTCCCGACTTACTGGGGAGCGAAGCCAAGTTCAATGAGGGCACCATAAGCTCCCTCTCCGTCGGTGGCGACGCGGGATACATGCAGATCTCAGTCCCGGTTCACCCGGGTAACTCGGGCGGGGCCCTTCTCAATAGATCGGGCGACGTCGTGGGTGTGGTCATTGCAACGGCATCGGCGCTGAACTTCCTGAAAGGCACGGGGACCTTACCCCAGAACGTCAGCTGGGCCGTTAAGGGAGCTTTCGCCGTTCCGCTGTTCGACTCGCCGCCGCCTTCACCACGGATCACGGATCGTGGTGCGGTTGTCCGCCGCGCCGTGAAGGCCACCTGCTCCGTGACTGCCTCAGCGGAGCCGAACTAACCCGCCCTGCGTGTGCGAACCTGCGGCCAGGCGAGTCAATGGCTGCGCTTGGATACAGCCTGAGCGATGGAAGCGCCAGAGCCGCCGCCACGAAGATCGCGGAAGATCTCCCACGTCTGAGAGAAAGAATCTAGTGACCCTTGCCGGGCCCACCTGGGGGGGCAACTGGCCGTCAAATGGCCGGAGGCAAGCAAGGCGCTGACACGCACGCCCCCCGATTGCTTGGGGGACACGTCGGTCCCTGGGGACCGTTCGCACCCTCTGAGAGTCTCTGGAGGGGCGGCGAAGTGGGGATGGCTGGCGGGAGTCTAGCTGAACACTCGAATGCGCACCAGCGCGGGGGCTGAATCGCCCCAGCCCGGAGGTGAGTGAGTGAACTTGCGTTGTTAGCTTTTCTCTACTGGGATCTCGGCGGAACCTTGATCCACGCCTCGGCGCACATCGGGACGCTCGGGTAGTAGGCCTTGGAGCTCTCGCAGTAGTACCAGTACCCCTCGGTCGCGGCGGCCGGCTGCTGCGTGTAGATGGGCTGCTCGACGATCACGGGCGCCGGTGCGTAGCCGTAGTAGGGCGGGTAGCCGTAGTAGGGCGGGTAATCCCACCAGTACCAGTATGGGTCCCAGCAGCACCCGCCGTGGCCCCGGAACCCATGATGATGACCGAAGCCGTGGCCCCCGTGTCCCCCGTGCCCGCCGGGTCCGCCGCCGCCCCCGCCGTGTCCGCCGCCGCCCCATGCATAGCTTGTCACTGCGGTAACGAGCAGGAGTGCAACCGCCAAGAGGGAAACCAGCGCTACCCTTCTCACTTCACCCTCCGCTACATCTAGGAGGGTAGAGCCCAGGCAGAGAGTGTGTCAATCGTGCGAACGTCGCCTAGTTTCTGCTGACTTCGATGGCGGACCAAGAAGTCAGGTCGCGGTCCGCTTCCTCCGGTGTCACCCACCGCTCAAACACCACCCCACACGGACAGGCCACTGTGAGCAAGTAGCCGTTCCACGCTGGCGCGGTAGCCATCGGCGGTCAGCGGGCCGTGCGAACGATGATCGTGGACGAACTCTTCAAGGTCGCGAGAAAGAGCATAATCTAATGAATCTCGGGAAACTGGGTGACAGCGCTCACCCTCGTAGAACCCCGTCACCATGATTCACGAGGATCATTAGTGACCCTTGCCGGGCCCACCAGCTCCACTGTCTGCAAAGAGGTCGCTCAAGTCGGTTGCGTTCGCCGCGTCCCGGAGGAGCGGACGGACTCCGAAAATTTCCTGCATCGTGCGCAGCATGGAACTGTGCGTGTAGTGGATCGAGTTCGCATAATTGACCTTGGCCAGGGGCGACACGACGATCATGCCGATTGGTCCATCACTACCGTTCGCCCCTTCGTCCCAGGTGATGAAGACGGCCCCATTGTTTTGGTAGGCCTGCGAGTTGAGAATCACCGGAAGATTCTGCGACAGCCATGTATCCCCCGCTTTGATTCCGCAATCGTGCATGTCGTTGCACAGGTTGGGCGTGATGAAGTTGTAACGGGCGACGGTGTTCTTTCCTAGGTCCGTCGCAAGCTCGGTGAAGGGCCGGTTGTGGGCGATGCAGTATGACGAGTTCGGGTTGTTGTTGTCCGTGAGGTCGCGAAAGAAGACGAACGGATTGTGTTTGGCAACATATCTGCCCAACAACTCGTCACTGGTCAGTGGACAGATTGTCCCGTCGATGTCCTCTTGATAAGTTCTCCACGAAATGCCAGCCTTCTGTAGATACCGCACTAAATGATGCTCGGTGGCGGTGGAGTTCGCCGCACTGGCGTCATTGTTCGTGGTGAGGCCCAAATGATGGCCCGCCTCGAGCCAGATGTAATTCGGCTCGCTCGGATGATTTCGCGGAGGATTGAAGTATTGCGTGGCATGGGCTCCCGTGGGCACAACCGTGGTGCGAATGTAGGGCGCGACCGAAGGGGTTATCGACGCCCAATTGGTGTTTTCAAACAGAATGACGAAGACCGTCTTGATCGACGAGAGCCCCGACTGACGCGACGCGGGCCTCGCGGGTATCACGAGCACCGCCATGAGTAACGAGACCGCGAGAAAGAGCTTTGACCGGAGGGCGCCACGGGTCATTCGAGGATCTCCTGGGCCCCGACTAGTATGTCCTGAGTCGCGTTAGTGTTGACACTTCTGAGCCGAAGCGAGGAGGGCCATCTGACCTATCGTTCCCAGAGTGACTACCCCGCCAAGGGAACCACTTTGGGAGGATCGACCGATGACCCTCGACGAGAGCATACAAGGAATGCGACTGCGCGTCATGAAGCGGGCGGCGGCCGTTGGTGTGAGCACGGCCTGTCGCGAAGCAGGCAGCTCGCGCACGTTGTTCTATCGGTGGCAGCGACGCTTGAGCCGCTACGGCGTGGACGGGCTGCATCCCCGGCGGCTGCGCGCCCGTCCGGGCCCCGCGCCGCAGCTGGCCCCGGCCGTGGAGCGGCGACTGCTGGCGGTGGCGATCGCCGAGGCGACGTGGGGAGCGGCGCGCCTGGCCAGCTATGCCCAGCGTCTCTGGCGGCTGCGGGTCGCGGCGAGCACGGTGCAACGGCTGCTGCGCCGCCACGGTCTGGCCACGCGCCGGCAGCGGCTGCTGGTGCTCGAGCATCACAGCGCGACCCAGGCCGGACTGCTGACCGAACGCACGCGGCAGGCGCTGTGGCGACTGCGGCATGGTCGCACGCGCCATGTCGCCGCCGAGCGCCCCGGCGAGTTGGTGTGTCTCGACACCTTCTACATCGGGCACCTCAGAGGGAGTCGGCAAGGTGTGGCAGATCACCGCGTGTTACGCGGCGAGTTCGTACGGGGTGGCGCGCATCCTGCCGGCGCTCTCGCCTCAGGCCACCGCCGCCTTTCTGCGCCACGTCCTGGTGCCTGCGGTCCAGCGTGCCGGTTGGCCGCTGGCGCGGGTGCTGACGGACCGCGGCAATGAGTTCAAGGCCGACTTCGCCGCCACCTGTGCGGCGCTGGGCATCCGCCAGACGCGCATCAAGACGCGCCATGCCTGGACCAACGGCTTCGTCGAGCGGCTGCAGCAAACGATTCTCACCGAGCACTGGCGCGTGGTCTTCCGGCGCCACTACTTCACCAGCCGTAGCTCGCTGGCTCGCAGCCTCCACGGCTTCATACAGTTCTATAATTTTGTCGCCCGCACCACGGCCATCGCGTCCGCGGCCGCACGCCAGCCACAATCTTCCACGGCGCCGTGGCGGCGGCGCAGTAATCACATGCTGCACTCTGGGATGGCGCAAGTGTTAACACCAACCCGATCCTGGACAGACTAGTATCTGTCCCAAAAGCGCGGCGCTCCATCTGGTTCCACCTATTCCGCAGATGGTCGGTCGTGGACGAGGTCTTGAAGGTCGGCGCAGAGGGTTATTCAATCACGCTCAGATGCGGTCATTCTAGGAACCCGTCATTATTCGGGCGGTGTGTCTACTGAATCTCTCCCTCTCTCATTCTGACGCTTGGCTAGGTGTTAAGGCTGATAGGTACATAGCCCGGGTTTTTGACAGGCTCCCTCCCGGCACACAACCCCCTGGCCGTGACAGGTTCTCTAGGGGCAGAGTCACCGTGGCTGCGGTGGCGCGGCGGCTTCAGTGGCGTTGGGCATGTGGGCTCGGGCGTGGGTGGCGTTGACGCTCAGTGACCTCGATCCACCGGGATCGTGAACGTGAACGTCGAGCCCTCGCCCACCTGGCTCTTGACCCATATTCGTCCGTCATGGAGCTCGATGAACTTCCGGCAGAGGGTCAGCCCAAGGCCAGTTCCCTCAGCCTTCTTCTCCGCCGTCCCCACATGGCGGAACTCCTCGAACACCGCCTCCTGATCCTCCAACGAAATGCCGACCCCCGTGTCGCCCACTGATACCTCCACGGACCCGTCCTTGGCACGGCCACGACTTCGATCCCCTCGGGTGTGAACTTGATCGCGTTCGACAGCAAATTCAGCACGACCTGCCGGACCTTCCATCCGCCCGCATCTGACCCGGTCGCTCATCGACGCTCAGGTGCAGCGGCAATGCTCCGGCAGCCGGCAGAGCGGAGAGATCACTTGCTACGAACACCCGACACATCCTGTGCTCCCTACAGCGTACGCGGCCGGCACTTGACGGACTCCGCCGGGGGAGCGATCCTGCGCGCGGCAGGAGGCGAGGGGGTAACGTTGGCAGGCGCGAAAGAGCCTTTGGACGCATGCTCGAACGCCGACGCTGACTATGACCTTGTCATCCAAGGGGGCCGCGTTCTGGACCCCGCCCAAGGGATCGATGCGGTGCTCGACGTAGGAGTTCGCGGTGGTTGTGTCGCTGCTCTCGAGCCTCGGATCGACGCACGGCTGGGAGTCCGCACCATCAACGCACGGGGAAGACTCGTCAGTCCTGGTCTCATCGATCACCATGTTCACTGTTTCGAGCACTTCACGGACTTCGGCGTCGACCCGGACGCGGTCGGCAAGCGGATGGGCGTCGTGGCAGTGGTTGAACAAGGAACCGTAGGTGCGGCAACGTTTCCGGGTTTCAAGAACTTCGTCGTGAACCGCGCCGAGACCGATGTCTTCTGCTATCTCTCGGCACACGTGGCGGGTGACCCGAAGGGCGGCCACTGGGAATTTCATGGGCCCAGCAGCGCTGATGTACGGCGAACGGTCAAGACGTGTTTGGAGAACCGTGACATCATTCGAGGGATCAAATCTCATGCGGAGCTCGGTCTCTACTCCCGATGGGGGAATAAGCCGCTCGCGCTTGCCAAGGCCGCGGCAACGGACGCCGGGTTGCCGCTCGCGGCACACATCGGTCACCTCTTCACGTCGCCCAAGGCCAGTAGTGATTCTCCAGACGAAGCCCTGAGAGATCTTCTGCAGCTACTCGACGAGGGGGACATTCTCGTCCATCCGTTCACCAATAATCCCGGCGGCATCCTCGATTTGAACGGAAGAGTGAAACCCGAGGTTCGTGAAGCCTACGATCGCGGCGTGCTCTTCGACGTAGCACATGGCGTGCATTTCGACGTCGACATCGCGCGGCGAGCCCTGGACGAGGGCTTCAAGCCTCATATCATCAGTAGTGACATCCACCACGAGGTGCATGGCGAGGTCTGGGGCGAGCGACACCTGGCCTACACCCTCTGGGGAGTGATCGCGAAAATGATGGCCCTCGGGCTGACCGTCACAGAGGTGGTCACGATGACCACAGTCACGCCCTCGACCGTGCTCGGGCAGCAGGATCGGTTCGGGAGTCTGGCCCTCGGGATGCCCGCCCACGTCGCCGTTCTCGAACTTCAGAGCGGTGAGTGGTCGTTCAGGGGTTGGCGTGGCGATCGTGTTCGGGCGACGCGCCGCCTGCTACCGCGCCTGGTCGTCAAAGGAGCGCGTGTCCACGAATGCGAAGAGGACACCGCTTTCGATATGGTCGATGCGAGAGCCTTGACAACCTCCCGGCTACGGCATTAGTGTTCGCGCGCACCGCCTGGCGCATTCGGCCAGTCCAAGGCAGCGTCTAACCTGGCCGAGAGTGACCGGCAATGGGAGGATATGGAAAGACGATTGCTCGTTATGGGCGCCGGCACCGGCGCGAGCAACAATCTGATCCGCAGCCTGAAGACAGGCGACGCGTCCCTCCTTCTCGTCGGCTGCCACCATGATCCGTTCTTCCTGAAGAAGTCGGCCGCTGAGCGAAACTACCTGATCTCGCGCAGCGACCAGACCGAGTTTACCAACAGCCTGCAGAGAGCCGTTGCCGCTGAGCACATCGATCTCATCATCCCAAATAGCGATACGGAAGTGAGGACGGTCGGGGCCGTACGGGACCACATCGGATGCCGGACCTTCCTTCCGTCGCCGGCGGCGATCGAGCTGTGCCAAGACAAGTACATGCTGAGCGTGTTTCTGTGCGCCCGCGGCATTCCAACGCCCAGCACGTATCCCGTGACGAGTCTCGATACGATCGACGACGTATTTCGGCGATTGGCGCCACGGTCGCGGCTATGGTGTCGAATCCGAACCGGCGCGGGTTCGATGGGTGCAATCCCCGTCACCAATCCTGGTCAGGCGCGCAGCTGGATTAGTTACTGGGAGGAGGTTCGCTCCGTTCCGGTCGTCGCCTTCACCCTCTCAGAATATCTTCCCGGCCGGGACTTCGCCTGCCAGAGCCTGTGGAAGAATGGAAAGCTGGTCTTGATCAAGACCACAGAGCGCGTGTCCTATTTCGGGACGAGTAATGCGCCGAGCGGAACCTCCTCGGTCGGATCGATCCACAAGACCGTCTATGAGCCTCGCGTCGTCGACGTGAGTACCGCGGCGGTGAGTGCGCTGGGCCGCGACATTACAGGCGCGTTCAGCGTCGACCTCAAGGAGCGATCAGATGGGACGCCCTGTGTGACGGAGATCAACGTTGGCCGATTTCTCTCTGGGACGACGATCTTCGATGTCACCGGAAAGCACAACATGGCGGTGGCTTATGTCCGTCTCGCCCTTGGCGAGCCGGTGGATATCGTCGACCCCTATGATGTCGCCGAAGGCTACTACATGGTGAGGGATCTTGACACTCTCCCTGACGTCATCTTTGCGGAGGAGCTGTTCGACGGGATCAGAGACGTGCGGGAAGGCTCGCTGACAAGCGGAGGTTGAGGGATGGATGGAGGGGAAGGACAATGACGAGGCCAGTGGAGCGTGACGAGATCCAGAGGGCGACTATTGAGGTCATCGGTCCGGTGGACCCGGAGAAATGGCAAGCGTACAAGAACGAGCTCGGCGCGCTGCTCGACAAGTATCGCAAGCAAGGCGTCAATCTGCGGGTCAGGCGTCTCCTGTACATGAAAAAGGCTGATTCGCCCGAAGCCGAATTCCGCTGAGTCCTAACGTGGAGCACCAGGCGAAGGACGAGGCGGGCGACATGGGACACTGCATCGAAATGACCGGCGACCTGGATCGCCAGACCGCCGAGGTGATTCATCTCGAGATTCGCCGCCTGGCCAAGCGTTACGGCTTGACCGTCAAGGGACTGCTCGTCCACCGAGGCAAGGACGAGTCGTCTTAGACGAGAAGCTTTCGCTCGGCCTCGGCCCGCTCTAACCAGAACGGCATCGCCATGTCGCTGAACAGGGCGATCGCGTCGGCGACGTGCTCGGTCGCGGCCGACGCGTTCGCGGCCTGACGATAGAGGTTGGCGAGGCCGAGATGGCATTGGGCCACAAGCGGCCTCATGCTTAGATCCTGAGCCATCGCCAGAGCTTCCCCGTAGTGGCGCTCGGCCTCTTTCCTGTCTCGGGGACCGCGCGCGCCCGCGACCTCGGCGAGGAGCCGGAGGGCATAGGCTAGGTGCCCTCTTTCGTGGTGCCGGCGCGCGAGCGCGAGAGCCTCCCCGGCCAAGCGATCGGCATCCTCGATCCGATCGGCGAGTAGATACGCCTCCCCAAGCGCGGCTTGCCGGACCGACTGCCCTGCGGTTCCTCTCATCGAGGCCCACTGCTCGATAGACTGTTGAAGAAGCGCAACCCCTTCATCCACGCGTCCCGTCAGCGCGTATGCGTATCCCACTTCGCCTGCGAAGTGGGCCCACCACAAGCGCAAGTTGAACTCGTCGCTGATGGCCCGTCCGCGCTCGAGCAAGGGAATGGCGGCGCCCAGCTCTCCCTTACGCAAGAGAACGCGGCCCAAGCCGGAACAGGCTGAGGCGTACGTCGCTGTCCCAGGGGGCGTTCCCAGAGTCTCCGCGATCAGGAGCCCCTCCTCTGCCCTCGTGCGGGCCTCCGCGAACTCTCCGAGCTCGACCAGGCACCAGGCCAACCACGTCCGGGAGTGCACCGAAGCCACATAGGGTAAGCCGAAGCGCTGGCCCACGAGGTCACCCACCAGCCGCTCGAGGTTGCTCCGTAGAAGTTCGCTTCCACGCTGATAGTCGCCGAGGTTGTGATGGACATGGCCAAGGAAGATGGTGGTCGCCACCTGGACCGCCGCGTCGCCCTGCGCAGCTGCGATGGCCGACCCGCGTACGCCGTACTCGATCGCGCGGTCATAGTCTCCGACCTGGCGCAGGTAGTCGGTAAGGTACGCGCAGACCCGCGCCAAGCGCCTTTGGTCGTCGAGAACATGCGCCCAATTCTCGGCCTCACGGAGGCAGCTGAGAATGCGGTCGAACTCTCCCAGTGGAAACAACACCGCCCGGAGTTCGAGACGGAGATCGATGGCCTGCGCGAGCCGCTCGCGATCCTCCGGGAGGTGATCGAGGGCGAGAAGCGCTTGCTCGAACCACGCGACAGCCGCGCGGTGAGCCGAGCGCGCGAACGCCTTAGCGCCGGCCTGGCGAAGGAAATCGACGGCTTTCGCCCACGCCTCCGCACGAAAGGCGTGGTCGGCGAGACGCTCGATGTGCTCGCTCAACCGGTCGGCGTAGAGCTGCTCGATCGCCTCCACGATTTCTGCGTGGAGCCGCCGGCGCTCGGCCACGAGAAGGCTGCCGTAAGCGACTTCATAGGTCACCGCGTGCTTGAAGGTGTACTCGAGGTCGGGGACGAGCGGGGCCTCGTAGAGGAACTCGCCCGCCTGGAGGTGGGTCAAACCCGTGCGCAGCGCCTCATCGCTGACGCCTGCGATCGCCTGGAGCAGGACGAAGGGCACATCACCACCGATGACGGCGGCCGCCTGGAGCAAGTGCTTCTGGTCGGCCGGGAGACGGTCGATTCGCGCCGCCAGGATGGCCTGGACGCTGGCCGGAACCTGAATATTCCGAATAGGCTGAGCGACGCGGTAACGGCCGGGCTCCCCGGTGAGCGCCCTCGTCTCGATGAGCGTACGCACACTCTCCTCGAGAAAGAGCGGGTTACCGTCCGTGCGCTCGATCAACATCTGCTTGAGCGGCGCGAGCGAATGGTCGTCGCCCAGCAGCGCACGAATGAGCTCTTCGGCGCGTTCGGGCGGGAGAGGGTTGACGTGAAGCTGAGTGTAGTAGCTCTTGGTGCCCCAAGCGTGATGGTACTCGGGGCGGTAGTTGACGAGGAGCAGGATCCGGGCGGTCGGAAGGCTCTCGACGAGCCTGTCGAGGATGGCCTCGGTTTCCGAATCGATCCAGTGGAGGTCTTCGAAAACTAGGAGAAGCGGCTGGACTAGGCTTTCGCGGAGCAGAAGGTGCTTGACCGCGTCGAGGGTGCGTCGGCGTCGCTGGCGAGGATGCAGAGCCCGCCACTGCGAGTCGTCAACCGGAAGGTCGAGCAGTGCGAGGAAGACTGGCAGCATGGATTCGAAGGCACGATCGAGGGCAAGCAGCTTGTTGGTGATCTTTGCGCGAATGTCGTGGTGGTCGTCGCGGTCCTGGATGTTGAAGTATGCCTTGAGGAGGTCGATGACCGGGAGGTAGGCCGTGGCCTTGCCATAGGAGACCGAGCCGCTTTCGAGGATGAGCCAGCCGGCCACCGACTCGGAATGGGTGAATTCCCAGAAGAGACGGGACTTGCCCACTCCAGGCTCGCCGACGGGGGCGACGATTTGGCCGTGGCCGACGCGAGCCCGCTCCAGCGCCCGGCGAAGGACGTCAAGCTCGGATTCGCGTCCCACGAAGCTAGTGAGGCCGCGAGCAGCAGCGGCTTCGAACCGGCGGTGCAGAGGACCGACCCCGAGGAGTTCGAAAATCTTCACCGGGTCCGCGAGTCCCCGTACCGGCACCGAGCCGAGCGAGTTGACCTGAACAAAGCCCTCGACCAGCCGGGAGGTGTTGGCTGTGAGCAGGATGGTGCCGGGGGTGGCCAGCTGTTCCATCCGCGCCGCGAGGTGCGTGGTCTGGCCGACAGCCGTGTAGTCCATGTGCAGATCGCTGCCGATGGCCCGCACGACAACCTCGCCGGAGTTGAGCCCCACTCTGATCTGAAGATTGACACCGTGAGTGCGACGCGCCTCGTCCACGTATCGCTTGATCGACTCCTGCATGCGGAGAGCCGCATAGCAGGCCCGAACAGCGTGCTCCTCATGGGCGAGCGGCGCGCCGAAGAGCGCCATGATCCCATCGCCCATCACCTGGTTGACCGTTCCTTCGTAACGGTGCACGGCCTCCATCATCCGCTCCAGCACGGGATCGAGCAGCTTGCGGGCGTCTTCGGGGTCGCGGTCAGCCAGCAGCTCCATGGAGGCCTTCAGGTCAGCGAAGAGGACGGTGACCTGCTTTCGCTCGCCCTCGAGGACGGCCTTGGACGTGAGGATCCTCTCGGCGAGGTGCTTGGGGATATACGTCTGGGGAGAGCTGAACCGCGGCTCAACGGGGCTGGCTGTTGCCGTCAGCGACCTGCCACAGCCCCCGCAGAACTTCTCGCCGCC
>Ga0209160_1004607_pt1 | contig 11002 bp, 8 predicted proteins | sample GraSoiAngelo_153_FD_186167 | JGI IMG/M metagenome (GOLD analysis project Ga0209160, IMG submission 186167) | Grasslands soil microbial communities from the Angelo Coastal Reserve, California, USA - 14_1009_12_40cm (SPAdes) (version 2) | ecosystem: Environmental > Terrestrial > Soil > Grasslands ...
CCGGCGGCTGCAAGTTCCAGCGCAGCGCACCGCGGCGGTCGGTGATTCAGCAGGCGACTATGACATGCTCGGCGCGGTTGGCCTCCCGGTTTTCGTCGGCACTGAGCTATCGCCGCCCCGGCCGGGCTGGCTCCATCGCCCGGCGGAAAGTATCGAGTGGGTGGCCAAGCATCTCCTCCAGGCTTGGCGGCTGGCGCCCAACGAGGCAGCGTTCTGAACCCTTGACTCACGGAGAGTAGAGTGAGCCATTTCTTTGCGTATCTTTCGAGGATGAGGTTCATCAGGCGCTGGGGGTTGATGCACAATACGTATCCGGAGAACATCCAGGAGCACGCTCTGCGCGTGGCGTTGATTGCCCACGCTCTTGCAATTATCCGCAACCGTCTATTCCGCGGGAGTGTCAACCCCGAGCGGGCGGCCGTTCTCGCGCTGTACCACGATGCCAGCGAGGTCTTCACGGGCGACCTCCCCGCACCCGTCAAGTACTTCAATCCGGAGATCAAGGCGGCGTACAAGGCAATTGAGGCCACTGCTGCGCGCAGACTCTTCGACATGCTTCCAGAGAGCATGCAGCGAGATTACGAGCCGCTCTTCCTCCCCACGGACGCGGACGCAGTCCACCGTGAGTTGATCAGTGCCGCCGACAAACTCTGTGCGTATCTGAAATGCCTTGAGGAGATCGCGGCGGGAAATCAAGAGTTCTCCAAGGCGGAGAAAGCGCTCAGGGCGACCGTGGAAGGCCTCTCGCTTCCGGAAGTCCGATATTTTGTGGAGACGTTTGTGCCAAGCTTTAAGCTCACACTGGACGAGCTGGACTAGCGTTACCACTTCGAGGTGGGACGCGAAGAGCACTCTGAAGTCAAGCCCGCATCTTTAACTGCAGTCCCGGGGCTGCAGGGCTGCTATTAGTAAAAAGGGGGCGAAAGAAATCCGAGAGATCGTCCACTGCGCTTGCGGCTGATCGCGGGGCTCGGCTGGCGATCGCGTTTCGCCGTCGCCCTTGGCGTGCTCGTTCTCGGCTTGCTCGTTCGCCACTATCTGGCCGGCATGGATGAGCGCTTCTTCCGCGCTTCACTGCACGGTGCCGCGGGGCTCGTCCGCTACACCGTCGGCGACTACGCGGGGGCGGCGCGTGCCTATCGCGCGCACCACGCGACCGGATACGAACCTCTGCCGGGCCTCCCGTCGGTTCCATCCCGCGCGGGCAAGAGATCCAGCCCGAAGCCAAAAGACGTCCAAGCGTTGCTGACCGAAGGTGAGGCCGCGCTTGCCCACAACGACCTCAACGAGGCTGAGGAAATATACGCGCGAGCCCTCGCCGTAGAGACGGACCAATACGACGCTCTCCTGATGACTGCGGTCATCAATGGTAAGCGTGGACGGTACGGCGAGGCCATCCAAGCCCTCAATCGGGCGCTCCGTCAGTGGCGTACCGAGACGCGCATCACCACGTTCCTCGCGACGTTGGAGACGACAGGGGAGTTGGCCCAGCTTCCGGCCGGCACCCGGCCGCTCTGCCTGCTCGCGCATTACCATCGCTATCTGCGGATCTTCGACCAGGCGCAGGCAGCCAGCGCGATCCGTTATGCGAAGGCGGCCATCGCGATCGAGGATCATGCCGACGACTGCTGGTTCACCATGGGCATGGTCTATCGTCGTCAGAACAAACCGCACGCCTCCTTGGAAGCCTTGCTCCACGCCATCGCGCTCAATCCTCGCCACGCAGGGGCCCTCCATGCCGCCGCCAACATCTATCAAGAGCGCGGCGATCTTCTGAACGAACGGCGCATGCGTGTGGGGGCTGTAGCGGCCGCCCCGAACGACGTCTTCTATGCGGAACCGCTGCTCGACCTCCTGATCCACAGGGCCGGCGACTATCGCGAGGCGCTGACCGTCGGCGAGACGATCCGCGCGCTCCAGCCACAGAACGCCATTGCAACCGAGCAGGTCGGCGAGGCCTACCTGTTGCTCGGCGAGTATGCGGTCGCGGAGCGATATCTCCGGGAGGCGCTGGAGAGCGATCGGCGGATGGTGAGGGCGCACTATGCCCTGGCATGGACGCTGCTGCAGCAGCGCAAATACGATGAGGCCATCAAGGAATGCGAGGCCTCCATCGCGCTCGCGCCGTTCGAGACCCAGTACTATTGGACTCTCGCTGGTCTCTATCACCGCCAGCGCCGGTATCAGGACGTCGTCAAGGTGTCGGCCAGAGCGATTCGCCTCGGGCACCAGAACGCCGATATCTACGTGTTCCGGTGCTCCGCGTACTACGAGCTCAACGCCGTTCGAGAGTATGACGCGTGCGTGTCCGAACTGCTTTCCCGATACACGGGCGGGGTCATCTGGCTGCCCTCGGTTCCAGAGGCCATGCGCACCCTGGGCTTGCCCGTGCCGATCCGATGACAGCGCGGCGGGTGGATCTGTTCTGGGGCCCCTGGGCCCGAGGAGTGGTCAAGCACAGCGTAGCGATGGCTGCGTGCCTCCTCGCCGTCTACACGCAGGCACAGTTCCGCGTCCCCAGCCGCTTCTTGTTCATTCTCATACCGTATGTGAGCGCGGCCCTGATGTTTCTCAGCGTGGTCGTGCTGGTAAACCACCTGCTACGCGGGGTTCGTGAGGACGATCCAGCGCGGACTGTCTTCAGGATTGCGGAGCAGGTCAGCGGCGTCCTCGTGCGAGTCTACATCCTCTACAGCCTCCTGCTTTTCGCCAACGCCGCCCTCGATCGGACCGTCGCCGAGCCCCACGAGGCGGACGTGGTCGAGATCGCGGGTGATAGCCTCGACCTCGGTCGCATTCCGTTGAGGTGGATCGCGCTCCGGCCGGTCGGGGCTGCCGGCCAGGTAGAGCGCGTGCTTCTGTCGCCCGTCGATCCACCGCTCTGGCCCGGTCAGCCCGTCCTCCTCGACGTGCGTGCCGGCTTCTTCCGCCTGCCCTGGATCGCCCGGATCTCGCTCGACGACGTCAGACGGGGTCGGGCCATTCTCGAGCGCAGTCCGACCTCCGCTGAGGGCTGGAAGCTCCTCATCAAGGGCTATGCGCTGCGAAACAAGGTTGCGGAAGGCACCGACGCCACCGTGGAGTACGCGCGCCTGTACCCTGGAGACCACGATTGGCCGGAAAGGATCGCGTTGGGGCTTGGCATGACGAGTCACTGCACGGAGATGTACAGGATCCTCGAACCGTTCATCCCCCGACGCACGGACTACGAATTCTACGTGTACGTCGGCCACGCGCTGGCGTGCATGAAGCGCACGGCGGAGGCCTTGGTCTTCCTCGAGAAGGCGAAGGCGCTCGAGCCCGAGAACTGGTGGGCCGATTATGAGATTGGCTATCTCTACTTCGACGCGCAGAAGTTCGAGCTCGCCCGGCCGTTCCTCGTGCGAATCCACGAGACGCGCCACATCGCCTCCGTGGCACGCGATCTCGATACGATCGAGAAGATCCTTTCGTTTAAACGCGCCAGGGAAGGAGCGAGGAAATGATGACCCGCGCGTGGGATCAGAACCCTTTCACATACGGCAACCTCCCCGCCGTCGCCTCGATCGCCGCGCCAGCCTCTAAAAGCACCGCCGTCGAATCCCACGTCCCGTTGACGAGCTGATTGCGCGGCCCGTCCGGCGCGCTCGCCTTGATCACGCGATCCCCGAACCGAACCTCCTGCTTCTCGACGTCTACGCTCACCGCCTGCTGAGGCGACCGCGCGACCGCCTTCTGCAGCCACTCGATGTCCTCCTGCGAGGCGCGCAGGCAGGGGATGCCGAGGATCACGCAGTTGCCGGCGAAGATTTCGCCGAAGGAGCCGCCGACGATGGCGCGGATGCCCCAGCGCATCAGCGCCTGGGGCGCGTGCTCGCGTGAGGAGCCGCAGCCGAAGTTCTGGCCGACGACGAGAACCGATGCCCCCTGGAAGACCTTCGAGTTGAACGGGTGCTCGGGGTTCTGCTTGCGGGCGTCCTCGAAGGCGTGCTCGCCCATGGTCTCGAAGGTCACGGCCTTCAGAAAGCGCGCGGGGATGATGCGGTCGGTGTCGATGTCGTTGCCGGGGACGGGGATGCCGCGGCCCGTGATCTGGCGGCGCTTGAAGTCGGTGGTCATCGAAGGATCTCCCTCACGTCGGCGACGGCGCCGTTGATGGCGGCGGCGGCGACCATGGCTGGGCTCATCAAGAGAGTCCGGCCGGTGGGGCTGCCCTGGCGGCCGATGAAATTTCTATTGCTGGAGGACGCGCTCATCTCGCGGCCCTGGAGCTTGTCGTCGTTCATGCCCAGGCACATGGAGCAGCCGGCCTTACGCCACTGGAAGCCGGCGGCCTGGAAGATTTCGTGCAGGCCCTCGGCCTCCGCGGCCTTGGCGACCTGCTGGGAGCCGGGGACGATGAGCGCGCGGACGTGCTTGGCGACCTTGCCCTTCTTGGCGACCTCGGCAGCCACCCTCAAGTCTGACAGCCGGCCGTTGGTGCACGAGCCGACGAAGGCGACGTCGATCTTGGCGCCCTTGATCGGCTGGCCGGCCTCGAAGCCCATGTGGGCGAGCGCCTCGCGGAAGGTCGGGCGCTCGGGCTCGGGCTGCGCGTCGGGGGAGGGGATGCGCTGGGTGACGCCCACGGACATCTCGGGGTTGATGCCCCACGTGACGACGGGCTCGATGGACGCGCCGTCGATCGTCTTGACGTCGTCGAACGAGGCGCCGGGCTCGGTCGCGATTGACTTCCACCACGTCGTCGCGCGGTCGAAGGCCTCACGAGCGGGCGCGTACGGCTTGCCGCGCAGGTAGTCGATCGTCGTCTGATCGGGGTTGACGTAACCGCACCGCGCGCCGCCCTCGATGGACATGTTGCAGACGGTGAGCCGCTCCTCCATCGTCATGCGCTCGATGACGGGCCCCGCGTACTCGTACGCGTAGCCGACGCCGCCCTTGACGCCGAGGCGATTGATGACCGTGAGGATCACGTCCTTGGCGTAGACGCCCCTGGCCAGCGCGCTCTCGACGCGCACCTGGCGCAGCTTCGGCTTGGCCATGGCGAGGCACTGCGTGGCGAGCACGTCGCGCACCTGCGTCGTCCCGATGCCGAACGCGATGGCGCCGACGGCGCCGTGCGTCGACGTATGGCTGTCGCCGCACGCGATGGTCATGCCGGGCTGCGTGAGGCCCAGCTCCGGGCCGATGACGTGGACGATGCCCTGCTTGCCCGTCGACATGTCGAAGAGCTGCAGATTGAAGTCCTTCATGTTGCGGTACATGTGCGCGGCCATCTCCTCCGCCTCGGGGTCGGCGTAGGGACGGGTCTGGTCGGCCGTCGGGATGATGTGATCGAGCGTGCCGAACGTGCGCTCCGGCATCCGGACCTTGAGCTTCAGCTCCTTGAGCATCTGGAAGGCCTGCGGCGTCGTCACCTCGTGGATGAGGTGCAGGCCGATCAGGAGCTGCGTCTGGCCGGAGGGCAGCGTGCGGACCGTGTGGGCTTCCCAGACCTTGTCGAGCAGCGTGCGTGCCATGGGACTCCTCTTCCTTATATAGGTGCGCGGCCGGGCCCGCCGGCCGCCGCGGAGTGTCATTGTAGCCTGTCCGGCGCCCCGACGTTACCGGCCGGCCAGCGCTTTCGGCTCCGGTGTATCCATCCGGACACGTTGACCGGCCGCAGCGCGGCCGATAGCATGCGCGCATGAAGCACGGGGAGCGGCCCGCGCTGCGCCGCTGGACCCGCCGGGAGTACGAGCGGTTGATCGACCATGGCTTCCTCGACGAGGACGAGCCGATCGAGCTGCTCGACGGGCTCTTGCTCGTGAAAGAGCCGCAGTCGAGCCCGCACAGGACGGCGGTGCTGCTCGTGGCGAAGACGCTCGAGCGCGCGTTCGGAGACGGGTGGTTCGTTCAGGTGCAGAGTCCGATCGGCCTCGATGACCTGTCGGAGCCGGAGCCGGACGTCTGCGTTGTCCAGGGCTCGCCGCGCGACTACGTCCGTGCGCATCCGACGCGCCCGGCGCTGATCGTCGAGGTCGCGCTCTCGGGCCTGCGCATGGCGCGGGGACGCAAGGCCGCCGCCTATGCGCGCGCGGGGATCGCGGACTACTGGATCGTCAACCTCGTCGATCGCGTGCTCGAAGTGCACCACGAGCCGGCCAGACCGGGCCCGGCGCGCCGGCGCTGGGGCTACGCGGCGGTCGAGACGCTCGGCGCCGAGGCCACCGTCGCACCGATCGCGGCGCCGTCCGCGCGCGTCTACGTCGCCGATCTCCTGCCGTAGCGACGGCGATCAGCGCCGCGCGTTCACGGATTCGCCGCCAGGAACGCGCGTGCCTGCGCGAGCTCTGGGCGTGCGGCGCCCTGACCGGCCAGCTCGACCAGCCGCGTGAAGTAGCGCTTCGCCTTTGCCGTGTCGCCGCTCTGCGCGGCGGCCTCGCCGGCGCCGTAGTAGCCGCGGAAGCGCTCGGGCTCGCGCACGTGCGAGGCCTCGAACTCCTTCAGCGCCTCGGCGGGGCGCTTGAGGGCCAGCAGCATCTCGCCGAGCAGCTCGCGCGCGGGCGCGATCCGCGCCGGGGTCACGATGTGCTTCTCGCTCTTGTCCTCGATGTCCGCCGCGCTGCGCATGAGGCCGAGTGCCTCCTCCTCCTTGCCGAGCGCCAGCGCCGTCCAGGCTGCGACGCCGAGCCGGCTCACCTCGACCTCGGTGGCCCAGTACTCGTTCTTCGCGGTCTTCAGCGCGTAGTGCAGCTGGGCGAGCTGCTGCACCTCCGTGTCCGCCGCCGCGGCGTCGCCGCTGCGGGCCGCGCCGAGGCCGCGCGCGAAGTGGGTGAGCCCGACGGTGAACGGGAACTGGCTGGGACGCGGGTCCAGCGTCATCGCCTGCTTCCAGTCGCCGCGCTCGATCGCGTAGCGTGCAGGCATCGCCGCCTGGGCGTAGGGCCCGGCGAAGCGCAGCGTGGTGAAGCCGGTCACCGTCGCGCCTTCGTCCATCACACGACGCGCCTCGGCATCACGGGCCAGCTGCAGGTTGGCGTAGACCATGTAGTCCATCGCGTGAAGCTGCTCGTCGAAGTCCTTGTCCTGCTTCGAGGCCACCGCGGAGCGCTCGTTTGTTGCGATCGACTCGGTCCACGAGCCCACGCGGGTGAAGATGTGCGACGGCATGTGCAGCGCGTGCGGCGCCGCCGGCGCGATGCTTGCGTAGCGTCGCGCCGCCGGGAGGCCTTTCGACGCGATAGGCGGCGCGTCGTACGAGTGGATCAGATAATGCGCGACACCCGGATGGTCCGGATGCTTCGCGAACTGCTTCTCGAGCGTCTCGGCCGCCTTCAGGTAGGCCTGGTAGCTCTGATCCGCGAGCGACTGCGTCGCGGCGATGTACAGCGCGCTGAAGATCTTCGCCTCGTCGTCGTTCGGATAACGCGCGGCCAGCGCCTCGAACGCGCGCGCGCGGTTCGCCTGGCGCGTGCGCTCGGGCTGGTTGGCCCAGTCCTTGTAGTAGGTCCCGACCGCGTCGATGTAGTCGCGCTCGCGCGACGTCTTCGCGCCGATCTTTCGCCCCTGCTCGAGGGCCGCCTTCGCGCGCTCGGCCCACTGCGGTGACGGGCCGATGCCGGCGAGAGGGTTCGACATCAGGATGGCGGCGATGCCCCACGTCGCGATGGCGCAGGACGGGTCGTGCGCCAGCACCTCACCGAATGCCTTCTCCGTCTCTGCGTACCGGAACGAGTGCAGCATCGCGACGGCCCGCTGGAAGCGCTCCTGCACCGCGGGGCTGCACGAGTTCTGGAAGTCGACCTTGCCGAGCTGGTCCTTGGATTGCGCCTGGATGAGCGCGGGGACGACCAGCATCAGGGCAACGAGCGATATCGCGAGGGAGCGATGCGTATTCATTGTGCCTCCTGTCCAGTTCGACCGGGCGAGCCCTCAGCGGGGCCGGGCGAGCACCTCCGCCGCCTGCTTCTCGACCACCGTGCCCTTGAAGAAGTCCGGGTTCACCTCGCCCCAGAAGCGCACGGCGTTCGTGAACATGAAATCGCGGAAGTCGCCGTCGGTGAGCAGCTCGTGCTCGACCAGCTCGTAGGCCTCGGGCAAGACCCTGGTCATGTCGGGGACGTCCATGTGACCGATGTCCGAGCTGAAGAGCGCGTTGAGGCGCGCGTTCATCGGGTTCGCCTTGCGGTTGAAGGCCCACGCGTTGATCGGGTCGTCGGCCTCGCAGCCGAAGTAGAAGCGCGGGACGAACAGCTCGCGGATGTCGTCCTTGCGCGTGATCCTGCACCGGGCGTAGTCGTCGAGGTCCTCGACGCCGCCGGTGCCGTTGCCGTTGTCGTCGAGCCCCTCGCCGCGGCGCACCGCCTCCACCACCGCGGGCTTGCCGTACTTCTCGACCAGCGCGAGTATGCCCGCCTGATCGAGCCGTGCGGGGTTGGTGTTCTCGAGCGCCTGGCTATTTCGCTTCTCCCAGTGGCCGACGAGATCGGCGTAGAGCGAGCAGGCCCAGCCCACGCCGCCTTCCAGGAAGGCGAAGTTCAGCTCCGGGAAGCGCCGCGTGACGCCGCCGAAGAAGAGAGCCTTGGCCATGGCCTCGCCGGCGGAGGCGAAGTGGCCGATGTGGTTGTAGCAGAAGTTCGACGGCGAGTTGCGGAGGAGGATCGAGCGCGCGCCGTTGTGGAAACTCGGCGCGATGCGCAGCTCGCGGCACTTCTCCCACACCGGATCGTAGTCGTGCTCGCTGTCGATGCCGATCACGTCGTACCACTCGACGAACTTCGAGGCCTCGGGGTGCTCCTCGGCGAGGGCCGGGATGGGGCGGCGGATGAGGCCGCCCATCATGACGACCCGGTAACCGAGCTGTTTCGAGGCGAACTCCAGCTCTTCGATCGCCTCCTCCGGTGAGTACATCGGGATGATCGCGGCGGGGATGATGCGATCGTTGAACGGCCTGAACTGCTCGGCCGTGAACACGTTGTAGGCGCGGCAGAGCGCGCGGCGCAGCCGCTCCGGCGGCAGGCGGTAGTATCCCAGCCCCGCCGTCGGGTAGACCACGCAGAAGTCGAGGCCGAGGTCGTCGAGACGCTCGTACAGCAGACGCGGCATCATGGCGGTCGCTCGGTCCAGCGTGTTCCTGGTCGGCAGGAACCAGAACGCCTCCTGGCCGATCCGCCGGCGCCGCCGCTCGGCCACGGACATGCTGAGCGAGTTGGGGATGCGTGCGCTGGCCATGGCCAGCGCTTCCACCGCCGCGTCCCCCCCGATGCGGCGGAACTCCTCGCGCATGTGCGGGGCGAACTCGGCCCAGTGCCCGTCCGCGTCGATGATCGGGTGGCTCAAGCGGGAGCGAAGCTTCCGCGCCTCGGTCTGACCTTTGCTCAGCATGGCCGCGCCTCCGTCGCAAACATTGACCGGTGGAAGTGGATGATACCGCGTGTGATGACCGGAGGCGCGCCTCCGGTCCGGGGACCGCGCCTCGGGAAGGAACTTTCAGTTGACACGGTTCGATCCGGCGCCGTAGCATCGCACGGTCGATCGCTCCTCTGTCCGGAGGTGTCAATTCCCGTGGGATCCGCACGCGCTCCACCGCCCGGCGCTCCGTCGCGCACTCTTGCGGCAGTGTCTGCTTCATACCTTTCGGAGCCGCGGAGGCCCAGAAACGGAGTGCAAAGCATGTCGCATGATGATGATCTCAGAAGCGAAACCTGGCTGAGTGACGCGCAGCTGGCGAAGTGCACCAGAGCCGACCTCGATCCCTCCCCGTCACCCATTCCCACTCAGATCGTGTCGAACGGCGAGTGGATGCCCATGCCGCAGACCGAGCAACAGCAGCGCATCGAGGCGCGCACGAACGAGCTCGCCGACGGCGCCGCCAAGAAGCTCGGCATGAGCCGCCGGAAGTTCATGGCGACGACCGGAGGCATGGCCGCGACGTTCCTGGCGATGAACGAGGTCTTCGGGCGCTTCTTCAACGTGAGCCGCGAATCGCTGTTCGAGTCCGAGGCGTTTGCGGCCGACGGTCCTCCCGCGGACACGTTCATCTTCGACGACCAGCTCCACATGATCCGTCAGAGCAACACGACGACCAATCGGGCGCTGCGGGCGCTCGCGCAGGGATACCCGGGCGCGGCCGAGTTCGCCTCGAATCCGTTCAACCCGCCGCTGAATTCGGGCCTATCCCACCCCGTGCTCGACGAGCTCGCATTACACGGCGATTTCGACGTCTCGGGAGGGCTGTGGAGAAACTGGAACCCGGCGCTGAAGGGCGATCCGATGGGACCGAATATCTTCCACTTCGCGGCCTTCGTCAAGTCGCTGTACTTCGACAGTCCGATGACCGTGGGCATGCTGAGCAACATCACGGGATTTCTTCCCGTGTTCGTTACGGGCCCAGAGCCGAGAAACGTGAACGAGGCCCGCAGCATCGAAGTCCTGACGGCCGACCAGACTGTTGGCGTGAGAAATTTCGTCAACCAGCTGGCAGGCTCCCAGCGTCTCTATGCTCACGGCCTGCTCTATCCGGGCACGGCGAACCTGTTCGAGATCCAGCGACAGATCGACCACAACAAGCCGGATGCGTGGAAGGGCTACTGCGTGTCCCTGGCCGCCAAGCAGCTCACGGATCCAGCCGGCGCACCCATGAAGCAGTGGCGGCTCGATGACGAGCACCTCGTCTACCCGACGTTAGAGCTCATCAGGACATACCAGACCCGCCTGCGGAACGAGCGGCCTGCGTTCGGCAACATCTGCGTCCACAAAGGCTTCGCGCCCACGGTGGACGACACGCCGCAGAACGGGAACCCCGAAGACCTGCCGAAGGCCGCACGCGACTGGCCGAGCTTCAACTTCATCATCTACCACTCGTGCATCGCCCCGGTGTTGTTCTACAACCCGGAGCCGCTGAGCAACCTGCTGAGCGCGCACCCGGTCCTGCGCGAGGGCGTCCCGGATATCCGCTGGACGACACGGTTCGCCCAGCTCTCACGCAACCTCAACAACGTCTACGCCGAAATCGGCTCGACGTTCGCGTCGACGGTGATCA
>Ga0209160_1004610_pt1 | contig 10998 bp, 10 predicted proteins | sample GraSoiAngelo_153_FD_186167 | JGI IMG/M metagenome (GOLD analysis project Ga0209160, IMG submission 186167) | Grasslands soil microbial communities from the Angelo Coastal Reserve, California, USA - 14_1009_12_40cm (SPAdes) (version 2) | ecosystem: Environmental > Terrestrial > Soil > Grasslands ...
TCTGCCGCGATTAGCCGCGTTGAGCGGCCTTCGGCTTTTAGCTTTCGCGCGAGTTTGGCGGCGGTCGTCGTTTTGCCCGACCCCTGCAGCCCGACCATCATGATGACTGATGGCGGGACCGTTCCCAGCTTCAGTCCCTCGCGAGTCTCGCCGAGCATGGCGGCGAGCTCCTCGTGGACGATCTTGACTAGTTGCTGTCCGGGCGAGACCGTACTGAGCGCGTTGACACCCGTCGCTCTCTTCTCGACACGTTCGAGGAACTCGCGCGTCAATTGAAAGTTGACGTCGGCCTCGAGTAATACGCGACGAACCTCGCGCAGCCCTTCCTTGATGTCGGCTTCGGTCAGAACACCGCGGCCACGCAGGCGGGCGAACGTGGCTTCGAGCTTTTCGCTCAGGTCTTCGAACATAGCCTTTAAACTTAGGCGCCGTTAACTTCTGAAACAACTGAAGTAACACGTCGCTCTAGAGGAATTGAATGCCGCCTGCTCAGCGTAAAGACGACATCCTGCAAGCTGACATACCATCGACGCTGCCGCTGATGGCGCTTCGATCGACCATTGTTTATCCGCTTGGCACGATTGCCGTGCAGATGGGCGCTCCCGAAAACCTGTCTCTGCTCAAAGCCAACGAGCAATCGGGATTGATCGTTGGGTTGGTAGTGGCGAGCGGCGATCACGACGATGTTCTCGATCCCGAGCGTTTTGTAGGACGGGTTGGCGTGGCGGCCAGGGTACACGAGAGAATCAATCTGCCGGGCGATACAGTGCAGATCACTCTGCAGGGCTTGCGGCGACTCGTCGTCGAAGGTGTCGTGCAAACCGATCCCTTCCCGATCGTTCGAATCAAACCGGCGAAGGAGATTCCGCCCGATGCGAACGAAGTGGACGACCTGATCTCCCGCATCGTGGCCGGTGCGGAGACACTGGCCGAGCTGATCGAGCGCATTCCCGACGAAGTTCCGGCGATCCTCAAGATGAACATCTCCGATCCCGGCCGATTCGCCGACCTCGCCGCGACGAACCTCAATTTCAAGGTATCCGACAAGGACGAGATCCTGCAGCGACTCAACATCGGGCAGCGATTGAAGTTTTTGCTCGGCAGAGTGGAGCGCGAAGTTGGACGTGCTCGCGTCGCCGAAGACGTCAAGCGCCAGACGGAGATCAAGATCGAGCAGCACCAGCGCGAGTTCTACCTGCGGCAACAGCTGCGGGCGATTCAATCCGAGCTGGGCGAGGGCGATCCGGGCGAAAAAGAAGCGATCGAGACTCTCAAAAAACTCGAGGAAGCAAATCTTCCTGAGAAGGCAGCCCAGGAAGGAAAGCGCGAGATCGAGCGCATGCGCAATCTCTCACCGGCGTCGAGCGAGTATCAGGTCATTCGCACCTATCTCGATTGGATGCTGGCGTTGCCGTGGAACAAGAAGTCTGCCAGCGACGAGGTCATCGAGCTCAAGAAAGTCGAGGAGCTGCTGGATAGCCGTCATTACGGGCTCAAGGAAGCGAAGGAGCGAATCACGGAGTACCTCGCCGTGCGGAAACTCCGCGGCGGCGACCCTCACGGGCCAATTCTCTGCTTCGTCGGTCCCCCTGGAACCGGAAAGACCTCCCTCGGAGAAGCCATCGCGTCTTCGATCAGCCGAGCGTTCTATCGCATTTCTGTCGGCGGCGTGCGCGATGAGGCAGAGATCCGTGGCCATCGCCGCACCTACGTCGGCGCGATGCCCGGGCTGATTCTGCAATCTCTCCGGCGGGTACAGGTGAGAGACGCCGTGCTCATGATCGACGAGATCGACAAAATGAGCTCTGGTGGACCGTCGGGTGATCCGACCGCGGCGATGCTGGAAGTCCTCGATCCGTCGCAGAATTCGAATTTCGTCGACCACTACCTGAACCTGCCGTTCGATCTGTCCAGCATTCTCTTCATCTGCACGGCCAACAATCTCTACGATATTCCGGCGCCGCTCCGCGACCGCATGGAAGTCATCCGCGTGCTGGGCTACACAGTCGAAGAAAAAGTCGAGATCGCCTGGCGCTACATGCTGCCGCGGCTGCTGGAGGAACACGGTATAGGCGACAAGGACCTCCAGTTCACCGACGAAGTACTGAGCTTCATCTCCAACCGCTACTCGCGAGAAGCCGGCCTGCGCAACTTCGAGCGCAATATCGCCGCGCTGATGCGCAAGCGCGCGCGCAAAAAAGCGGACGGCGAGGAGGGAGCCTGGGTCATCGACAATCCGATGGTGATCGACATCCTTGGCAACCCGACCTACACCCTCGAGGACGCGGAGCAGGAGCCGGAGATCGGCGCGGTCACGGGAATGGCCTGGACGGCTACCGGCGGCGACTTGATGGTGATCGAGGCGCTGCGCATGCCAGGCTCGGGCCGCCTCACTACGACGGGTCAGCTCGGCGATGTGATGCGTGAGTCAGTCGACGCCGCATACTCTTACGTACGCTCCCGCGCCCACACGCTCGGCGTTCAGGACGTCGAGTTCAAGGAAGTCGATCTGCACGTGCACTTCCCGGCCGGCGCAATTCCAAAGGACGGGCCGAGCGCTGGCGCCGCTGTCACGCTGGCGATCGCCAGCGTGCTGAGCCGCCGGCCCGTGCGCCGCGACATTGCGCTAACCGGTGAGATGACCCTTCGTGGAAAGGTGCTGGAGATTGGCGGAGTGAAAGAGAAGGTGATGGCAGCGTATCGCGCCGGATTGCGCCAGGTAATTCTACCCAAAGCGAATGAGAAGGACCTGCGGGGAATCCCGGACGAAGTCGTCAACAGCATGACCTTCACCTTCGTCTCGACGATGGACGAGATCATTCATCTCGCGCTCTTGCCGAAGCCGCCCGGAACGTTGGCCGACGCGCTGGAGCCCCACGGCGATGTACCGGCCAAGAATGCCGTCGGCGATTCCCCGACCGCCTCGATCAACCGGCAAGAACCGGCGGGAGCAGTCACGAAGTAGGTGAATCTCGAGAATCCCTGGGTCCAGTTTGGCATCCATGTCTTCGTCGGCACAATGGCGGGAGGCCTGTCCGACACCGTAGCGGTCTGGATGCTGTTCAATCCCAAGCAAAAAAAATTCGGCATTCAGGGGGCGATTCCCAAGAATCAGGCGCGACTGGCGAAGAGTCTAGGTCGAACCGTCGGTGAGCGGCTCCTCACTTCTGGAGACCTGCAGCGCGAGCTGGCACGTCCCGAGTTGCTGGCGGCGTTTCAATCGCGCTTGGAAGATGTAATAACCACGATCCTCACCTCGCGCGAGCCGCTCATCGATAAAGTTCCGCCGGCCGTCGTGGCCGCGCTTGAGGGAGCGACGACCTCATACCTCCCCGTGGCGATGACGAAACTGGGAGCGTTCCTCGGCCAGCCTGGTACACGCGTGAAGTTGCGTGGAGCGCTGCATGCAATGTTCAATCGCTTTGTCGAGGACATGCGCTTCCACGAGCGATTGTTCGCGAAGCTGATGATGACGGAACAGAAATTCGAAGCTGTGCTCGATGCAATCGAGACCGACGGTGTCGAACAAGTTGTCGGCCTACTGGAAGAGCCGGAGATCAGAGAAGAGATCTCTAGGGCAATTCACGATGCGATCCTGACTTATTTGCAGAAACCTATATCCGACATTCTCGGCGACGTCGAGGCAAAGAAGGATCCCGACGCTCCGCGGCGACTGGCAGCGACAGCCGCACCGGCAATCTGGGCGTGGATCGACGAGCAGATCCCCGAGATGGTGAAGAAGCTCGACGTGCAGTCGATGGTAGAGCGAAAAGTGATGGCGTTCAGCGTCGATCGCGTCGAGGAAATTCTGCGGAACGTGATTCAGAACGAGCTCAATCTGATCATCACCACCGGTTACGTGCTTGGCGGGTTGATCGGAGTCTGCACCTTCGGGCTGCAGAAGCTCCTCGGGCTCTAGCTGCTACTGCTTCAGCGTGACCTGGGCGGGATTGATAATGTTCGGGTTCGCGCCAGCGGGAACGTCGGCGTAGATGACGACTGGACGTCCCTTGATCTCCAGCGTCGACACCTGAACGGTCCTCCCGGCAGCCGAATATTTCTTGACGAGATCATTTGACCCGCCGGCTGGCTTGGTTGAGTAGCGAGCTTGCACCGCCTGATCAGCCAGGTGGTAGAATTCGCCCGCCTCTACCTGGGAATCCCAAACTGTGAGCCAGACGATCCCCTGCCCCTGCGGCGTATTGACGACTGCGTAACGATCGCCGTCCCACCCGGTCGCACCGCGCACTGCCTCGTTCTGATCGTTCAACTGCTGGAATAGAAAGAGACGCGTCTCGAATTCGCCAAGATCGTTTTCGTAGACCTCGGAGGCGTTGCTGAGAGCGCCGAGAGTGACCCTGGTCGGATTGTCCCTCGTCACGAAGAACGCTGCCGGATGGATTATCTGTTCCGTCGAGACCGGCATGTCATTGTAGATGTTCGAGCCGGGCTTCCGTTCCTTGTAATTGCGATAGAACTCGGCGCCGCTCAGGTACGGGAAGATCAGCGTCTCCTGAATCACTTTTGGCGCCGCCGCAAAGATCGGCATCGAGCTTTGATTCTCCCGGATCATTTCCCTGATCCGATCCCAGCCCCCGGGCAGATTGATGGCGATGTTGGAGCCGCCGAGCATGATCGAGATCTGCTCGTAGACTGCCTGGCCTTCAAACACTGATTGCGCCGCCGACAGTCGATCGTTGTCGTCGCGGATCTTCTGCACGGAGTCGAGGCTGATGTACTGGTCCTGCAGTGCGTGCACCAGCTCGTGGGTAATAGTCAGTTGCGCCATGTCCTTGGGCGAGCCGTCGACGACGTAGAGGACCTTGGTATGGGGGTCGTAGTAGCCGACGATTTGCTCCTCGAGGAGGCTGGTAAGGAATGGCTGCAGCTTCAGGGTGTCGGGGATCATCCCCAGCCGCTTGTAGGCAGCTTCCTGCCCGGCGATGTCGTGTTTCGCCAGCGAATCCGTGAATTGCTTGGTGACGAACTCGCGAACTTGCTCCTTGGAGCGAGTCTCGATCTTGGGCGGCGTTTTGAACTTGAGCCCTACCGCCTTCTCGATCATCGGTACGGCCTGCGCGACCTCCGCGGCATACGGTCCCTCGTATTTCGGCTTCTGACTTTCGCACGCCGAGACGAGCGTGAGCAAACCTGCGCCCGCCAGAGCGAGGACACGCCTGAGTTGAACGATCATTTGGGAGTAAGAGATGGGTCGTGCTACACGACGATCAGAGGCCGGAGATCCGCATGTACCAGGCGATGATTGCATCACCGAAAAGCAATGCGATCAACGCCGCGGGCGCAAGAAAGACGCCGAACGGCAGCTCTCGCCGGCGCCATCCTCCCGAAGCTTCGAGTGCGAGCTCGGTTTGTCCCTGGTCGTCGGCAAAGCCGCGCGCCGAGAGTGGGTAGACGACGCCGAGAAGAACGATCGGAGCCAGGACAGCCCCAATGAAAATCGTGAGCAGCGCTCGCGGCGGGCCGAGCGCGGCGCCGACGACTGCCATCAGCGTCACATCGCCGAATCCCATCGCTGGCCGCTTGAGCCAGACCTCGCCCAGCCATCCGGCAATCGAGATCGCGCCGGCGCCCACGCACATGCCGAGGATCGCGTCCCACGGCCTCGCAAATGGCTCCGCCTCGCCGAAATAGAGAGCAACGAATGCCGTCACCAGGACGAAGAGCAGGCCGAACACCGTGAAGCCATCGGGAATCAGAAAATACTTCGCGTCGGTGATAGATATTCCCAGCAACACCGTCGTGAAGGCGGCAACGCGGAACGCCGTGAAAGTCATTCCGAGCTCGAGGTACGCCGCCAGCCAGAGGAGCGCGACCAGTAGCTCGACGATCGGATACTGAATTGAGATCGGCAGATGGCAATTGCTGCAGCGGCCGCGCAGCAACAGCCAGCTGATAATCGGAATGTTCTCGGTCGCCTTTATCTGATGCCCGCACCTCGGGCACCGCGAGCGCGGCTTGACGACCGAGAGTCCTTCCGGCCAGCGACCGATGCAGACGTTGAGGAACGAGCCGACGGCGGCACCAATGACAAAGGCGTACAACCCTTCAAGAATTTCAATCATGACCGAAGCTCATAGAGAATGATTCCAGTGGCGACTGCAACGTTCAGCGACTCGACGCTGCCGGAAATCGGAAGTGACACAATCCGCAGCGCGTTCGTACGAATCTCAGACGACACACCGGCTCCTTCGTTGCCAACCGCGATCGCCAGTCGCGCCGGCGCGTCGGCGCGAGATAGCGGGGCACCAGCGGCAGCCGTTGCCCATAGATCGATCTTCTCTCGCTTGATGAATCCAAGCACGTCGTCCAACTCGGCGTGAAACGCGGCGTGGACAAACTGCGCACCCATCGAGCTGCGGATCACTTTTGGGTTCCACAGATCGACCGTTCCGGGCAGAGCCACCGTGGCAGTCGCGCCGAGTGCCGCCGCTGTGCGCAGTATCGTGCCGGCATTTCCAGGGTCCTGAACTCCATCGAGGAGGACGATCCGGCACACCGACTGGATATCGAGTGTATCAAATGAGCGCGCGGGAACTTCTCCGATGGCGATGACGCCCTGCGGCGACTCGGTCTCGGCGGCGGATCGGAACTCCTTTTCCGAGACCTCCGTAACTTCGACGTGTGACTGGTCGAGAGCCGTTCGCAGAGCCTGGCCTCGGGGAGCGCCCGCGAGTTGTGGAGCGACGAGCGCTCCGCGAACCTTTAGGCCCGAGCGAAGGAGCTCTTCGACAGATCGAACGCCTTCGGCGACGAAAAGAGAATGCTTTTCGCGCGCCTTTCTGCGTCCGAGATCACGGGCAAGTGTAAGCAGCTTCACGCGATTCTTACGCGAGGCTCAGCTGGAATAGGAATTGCCTCCGCGTCTCACTCGGAATCTCATCGTTGGAGTACCAATGAAGCGAATCCTCGTAGGTATTGCGATCACCTCGTCCCTCGTTGGGTGCGGCATTTCCCAGCAGCAGGAAGTGCAGATGGGACAGGAATATGCGCAACAGATCAACGCGCAACTACCGATCGTTCAGGATCCTGAGTTGAATCGCTATATCAACGTACTGGGAGACTCGATCGCACGGCTGACGAGCCGCGGTGATCTCGACTGGCACTTCTTCATCGTCGACGCGCAGGAGGTGAATGCCTTCGCCGTTCCCGGCGGATTCGTTTACGTCAACCGCGGTCTGATCCAGCGCGCCGATCAGATGGACGAATTGGCTGGTGTGCTGGGTCACGAAATCGGCCACGTCGTGCGTCGGCACACCGTGAAGCAGATGGAGAAAGCTCAGGGCGCCTGCGTGCTCACGAGCATCTGCAACAGCCAGGCTGCGGGCGCAGCGATCAACGTCGCTGGTGGCGCTCTATTCGCACGCTTCAGCCGGCAGGACGAAGCAGAAGCCGACAACGAAGGCTTCAAGAACACGGTTCGCGCTGGAATCAGCCCGGTCGGGATGGTGACGATGTTCCGAAAGCTGCTGGACGAGCGAAAGAGTCGACCTGGCGCCGTAGAATCCTGGTTCCTGACTCACCCACTCGAGGAGGACCGCATAACTGCGATTCAGACGCAGATCAATCAACTGCCCGCCGGGAAGCTTGCGCAGTTGGGGACCGACACCCGCAACTTCCACTCGTTCAAGGCGCGGCTTCAGTCACTGCCGCCGTCTCCGCCGCCACGCCAGCTGCAATAAGTCCTTTCGTCACTCCATAGTGCCCTCCGAGAACCCGGGGCGCATTTTTGTTCGATGCGCATAGCCCTGACCATCGCCGGCTCGGACTCGGGAGGCGGAGCCGGTATTCAGGCCGACCTCAAGACGTTCCAGCGATTTGGCATATTCGGCACCTCGGCGATCACCGCCATCACCGCACAGAACACACTCGGCGTCAGCAGATGGGAACCGGTTAGCGCTGACCTGGTGCGAGCGCAGATCGATGCGATAGCGGAGGACCTCATGCCCGCCGCAGTGAAAACCGGGATGCTGGCGAATACCGCGATTGCGTCGATAGTCGCAGCGTCCATCAGAGACCACGCATTCCGCAACTACGTCCTCGATCCGGTAATGGTCGCAACCTCGGGTGACACGCTGCTCGAGCGCGACGCCATCGACGTCATCAGGTCCGAGCTGATTCCGCAGGCGTCGCTCGTCACCCCAAACCTGCACGAAGCGGCAATTCTAACCGGCGAAAAGATTGAGGACGAGGATGGAATGGCCCGCGCCGCAGAAACCATTGTCCGCGAGATGGGTGCACAGGCGGTGCTGATAAAGGGCGGTCATCTCGACGCCGGCGACCGGGTGGTGGACATACTATATGATGGTGATGTCCGCGCTTTTCGCGGGAAGCGCTTCGAAACCACCAACACTCACGGCACTGGTTGCACTCTATCGGCGGCGATCGCGGCGCAGCTGGCCAACGGTGAGTCGATGCACGCTGCAGTGCGACGCGCCATCGACTACGTCCACAACGCGATCGCCACCGCGCCCGGTCTGGGCTCTGGACACGGCCCGCTAAATCACCTCGCCGGCGATAGCTGAGGAACCGCCGTTCGCTCCAGGAACTCGGTCACCAGTGATTCGAAAGCAGCGCTCACGCGGTTAGTCGTCGCCAACACCTCGGCGTGACTCAGCGCTGCGCCGGTAACGCCGGCGGCCGCGTTGGTGATGCAGCTGACACCGGCGACGCGCATCCCGAGCGCGCGCGCCACGATCACCTCTGGAACGGTCGACATTCCAACGGCGTCCGCGCCGAGCATTCGCAGCATCTTCACTTCGCTCGGCGTCTCGTAAGACGGACCGAGCAATCCAGCGTACACGCCTTCACGCAGTGTGATGCCCAGCTTTTCTGCCGTCGTGCGCAGGATCCGTCGAAAGCCAGGATCGTAGGCATCCGTCATGTCGGGAAAACGGGTGTCGCCTGCCTGCAGGTCGCCAACCAATGGGTTCGTCCCCATCAGGTTCAAGTGATCCGATATCATCATCAAATCGCCGACGGCCAACTTTGGCGATATCCCGCCCGCCGCGTTGGAGACGAAGAGGTCACGCGCGCCCAGCGCGTGGAAGACGCGCACCGGAAACGCGGCTAGTGCTGCCGGGTGTCCCTCGTAAATGTGAAATCTTCCGCTCAGCGCGAGGATTTCCCGTCCGCCGAGGGTTCCAACGATGACCGCGCCTTCGTGTCCGACAACCGTGGCTTCAGGAAATCCCGGGATGTCGACAAAAGGGATGCGGACGGCGTCCCCCATCTTCTTTGAGAGTCCGCCGAGCCCTGATCCAAGAATGACGGCGATTGTCGCCTGGGCGTCGGTGCGATTCCGGATAGCCGCGGCAGCTCTCGATGCTGCTTGCGCCGAGTATTCCATCATTCTTCCGGCCCGATCAGCTCGTCGATCTTGTCGGAGACTTCCTCGATCAACATCAGCCGCTCCTCCCACGGTAGAAATGCGCTCTCAAAGCCATTGAGCGCAATCCCTGCCAGCTCCTCGACGGTAAGGCCGAGGTGCTCGGCGGCGTAGACATACTCGTCGGTGAGGGTGGTTCCGCTCATCAGGCGGTTGTCGGTGTTGAGCGTGACGTTGAGACCCTGGTCGAAATACTCGCGCAGCGGGTGCGTGGCGTAAGAGTCGGCGACTCGCGTCTGCACGTTGCTGGTCAGGCACACCTCGAGGGCAATGCGGCGGTCGTTGACGTACTGAGTGAGGTCGGGATCCTCGATCAGTCTGGTGCCGTGCCCGATTCGATTGGCACCGAGGACATGCACCGCTTCGCGGACGGACTGCGCGCCGTCGCCTTCGCCGGCGTGCACCGTTACGGCCAGGTTGTGCTCGCGCGCGTACCGAAATGCCTCGACATGCTTCGCGGCCGGATTCCCTTTTTCGCCACCAGCGAGATCGAACGCAACTACTCCGTCGTCCTTGAATTCGACCGCGAGTCTGGCGAGCTCGAGCGAATTCTCCGCCGGAAACTGGCGCAATGCGCACACAATGAAGCGCGCAGTAATTCCAAAGTCTTTTTCGGCCCGCTCCAGTCCGCGAAGAGGCGCCTCGACCGCCTGCACCAGCGTGAGTCCCTTGACGACGTTCAAGATCGGCGCGTTGCGCACCTCGATGTAGCGAATCCCCTCGTCGGCAGCGTCCTCTGCCAGCTCGTACGCAACACGCTCCAGTGCTTCCTCGTTTTGCAGCACGGAGATGGTGAAGTCGAAACGGCGGAGATAGTCGTCGAGGCTCTGCGCGTCATCGACCCTCATGAACGTCGCCAGTTCCTCGGGGGTTTGTCTGGGCAGCTGAATCCGCTGCTCACGAGCCAGCTCCAGCAGTGTATCCGGACGCACCGAGCCATCGAGATGGCAGTGCAGCTCCGCCTTGGGAAGCTGGCGGAGCTTGTTAGAGAAAATCGAAAGCGGCATTACAAAGAAGAGAAGTCCGAGTCTTCCGCGGAGATTTGTCGAGCGCGAACGATGCGAAATATCGCGCCGTTGTGCACTGGTGTGGTGTTGGCGGTGACGATTCCGCGGCTGTCGGTAATCAGCCTCTCACCGTTTCGGATTGCAGTCGCCTGAACGGAATCCCAGGCGTCGACTGCATCGAGCGCGGTTGCCGATGCATCGATATCGACTGGCTTCGCATTTATGTAGACGCGGACAGTCTCACTCATTGGGACACCGGTGCGATGCGCACCTCTTTCGGCGCAGTGATCGGGGACGGTAGCGAGTGCAAGTAGTCGATCAGGGCGTCCAGGTCAACGATGTTGAGTGGCTTGACAGATGTTGCTCGCTTGCCGGCGTCGTAGCCTTCGCCACCGGTGGCAAGAAAGTCGTTGACGATGACGTTGTAGGTCCTGGTGTCAGATAGCGGAGTGCCGTCGTTCATGGTCACCGAGACGAGTCTGGCGCCATTTGGCTTCGACGGATCGTACTTGATGGTTAGGCCGCTGACGTGGTCATCAACCTGCGACTTGCTGAGCATTGCCTCGAGCAAACCCCGCAATTGCC